>Ga0302229_10000465_pt1 | contig 31186 bp, 26 predicted proteins | sample II_Palsa_N1_3_FD_193518 | JGI IMG/M metagenome (GOLD analysis project Ga0302229, IMG submission 193518) | Peat permafrost microbial communities from Stordalen Mire near Abisko, Sweden - II_Palsa_N1_3 | ecosystem: Environmental > Terrestrial > Soil > Palsa > Peat permafrost | place: Sweden... | reverse complement strand
GCGACCCGGCACACCCGGGCGGGACCGCTGGGCTTCTTGCGGCCCGCCGCCCGGGACCGGCCGCAGCTCACCCTGGCCGGCCCCGAGAGCTCAGAAGCACCGCCGCCGCCCGTCCGGTCGCGGCGCGGGCGCCGTGGTCTCAGCAGCTTCGCGTGGCTGGCCGTCGTGCCCGCGGGCGTCCTTGCGGCCGTACTGATCGTGCACGCAAATCAGGCAGCTAAGACTGCGCCCATCGCCCCGCCGAGCAACCAGGTCCTCGTGGTGGCGTCGGTGCCGTACTGGAGCATCGGCCCGGGAACCGACACGGTGCTGGCCCACCGGAACGACGTTAATGAGGTCTCTCCGTGGATGTACGGGATCGGCGGCAATGGCCAGATCATCCTGGACTCGGGAATCAGCAAATCCACGATCGAGGTGTACCTGAACCGCCTACGCGCCCGGGGACTGCCGCTCGTGCCGACGCTGGCGAACGTCGATGCGCAGGGCAACTGGTCCTACGGGCCGGTGGCCCGGATGCTGCACAATCCGGCGATGGCCGCGCGGCAGGTGGCCGAGATCGTCGCGCTGGTCGACTCAAACCACTACGCCGGGATTGACCTGGACTACGAGAACCTGCGGGCGGGCGACCGGCAGGCATTCACCGCATTCGTCACCCGCCTGGCCAGCGCACTGCATGCCAAGAGCAAGATCCTTTCCGTCGCCCTGTTCGCCAAGACCACCAACGCGGGATACGCCCCGCGCAATGTCGCACAGGACTACGCAGCCATCGGCCGGGCGGCCGACCAGGTCCGGCTGATGACCTACGACTACCACTGGGCAACGTCTCCTCCCGGCCCGATCGCCCCGATCGGCTGGGTCCGCGGCGTGATCAGGTACGCCAAGACGCAGATTCCCGCATCGAAGCTCGTTCTCGGTATCCCGCAGTACGGCTATGACTGGACCGGCCACCACGGCACTGCGATCACCTGGCTGCAGGCGCTCCGGTTGTCCCGCCGGTACCATGTCCAGCCGCGCTACGACGCATCGAGCCAGGCTCCGTCGCTCACCTATACCGACGCCTCCGGCCGCAAGCACGTCGTGTGGTTCGAGAACGCGGAGAGCTCCCGGGCGAAACTGGACGTGGCGCAGGGAGCCGGAATCGGCGGCGTCTACCTGTGGATGTACGGCCCCGCGGATCCCGGCACCTGGCCGGCACTGCGCCAGGTGTTCCGACTCGGCTCGCACCCCGCGCATTCATCCCAGCGGGGCGCGTCATGATGCCCTGGTGGGCGCTCGCAATCCTCGTCCTCGGCGTGAATTTCGCCTTCTGGGGAACGGTCGGGCTGAGCCGGCTCCTCGATCAGCTGACCATCAGCCGGTGGCGCTCGCGAAAGCGTGCCGCCTACCCGGGAAATGTTGTCGCGCTTCGTCATGACCCCGGCGGCAGGCGATCCCGCCAGATCCACCTGTCCGTGGACGACGTCGCCGTACTCATCCCGGCGCACAACGAGGGCGCCGTCATCGAGGACAGCCTCCGGGCGATCACGAAGCTTGTCCCGCGCAAGAACATCCATGTCGTGTCCGACGGATCGACTGACGACACGTTCGAGGTCGCGCTGCGCTGCGGGGTCAAGGCAATCAAGACCCGGCAGAACGTCGGCAAGGCAGGCGCACTGCGCGACGCCATCGAGCGGTTCAAGCTCGGGGAGCGATTCCCGGTCGTTATGTTCCTCGACGCCGACACCCGGGTCGATCCCGGCTACTTCGCCGCAGCGCTGCCGCTGTTCGACTCCCTGAAAGTGGCAGCGGTGGCAGGCTGCGTACGGACCGACACCCGCCGGATGCTCTCCCCGGTGGGAAACCTGCTCACCGGCCACCGGATGAGGATCTACGCAATCGGCCAGCGCGTGCTGAAGTTCGGCCAGACGTCGCGGCACCTGAACGCAACACCCATCGTGCCGGGCTTCGCCAGCCTGTACCGGACGGCGGTCCTTCCGCTCATCGACATTAATCCGGCAGGGCTGGTAATCGAGGATTTCAACATGACTTTCGAGGTTTACCAGAATGGGCTGGGCAGGGTCGGCTTCACGCTGGACGCCGTCGCGGTTACCCAGGATCCCGACAACTTTCACGACTACATCCGCCAGACGAGACGGTGGGCTCTCGGCCTGTGGCAGACGGTTCGCCGTCATCCGCCCCGGCTGAACCTTTTCACCGCCATGCTCGCCCTGACACTGACGGAACTGGTCACCTCCAGCCTGCTGTTCGTTATCCTCCCGGTGATCGCGGCTGTCCTTATTGTCCCGGACCTGGTGAGCGGTGCCGCCGGCTGGCCAGGCTTTGCGTCCGTGTACGCGGTGGTGTCGATCCATATGACCCTCGCCCGGATCTTCTACGGGGTCGTTGTTCCCGACTTCGCGATGACCTTCCTGGTTGCGATCCTCGAGCGCCGGCCCCGGCTGCTGCTGGCGGGACCCTTCTTCCCGTTCATGCGGGTGCTGGACTCGGCTATCGGCCTGTGGGCGATTCCGCTGGCCTGGCTGGCGAGCTCCAACGGAGTGTGGAAGAGCCCGGCCCGCCGGGCTGCGCCGCGCAAGCACCGCGAGATCGCGCCTTCTCCGGTGCCCGCGGCGGCTACCCCCGAGGTCCTCGACGCGGCATATGCGCCCCAGCCCGCTGCGGCCGCGTTCGAATAAGCGACAGTGTCCGAATAAGCGGCAATGTGCCACGCCCGCAGCTAGCTCAAGTGTTCAGGATCCGGCCGCAGTGCTTCCTGCGTTTGCCGCTTCCGCGCTAGCCGCCTCGGCCTTGGAGTACCTGATGTACCGGTAATGGCCGCGGGCGATGAGACCGCCCCCCGCGATCACAACCAGGAACCCCGCCAGCAATATCTGGGCTCGATGACTTCTTGCGATCGCAAGGCTGTAATCGGTGGTGGCTATGACGCCAACGGAATTAGTGGTCAGGCCGAAACTCAGCGCGGTCGTGCCGGGCGGGGCGGCCGGTGTGGTCCACGCAGCCTGCTGCCACGAATCCGAAGCCTGGAAGACGGGGCTCGTGGTCCAGTAGACCCAGCTTCCCAGCAAGGTGCGGCGGTAGATCTCGATCTGCGTTGGGCCGCTCGATTTGTACCATACGCCGGTGGTATAGGAATGACCGGAGGCGACCGACGGTGCACAGAGGCCGAGGTCCATTGCCTGCAATAGCTTTGCATTACCGGATCCTGATTTTGTCAGGCGGATCGCCTCGGCCGCGGACCCATGCGGGCCGCCGGCGGGCTGATAGGCGAAGCTGGCACCAGTCTCACCGTAGTCCGCTTCCTGGAAGCACGCTGGGTGGCCGCCGCTGGCCTTGACGAGATTGGCGTTAACCACGCCGGAAGGCGGCAGAGTTCGCGGGGCCGGACCAGCCACCGGCGGCATTACCGGGCCGCCGATCACCTGGCGCATCGTTTCCACCACGGTGTTGTGCCTGGCCTGCCCATGCAGCCATTTGAGCACGCTGCCGAGTATGGACGGCGTGGTCCCGAGGTTGCAGTTCGTCGGGCAGATGTCGTGGATCGTGAAGATGACCCATCCGCCGCCGTGCTTCCGCGCACCCCGGACGATAGACTCGTAAGTGCGCGCTGACCAGGTCGTGTGGACTGAGTTCACCTCGATGGGAGCCCGCACGTTCAGCGGGTTCTTCGGCGGAATGGTCTCCGCCCGAGCGCATGTATCGCAGCGCCTGGCCCCCCTGAGGGACCCTGCGCCGAGCCCTGCGTTGTAACCGCACTCTCGCGTAAGCGCCTCAACGGCCGGGGTCACGGCCGCAAACGGGTAGGCGAAGTCGGTAGGCCGGAGGCCCCACCGGAAAAGGTTTGACCGGTCGTCGCAGATTTCCCGCTTGGCCTCGGCAGCGGGCATCGTCGTCAGCTGCTCGTGCAGGACGCTGAGTCCGCCGATCTCATTGCCGTCAGCGGCGATCTCGTGGATATCGCGGATGGTCAGGTACGGCGAAGACTTCCGGCACTCCGTCTGGCTCAGCAGGCACACGAGGCCTGAGGGGACGAAATAGGTGGCGTGCATTCCATACTGGCGGAACATCGGCAGCGACGGCATCTGGTCAGCCAGGCCTCCGCCCCATGCAAAGGTGACAACAGTCTTGGCGTCGGCTGCCTTGGCTTTCACAGTTGCGTGCCGTCCGCCCGGCGCGGCGGCGGCCAGCGCCAGGCATGAGGGCGACGCAAAGGTTGCAAGCGCGACTCCTGTGACCAAAATTGCCGCAATATGGATAAACCGTGCCATCGACCTTCGACCCGTATGTCTCGTGACCCGGCGATCCGACGGGCCTCCCGCTCAGCCTTAAAGGATATTATCCCAAAAGCACCATCACGATGGAATGAGTACCATAGCTTTCTTACTGCCAGGCTGCCTTGTACTGGGCAGGCGAAGACTGTCAGGCCAGCCCGGACCGGGCAGGCAACTGGAGACAGGCAGGACTGGTTATCCAGTCATCGAAGGATGGCGGGGCTGACCAGCCGATCGCGCCAGAAAGATCCACTAGGCCGCGCGAGAAATGCACGCTCGTGAAGTCCACCTCGCCACCGCCAAACTTTGCCTGGGCGAAATCTATCTGCCCGCCATCGAAGCTCGCGCCGGAGAACCGCACCTCACTGCCACTGAATTCGGCCCAGCGAAATTTGACCTCACCGCCGGTGAACTCAGCGCCAACGAAGCTGACCATGCCGTGCGCGAACTTCGCTCCGACGAAGTTCACCGTCGTGCCGGTAAACTCAGCGCCAACGAAGCTCACCTCGCTGCCGGTGAACACGGCGCCCACGAAGCTGACCTCGCCGCCGGTGAACTCGGCGTCGAGGAAACCAATCGCGCCGCCGGTGAACTCGGCGTCGAGGAAACTGACTGCGCCGCCGGTGAAGCGCGAGCCGAGAAAAGCTACCGCGCCGCCGGCGAAGTGCGAACAGAAGCTGACCTTGCCGCCGGCGAACTCGGCCCCGGTGAAGCTGACCCCGCCGCCGGTGAACTCGGCGCCGAGGAGGGTGACCTTCGCCCCGCTGAACTTTGCCCCGGCAAAATTCACCTCCCCGGCGGCGAATTTCGCCCCCGCGAAGCTGACCTCCCCGGCGGCGAATTTCGCCCCCGCGAAGCTGACCTTCGCGCCGGTGAACCGGGCCCCGGCGAAGCTGACCTTCGCGCCGGTGAACTGGGCCCCGGCGAAGCTGACCGCACCGCCGGTGAACTGTGCCCCGGCGAAGCTGACCTTCGCGCCGGTGAGTCCTGCGCCGGTGAAGCCTGACATGCCGTCGGCGGACCTCGCAGGTGGTTCGCCGCTGTCGAAAACGACACCGCTGAAATCGAGGTCAGAGCCACGCCACGAGATGGCGGCCCCGGCGCGAAGGTGCGCAGCGATGACGCTGAGAATCGCATGCCGGCAGGCCCGGTCACCGCGCCAGGTACGCCACCGCTCGCCGCCTTTTTCCCGGTCATCCTTATCCGGACGCGGCACGGGCACTGCGCGTACGGCGCTGCAGAGGATATCGATGCAGGCCTGTCGGTGAGCAGGATCTTCGTCGGCGAAGCGTGCCAGCGCATGCACTGCCGCGAGGCGGACGGCGGCGGAGTCGTGCTTGAGCTTGCCGACGGCGTCAGCAAGCCGCTCTTGCGCTTTTTGGGTATTTGCCGAAGCCAAATGCCGCTCGGCCACTATCCGGCGCCTAGACGCGGGCGTCCAGGCGATCGGCGACCTCTGGGGTTTGGCCGCCGACAGTTCAGGCGACAGGATGACCTTCTGTGTCAGGTCGGTTATATCTGTGATGCGGACTCCGTGACCAGGTCTGGTGTTCGTAGTTACTGGAACATGGCGGGCCTGGTGACCAGCCAGGTGGCCGACCGAGATCATTGACCTCGTCCTGGCCTATAGCGTCCTCATAGGTATCATCGTAGCCCATTCAGTATATCTAAGATCCTGCCGGATCCAGAGGGCATTCGGTATAAAGCGGTCGCTTTAACAGAGTGCTCGCGGCGCATGAGGCTGCGACCGTTGGCTCATGGCCGATACGGCGATCAGCTCCGGTCGGCCACCGCAAGCACTGCGGGCCCGCCGCCGCATGCACCGCAGGCCGGCCGCCGCAAGCACCGCAGGCCGGCCGGCGGCGCGAGTACCTTGAGTTCTTGCCGGTCAAGGCTGCCTCTGGACGACGGGTGCGGCTGCGGATCACGGCGGCCACCTGCCGTTATGGACCGGCACCGCGCAGGGTCGACGCCGGCGCGCTTTCGATGCATTGTGCCCTGGCGGACGCGTACCTCAAGGCGCTGGGACCAGGTGGTGGATTCATCGTTCCGCCCGCTTTGCCGCCGGGCCCGGGCCGTCAGATTAAACCTCCGCGGTCTTGTCATGGTCTGGTCATTAATGGCCTTGGCCGGTCGTTAACCGGTTTAAGACCTCTGCTTTTTCCTGGCATGTGAAAAGCTACAGACGTCACGTTTCCGGGGCATTATGATACGGCTATTGGAATCGCCATTAACGTCGGATGCAGGACTCCTGACATAGCGTGCGCGCGCGATACCGGACTGCGGCCGAGCTCCTTGCGTAACTGCGGTTCCGGTCAGCGCACCCGGCGGTTCCGGTCAGCGCACCCGGCAGTTCCTGGCCGGTTGCTCGTGAATTTTATGCGACGCTGCGGACGTCAGCCGAAGGCCACTGCGGGCGTTAGCCGGAGCTGTGGCTAAGAACGACGCACGGCAAAGTCCAGGCCGTTCCTGGCGTGGAGGTGCAACCCCACATTGAATTTCGCCCGGGGAGCTACGGCAAACGGCCTTGCTGATCTTTCCGGACGGGGTCGGGTAACCGGCGGTGGGGGTGGATCGGCCGATATCTCGTATCTCACTGCCTGGTTTTGCGGGGATCCGCTTCTGGCGGTCCTTCCAGCCACCGTGCTGTCCGTGTGCGCCCTCGCACGGCTCGCCTGGCGATCGCCGGCCGCCCGGCTACCCGGTCGCCCGGCGGCGCGCGCCCTCGGCATCACCCGGCCTTTCCGCTGGCCGCCGCAGCCTTTAAGCCAATGTGTAATCAATCGCTGACAAAAAGTTACCAATGCCATTGCGTGATCACTTCAGGCGCCCGTCAGCGAGCAGATCGCGGCGAGTGATCGCTTTCGGATACTGCGCCGCTCCCCGTTATCGAGACGAGGATTCCTCATTCATTGGTATGAGGACAGAGCCAATTCGCTCCAGCACAGTGTATGGATGGATGTATTGCGGCTGCTTCTGGTGGATGACTACCAGATGGTCACCGAAGCACTTGCCTCCAGGCTCTCCACGGCACCGGACCTCTGGGTGGCCGGATGCTGCCGTACCGATGATGCCCAGCTGCCGGAGATCGTCCGCTGGCTGCGACCGGACGTGATCTTGATCGAGATAGAGCCGCTCGGCTCCGCCGTGGGGGAGGTCCTGCAGCGTCTTCGAGCGTCCTGGCCGGCTACTCACGTGGTCGTGGTCAGCGCCGACCATGACATCGCCCACGCCGTGAACGCGGCCAGGGCCGGGGCGGATGCCTGGGTATCCAAGCAGCAGGGCGCGGACGAGCTCGAGACAGTGCTCCGCGGAGTGTGCCGCGGCCATTCCTGGTTCCCGCCCGAGATGCTCGGCGAGATACTGCGCGAGCTCCGTGACGACGTTCGGAAAGCCAGGGAGGATTCCGATCCGCTGGACGTGCTCAGCCCGCGGGAACGCGAGGTACTGGTGAGCATGGCGGAAGGTAAGCGCGGCACGCAGATCGCCGAGGAGCTGCAGATATCCGCCGACACCGTCCGGACCCACACGCGCAGCATCTTCAGCAAGCTCGAAGTGCACAGCCGGCTTGAGGCGGTCAGCGTGGCGCGGGCGGCCGGCCTGCGGCCTTGGGAGCAGTTAGGAATGACCGGTACCCGGCAGCCAGCCGCTCCCGCCTGGCCGACGGGCTTTGGCAAGTGACGAGCAGGCAAGTGACGAGCAGGCAAGTGACGAGCAGGCAAGTGACGAGCAGGTCCCAGAAAGGCTCAAGCCAGGAAGAAAACGCGGCCGGGGGCGCCGGGCGCCCTCTTCGTGTCGCGATAGTTATCACCCGGCTGGAGGGCGGCGCGGGCATACTCGCCCTGCGCGGGGCACAGGCGATGGACCCGGGCGCCTTTCAGCCGACGATCGTGACCGGTAGCGGGGACCGGCTGCTCGACGCCTCGGCATCGGGGCTGGAAGTCATTCTCGAGCCCTCGCTGCGCTCGCCAATCGCCCCGCGCCGCGACCTGCTGGCGCTGCGCCGGCTAGAGACGGTGCTCCGGCAGCGGAACTTCGACGTGGTGCATACCCACACCGCGAAGGCCGGCACGATAGGCCGCCTGGCCGCGCGCCGGGCCGGCGTATCCAGGATCGTGCACACCTTCCATGGTTTTCCCTTCCACGAGTTCCAGTCGAGCGCACGCCGCCAGGCCTACGTGTCGATCGAACGGCGACTCGGCCGGATCACTGACGTGGCGCTGTGCGTGGGCGCCGGGGTGGCTACCGAGGCGGTACGGCGGGAATTGATCGCGCCGGAGCGGATCCGCACGATCGGCGTGGTCGTGGACGGGCCGGACAGGACCCGGGCAAGCATGACCGCCGGCACGCCAGAGGCGCGGCGGCGCGCTCGCATCGCGCTTGGCCTGCCGGCTGACGCCACGGTTGTCGGCGTGGTGGGCCGGCTGACCTATCAGAAGGCGCCCGAGGACTTCCTCGCCGCGATGCTGGCGCTGGGCAGGCCGGGCGTCATCGGCGTCTGGATCGGTAGCGGCGAGCTCGACGAGCGTGTCCGCCGCCGGGTCAGGGCGCTCGGCGTGCGCGTCGTGCTGGCCGGCGAGCGCGCGGACGTGCTCCACGTGCTGCCCGCGTTCGACGTCTTTGTCATGCCAAGCCGCTATGAAGGGCTGCCCACCGCGATTGTCGAGGCCATGATCTGCGGCATCCCGGTCGTTGCGACGGCGGTCAACGCCGTTTCCGACATTGTGGTGCCGGGCGAGACCGGCATGCTGGTACCGCCGCACCAGCCCGAGCTGCTGGCCGCGGCCATCCGCTACCTCCTTGACTCGCCCGCGGTGGCTGCCAGGATGGCTGCGGCGGCGAGTTCTCGCCTGGGCGCCCATTACGGTGCGCCGCAGCTGCGCGCAGTGCTCACGGCGGCGTACTCGCCGGCCAGCACGGCAGCAGGACGCTCACCGGCAGACGCAAACTCCAGGTAATCATTGGAGGCCTCCCCTGCCGGTTCCGTGGGTGGTTTTGCTTGGGCAGCTTTCGAATGCCTGCGTGACCTGCGGCGTGGCACGGCGAGGGTGGCTGGGCCGGCTGTCGTGCTGAGCGTCACCTGGCGGGTACCTGCCGGTGGCGGGAACGGGGCCTTGCTTCCAGCCTGACATGGTCCGCTGGCCCGCACAACGGCCGGGTCCTGCGCCTTTCGCCGGCAGCGCCCGCGACCTCAAGCGCGCCCGCTACGCGCTATGGAAAAACCCCGGGAACCTCACCAGCCGGCAGCAGGCCAAACTCGCCTGGATCGAGAAAACCCACCCCTACCTCTACCGCGCCTACCTGCTCAAAGAAGGACTACGAGTGGCATTCCAGCTCAAAGGCGAAGAAGGCAAATACGCCCTCGCCCGCTGGCTGTCCTGGGCGGCCCGCTGCCGCATCCCCGAATTCACCGAACTCGGGAAAAAGGTACGCAGCCACCTGGAAACCATCCACGCAACCCTCGACCACGGCCTCAGCAACGGCCTGATCGAATCAGTGAACACCAAAATCCGCGTCATCACCCGCATGGCCTTCGGATTCCACAACCCCGCCGCCCTCATCGGCCTGGCCATGCTCGCCCTCGGCGGCCTCCGACCCGCCCTCCCCGGAAGATGATCACTAATCTGCCCACGGAACCGGCAGGAGGGCCGCATTAGATTGCGATTTGCTCACGTGCGTGCGTTACTGTAAACGCCGACCTGTAGTAAATCGTCTTGATAATGTCCGAAAACGCAGGCCGATTCACCCGGCGGCCCATAAGTCGGAGTTGAGTCAACGGGGGACGGCCGATCGTCGACGGGAGCGGTGGGGAAGAGATTTCCCGATAAATTCGGTCTGAAAACCAGGGATCAGCGAGAGCTGCCCACGGTGGGGAGTAAGCATGAGGGGCCAATTCAGCAGACGGCGTGGTTGCCGCGATGATCCACCACGACGCCCGCCCGCCGTGCGGGCCTTGGCCGAGACCGGCAGGTGGTGACGGTGGCGACTCTGGTGCTCGGCGATGACCAGGTCGTATTCCTTGACGCGTTAGCCACCGTGCTCACCCAGCACGAGCACACGGTCGGCGCGGTGACCCGCAGTACCGCGGAGATGGTCGCCTTCGTTCACCATGAGCGGCCCGACGCATGCCTGATCGCCCGCCATCTCGCGAGGGATGACGATGTCGAGGCCATCGGCCGCGTGATCGCGGCGAGCAAACGCACGAATGTCCTCGTGCTCAGCGCCGATCCCGGCGCCGACGCGGTAGGCCGGGCACTGGATGCCGGGGCATCTGGTTACCTCCACCAGTCACGGGGTGTCGACGCGCTCGTTGCCGCCCTTGAGCGAATGCTGTGCGGCGAGGTTGTAGTCAATGTCCCGTCCCGCCCTGCGCGGCGGTTGTCCCGGCCAGACCAGGCGGAGGGGCTCGCCGCGCTGCTGACCTGCCGCGAGCGGCAGTGCCTGCTGATGCTGGTGGAAGGACTCGACACTGCGGCGATGGTCGCGCGGCTCGGCGTATCCCGCACTACCGTCCGCACTCACCTGCAGGCGGTGCTTACCAAGCTCGGCGTGCACTCGCGGCTGGAGGCCGCGTCCTTCGCCGTGCGCTATGGCCTGCCTGACGCCTGGTCCGGGGACCGCCTGGCGATCGCTGCGAGCAAGATGCGGGCGATCCGGCCGCCCCGGCCGGCCGCCGCGGGAATGCGCAGGCTGCCGCGCCCCCTGCCCGTGCCCGTGGCGGCGACTGCCGGCCGGGGTGCGGGTTCTGGCTGATCCGGAACTCCCGCTGCGGGCGCCGCGGACCCCAGCGTGACAGGCTGGATGCGTGATCGTGGGCATAGGCGTCGACATTGCGGACATCTCCCGGGTAGGGGACGCCCTGCGGAGGACACCGGCATTGACTGCCCGGCTGTTCGCTAAGGGCGAACAAGGTCAGCCGACTTCCTCGCTGGCCGCCTGCTTCGCCGCGAAGGAAGCCGTCGCGAAGGCGCTAGGAGGGCCGGCTGGCTTGCAGTGGACCGACGTGGAGGTAACCCACGACCTCCGCGGACGGCCGCTGCTCGAGGTCTCCGGGAGCGCCGCCGCGGTCGCGGCCAGGCTGGGCATCCGCAGCTGGCACCTGTCGCTCAGTCACGACGGCGGCCTGTGCGTGGCGATGGTGGTGGCCGAGTCATGAGGAATGCCCACCAGGTCGCGGACGTGCGCGCGGCCGAATCCGCGCTGATGGCCCGCGTGCCCGCCGGAGCGCTGATGCAGCGGGCGGCTGCCGGCCTGGCGTCGGCCTGTGCCCGGCTGCTGGGTCAGGTGTACGGGTCACGGGTCGTCGTCCTGGCCGGGACCGGGGACAACGGCGGCGACGCGCTCTACGCGGGCGCGCTGCTGGCCAGTCGCGGCGCGGTCGTCACGGCGATCACCACCGGCCGCCGTGCCCACGCCGGTGGCGTGACGGCGCTGCGCGGCGCCGGCGGACGGCTGGTCAGTGGCGGGACTAGCGGGGAAGACGAGGCTGGCCGGGCCGGCGACGCCGCGGCTGACCTGATCGACGCCGCGGATCTCATCATCGACGGCATGCTCGGCATCGGCGGGCAGGGCGGGCTGCGCGAACCTGGCGCGGCCCTTGCCGCGCGGGCGGCGGCGGCGCGCGCGCTGGTGGTCGCGGTTGACCTGCCCAGCGGGATCGATGCCGACACTGGCGAGGTGGCCGGCGCCGCCGTCCGGGCGGACGTGACCGTGACGTTCGGCACCTGGAAGCCCGGCCTGCTCATCGACCCCGGCGCCACCCGCGCCGGGGCGGCCGAGCTGATCGACATCGGGCTGGGATCCTACCTCGCCCCGGCCAGCGCCGCCGCGCTGCAAACCGCGGACGTCGCCGCCCTGCTGCCCCGCCCGACGGCGGAAACCGACAAGTACCGGCGCGGCGTGCTCGGCATCCTGGCCGGCAGCAGCCGGTTCACCGGCGCCGCCAACCTGGCCGTCGGCGGCGCGGTGCGCGGCGGTGCCGGGATGATCCGGCTGCTCACGGCCGAGCAGGCCGCGGCGGTCGTGCGGCAGCACTGGCCGGAGGCGGTGCTGACCGTGATCGGTGCCGAGGTGCCCGCGGCGCGGGCGATCCAGCAGGCAGGGCAGGTTCAGGCATGGGTAGCCGGCCCTGGATTTGATACGCAGCCCTCGTCGGCAAGGCTGCTGGCAGAGGTACTGTCGAGCAGCCTCCCCGTCCTCGTCGATGCGGACGGGATCACCCTGCTCGCGGCACACCGGGAGCTGCTGCCCCGCCCGGCGCCCACGCTGATCACGCCGCACGCCGGGGAGCTTGCCAGGCTGCTCGGGACCGACCGGGCCGCGGTCGAGGCCAGGCGGCTTGAGCACGCCAGGAAAGCCGCCGCCGACCTGGGGGTGACCGTGCTGCTCAAGGGATCGACCACGGTGATCGCGACCGCGTCGGGCAGCCCGCCGGTGCTGGTGAACGCCACCGGCACCGGCTGGCTCGCCACCGCCGGCTCCGGGGACGTGCTCTCCGGGCTGGCGGGCGCACTGCTCGCGCAGGGCCTGGCGCCACCGGAGGCCGCAGCCGTCGCCGCGTACCTGCACGGCCTGGCGGGCAGGCTGGCGGCCACCGGCGCCGCGCACGGCGCCGCGGCGGGTGCCAGCCGCCCGGTGTCCGAGGGCGCCCCGATCGGCGCGGCGGACCTGATCGAGGCGCTTCCCGCGGCCATCCGGACGGTCGCGGCAGGCGCGCGCTGACGCGGCAGGCGCCTGCCGCGTTCAGCTACTCCTCGGCCCGCCCGCCGAGGTGCTTGGCGAGGAACAGCTCGGCCGCAGCGTAGAAGCGCAGCCGGTTCTCCGGCTTGGCGAAGCCGTGCCCCTCGTCGGGGAACAGCATGTACTCGTAGTCGATCCCGGCCTTCTCCAGGGCCGCGACGATCTGCTCCGACTCAGCCTGCTTTACCCGCGGATCGTTGGCTCCCTGCGCGATCAGCAGCGGGATGCTGATGTTGTCCGCACGCGACAGCGGCGACCGCGACCAGAGGAAGTCGGCGTCCTTCGCCGGGTCGCCCACCGCGCGGTGGAACTGGGAGATCATCGGAGCCCAGTACGCCGGGATCGTCTCGATCAGGGTCTTCAGGTTGGACGGGCCGACGATATCGACAGCGCAGCAGAACAGCTCCGGGGTGAACGCCGCCCCGACCAGGGCCGCGTAGCCGCCGTAAGAGCCGCCGTAGATCGCCACCCGGGCGGGGTCGGCCCAGCCCTGGCCGGTGGCGAACGTCACCGCATCCACCAGGTCGTCGTGCATGCGGCCGCCCCACTCCCGGTCACCTGCGTTGACGAACGCCTTGCCGTACCCGGTCGAGCCGCGGAAATTCACCTGCACGCACAGGTAGCCGCGGTTGGCCAGCCACTGAGCCTCGGGATCGAAGCCCCACGCGTCGCGTGCCCATGGCCCGCCGTGCACGTTGAGCACCATCGGCAGCCCCTTGCGGCCGGCCCCTGGCGGGAACGTCGCGTAGCCGTGGATGGTAAGGCCGTCCCGGGAGGTAAAGGAGAACGGCTCCATCGGAGCCAGCTCGTAGCGCGACAGCTCGGGCTGGTGCTCGAACAGGAACTGCCCGCTGCGGGTCGCCCGGTCATAGCTGTAGTACGGGACCGCGCCGGTGTCGTTGGTGAACCCGATCAGCCACGTCGCATCGGCGTCGTCGGCGTCCGCGAACGATGGATCGCCCGGGTGCAGTGCCCGGATTGCCGCGAGATCGGCCTCGACATCCGGGTCAAGCACCTGGTACTCTCGCCGGTCCTTGAGGAAGGTGACGATCTGCGGCTCGCGCGTGTCCGGGTGCAGCCGGACGCCGGTGACATCGGAATCTGGATCCTCCGCCAGCACTTCGGCGGCGCCCGTCGCCAGGTCAAGGCGGACTAGCCTGCCGGTGTCCGCCCCGACGGAACTCACTGCGAGCAGCGATGCGCCGTCCTCGCTGAACGCGATCGGCTGGCTAGTCATGACGTCCTCGACGGCAACGGCCAGCAACGCCCGCCAGTCCCCGTCGGCGCTGCCGCGGACCATGAGGACAAGGCTGCCGTCGGGCTGCGGGGCAATCCCGGCGCGCACCGCCAGCTGGCTGTCGGCAAGCCAGCCGGCGAACCCGGGGTTCTCGACCTCCTTGGTCAGCTCGCCGGTGGTGAGGTCGAGCCGGTAGACGTCATGCAGCTGCGGGTTGTCCCTGTTCAGCCCGAGCAGGATCTCGGTCGGGAACTTCTTCTCCGCGGCGATGAGCTGCGTCTGGACATTGTCGAAGGGGGTGAGGTCACGTCGCTGCATGGTCTCGAGATCGACATCGTGCAGGCGCCAGTTCTCGTCGCCCCCGGTGTCCTGCAGGTACAGCAGGTGCCTGCCGTCGTGTGCCCAGGCGAACATGCGGATGCCACGATCGGAGTCATCGGTCACGACCCGCGCGGCGGGCCAGTCAATTCCCTGATCCTGCCCAGAGCCCGCCGGGGCGACCCAGACATTGAGCACGCCGTCAGCTGGCGCGATCCACGCCAGCTGGGTCCCGTCGGGCGAGATACGAGGGCTGATCCGCTCAGGATTGCCGAAAAGTACCTGGCGCGGAATGATTTCGACCATCGGAAGTGCTCCCTTTCACGCAGCGGCCAGCGCTGGTGGGCTAACGCCCTGGCCGCGGTCAGCGCTGGATGATCCTGCGCCCGTCCATGGTCCACCAGCGATTACAGGCGGTGCAGCCCAGGAGATCCCCAGACTGGCTTGAGGTGCTCCGCACCGTGCCACCGCAGCGGCAGCGATCCCCGGCCGCGACTCTCCGGATAGCTCTCCGTAAGGCTCCCCCGGGCGGTGCCTCGGTGGTGCGATTTTCTTTGCGCACGAACATCGCGCCCGCAACGATGGCGACCACCAGCACGCCGATGGCGGTCGTCAGCACGTAACCCAATTGCGCCTCCTGCGGCGAGATATACCTCGACGGTACTGCGCGCTACCCGCGCCCGGGTAGACGGCCGCTGGTAGACGGTACTGCGGGCCGGGCACGCGGGTAGCCGTGACGGCTATCGCCGTGCGGAGTGCCCGGCGCAGCCGGTCAGCTAACCGGCCCGTCCGCGCGGATCCGGCCCGTGGCAGGCGGCTGCTGGCACACTGGGACGTCATGGACGGTCATCCGGAGGCGCTCATCGACCTGGGCGCGATCAAGCAGAATGTCGCGGCGCTCCGCCGGCATGTCAGCGGAGCCCAGCTGATGGCGGTAGTCAAGGCGGACGGGTACGGCCATGGGCTGATCCCGACCGCGACGGCGGCGGTCGGCGGCGGCGCGGACTGGCTCGGAGTCGTTCAGATCGGCGACGCGCTGGCGCTCCGCCAGGCCGGCCTCACCGTTCCGGTGCTGTGCTTGCTCGGCGCGCCGGACGCCGCGCACGAGGAGGCCATCGCCGCCGGTGTTGACCTGTCCGCGGGCTCCGTGCCGCTGATCAGCCAGATCGCGGCGGCCGCGCAGCGCGCCGGGCGCCCCGCGCGCCTGCATCTGAAGGCGGACACGGGGATGTCAAGGGGCGGCGCCACGGCCGCCGACTGGCCGGCGCTGGTGGCCGCGGCGCTGGCCGCCGAGGCGGCGGGGCATGTCCAGGTCACCGGTATCTGGTCGCATCTGGCCTGCGCGGATATCCCCGGGCATGCCTCGATCGCCGTCCAGCTGGCCGCGTTCCGGGATGCGGTAGAGCTGGCGGAACGGGCCGGCGCCAGGCCGCAGTTGCGTCATCTCGCCAACACCCCGGCCACGCTCACCTTGCCGGAGACGTGGTTCGACCTAGTCCGCCCGGGCGGTGCGGTGGTCGGCCTGTCCACGCTTCCCGGCGAGCTGCCGGGCTGGCTGCGCCCGGCCATGACCTTGCGGGCGCGCCTGATCCAGGTCAAGCAGGTACCGCCGGGCACCGGCGTGTCCTACGGGTTCCGCCACGTAACCACCGGCCGGGCCACGCTCGGCCTGGTTCCGCTCGGATACGCCGAGGGAGTACCGAGGAACGCCTCGGGCGCGGCCGAGGTGCAGGTCCGCGGGCGGCGGTGGACGATCTCCGGCACTGTCTGCATGAACCAGTTCGTCGTGGACTTCGGCGACTACGCCGTCTCGGCCGGTGACGAGGTGGTCCTCTTCGGCCCCGGCGACTCGGGGGAGCCCACTGCTCAGCAGTGGGCCGATGCGCTCGGCACGCTCTCCTATGAGATCGTGACGAGGTTCGCCGGCCGGGTGCCCAGAAGCTACTCTGAAGTAACTGAACCGCAGGAGCTGGCGGCGTCTCCGGGTGCGAGCGCGTAGCGGGAGGTCAGATGGCCAGGTGGTGGCTGATCACCGGCGCAGCAGGCCTGGTCGTGGGCGTGGTGGCGGCAGGCACGGGCGTCGTCATCGCGGCCGAGAAAATAGCGGTCGGGCGGCAGCGGCTGCAGCCGGATCCGGAGGCGGCGGAGCCGCTCGGCGAATTGCGTGGCCGCGCGCTCACCGTGCTCGCCGACGATGGCGTGCCGCTGCATGCCGAGATCAACGGCCCAGATGATGCGCGGGTCACGGTCATCTTCTGTCACGGCTACACACTGAACCAGGACTGCTGGCACTACCAGCGCAGGGACCTGGGCGGCATTGGCCGGCTGGTGTTCTGGGACCAGCGTGGTCACGGCAGGTCCGGCAGGTCCGGCGGGACTGGCCGGCCAGGCGCAGACCATGTCGGCGTCGACCAGCTCGGCGCCGATCTGCACTCGGTGCTGGCGGCCGTGGCACCGGGTAAGGCACCCGTCGTGCTCGTCGGCCATTCCATGGGCGGCATGGCGATCATGGCGCTCGCCGATCAGCATCCGGGCCTTTTCGGGCCGAAGGTCATCGGGGTGGTCCTGATCTCGACCGCGGCGAGCGGCGTCGACCCCACCGTATGGCTGCCGGGACCGCTGCGGCCGGTGGCGCGGCAGGTAGCGGGGCCGATGCTGCGCGGAGTCGCGAAGGGACGGCGGGCGGCGCTCGTCGAGCGGAGCCGCCAGGCGGCTGGCGACCTGGCGTTTCTCGCCACCAAGTACGTAGGCTTCGGCGATCCCCTGATCAGCCCGGCGCTGGTGGACTTCCTTGAGCGCATGATCCGTGCCACGCCCGTCGACGTAGTCGCCGAGTTCTACCTGGCCTTGGTCGGGCATGACAAGCGGGCCGCACTTGGCGTGCTCGGCCGCGTGCCTGTCGTGGTGCTGGCCGGGGACCGGGATCGCCTTGTCCCTATCGCGCTGACGGAGTGGCTCGCCGGGGAAATTCCAGGGGCGGAGTTCACCCGGCTCCCCGGCGCCGGCCACGTGGTCATTCTCGAGCGGCCCGCGGAGGTCAACGAGGCGATCACCGGCCTGGTCGCGCGGGCGCTGGCCGGCGGCGCAGCGAACGGCCGGTCACCCCGCCGGCAGGCCAGCCATTGACCAGGCCCGGCGAGTCGGCGCCGTGCCTGCGGGCGGAACTCCGCGTACCGACCGCGTCCCGTATGCGCGCCCTGGGCAGGCGGCTGGCGCCGATGCTGCGTGCCGGGGATCTCATCGTGCTCAATGGCCAGCTTGGCGCGGGCAAGACCACCTTGGTCCGGGGAATCGGCGAGGGCCTTGACGTCCGCGGCCCGGTGACCTCGCCCACGTTCGTGATCGCCCGCGTCCACCCGGCGCTGGGCGGCGGCCCGGCCCTGGTGCATGTCGACGCCTACCGGCTCAGCAGCCCGGCAGAGGTGGATGACCTGGACCTGGATGCCGACCTGGAGCGGTCGGTCACCGTGGTGGAATGGGGCGGGGGCCTAGTCGAAGGACTCGCCGCGAGCTGGCTGGATGTCACGATCGTCATGCCCGCGCCCGGTCAGGGCACGGGGCAGGTTGCGACCGGCGGGCCAGGGTCGGGCAGCGGGCCAGGCTCGGCCGGTGAACGGGGCACCGGCGACGAGTCAGATCCGGGCGACGAGCCAAGGATCGTGCTCCTCACCGGCCGGGGCGAGCGCTGGGCCGTAGCCGCCGAGTCCGTGCGGGCCGGCCTACTCGGAGTCCCCGTCAGCGAATAGGCCCGCTGACTGGCCGTGGCCGACAATCGGGCCTGCAGCGCCAGTGCCAGTGCCAGCGCCGGCGCCGAAAGCTGCCAGATGGAGCTGGCCATATGCAGCGGCCTTACCGCGACCGCCTGCCATAGTTCCGATCTGTCTGACCCGCGCACCGTTCGCACCACTAAACTGCGGTCGTCGCCCGTCAAACTTGCCGTGATCTCGCACGGTCCGATGCCCTTCCCGGAGGCGCGCCGTGGCTCAGCAAGGGCCCCCGCCCCGCCCTGCCCGGCTGCCCGCGCCCGGCTGGCCTGAAGAGCCAGCCCCGCGGCGCCGCCATGCGGCCGACTATGGTGGCCCCGACCAGGACCTGAACGAGGACCTGGACGAGGACCTGCCGCCATGGGCGGGCCTCAGTATCTCCCCGCGCCGGCCGCCCGGTAAGGGCCGTGAGTCGCCCCTGCCGCGGTACCCGGAGCAGCAGCAGCCGGACGCGGATGCGGCCGACGAGGGCTGGCCACCTAACGAGCCGCGTACCAGGCGGGCGATCGCCACGCGGGCGAGGAAAGCGCGGCGCAAGATCCTCACCTGGGGCGGCATCGCGATCGCCGTGGTGGTCATTGCCATCGGGGCGTTGCTCATCTTCGGCCCCAAGGCAGCCGCCCCGCGGCATAGCGATTTCGTCACCACCTATCAGCCCGGGGACTTCCGGTCGGTGCCGAATGCCTGCCGGGTGGTGTCTGCCGCGACACTGAACCAGTACCTGCCGGGCACCCGGGCCAGGGCGGTCTCTGCGCTGGGCAGCAGCCGCACGGAGAGCCAGTGCAGCTGGACGCTGGACGCCAGGCCGCTGTACCGGGTGCTAGAGGTGACCGCCCAGGCGTACGCGCCGAGCCTGCTGGCCACCGGCAATGGCAGCGCTACGTTCAGCGCCATCGATAGCTACGGCGCGACGCTGCAGGGGCTGGCCAGCCCGCCCAAGGCCACGCATTTCCCGAAGGCAACCGTTACCCAGGTGCGAGGGCTCGGCAATAGCGCGTTCAGCGCCCTGCAGGTGATCAGGGCCGGCGGGGACACCACGGATCTGGTCACGCTGGTGGTGCGTGACCATAACGCGCTCGTCACCGTCGAGTTGCAGGGCCTCGATCACCCGGGCCGCCGCGGCGGTTACGGCCCGGTTTCCGTCGGGCAGCTGAAGGCGGGCACGGTCGCGGCGGCGCGCGAAGTCCTCGCGGGGCTGAGCTGAGTCATGCGCGAGCTGCCCGGCCGCCGCCCGCCCGTCTCGTGACCTACGCTGGTCAACCGTGCTGCTACTGGCCTTCGACACCGCGACCCCGGCGGTGACTGTCGCGCTCCACGACGGGGCGCGCGTACTCGCCGAGGAGTCCGCGGTCGATGCACGCCGGCACGGTGAGCTGCTGGCCGCCTCGATTCAGCGGGTGCTGGCCGCCGCCAGTGCCGTCGCGGGTGACCTGACCGGCATCGCGGTCGGAGTGGGGCCGGGACCGTACACCGGCCTGCGCGTGGGCCTGGTGACCGCACGGGTGCTCGCCAGCGCGCTTGGCGTGCCCGTGCACGGCGCCTGCACGCTGGACGTGATCGCGCGGGCGGCAGCGAGCGGCTTGGCCGGCACTGGGGCCGGTGACACGGCCGGCGGCGACTTCATCGTGGCCACCGACGCGCGGCGCAAGGAGGTCTACTGGGCCCGCTACACCGCCACGGCACAGCGCATCAGCGGGCCCGGGGTGAGTGCGCCCGGCGAGCTTGATGCCTGCTGCCCGGTGGCCGGCGAAGGAGCGCGGCTTTACCCCGCCGAACTGGGTGCGCCGATCGAGCCGCGCTACCCCTCGGCAGCCTGGCTGGCCGATCTGACAGCAGAACGGATATCGCGCGGTGCGCCTGCGCTCGCGGCTGAGCCGTTGTACCTGCGCAGGCCCGACGCGCGGATCCCCGGCCCGCTTAAGCGGGTGACGCCGTGATCAGCGAGACGCTGCGGCCGATGACGTCGGCTGATCTGAGTGCCGTAGTCGAGCTCGACCGTGAACTGTTCGGTGCGGAGGCCTGGTCGAGGGCGATGCTCCGAGGAGAACTGGCCCAGCAGCCGGACAGCCGGCATTACCTGGTAGCCGATGACAACGGGGTGATCACCGGTTATGCGGGTCTTCTCGCGGCTGGCTCACAGGGCGACGTGCTGACGCTCGCGGTGGCCGGTGACCGATGGGGCCAGGGCATCGGATCTGCCCTGCTGGAGGCGCTGCTCGCGGAGGCGGCGCGGCGGGGCTGTGCCGAGGTCTTCCTGGAGGTCCGCACCGATAACGCAAGGGCACAGCAGCTCTACCGCCGGTACGGCTTCGTGCAAATCGGAGTCCGTCGGGGCTACTACCAGCCGTCCGGCATCGATGCCCTGGTGATGCGAAGGGAGCTAGGACCTGACCCGGCAGGCCTGGCTGACCCGGCTGGCCCGCAGGGCGGCCCCCTCGGCCCGGTTGGCCCGGCCGGCCCGGTTGGCCCGCAGGCTGGCCTCGTCGGCCCGGCTGGCCCCCAGGGGGCACCCCTCGGCCCGGCTGGCCTCGTCGGCCCGGCTGGCCCCCAGGGGGCACCCCTCGGCCCGGCTGGTCCCGTCGGCCCGGCTGGCCTCGTCGGTCCGCCCGGCCCGCAGGCTGGCAGCCGGCCTCGCGAAGGCAGCCGGGAGTGAACGCTCCGCTGGTCCTTGGCATCGAGACGTCATGTGACGAGACAGGTGCCGGCCTGGTCCGCGGCCGGCGGCTGCTCGCCGACGCGGTGGCCTCCAGCGTGGCCGAGCACGCCCGGTTCGGCGGCGTGGTGCCCGAGGTGGCAAGCCGGGCACACCTGGAGGCGATGGTGCCCGCTGTAGACCGCGCGCTGGCTACGGCTGGCGCCCGGCTGGCCGACGTGGACGCGATCGCCGTGACCGCCGGCCCTGGGCTGTCCGGGGCACTCCTCGTGGGGGTCTGCGCGGCGAAGGCCTACGCCCTCGCCCTGGGCAAGCCGCTCTACGGCGTTAATCATCTCGCCGCGCACATCGCCGTGGACCAGCTGGAACATGGTCCGCTGCCGGCTCCGGTCATCGCACTGCTCGTCTCCGGCGGGCACTCCTCACTGCTGCTCGTGCCCGACCTTGCTACCGCGGTAGTGCCGCTCGGGGCGACCATCGACGACGCCGCGGGCGAGGCATTTGACAAGGTCGCCCGGCTGCTCGGGCTGCCTTTCCCCGGTGGCCCTCCGATCGACGCGGCGGCGCGCAGCGGCAATCCGGCGGCCGCGGCCTTCCCGCGCGGGAAGTACCGGGATCAGACCTTCGACTTTTCCTTCTCCGGCCTCAAGACATCGGTGGCCCGATGGGTGGAGGCCAGGCGGCAGGCGGGGATCGCCGTGTCCGTGCCTGATGTCGCCGCGTCGTTCCAGGAAGCCGTCGCCGATGTGCTGACGCGCAAGGCGGTGGACGCCTGCCGGGCGCACGGCGTCGGCCATCTGGTGATCGGCGGCGGGGTTGCGGCCAATTCACGGCTGCGGGCGCTTGCCGAGGAACGCTGCACAGCGGCCGGCCTTCGGCTCAGGGTGCCAAGGCCGGGCCTTTGCACCGACAACGGCGCGATGGTGGCCGCGCTGGGTGCCGAGCTGCTAGCCCGGGATGTGCCGCCATCGCAACTCGACTTCGCCGCCGACTCCGCGCTGCCGGTAACCAGCATCACCGTGCCTTAACCGGGCGGGTCACGGCCCTGGGAGGCGGATGCCGAAACCACGCGTCGCCAGCCGGAGCAGCACAGGGCCTGACCGCATCAGGTCGGCGACCCGCGCGGCACTGAGTTCCTCGAGCTGCGCGAGCCGGCCAGCATAGGCCGCCTCGCCCTGCCTGCGGCTGCGGTTCAGGGTTGCCGCGTTGGCCCATACCTTGGCGCGCGACTCACGCAGGAACCGCCGGGTAGCCGCGCGGTTCAGCGGCTGCATGGCGTTGTCTCGCCACGACCGGGCGGACGCAAGCGCACGTAGTTCGTTGTCCTCGGCTCGCACTCTGGCGGTGAGCACTTCGTCGATCCTGCGGTGATCGGCCTCCCTGCGGGCGAGCAGTCCAGGATCGTCAAATTCGGCGTCGCCGATCACCGCCAGCAGGGCTTGCGGCAGGTCGTAGTTGATATGCGCGTTCATCCCGAGCAGCACATGCCGCAGGGCAGGCAGGCTCCGCTCTCCGGCCGCTGCCGCGAAGGCGACTGACCAAGGCCGCGGCACCGGCTCACCGCGCCGTGCCGCGTCTAGCGCATCGAGGTACAGCCCGGCGAATGCCGCGTCCCAGCGCTCCACCCAGTCGGCGTCAAGGAAGGCCCCGGCCCGCAGCGCGTCCGCGACGGCGCGGGTGGTCCTCAGGTAGGTAGCATGGAAGGCAGCCCGGGCATCCCCGGCCTGGGCTAGTTCATCAAGCAAGGCCGTCATCCGCGCGAGTACTTCGTCGATGCTCACCACGCCTCCCGCGCGTCCCAGGGCCGACGTCTGAACCCGGTGCCACCTGGCGGTTCCCGCAGCGTAATCCTGCGCGATCCGGAGCGGGCGTTTGACGAGCGCGCGCCGCGACGCTAATGTTCGGAGCTGGCACTCGATAGGATAGAGTGCTAATGCGACCGGCTGGTCTGGCACCCGCGACGACAGGCCGCCAAGGTCGCCCTCTCTAATAATTCTCAGCTAGCCCTTTCCGGAGGGGGAGGTCAGATCGTGACGACCGCCACCAAGGTTGTTCTCAAGCCACTCGAAGACCGAATCGTGGTGCGCCCGCTCGAAGCTGAGCAGACCACCGCATCCGGCCTGGTCATCCCGGACACCGCCAAGGAGAAGCCCCAAGAGGGCGAAGTCATCTCGGTAGGCCCGGGCAGGTTCGACGACGCAGGCGCTAAGCGCGTCCCGATGGACGTGAAGGTCGGTGACATCGTGCTGTACAGCAAGTACGGCGGCACCGAAGTCAAGTACAGCGGCGAGGAGTACCTAGTGCTCTCCGCCCGTGATGTGCTCGCAGTCATCGAAAAGTAGCGAGCGGATCATGCGGCGCGGGCTCGCCCGCGCCGGGCGCGTTCGCGTGCCCGCCGCCCCGGATCGGCTCGCGGTCCCGCGGAGTTATCTCTGCGGGCCGGCGGGCCTGTCCGGGGCGTCGCTATGGGGAGCGCCGGAACTATCGCCAGGCGGATTCACCGCTTGGCTGCGAGGCTCCCGGCGCTTGCCGTCCGCCCCCTTTACCTAAATCAGAAAATTCGCCTAAACCGTAGTCTGAGGTACTCATGTCCAAGAGCTTGGTGTTCGACGAAGATGCGCGCCGCGCGCTAGAGCGTGGCGTGAACCACCTTGCGGACGCTGTCAAGGTGACGCTGGGCCCCAAGGGCCGCAACGTGGTTATCGACAAGAAGTGGGGCGCGCCGACCATCACCAATGATGGCGTGACTGTCGCCCGTGAGGTGGAGCTGGAGGACCCGAACGAGAACCTTGGCGCTCAGCTGGCCAAGGAGGTCGCAACCAAGACCAACGACGTCGCGGGTGACGGAACCACCACGGCGACCGTGCTGGCACAGGCGATGGTCCGCGAGGGCCTGCGTTCTGTCACCGCCGGGGCCAACCCGATGGCGATGAGGCGTGGTATCGACGCCGCGGCAAGCGCCGTGTCAGAGAGCCTGCTCGAGTCAGCGCGCGAGGTCGAGGAGCAGGACGAGATCGCGCACGTCGCTACCGTGTCCGCACAGGACAGCAGGATCGGCGAGATCATCGCCGAGGCGTTCAGCAAGGTCGGCAAGGACGGCGTCATCACCGTCGAGGAAGCGCCGACGATGGGCCTCGAGCTTGAGTTCACCGAGGGCATGCAGTTCGACAAGGGCTACATCTCGCCGTACTTCATCACCGACCAGGAGCGGATGGAGGCGGTCCTCGAAGATGCATATGTCCTGCTGCACGCCGGCAAGATCTCGTCAATGGCGGACTTCCTGCCACTGCTCGAGCAGGTCGCTCAGACCAAGAAGCCGCTGCTCGTGGTGGCCGAGGACGTCGACGGCGAAGCACTGTCGACACTGGTCGTGAACAAGATCCGCGGGCTCCTTCCGGTGGCCGCGGTAAAGGCGCCCGGATTCGGCGACCGCAGGAAGGCCATGCTCGCCGACATGGCGGTGCTGACCGGTGGCGAGGTTGTCAGCGAGGAAGTCGGGCTCAAGCTTGAGCTAGTCGGCCTCGAAACGCTCGGCCAGGCCCGCAGGATCGTGGTGGACAAGGACTCGACCACGATCATCAACGGAGCGGGAGATCAGTCAGCGATCGATGACCGGATCCGGCAGATCCGCGCCGAGATCGAGGCCACGGACTCGGACTGGGACTCGGAGAAGCTCCAGGAGCGCCTGGCCAAGCTCTCGGGCGGCGTATCAGTCCTGCGGGTTGGCGCGGCCACCGAGGTCGAGCTGAAGGAGAAGAAGCACCGGCTCGAGGATGCGATCTCGGCGACTCGCGCCGCCATCGAGGAGGGCATTATTCCCGGTGGCGGCAGCGCGCTCGTGCAGCTGGCCGCCGATCTCGGTGACCTGGGCATGACCGGGGACGAGGCTGTCGGCGTCCAGGTCGTTCGCCGCGCGCTGTCGGCGCCGTGCCGGTGGATCGCCGAGAACGCCGGAGCCGAGGGCGGCGTCGTGATCGCCACGGTCGCCGGGCTCAAGCCGGGCCATGGCTTCAACGCAGCCACTGGCGAGTACGGCGACCTGGTTGCCGAGGGCGTCATCGATCCCGTCAAGGTGACCCGGTCGGCGGTCCTGAACGCTGCCTCCATCGCCGGAATGCTGTTGACCACCGAGGTGCTGGTGGCGGACAAGCCGGAGAAGGAGACTGCAGCCGCGGGCGCCCAGGGACATGGCCACAGCCACTAACCTTCCTTAGCGGCGGCAGCCCGAACCAGGCAAGTCGTTACAGATGTCCCGCTACCGCGCCGCTGGCGCGGTAGCGGGACATCTGCGTTTGCGCCTGAGCCCGGCCAGCACACATATGCAGTACGGACAAGCCACCCGGGCAAAGGATCCAGGCAACGACAGGCCGGGCCAAGGACAAGCCGGGCGTGCGCCCGGGTTATGGACACTGCTAGGCCCGGACGGCCCGATAAGCCGACCCACCCCTCGGACAAGCCGGCCCTCGGACAAGCCGGCCCCTTCGGACAAGCCGGCCCTTCGGACAAGCCGGCCCTCGGATGCGGGCGCGGGTGGGTCAGCCCGAATCTTCGATGCGCCTGGCCCTGGCCCCGGACACGCCTGCCCCGTACGGCCCGAATCGTGCCGGCGCACGGCCCCGTACGTCACATTGGTCGCAGCAGTCTCAAGATCAAATTAGCGGTTCAGGTATAGCCGGTTTCCGCCGGACGGATCTTAACCACTATCTGGCCTGGCCCCAGCCCCCGGCAATTCGCGGCCGACTTGGGGCGCATTTACCGGCAGAGTCAGCCAAACCTTACCGGCAGAGTCAGCCAAACCGGGAAATCCGCCAACCTTGCCGGAAAGTCCGCCAAAATGGCGTCGATGCGTCCCCTGCGCCAGCCGGCCGGCGACTCGGCCGCCAGCACCAGCACCAGCCGGCCGGCGACCCGGCCGGCAGCACTAGCACCTGCGCTAGCACCCTCACACGACTACTCATCTGGGCGCAGCGTGACGGGGTACCAGACCAGCTCCGATGTGCTGGCGGTTGCGGGTCTTGTATGACCAATCCGGCCATTACGGCCTCTGAGCGCCCCCTATCATCCGATCAGCGCTTTCAATGGCACGTCACTGGAATAAGCGGGAAGCCACCTAAGTAACTTCAATACGCAAAATAGTTACCTGATTATGTATTGTCATTGATCGTGCGGCATATCGACGTGCCACATCAATGTGACCTTTCTGTTGCCGCTGAGATGAGACTCGCGCCGTTAACTGGGCATCACTCCTTCGTGATAGAGGCATGTATAGTCCGGCCAGTGGCCGACGGGGAACGTCTCGGATCGCAGCTAGGCGGGGGTGGCCGGGGCGGTCTTCGCGACCTGACCGCACTGGCAGCGAGCGGCGAGCCTGCCGCCATCGAATCCCTACTGCAGCAAATCCGGCCCATGGTGGTCAGATACTGCCGGGCCCGCCTCGGCCGGATCGCCGGTCACTATCACGTAGCTGATGATGTCGCGCAAGAGGTCTGCATTGCGGTCCTTTCCGCGCTTCCGCGCTACCAGGACATGGGAAGGCCGTTCGCGTCCTTCGTATACGGCATCGCATCGCACAAGGTTGCTGATGCCGTGCGGAGCGCAGGCAGGCTGGCTATCCCGACCGAGGACCTGCCGGACGGGCCGGACAACCGGCCGGGGCCGGAGGAGACGGTGGTGGGCTACATCGAGGCCAAGCGCGCGCTGGCGCTGCTGACGAAGCTCCCTGTCCAGCAGCGCGAGTTGCTAGTGCTGCGGGTCCTGGCCGGCCTTTCCGCCGAGGAGACCGGCAACCACCTCGGGATGTCGGCAGGAGCCGTCCGGGTCGCCCAGCACCGCGCGCTTGCCCGGCTCCGGGCGATAGCACGCGAGGAGTGGACCGCCTGACTCCAGGGCGGTGCGGGCAGGGGCGGATCGGCTGGCCCGCGGTGTCGCGGGAGGGGCCGGATCGGCTGGCCCGCGGCGGGGCGGGGCAGGGGCGGATCGGCTGGCCCGCGGCGTCGCGGGGAGGGGCAGATCGGCTGGCCCACAGCGCGGCTGGGATGGGGAATCGGCTGATCGCCGGGCGCCGCGGCGGGATGAATCAGCTAACTGCAGGCGGCCGATGGGCCTGAACGCGCCAGCACCGCGATGCTTTCACTAGGATGAAGCATGTCTCGCAGCCAGCCCGCAGAATCTGACCTGACTGACGCCGTTAAGTTCGCCCCGCCTGCCCTGACCTTTGACGACGTGCTGCTGCTGCCCGCGCACTCGGCGATCGTGCCGAGTGAGGCGGACGTTACCGCCAGGCTCAGCCGCAAGGTAACCCTCAGCGTGCCGCTCGTTTCCTCGGCGATGGATACCGTCACCGAGGCGCGGATGGCGGTGGCATTGGCGCGCGAGGGCGGTGCTGGCGTGCTGCATCGCAACCTGTCCATCGAGGACCAGGCACAGCAGGCCGACATGGTGAAGCGGTCGGAGGCCGGCATGATCACCAACCCGGTGACTTGCGGCCCGGACGCCACCGTGGCAGACGTCGAGCGGCTCTGCGCCCGCTACCGCATCTCGGGCGTGCCGGTGACGGCGGCCGACGGGGTGCTCCTTGGCATCGTCACCAACAGGGATATCCGCTTCGAGGCAGGTCACGGGCGCCGGGTCACTGAGATCATGACTCCGATGCCGCTCGTCACCGCACCGGTCGGGGTCGGCCGGGACGAGGCGCTGCGGCTGCTCGGGCGGAACAAGATCGAGAAGCTGCCGCTGATCGACGACGCGGGACGGCTGCGCGGGCTCATCACCGTGAAGGACTTCACCAAGAGCGAGAAGTTCCCGAATGCCACCAAGGACGCCGCCGGGCGGCTGGTGGTCGGCGCGGCGGTCGGCGTCGGCGAGGATGCCAAGCGCCGGGCGCAGGCGCTGACGGATGTCGGCGCCGACTTCCTGGTGGTCGACACGGCACACGGCCATGCCCAGGCGGTGCTGGAGATGATCGCCAGGCTCAAGGCCAACGTCTCGGTCGACGTGATCGGCGGGAACGTGGCCACCCGGGCCGGAGCGCAGGCGCTGATCGACGCGGGTGCCGATGCGGTGAAGGTCGGCGTCGGACCCGGCTCGATTTGCACGACTAGGGTGGTGGCCGGTGTCGGAGTGCCGCAGGTCACGGCGATCTACGAGGCAGCCAAGGCAGCCAGGGCAGCGAATGTGCCGGTCATCGCCGACGGTGGCATGCAGTATTCCGGTGACATCGCCAAGGCCATCGCGGCCGGCGCCGACACGGTCATGCTCGGCGGCCTGCTGGCCGGCTGCGCGGAGAGCCCGGGCGAGCTGGTGTTCATCCAGGGTAAGCAGTACAAGCTTTACCGGGGCATGGGGTCCATGGGGGCACTGCGGAACCTCGAGCGCGGTGGGTCGTATTCCAAGGACCGCTACTTCCAGGACGATGTGCTGAGCGAGGACAAGCTGGTGCCGCAGGGCGTCGAAGGACAGGTACCTTACCGGGGCCCGCTGGCCGCGGTGGCCGGCCAGCTGATCGGCGGCCTGCGAGCCGCGATGGGCTATTGCGGCGCGCGAACCATCGCCGAGCTGCAGGAAGCGAGATTCACCCAGATCACCGGCGCTGGCCTGGCGGAGAGCCATCCGCACGATATCCAGATGACCGCGGAGGCGCCGAACTACGGCGGACGACGGACCTGACCGGCCTGTTGCAGGCCGGAGAGACGGCGGGAGACGGCAGACGTGACTCAGGTGGAGATCGGCCGGGGCAAGAGCGGCCGCCGGGCTTATGCCCTGGACGAGATCGGCATCGTGCCTTCCCGTCGCACCAGGGACCCGGAAGAGGTGTCGATTGCCTGGCAGATCGACGCCTACCGGTTCGAGCTCCCGCTCGTCGTCGCGCCGATGGACAGCGTCGTGTCGCCGGCCACCGCGATAGAAGTCGGCAAGCTGGGCGGCCTCGCCGTGCTCGACCTTGAAGGGCTCTGGACCCGGTACGCCGACCCGGAGCCGCTGCTCGCCGAGGCCGCTGAACTGGACGACGAGGCGGCCACCCGCAGGCTTCAGGAGATTTACGCCGAGCCCATCAAGGAAGACCTGATCGGGCGCAGGATTGAGGAAGTCCGGGCGGCCGGGGTCACGGCCGCCGCGCGGCTATCGCCGCAGCGGACCGTCAGGTACTACAAGGCGGTCATCGACGCAGGCGCCGACATCTTCGTCATCCGCGGGACCACAGTGTCCGCCGAGCACGTGTCCGGCCAGTCTGAGCCGCTGAATCTCAAGCAGTTTATTTACGAGCTCGACGTGCCGGTCATCGTCGGCGGATGCGCGACTTACACGGCGGCGCTGCACTTGATGCGTAGCGGGGCGGCAGGGGTCCTGACCGGCTTCGGCGGCGGCTCCGGCCACACCACGGCGGCCGTACTCGGCGTGGCAGTGCCGATGGCCACGGCGATCGCCGATGTCGCCGCAGCCCGCCGCGACTACCTGGACGAGTCCGGCGGCCGGTATGCGCACGTTATCGCCGACGGCGGCATGACCCGCAGTGGTGACATCGCCAAGGCACTTGCGCTTGGCGCGGACGCTGTGATGGTCGGCTCGCCGTTCGCCCGTGCCTCGCAGGCACCCGGGAATGGCTATCACTGGGGGAGCGAGGCGCACCACCCGGAGCTACCGCGTGGCACCAGGCTTCAAGTCGGCACGGTCGGGACCATCGAGCAGATCCTGCACGGCCCGTCAACCATCGCCGACGGCTCGATGAACCTGATGGGTGCCCTGCGGCGGACCATGGCGACGTCCGGTTACTCCGACCTCAAGGAATTCCAGCGGGTCGAGGTCGTCGTGACGCCGAGCGCACAGCGACGCTGACCCGGTTCGGCCGGCGGCCCGGGCTGGGCTTGCAGCCGGGGGATAGATCGGCCTGCGGCCCGGGCCGGGCTGGGCTGGGCTGGGCTTGCAGCCGAGATAGACCGGCCGCGGCCAGGCCGGGACCGGCGATGGACCTGATCGATTCCGGCGGATTCGGCCGGCAACGGGCGGCCGAATCCGGATAGGGCTCGATCGCGTCGGGCCGCCGGCTGCCCGCAACTAGACTTCTGAAATGGCCCGACCACGCGTTTTCTCCGGCATCCAGCCCACCGCGGATTCCTTTCACCTTGGCAACTACCTGGGTGCCCTGCGCCAGTGGGTGACCCTGCAGGAGACCCACGACGCCGTGTACTGCGTGGTGGACCTGCACGCGATCACCCTGCCGCATGACCCGGCCCTGCTGCGGCAGCGGACCAGGGTGGCTGCCGCCCAGCTCCTCGGGGCCGGGCTCGATCCGCAGCGGTGCATCGTGTTCGTGCAAAGTCACGTTCCCGAGCACGCGGAGCTCGCCTGGGTACTTGGCTGCATCACCGGGTTCGGCGAGGCCAGCAGGATGATCCAGTTCAAGGACAAGGCGGCGCGGGCCGGCTCAGACCAGGCCAGCGTCGGGCTGTTCACCTATCCCGTCCTGCAGGCGGCGGACATCCTGCTGTATGCGACCGATCAGGTGCCGGTGGGCGAGGACCAGCGCCAGCACCTTGAGCTCACCAGGGACCTGGCCCAGCGGTTCAACCACCGGTTCGGCGCCACGTTCGTGGTTCCCGGCCCGTACATCCTCACGGACGTCGCGAAGATCACGGACCTGACCGAGCCGACCGCGAAGATGAGCAAGTCGTCGTCTGCGCCGCAGGGCATCGTGGACTTGCTGGACGAGCCGGCCGCGATCCGCCGGAAGATCTCCAGGGCGGTGACCGACGCCGACGGCGAGATCCGCGCCGATGAGCAGGCCAAGCCGGGCGTGACGAACCTGCTGAGGATCTACTCGGCGCTGTCCGGCGAGAGCGTGGCAGACCTGGAGGCCAGGTACGCGGGTGCCGGCTACGGGACCTTCAAGAAGGACCTGGCCGAGGTCGTCGTCGACGCCCTGGCGCCGATCAGGGAACGAACCGAGAAGATGCTGGCCGACGAGGCCCAGCTTGACCGGCTGCTCGCGGTGGGGGCTGCCAGGGCACGCGAGATCGCGAGCCAGACGATGGACACCGTCAGGAACCGGATCGGCTTCCTGCCGCCCGGCTAGCCCGCCCGGCTAGCCCGCCCGGCTGGCCCGCCCGGCTGGCCGCGTGGGCTGGCGCCGCTGGCTGGCCGACTGGGCTTATTCGGCTGGCCCGGTGCAATTCGGCCGGGCCGGGCCGCCAGTTGGCCCGCCTGGGCACGG
>Ga0302229_10000458_pt1 | contig 31295 bp, 33 predicted proteins | sample II_Palsa_N1_3_FD_193518 | JGI IMG/M metagenome (GOLD analysis project Ga0302229, IMG submission 193518) | Peat permafrost microbial communities from Stordalen Mire near Abisko, Sweden - II_Palsa_N1_3 | ecosystem: Environmental > Terrestrial > Soil > Palsa > Peat permafrost | place: Sweden... | reverse complement strand
TTCGTCGGCCTGGTCGAGCGCTACCACGAGCCGATGCTGCGGCTGGCGGCCTCGTTCGTGCCGAGCCGGGCCGTCGCCGAGGAGGTCGTCCAGGACACCTGGCTGGCGGCGCTGCGGGGCCTGGCCGGGTTCGAGGGGCGCTCGTCGCTGAAGACCTGGCTGTTCGCCATCTGCGTCAACCAGGCCAGGAAGACGGGCACCCGGGAGCACCGCAGCATTCCCGTCGCGGATCCGGAGCCGGTGGTCGATCCGTCCAGGTTCGACGCCTCCGGCGGCTGGTCGGCTCCGCCCGAACACTGGATCGAGGTGGCGCAGGGCCGGATGGAGGCGGGCAAGCTGGCCGATCGCATCCGGGTCTGGATCGACGAGCTGCCCGCCCGGCAGCGGGAAGTGGTGCTGTTGCGCGACGTGGAGGGGATGAGCGGCGAAGAAGTCTGCGCCGTGCTGGCCCTGTCCGACGCGAACCAGCGGGTCCTGCTGCACCGCGGCCGGAGCCGGCTCAGGCAGCTGTTCGAAGACGAGTTCCGGGAGGTGCGATGAGGCTCCTCCGCGGTCGTGACCTGGTCTGCCAGCAAGCCGTCGAGCTGGTGACCGACTACCTGGAAGGCGCGTTGCCCCGGTCCGCCAGGCGGCGGTTCGAGGCGCACCTGGCCGGCTGCCCGCACTGCACCGAGTACCTGGCGCAGATGCGCGAGACGATCAGCCTCACCGGGCGGCTGGCGCCTGAAGACCTGACCCCGCAGATGCGGGATGAGTTCACCGACCTGTACCGCCGGTGGCAGTCCGAGCAGCAGTAGGGCCCGCGGGCGCTTTCCCGGCTGCCTGGCTGTTCCTGGCCGCGGCGATCCGGGCGGCGACGGCGGTGCACCCCAGCGCGCCGGCCAGCGGCAGCAGGATCACCGCGGGCAGCTGGTAGCGCCAGGAGAACCCGAAGGCGTCGGAGCCGGCCAGCAGCACCACCGCGGACAGGGTCACCAACGTGCAGGCGGCGGCCAGCTCCTTGTCCACGGCACGGAACGAGCGGTGCCGCCGCAGTCCGGACAGCGACCCGCTCAGCCCGGCGGCCAGCGCGAGCGCGTACACCGGGCCGGGCGTGTACCCGCCGTCCAGCTGGTAGCCGCGCAGCACCGCCGCTATCGGCTCGACCGCCACCAGGTCCCCGCCGCCGTTCTGGTGGGCCAGCTGGGTGAAGACGGTCATGGTGAACCCCGGCGGGTATGTCGGGTAGAAGGTCTGGAACTGCCAGCGGGACATGGCGGTGATCTCCGGCGAACCATCCCGGGTCAGCGCGAACAGCCGGACCGCATCGCGGGCGATCGCCGCGACCACCCGCAGCGGCTGCTGGCGCAGCACGGCCACGGAGAAGGAGTCGAGCAGCTGCTCCCGGGTGGTGCCGGCCGGGACCGGCACGGTCAGGCCCGGGGACTGCGGGTTGTGCAGCAGGCCGTCCACCCCGCCCAGCCTGAGGGTCAGCGCGGGAGACGGGCACAGGGCGCGTTCGTCGGCCGGGAGCTTGAGGGTGGCGCAGTCGGCGGCCGCCGCCGTCCGCCCGTACTCCGGGCTCGGCCCGTTGCCGGCCAGCCTGAGGTGCCCGGTGACGCCGTAGGTCACGGCCACGTAGCCGAGCAGGGGCAGCGCGAAGCAGGCCCCGGCCAGCGCCGCCCACCCGGTCCGGCGCCGCCACCGGCGCGAGGTCAGCGGGCTGGGCACGATGAGCACCGCGAAGATCATCACGGGCACGACGAGGACCGCGCCGATCTCCCGCACGGCGGTCGCGGCGCCGAGGACGAGCGCGCCCGCGGCGACCAGCGGCAGGCCAGGCCGCCTGCGCCAGAGCAGCAGCACCAGGCCGGCCGTGATCATGGTCTCGAACGCCACGTCCGGCATGATGGTCTGCTCGAGCTGGAGCTGGTAGGCGTCGAGCAGCACCGGCGCCACGGCCAGCGCCGCGAGCCAGCGCGGGACCCGGCGCCGGATCAGCAGCGCGTACCCGGCTCCCGCCATGGCCAGGCCGAACCCGTGCTGGACCGCCGCGACGAGCCCCAACCCGCCGAGTGGATCGAGCAGCCGGAGCAGGATACGGTAACCCTCCGGCTCCGAGCCGTCCGGGGCGGCCAGGTACTTGACCGAGTCGATGTACAGCAGGGCCGGCCGGTAGGCGAGCTCGGCGAGCACCCGCAGGGCCAGCCCGGCCGTGCAGACCAGCGCGAACATCCAGTGCGCCCGGGCGGTCGCGCAGGCCGTCCTGGCCGTCCTGGTCGCGCGCCAGAGCCGCCCCGGCGGTCTCGCGCGCTCTTCAGCCTGGTCGCGGCCGGCCTTCGGGGGACCCGGCGTCCTGTCCATCGCCACCACAGGCAAAGGTTTGTCCTTGCTCCTTCGGCCCGGCTTCCGGATTGCTCTTTGCTCGCTGGGAGGAAAATGTTACTCGGCTCATGATCGTATTAAGGCCAAGTAGCGCCGCGACCGGGATCAGGGTCAGCTGGGGCAGCTGGTAGCGCCAGTCGAAGGTGGCGAACGCGGCCGGCGGAACCAGGACGAGCACGGCACTGGCGGTGAACAGCAGGCCGGCACCGCGGCAGGCGCCCGCCGGTCCGCGGCGCTTGCCGACGACGAGGCCGGCCAGTCCCAGCAGGAGCCCGGCCGCGAAAACCGGCCCGGGCACATAGAACCACCGCCCGTAATCGGTGAGGAAGGCGGCCAGGGCAGGCCGCACCGCGGGGGCCTGGTACCCGAGCGCGCCGATCGACGCGTCGGCCTGCGGATCCGGCAAGATGTAGGTGTGGAACTGCAGGTAGGCCGGTGAGTACTTCTCCGGCCCCGCGCCGCGGACCGGCGAGAAGCCGTATATGAAGTCACGCCCGACGGCTTCGGCGTAGCCGAGCGGCTGGTGCCGCAGTATCCGCAGGCTGAAGTTCTCCACCACCGCGTCCCTGGACATGCCGGCAGGCGGCGTGAACGTCCACTGGGGTGAGCTCGGGTCCCAGGTGTAATAGTCCGCGTTGCGCAGCGCGGGCGGCTGGGTGGGGCACAGCGGCCTTTCGTAACTCGGCAGGTTGAGCCCCGCACAGGAGGCGAAATCCGCGACCCGGCCGTACAGGAACGCGCCGCTGAAGGTGGTGAATCCCCACTGCCCGTGCGAGGCGTCGAACCAGCCGAGATAACCGGCCACCGGGATGAGGAAGCAGCCGATGAGCGCCCCGAGCCGCTTGATCGTGCGCCGCCACGGCCGCACGGCGACCAGCACGTACCAAGCGGCCGGGACGATCATGATCAGCTCTTCGTCCCGGAACGTCACGGCCACCCCGAGCAGCAGCCCGCACGCCGCACACCGTGGCCAGCCCGGCCCGTCCCGCCGCCAGACCAGGACAGTCAACGCGGCGACCAGCAGGAAGACAGTCCAGGTGTCGGTCAGCACGTACTGCTCAAGAATGAGCTGCAGCGGATCGAAGAGCACCGGAATGGTGGCCGCCGCCGCCAGCCAAGCCCGCGTTCCGAACCTGATCGCCGCCGCGTACACCAGCCCGGCCGTAGCCAGTCCCACCAGGTGCTGGGCCAGCGGGATGATCCACATGTCGTGCAGCAGCAGCACCGGGACGATCAGGACCGAGTACCCGCTCTGCCGCAGCGCGTCGACGCTCCAGTGCCCGGTGGCGAAGTTGTGCGCGTACTGCAGGTACCGCACGCTGTCCGGGAAAATCAGCGCCGGGTGATACGCCGCGAACACCACGCCGCGCAGGCCCGCCGCCAGCACCAGCAGCACCGCGAACATCCAGTGCCGCCGCAACCCGCGGCGGGCCCGCGCCCTAAGGCTCTCCTCGCCGGCGCCACGGCTCAGGTCGTCGGCGCCCCGGTCCAGCCCGACCACCGCTCGACCGTCAGCGCCAGCACCGGACCCGGCGGCGGCGCCAGCCGGTACTGCCAGTAGCGGTCCGCCAGCAGCCTCAGCGGCGCTGCCATCTGCCGCTGATCTGCCAGTATCGCCGCCCTGCCGTCGGCGCGAACCCACCAAAGCGTTTCCCAATCGTCGGTGTAATGATCGGCGAGCATGGTGACCCATGGGTTCTCGCCGATGTTGCGCAGCCGCTTCAGGGTCTTGCCCGACTTCGGCTTCTGATCGACCGCCGTGTAAATGGTGTCACCGTCAACCGCGAAGGTGGTCACCACCACGTGCGGACGCCCCCGACCATCAGCGGTTCCCAGCCGCGCCACGGGCACAGTGGCGAACCGGGCTCGCGCCTGTTCTTCGGCAAGCCTCACGGTGAGGATAGTACGGGCTTCGTGCTGCTAGCCGGACCGGCCGCGGCCCCAGCTTCCGGTAGACTCGTCGCGTCGCCCCGCCGGACGGCACGCCGCCTTAGCTCAGTCGGTCAGAGCGACGCACTCGTAATGCGTAGGTCATCGGTTCGATTCCGATAGGCGGCTCCAGCTAGAAGTCATAATTCGAACATCACCTTCTAAGTCGTGGACCGGCTCGTGGACTGAATGTCGGTGATCCGGCTTATCGTACTGTCATGGCCAAGACGCATAAAGGTCACATCCAGCGGCTGCCGAGCGGCTCGTTCCGAGTCAAGGTCTACGCGGGGACCGATCCGGTCACTGGCAAGGAACGCCTGCTCAGGCAGACCTGTCCCGACGAGGCGTCCGCCTACGTAGCGCTCGGCCGGATGCTGGCCGAAGCCGATGGCGGCCGGTTCCCCGACCGGCATGCGACTGTCGGCCAGGCGCTGGACAAGTACCTGGAAGTCGCCGACCTTGAGGTGTCCACCAGGGAGGCGCATCAGGGTTACATCCGCCGCACCATCGGGCCGGTGCTCGGCGAGGTCAAGATCCGCCAGCTCGGCGCCGACTCCCTCGACGCGCTGTACATCGCGCTGAAGAAGTGCTCGCGGCTGTGCGGAAGGCTGCCGCGAACCGAGCACTATGCCGACGGTGAGCACTCGTGCGACCAGCGATGCGGCCCGCTGCGCGACCACCGCACCGCCCGTGCCCATGTATGCGACGCCCGGTGCCGACGGCACGTGTGCAAGCCGATGAAGCCCGCCACGATCCTGCGGATCCACTCGATCATCTCCTCGGCCCTGGACCTGGCCGTCCGCTACGACTGGACCGAGCGCAACGTCGCCAAGAACGCCAGCCCGCCGCATCCCCGCAAACGGGAGCCTGACCCGCCGAGCCCGGACCAGGCCGCCCGGCTGCTCAACCTCGTGTGGACCGAGGACGAGGAATTCGGCCTGTACCTGTGGACCGCGATCACGACCGGCGCTCGGCGCGGCGAGGTCAGCGCGCTGCGCGAGAACCGGTTCGACTTCGCCCGCCAGCAAGTCCGGGTCTCCATGAATTACATCGTGAAGCAAGGGAGCCGGATCGAGAAGGCGCCTAAGGACGGTGAAGGCCGCGTCCTGTCCCTGGACCTTCTGACCTGTGAGCTGCTCGGCGAGCGCTTCCAGCGCCGCCGAGCCGAGGCACAGGCCCTTGGCGTCCAGGTGCCGGGAGACGCATTCGCATTCTCGCCTGACCCGGCTGGCCGCACGCCGTGGAATCCCGACACGATGACCCACCGGTATCGCCGGTACGCCCGGCGGGTCGGCATCGCCAGTTCGCTGAAGGAGCTACGGCACTACTCCGCGACCCAGCTCCTGACCGCGGGCACGGACCTGAACACCGTCGCCGGACGCCTTGGCCACGCGGAGGGTTCCACGACGCTCAAGTTCTACGCTCAGTTCACCAGGCCCGCCGATCAGCGGGCCGCCGCCATAATCCCGTCCCAGCTCGACGGACTCCGCCGAAAGGAACGGGTCCGCGAACTCTACCGCCAGCACCTATCGGTTTCCGATGCCGACGGCCTCGCTGCCCTCGCTGCGGCCGTGGCTGCAGAGGCTGGGCTCGACGAACATACTGCTCTTTCGTGGCTTACGGAGTTCGCATCTGCGGCCCAGAACGAGTCATAGACCGCCCTGATCCGCAGGCACGTTCAGCGCATCTGGTAAACGCGGTCGGTGCAGCGCAGGCGGGCCGTCCTCGCCGCAGGCCTCGTGGTAGGCCTCGGCGAGGTCCCTGGCTTCAGGAACTCCGCGCCCGGCGACGGCGTGGATGACTTCGCGGGCCCGCCAGTAGTTCGACGGCACGATGCGGCCCGAGGTGATGGCCTCCAGCGCGGTCCCGGCGGCTTCGTCGTGGCGGCCGGCGGCGATCAGGGCCAGGGACAGGTCCAGCCGGGCCGTGGCGGCGCGGCGCGGGCGCGGCGGCCCGTCGGTGGCCGATTCGAGCCGGGTGAGCACCTGCCGGGCGTATCGTTCGGCGGCCGGGTCGCCGAGCCAGGACAGCGTGGTAGCGGTGTAGGCCTGCGACTTGGCCGGGTCGTACCGGTAGTGATGCTCGGGCCGGTCCGGCACCGGCAGCGGCGACACCAGCGCCTCGACGCGGCTGAGCGCGGCGCGGGTCTCGGGCGCGTCGCCGAGCCGGGCCCACGCCCGGCCTTCCTGGGCGGTGGCCTGGATGAACGCGCTTCCGGACTTCGGTGCGACCCGCTGCGCGGCCCGGGAGATATCCGCGGCCCGCCGGTAGTCACCCTCGGTGAGCGCCTGCCAGGCCTGGGTTTCCAGGCACCAGGCGGCGATCTCGGCGTGACCGGCCTCGCGGGCCAGCTGCGCGGCGGTGCGCAGGTACGCCGAGGCGGCGTGATTGCGGTGCAGGTCGATCAGGCAGGTCGCCGCGAGCAGCGACAGCCAGCCGCCGGTCACCAGCAGGCAGCGGTGCTCGGCCAGCGTGGTCCGGGCGTCCAGCAGCCGCCCGGTGTAACCGAGGTAGGCGCGGACCCGGCCGAGCAGCTCGCCGGGCGGGGTGCCGGGATAGGCCGTGGCCAGGTCATCCACCGCCAGCTCCAGCCGCTCGACGGTGCCCGCCCCGGCCTCGGTGGCCTCGGCCAGCCGCCCCAGCTCCAGGGCCGCGATCTCATCGGTCGCACCGTCGTCCCAAGCTGGCGCTGGCTGTTTCCTGCGGGGTGCGGTCGGGGCAGCCAAGGCACGAAGCGTCCCGGCCGCGTTCAGCCGGGCGTCCAGAGTCCCGGCCAGCTCGGGTGAGGGCCGGGCCTTGCCGGCGCGCAGGTTGGAGATGTGGCCCGGGTTGCACGGCACCATCCGGGCCAGCTCGCGCACGCCCAGCCCGCGCGCCGTCATCAGGCGCGCCAGCTCCCTGCCGAAATCGGTCATCTGCGTCGTACCTGGGTCGCGGGCGAGGCCGTTGCCCGTTTGGCGCTGCACGGCCAAACACGCAACGTCTTCAGGCTACGCCCCGGCCGGGGTTTGACTGCCGGTACCGGCAAGGCACGCACGACCAGGGAGCAGATGACAATGGACCAGGCGGGCATATCCAGCGAGTGCCGCGGACTGCGGGCAGGCGGCCAGCCGTGAGGTTCCGCGACGAGAAACCCGGCGACCTGGACCGGGCCCGCGCCGCCGTCGCGGCCTGGCGCGACCGCCACCCGGCAGGCACCGACGCGGACCTCATCGCCGCCGTCGGCCCCGCGTTCCACCCGGACTGGTCCGTCGTGCTCCGCGGCGTGCTGTTCGCGGAAGACCGGCGCAGGGCCCGCAAGAGCACCGGCAACGGAGGGGAGATCCGGTGACCGGCTACCTCTGGCCAGAACTGCGGCTGGTACCGGAGGAACCGGATCAGGTGCTGCGCCTGGCCGGCTTCCGCGAACAGCACCCCTCCGTGTCCATCCGCGAAGGGACCGGCTACTGGCAGGCCCAGATCCCCGAGCCCGCCGGCGAGACCATCATCACCAGATACCGGCTCCGCGAGCTACTCGACAAACTCGATGAGCTAACCGGCCCAAGCTGAGGATAAGCCGCGGTTGATCCTTAAGACGAAGACCTTGATCTACGAGGAGCATGCAGTCGGCAGGATGAATCCTGTGCAGCGCAGCTACTGACGGTATCCGGAATGGGCACCCCGGTCACCGGGGCCGGGGAGCATCACGCACTGCGGCCTGCATGTGCGGGTGATGGCGGTGATGCGGCGCATGGTGCCGGGCAGCCAGCGGTCGTAGAACTCCAGAGCCCGGGTCAGGTCAGGGTGGCTGCCTCGGTAGGTGCGGTGCCACTCGGCCGCCAGGGTGGACAGTTCCCAGATGGCGTGGATGTGGCAGGGCCAGCAGTCGGCGAGCTCGTAGCCGCCGTAGTGCTGGCGGAGCACGGTGTCGGCCCATCGCCGCAGGTCGGCTAGCTGGGTGGTGTAGGTGTCGCGGTCCAGGCCGATCCAGTACGGGGCGGCGGGCCCGCGGGGAACGGCTGCGTCGAGTGCGTCGGCGACGGTCTGGGCCAGATCCTCGAACCGAGCGGCCAGGTCCAGGTCGGCGCGGAGCCCGGCCTGGTCGAGCCGGGCGTCGATGGAGTGGATCTGGCCGCGCAGGTCGGCGACCTGTGCGGCCAGGGCGGCCAGGCTCTCGCCGAGAGCGCAGGGCGACGGCTCAGCGGGCGGGCTGCTCATCGTCCGCCCGCGGTCATGGTGTCCTGCTGTTCAGCTCGGCGTAAAGGTAGCTGCGGGCGGTGCCCGGCTGCAGCCCCGCCTGCGCGGCCAGCTCGGCAGCGACCCGGCTGGCCGTGCTGCGGTCCCCGTAGTCCGGGTGGACGCGGTACAGGGCGAGCAGGACGGCTTTCTTGGTGCGGGGCGGCTCGATCGCCTCCGCCGCGGGCGCCCGGGGGAGCGCGGGTAGCGGGGCGGCATCGAGCACCATCCGCCGCAGGCCCCGGGCCGTCTGCGGGGCGGCCAGGGCGAACCGCAGACAGTAAAGCAGCACCAGCCCGGCGATTCTGGCCGCGGCGGCTGTGGCGCGGCCCAGGGTGGTCCAGGCCGAGGGTTGTTGGTCGGCCAGGACGTGGCGGCGGATCACCGCCACGACCCGGTCCACCACCACGGCCAGCGCGACGGGCGCGACCGCGTACGCGGTGACCGACCGGGGGCTGGCCACGTCGGCGGCCGACACGTTCATGTAGGCGGACGCGGCGGCGCAGGCCAAGACCAGGACCCGCTCGGCCCGGGCGGACTTGCCGGCCCGGGACAGGCCGAACGCGAGCAGGGTGAACACGATCATCAGCAGGTCCAGCAGCAGCGCCTCGATCACGCTGGCCGCGTCCTGGCGGCGGACTCTGAAGATGTAGGCGTACTGGGCGCTGAACGAGACGAACAGCGCGCCGCCGCCGGTCAGCGCCAGCAGCCACGCCGCCAGCGCGATCAGCGCCGAACCGGGAGCGCGCCCGGTCCCGGCCTGGCGGTGCACGCCGGTGATGGCCCGCTCGCCGCCATCGCGGGTAATCCCGGGCAGGCCGGGCCCGCGCGAAGTGGTGCTCATTGCGCCTCCAGTTCGGGCCCGGCGCGGCGGTCCAGGTCCGCCTGTGCTTCCGGCTGGCGGATCTCGGAGGCGTCCCGGAAGCACACCGGGTACCAGGCCTCGCCCTCGTGCCAGGTAGCCAGTTCCGGGGCCTGCACGCAGATCTCCCACTCATCCGGGCCGCACTCGGCGGCCACCCAGCCGGGCAGCCACGGCCACCCGGCCCGGTCGCCGTGTTCTTGCTCGCGGGTCAGCGGGTAGCGGACCTGGACCCAGGAGTCCTCCGGGAACACCGGCCCGGTCATGACGTCCTCCCGGGTATGGCCCCCGCCATGCCCCGCGAGCCGCCCCGCCCGGGCTGCACCGGGGTCAGCCGGGCATCGCGGCCGGGCGCGCCGGCCAGCCGTTCGGCCAGCTTGCGCCAGCTTCCTCTCCGGTGCCTCACGTGGCCCGGCAGCGGGCGCAGATGCACTGTGCAAGTCAGGGCGCGCCTCATGACTGCCCCCGCCCGTCCGTGCCGCCGGACAGGACCCGGTTCACCGAGGTGCGGGCCAGGCCGAATGCCCGGCCGATCGCTGTCTGGCTGTACCCGGCGGCGGCCGCCGCCGCGATCGCCTCATCGCGTGCCCGCCGGGCGGCGCCGGTGCGGCGGGACCGCAGCGCCCGGCGGTCCCGTTCGGCCAGCCCGCCCCAGATGCCGTGGGTGATCCCGTGACGCAGGGCGTAGTCCAGGCACGGCTCGCGGACCGGGCACCCCGCGCAGACCCGCCGCGCGGGCTCGGCCGACTCGCCGCGGCCGGGAAAGAACAGATTAAGGTCAGCGCCGCGGCACGCGGCCAGCGCCCGCCAGCGCGCCGCGAACGGCGCTGGCGCAGCGGGACTGCGGTGGCGCTGCTGGCGGGCCGTCACCGAGGGGGCGCGGTGACCCGCGCCCGCCAGGCGGCGGCGAACCCGGCCAGGCCGTCGGTGTCCAGCCCGCTGGCCGCGAACTCATCAGCGAACCGGCGCGGGAACCGGCGGGTCGTCTTGCGCGCGCCGCGGCACACCACGGTGTGCGGCAGCGCCCCGGCGATCGCCAGCCGCCGGACCGTCTCCCGGGAGACGCCCAGCCGGGTAGCGAGCTGCGCAGCGGTCAGGAAGTCCGGTTCCTGCGCGGGGGGAGGTTCGGGCTGCCGGGGGTGCGGGATGAGGGCCGCCGCCAGCGCTCGGGCGATTGTTTCGAGCAGCTCTGCCGGCACCGGGTCGCGGGCTACTTGGTCTGGTTGGTAGGAGGTAGGGGGCGTGTTAGGTTGCATGGCAGGTCCTGTCGAAGGGGCCGTGCCCCCTGGGTGATCTTGGCGGATGGTCCAGGGGGCCTTGTTGTGCCCGGGGTCGGCCGGGCCGCCGTCAGGGTGACGGTAATGGCAGGGTACGAAAAGTGCCCGGCATGATCATTTGGGAAGCGGCGTTACCGGGTGCCGACGGGGGCCTTTCGGCCCCTGGCTATCGCCGCTTACCTGCGGATAAAGAATTTCGGCGATTGCCCGAAAACCGGGGGGACTTCGAGCTGCCGGATGACGGTCCTTGCGCCGCCCCCGGGGCCGGCCTGGGCACGCTGGCGCGCAAGGCCGCGATCGTGGCGGCGGAAGGACATGGCCCGGGGCCGCGCTCGAGTGCGGACGGTCGTCCGGACGCGGCATGTCCCGGCGGCGGGGGCGGCCCGGCTGCATCCTCCCGTCCCTTCCGGGCCGTAAGCGCGACGTGCAGTCGGCTGCGCTGGGTTTCTCCCTTCCGAGATGCGAACCGCCACCCCCCCGCAGCCCCCGCCGGTCAGCGACGCTGAGGTAAATCCGCAAATTGTGCGTGATCTCGTCTTACCGTCCGTCAACACCAAAAGATCGATCGGACACAGGCATCACGAACGATGAACGCGGAAAACGGGCGCGGGCGGTAACGGATCGTGTCCACTATTGTGACGCTGCACGCAGGCCACGACGTCGCCTACTTCACCTCCGGGCAGGACCACGGCGGCTGCGCCGGGACCATGTCGTACTACACCGCTGCCGGAGAACCGGCCGGGGAATGGGCCGGGAAAGGCGCCGCGGCGCTCGGGCTGGCCGGGCAGATAGACCCCGACGAGATCGGCCGCCTGTACCAGCACAACATCGGACCCGGCGGGGAACTTCTGGTCAAAAGACGTCGGACCAAGGCCGCCGGAGACCGGGAGCAGGCGGCCGTGACGGCGTACCTCGCCGCGCACCCGTACGCCAGCGCGACCGAACTCGCCGAGGTCCGCGCGGCCGAACACGGCCAGGACCCGCCTCAGGTGCCGTACTTCGACCTGACCATCAGCGCGGTCAAGAGCGTCTCGGTGCTGCACGCCTCCTACCGTGTCTCCGCCCGCCAGGCCCGCGGCCACGGCGAGGACGCTCAGGCCGCCGCGTTCGACGCCCGCGCCGATGAACTGGAGGACGCGCTGATGAACTCAGCGCGGGAAGCAGTCAGCTGGCTCGACCAGCACGCCGCCTACACCCGGACCGGGCACCATTCCGCGCGGACGGGGGAATGGCGGGACGGCCACGGCCTGGTCGCCAGCCTGTTCCTCCACCATCTCTCCCGCGACGGCGATCCGCAGCTGCACGTGCACGTCGCGATCTGGAACCGGATCCAGCGCGCCGATGGGGCCGACGACACGTGGCGGACCCTGGACTCCCGGTCCCTGCACGGCCAGCGGCTCGGCGTCGCCCCGGTCGCCGACCGGGGCCTGGAGACCAGGCTGTCCGCCCTCGGCTACGTCATGGTGCCCCGGGCCGACGGCAACGGCGCCGAGATCGGCGGGGTCAGCCAGGACGTGATGGACCTGTTCAGCTCCCGCGGCGTCGCCGTCACCGGCGAGCTGAAAAGGCTCGCGCAGGAATACGAGCACAAGCACGGCAAGCCGCCGTCCCGGCGGACGCTGTGGCTGCTGCACCAGCAGGCCGGGCAGCACACCCGCCGCACCAAGGCCCAGGCCCGCCGCACCCTGGCCGGGCAGACCGGCGCGACGGAGCCCACCGCAGCGCAGCGGCTCGCCGCCTGGGAAGCCCAGACCGTGCACCGCGAACTGGCCGCGCTGTCGGCGGTGCGCGAGCAGGTCGCCCAGTTCGCCGCGGCGTGCACGGACCGTGCAGCGGCGGTGCTGGATGATGCGGCCAAGCGCACCGCCGCACGGATCGCGGTGGCCGAGGTGCAAAAGCACCACGCGGTCTGGTCGATGGCTCAGCTCCGGTTCGAGGTGCACCGGGCGCTCCCGGTCCTGCCTCCCGGTGCCGACGGCGAGGCGGTGGTCACCGAGGTCGCCACGCTGGCCGTCTCCGCCTGGGCCGGAACCGGGGTCGTCCAGGTCACCTCACCGGACATCGGCGACGTGACCAGCCTGGGCGTCCGCGCCTCAGACGGCGGCAGCATCTACCGGCCGCCGAACGCCGAACGCTACTGCACGTTGGCCCACCTGGACGCCGAGGAGCAGATCCTCGTGGCCGCCAAGCGGACCGTGCCGCAGCTGGTCACCGCCGGGCAGGCAGAGGCGGCCGCAGAACGTCCTGGCCTGACCGGCGAGCAGCGTGACGCCGTGGTGATGATGCTCACCGCGTCCACTGCGGCGACGGTGCTGATCGCCCCGGCCGGGGCGGGCAAGAGCCACACGATGGCCGCGTTCGCCCGGCTGTGGACCTCGCTCACCGGCCGCCGGGTCATCGGGCTGACCACCTCGACCAACGCGGCCCGGGTGCTGGCGCACGAGGGCTTGGCCGAGAGCTACAACATCGCCGAGTTCCTCGGCAAGACCGAGGGCTCCGACGAGCTGCGCCGGCCCGTGCCCCTGCACCGCGACGACGTGCTCGTCCTAGATGAGGCCAGCCAGCTCAGCACCGCCGACCTGGCCATGATCGGCGAGGCGGCCCGGCAGGCCGGGGCGCGGATCATCGCCACCGGCGACACCGCCCAGCTCGGCGCCGTCGAGGCCGGGGGAATGCTCGCTCTGCTGGCCCGCGAGGTCCCCGTCGCGCAGCTGCACGAGGTCCGCCGGTTCGCGGCGCGGTGGGAGCGGGAGACCAGCGTCCGGCTCCGGGACGGCGACCTGGCCGCGGTCGCCGTCTACGACCGGCACGGCCGGATCAGGGGCGCTGATGAGGAGGCCGCCTATGACCGCGCCGCGTCGATGTGGCTCGCCGACCACCTGCACGGCAAGGATGTGCTGCTGCTGGCCGGGTCCAACGCCGAAGCCGCAGAACTGTCCCGGCGGGTCCAGGCCAGGCTCACGGCGATGGGTGCCGTCGGGCCGCCGCAGGCGGTGCTGTCGGACGGCAACCACGCCGGGACCGGCGACCTGGTCCGCGCCCGCCTCAATACCGAGATCGACGCCGGCGGCCGCAGACTCACCAACCGCGACACCCTCCAAATCATCGGCTGGCGGGGGCCGGACGCCGCGGTCCGGCGACAGCGCCTCGACGGGACCTGGACCGAGCCGTTCCGGGTCCCCAGGTCCTACCTCGCGCACAGCGCCGAACTCGGCTACGGCGGCAACGTCCACGTCGCCCAGGGCCGCACCGTCGACACCGCGCACCTCCTGGTCACCAGCACGCTGTCCTGGCAGGCCCTGTATGTCGGCATGACCCGCGGCCGCCAGGCCAACACCGCGCACGTGGTCACCGGCAAGACCGCCCAGTCCGGGCACGAGCCCTACCAGCAGGCCGCCCCCGAATCCGCGCTCGCCAATATCCTGCAGCGCGACAGGGACGCCCTGTCGGCCACCGAGCAGATCCGTCACGCCCGGGAATGGGCCGGGGGCACCGGTCACCTGCTCACCTTGTGGTCCGCCGCCGTCCGGCAGACCCTGTACCCGGACATCGATGAGCAGATCATGGCCCGGCTCAGCGGATCCGAAGCCTGGCGGTACCAGCGGGAACACTCCCGGCCGGTATTGCAGCACGCGCTGCGCGACGCGCAGCTCGCCGGGCACGACATCGGCTCGATCATCGGCCGGATCACCGCCGCCCCGATGGACGGCGCCCGGTCCATCGCCAGCGTCCTGCACGGCCGCCTGCAGCGCCTGCGGCTCCCGGCACAAGGACACGGTGCCACGTGGGCGCAGCGGACACCGAAGAACGCCCCGATGCTGGCTCACGAGCTGGCCGCCGGGCTCGATGACCGGCGCCGCGAACTCGGCGAACGCGCGCTCGCCAACCCCGAACCCTGGCTGACCCGCCACCTCGGGCCGCCACCCGGGCCGGATGCCTCCCCGCTCCTGCGGGAAGACTACGCGCGGCGAGCCGGCACGGCCGCGGCCTACCGCGAAGCGCGAGGGATCACCGACCCGCAGGAGGCGGTCAGCTTCGCCCCGCACCCCGGGCCCGAGCTCGAAGCCCTGCGCAACGACACCTTCCGCGTGCTGGAGATCGCCGGCGAACACGCCGAGATCCGGGCCGTGAGCCGCGGCGAGCTCGAGGCCCAGGTACTCCAAGGCGAATGCGCGCAGGCAACCGCACCACCGGATACGAGCAGCCAGCTCCGCCTGACCTCCCAAGCCGAGGCCGACGCCTGGCAGCAAGCCGCCGACGCCGAAACAGACCACGACGAGGCAAAGGCAGAAAACGCCAGAGCATTGGCTGCCGCACTGGCCGCGGAAACTGGCCTCCTGGAAACCGTGAACGCCCGGTACGAGGCATGGTCCGTCCGGACCGCCAGGACCCGGGAAATAGCGGGGAAAGCGAAAGCCGAACTGCAGCGCCGCGAGCGGGGCTCATCCGCCAGGACAGCACCGGAACCGCGGGACATGACTGCCTGGTGGCGGGAATTCCAGGCACATGCCGACGCCGCAGACCGCGCGATCGAGCGCGAGCACCAGGCCACCGTCTGCGACGGTCGGCCGTGGCCGCCGAAGCGGAAGCCGGAAGCCGGCCACGAAGGACCAGACGCCTCCGCATCCGAGCGCGACCCGCAGCCCGAGCAGTCCTGCCCAGGAACAGCCCGAGCCCAGGCAGATCACGAGCTAGACGCATCCGAGCCGGAAACCCCGGCCCCAGAGGCCCCGAAATCTGGGCTTGCTGACGATGGCCGCGCCGCAAGGCTGGATGAGCTGCGGGCCCGCGCGGACGAGGCCGTGCGCCGGATCGACGCGCAACGGGCAGAGCTCAAAGCCAGCATCGAGCACTCTGCGCGAATCGAGCGCGAAGCCCAGAGCCAACAGGAGGCTGGGCGGCAAGCGGAACCGCCTTATGAGATCGAAATGGAGCTGTAGAAGAGATCAGGCCGCGCTGGCGTTGTCCTCGTCACCGGCCGCCGCGGCGGCTCGTATCCGCCGGGACCGGCGCCGCCCGGCGCTACCGGACGGCCGAGCGTGCTTCCGCAGCGCCACGTCACCCGGTAGTCGCGTCGTGCGCGGTCGCGGTTAGCAGCAGGCCGTGCCCGCGGCGGTTCCGGCGACGTCTGCGGCGGGGCCGCCGCCGCAGCAGGCCTGGCTGTCGTCGGCACCGTAGAAGGTCGCGCTGTCTTCCAGGACGGTGTAGAACTCCCAGGACTCGCCGTTCGGGGCGCCGGAGACCCAGAACTTGTCCTGCTTGGCGTAGCAGCAGGTGGTATCGCGCTCGTCGGCCAGGTCGAGCCCGGCGGCGGTCAGCCGGGTCTGCTCGGTGTTGACGGCGCTGATGCCGTCGACTTCGACGCCGAGGTGGTTCAGGCTGCCGCCCTGGCCCGGGTTCTCCAGCAGGACGAGCTTGAGGGGCGGCTCGGCGATGGCGAAGTTCGCGTAACCGGGACGCCGCTTGGCCGGCCCGGCGCCGAACAGCTTGCTGTAGAAGATGACGGCCTCGTCGATGTCGTTGACGTTGAGGGCGAGCTGGACACGGGACACAGGAACCTCCAGGCGATAAGACATAGACGTTTGTCTATGTCCTCGATGCTCACAGTTTGCACGAGACATCGACCGATGTCAATATAGACGTATGTCGAATCCCTTGGTGCTGCTGACCCCGGCCGAGTCCGCGGCCTGCTGTGCGCCGCTGGCCGCGCAGCCGCTGACGATGGAGCAGGCCGAGCAGGTAGCGCCGCTGCTCAAGGCCCTGGCCGACCCGGTCCGGCTGCGGCTGATGTCGCTGGTGGCCTCGCGGGAGGGCGGCGAGGCGTGCGTCTGCGACCTGAACGACGCGTTCGACCTGTCCCAGCCGACGATCAGCCATCACCTGAAGGTGCTGCACGAGGCGGGCCTGGTGGACCGGGACAAGCGCGGGGTGTGGGTGTACTACCGGGCCCGGCCGCAGGCCCTGGCCGCCGTCGGCGCCCTGATCGGCTGCAGCCCGCCGGGGTAGCCGGCTCGGGCTTCCTATCCGCAGTTTCATCGTCTATCGTCGATTAACGATGAATGACGCGCAGCCGCTCGACCGCCAGGCCGCCGAGACTTACGCGGCCTGGTTCAAGGCCCTGGCCGACGGCACCCGGGTCCAGGTGGTCTCCCTGCTGGCCCGCAGCGGCAAGCCGCTGGCAGTCGGGGAGATCGCGGCGGCCGTGCCGGTCGGGCAGTCCACCGTGTCCGAGCACCTGCGCCAGCTCGCCGCGGTCGGATTCGTGCTCGCCGAGGACCGCGGCACGTCCCGCCTGTACCGGATCAACGCCAACTGCGTCGAGTGCTTCCCGACCGCCGCGGACCTGGTGATGGGCAGGCCCTCGCCCGTCCAGCCCGCCCCTGCCGACGCACGCCCGGAGGATGACCATGGAACTAATCCGCCAGCCCGTCGACCGTGACCAGGTCCGGGAGGCCGCGTTCGCCGAGTACCGCGGCCTGACCGCGGCCGGGTTCACCGGCATCAGCATCACCGCGACCCATCAGGTCGGAGACGGCGTGCACGCCGCGATCATCCGCGCCGCCCGGCCATGACGGACCGGGACGCGGACCTGCGCATCGAGCCGATGGCCGACGCGCACGCCGCCGCGGTCCTGGCGATCTACCAGGCCGGGATCGATGAGGGCAACGCCACCTTCGAGACCCGCGCACCCGGCTGGCCGGCGTTCACCGCAGGCCGGCTGCCCGGCCACCGGTTCGTCGCGACCGCGGCGGGCCAGGTGACCGGCTGGGTGGCCGCCTCGGCCACCTCCGGCCGCTGCGTCTACGCCGGAGTCGTCGAGCACTCGGTCTACGTCCACCCGCGCGCCCGCGGCCGGGGCACCGGCCGCTTGCTCCTGAACGCCCTGATCACGTCCACCGAGGCCGCCGGGATCTGGACCATCGAGTCCGGAATCTTCCCGGAGAACGCCGCCAGCCTAGCCCTGCACCGGGCGGCCGGGTTCCGGGTCGTCGGGATCCGGGAACGCATCGGCCAGCACCACGGCCGCTGGCGCGACGTCCTGCTCATCGAGCGCCGCAGCCCGGTCATCTGAGCGTCCGGCCGCGCGCATCCCGCCCGGTCACGACGCTGGGACAGGCCGCAGGTCAGCCGGCCCGCGCCAGGCGCGGCGCGAGGCGCTGGACCCGGTCACTGAGCTCGGCGAGCGCCGCGTCGAAGCTGGCCGGATCGCCGGCCGGGACCGGGTCGGGGACGGACCAGTGCACGGCGGCCTCGCGGCCCAGTTCCTCGCGGGCCATGTCGCACACGGTGATGATGAGATCGCCGTCCTGCCGGACATCGCTGAGGTAGCAGGGCCGCAGGCGGCGCATCGGCAGGTGGTGGCGCCTGGCAGCGGCGATGGCACCTGGGTCGATCCGCGCGGCGGGCCGGGTGCCGGCCGAGGCGGCGGGGACGGCGCTGGCGCGCCGCCACAGCGCCGCGGCCAGGTGGGAGCGGGCCGAGTTCGCGGTGCACACGAACAGCACCCGCCCGGCCGTACGGGCCGCGGGGCGGGTCAGTGACTCCAGCACGGCGGGGATGAGCTGGAGATAGGTGCGGCGCCGGTCGCCGTCGGAACGGCGGCGGGTGATGAGCCCGGCCTGCTCCAGCACGTGCAGGTGGTGCGCGAGCAGGTTCGACGGCATCGCGAGCATGACCGCCAGGTCCGACGGGGACGCATCGCCCGCGGCCAGGGTGTCGGCGATGTGCAGCCGGGCCGGGTCGGCCAGCGCCGCATGCACCGCCGCCCTGGCCGCCAGATCCTGAGTTATCTCAGTATTCATTGACTCAATCTTGACTGAGCTAACCTGGTCCGTCAAGATGAGTGCCGTGAGCAGCACACCAGTCACGTTGTGGCGCCGGGTAACCGCGGAGTTCCTCGGCAGCGGGTTCCTGGCCGCCCTGGTGATCGGTTCCGGGATCGCCGCGCAACGGCTGTCCCCCGGGGCGACCGGGCTGGAGCTGCTGGAGAACGCGGGCGCCACCGCGGCCGGGCTGTTCGCGATCATCCTGATGTTCGGCCCGGTCTCCGGCGGCCACTTCAACCCGGTGGTGTCCTTCGCCGATGCCTTCTTCGGCGGCCTGTCCTGGCGCGACGCCGCGGCCTACCTCCCGGCGCAGGTGGCCGGCTGCACCGGCGGCGCGGTGATCGCGAACCTGATGTTCGCCCTGCCCGCGGTCAGCATCTCCGCTAAGCACCGGGCCACGCCCGCCCACTTCCTGTCCGAGGTCATCGCCACGGCCGGGCTGCTGCTGGTGATCTTCGCGCTGGCCCGGTCCGGGCGCAGCGGGTCCGCCCCCGCCGCGGTCGGCGCCTACATCGGCGCGGCGTACTGGTTCACGTCCTCGGCCAGCTTCGCCAACCCGGCCATCACCATCGGCCGGATGTTCTCTGACACCTTCGCCGGAATCGCCCCGTCCTCGGCGCCGGCCTACATCGGCGCCCAGCTCACCGGCGGCGCCCTGGCCGTCGCGGTCATCAAGGCGCTGTATCCCGCCATCACGCCCGCCGACGCGGCCGGCATCATCGTCCCCCACCCCGGCGACGCCGGCCGGGCACCCGCCGGGGCCGCGGGCGACGGCGTGCCGCCGTCGCCCGCCCGCGCGGCCGGCCCGTCCCGGTCCCGTTAACCAGCCAGCCCCAGGGAGCCTGCCATGCACGTGATCATGATCGGCGGCAGCGACGCCGGGATCAGCGCGGCCCTGCGGGCCCGCGAACTCGACCCAGCCGCGGACGTCACCGTGGTCGTCGCGGACGCCTACCCGAACTTCTCCATCTGCGGCATCCCCTACTACGTCTCCGGTGAGGTCCCCCGCTGGCGCGACCTGGCCCACCGCACCATCGCCGACCTGGAGGCAGCCGGGATGCGGCTGCGGCTGGACACCACCGCCCGCCGCATCGACGTCGCCGCCCGCAAGCTCCTGGTCACCACTCCGGGCGGCGCCGAGGAGCTGCTCGGCTACGACAAGCTCATCGTCGGCACCGGCGCGGTCCCGGTCCGGCCCCCGATCCGCGGCCTGGCCGGGCCGGGCGCCCTCGGCCCGGATGACGGCGTGCACCTGCTGCACTCGATGGAGGACACCTTCGCCGTGATGGCGACCCTGGAGCAGGCCGCCCCGGCCAGCGCGGTCATCGTCGGCGCCGGGTACATCGGCCTGGAAATGGCCGACGCCCTGACCGTCCGCGGTCTGCAGGTCACCCAGATGGAACAGCTGCCCGAGGTACTGCCCACCGTGGACCCGGAGCTGGGCACCCTGGTGCACGCCGAACTGGCCGGACACGGCGTGGACGTCATGGCCGGCACCACCGTCCAGGCGATCACCCGCGCCGGACCGGGCCAGGCCGGGAAGCTGCACGTCCAGGCCATTGCCAGCGACGGGACAGACGTGACCCGCGCGGCCGACATGGTCCTGGTCGTGGTCGGGGTGCGGCCCGAGACCACCCTGGCCGCTGAAGCCGGGGCCAAGCTCGGCGCCAAGGGGGCGATCGCGGTCGACCGCGGCATGCGAACTAGCCTGCCCGACATGCTCGCCGCCGGGGATTGCGTCATCACCCACCACCGGCTCCTCGGCGAGACCTACCTGCCGCTCGGCACCACCGCGCACAAGCAGGGCCGGGTCGCCGGGGAAAACGCCCTCGGCGGGAACCGGGAGTTCGCCGGCAGCCTGGGCACCCAGGTGGTGAAGATCTTCGACCAGGCCGCCGCCCGCACCGGGCTGCGGGACCACGAAGCCGTAGCGGCCGGATTCGACCCGGTCACCGTCGCATCGCAGGCCGATGACCACAAGGCCTACTACCCCGGCAGCCACCGCATCACGATACGGGTCACCGGCGACCGCGCCACCAGCCGGCTGCTCGGCCTGCAGCTGTTCGGGCACCGGCACGCCGAGATCGCCAAGCGGATCGACATCGCCGCCACCGCGATCTACCACGACATGACCGTCGACGCGGTCAGCGACCTGGACCTGTCCTACACCCCGCCGCTCGGCAGCCCCTGGGAAGCAGTCCAGATGGGCGCCCAGGCCTGGGTCCGAGCCGCTTGGCGGCACTAATCCGCTCTGGATCTTCAAGCAGAGGAAAGAGCCATGTCAGGGCACACCACGGGGCCCGTGCCAGTCCTAGCCACTCGGCTGGCCAAGGCTGGCCAGACCTTACTGTTACCCGTGCGATCGTGACACCGCCCGCGACGCCAGGCGCCTGGGGGCATAATCCAGCGCAGCGAGTAGCAGACCGCATGGCGTTGAGCTTGAGGGGCGGCTCGCAATATCTGCAGCTCAGCGGCACATTTTCTCAGAGTCGGCCTGGTTACACGCTAGGACCGTGGAACGAGTAACCCGTTCCACGAAGGCAGAAACTTTGATCAAGAGCGGGCGATGATCGGGCACGCAGAGTAATGCCGAAGATCATCTAAAGGTACGAGGCTCATATCCGTGCTCCACGCCCGGCGGCATCAACGAGCCGATGCGGCACCTCAAGCCGCAAAAGGCGTCCCGTATCCGTGATCGCGAGAGGCCGCGACGCGGGCGGCTCACCGGGATCTGCAGAAGGCTGGCGCGGTCGTGGCTGCGGCCCGCTCGCCCGGTCAGCGGGCGGCTATCCTGAGAGCATGCCAGAGATGCCGCATACTCTCACCGCGGCGCTGCACCAGGAAGAGGACTGGTTTATCGCGCAGTGCCTGGAGGTTGACGTGGCCAGCCAGGGTCACACGATTGACGAAGCCCTGGCGAACCTGGCCGAGGCCGTCGAGCTGTATCTGGAAGAGGTGGACGATCCGGCTGGCCACATCACCGCGACTCCGCTGGTGACCTCGTTCCAGCTGCCAGCCGCGTGAGCCCTGCGCTCTCCGACCTGCCCGTACGGAAAGTCGCTAAGGCGCTAGAGTCAGCCGGTTTCACCCATGTGCGGACCAAGGGCAGTCATGCGGTGTACCGGAACCCGGATGGGCGCGTGGCCGTCATCCCGCAGCACGGCGTGGTGAAACGCGGCACGTTGGCATCGATCTTGCGACAGGCGGGCTTGACCACTGACGAGTTTCTCCGACTCCTCGATTGAGTCAGGTCCGCGACCTGGTGCCGCCTGCATGGACCGGCTCACGTGCGGCGGCAGCGCGTCGACGGCACCTGAACCGAGCCATTCCGGGTACGCAGTCTCAGCCTCGTTCGGCCCAGACGGGGCGGTAGCCGTGGCCCTGAGCGATGGCCGCGGCCAGACCGTGTCCGGGCCGGGCGCCGACTGGCACATGCTGCCGGCTCTCCCGTCCGGCCGCGCTGTCGTCCTGGCGCTGCCGGACGGCGGCGGCACCGAGGCGCTCGCCGCCGACGGCAGCACGCTCACGAGCTGGCAGCTGACCGGCCAGCCGGGCCGCTGGTCCAAGACCCAGTCGATCAAGGTCCCGATCCAGTACGGGTCCTCCAGCAGCGGCAACTGAGCCCGAGCCTAGGCGTCTAGATCAGGATCACCAGCATGAAGGCCATGGTCACGCCCATCGCGATGCGGCAGCTGATGGCCACCCAGGGGGTCAGGACGCCCCGGCCCTGACCGTCCGCCGGCCCGCCGCCCCGCACAGGCGGAAGCGAGCCGGACTCGTCGGGTCCGAGCGCGTCCGGTCCGGCCGCGGCGGGGCCAGGCTCGCGGCCGCCCGGCCCGGCCGCGGACCCGCCGGAACTGACCCCGGCCAGCACGGGCACCGGGGCCACGCGGGTGGCGGCCAGACTGTAGTGCCCGATGGTCCCCGGGCCGGAGAGCTGGTCCAGGTCCCAGATGCTGTAGCCGATCAGCAGCAGCGTGAAGACGAACGCGAGCGTCGGGAATTCCAGGGTCCCCATCGAACCACCGCCCATGCCGCCCATGCCGCCTGAGCCGTGCGCCGTCGGGGCGGTCAGGGCCAGGAACATGTACAGCATCGACGCGGCGTGGATGAGGTGCGGTGCGCAGTGCCCGCCCGCCAGCGCCCGGACGCCGCTGACCGGCAGATCCCGGATTACCCGGTAGGCGAACCAGGCCATCAGCACGACGAAGATGACCTCCCAGGCCCCGTTCGGCAGGGTCTGCAGGCTGCTGGCCAGCATGCCGGCCATGGCGATGGCCATCAGCAGGTGCGCGACGTCGATGTCGGCCAGGGCCGCGCCGCGGCCGCCTCGCCAGGGCCGCGCCGCCACCAGGCGGGCCGCACTGACGGCCGCGACGACCAGCATGATCGCGGCGAAGATGTCCAGGATCCAGGCGGGGGTCATGACACGACCGTCCTTTCCTCGATACGGGCCGGGCCGGTGCCCGCGGCCCGGGACGGCCAATAGCTGAGCGCGAGCAGGGCGAGCAGCGGCCCGGAGTTGACGTCGGTGGCCCCGCCCGCCATGATCTCCCCGAACGCCTCGCCGAAGACCCAGATCACCGCGGCCACCACGACGGCCAGGACCAGCGTGGCGCGCATGACCGGCGGCGGCAGGTACACACCCACCGCGATGATCACCAGCGCGACGGCCAGCACGCGTCCTGACCCTCGCCACCATCGCCCTGGCGCTGGCCGGCCGGGGCATCAACCGCCGCAGCGGCGCCCTGATCATCGCCGCCTACCTCGTCTTCACCATCACCGTCATCGCCAAGGCCATCCAGCCACCCGTGTAGACGATGCCGGGCAGGGCTGTCGGCTACCCGTGACAATCTCCAGCGGAAACCAAATACTCCGCGACTGAGCTCAGCTGCCAGCCTGTCTGACGCGTATCTCAGCAACCGGAATTCGGCTGCGACACTGGGGTCGAGCTTTAGGCCGTGGACCGGTTCGTGGACCGAGTCGCCGGATAATCCCAGCGCGGCGGGTGCCATCAGTGCCATGGCCGATGCTATCGGTGCAGCTAGAGCGTGTGCGGGCTGGGAGCATGCCTCTCGTAATGCGTAGGTCATCGGTTCGATTCCGATAGGCGGCTCCACTCGAAATCTCGCCGCTACCAGGAATTTTCAACTACGCGGCGGGAGAGTGCGCAGCCTCTGTCAACGATGACGGTCGGCGCCGGCCCAGCTCGCAGCGGGATGTGATCGGCGCTGGCTGCTGAGGAAATCGTGCAGGTGGCCAGCCAGGGCTTCGGAGTCCATGGCGGCACCGTGGATGTAGGTGGAGGCGCGGGTGCGGAGCACTGGCATGCCGAGGAGGTAGAGTCCGGGGGCGCCGGTGACGACGCCGCCGTCGTGGCGGATATGGCCGGTGCGGTCGCGCACCGGGATGCCGAGCCAGGAGTGGTCGGGCCGGAAGCCTGTCGCCCACAGCACGGTGGTGATCTCTCCGCTGGTCAGGTCGATCTGCAGGGGGGCGCGCGGATCGATGCGGGTGGGTGCGTAGCGGTGCGGTGGCCGGAGTTCATCATCGAGACCTGACGTCGTGGCCCATTCGTCGGCCCGGTTCAAGAACCGGTTCATTTTCAGGTCAGCCAGGGCGCACGTGTTGGCGAGGGAACCGGAGAACTGGGCGACGCCATCGGTGACACGGCCAAGGCGGCCGACGATGCGGACCCCTTGGGCCGCGAGCGTGTTGAGGTCCGTCGTCGTGCGTTCGGGGGTTCCGATCAGCTGGGGCGAAGGCAGGTGACGGGCCCGGGTGAGGTCGTCGATCTGGTCGTAGCGTTCGGCCAGCAGGCCGGTGGCCCGCAGCCACCAGAAGATGTCGCGGCCGCGGTAGGTGCGGGGGAGCCGGACGTGCTCACCGACCGCGAGGGTCACCGGGCGCCCTGACCGGTGGATCTCACCGGCGAGCTGAACGCCGGTAGCTGACGCGCCGACGACGAGGACGCCGCCGGCGGGGAGCCGCCCGGGATCGCGATAGGTGAGCGGGGTGAGCGTGGTGATCGATGGGGGGACGCCGTCGGCGGCGCCTGGGATCGCTGGCAGGCTGCACGCCCCGGTGGCCAGCACCACGGCCTGGGCGCAACGGAGGCCATCGTCGGCATGGACCTCGAAGCCCTGCGGTGCGGCACACACGGTACGCACCGTCGTGGCGGTGCGCACCGGTGCGCTGATGAGACGGGCGTAGCGGGAGAGGGTGGCCACGACCTCGGCCACGGGCATGTAGCCGTGGGGGTCATCGCCGGCGTAATCGTGGCCAGGGAGCCGGGTCTGCCAGTTCGGGGTGAGCAGCCGCATGCTCGGCCAGCGCTGGGTCCGCCACGAGTTCGCCACCTCACCGCGGTCGAGGACCACGTGGTCGATTGAGCGTTCGGTGAGGCAGCGGCTCATGGCCAGCCCGGCATGCCCGGCGCCGATGACGACTGCTGTGGTTCGCGTCATGCGGGTCTCCGGGTCCTGGTTTTCACGTCAGCTCGACGAGCACCTTCGTCGGGTTGGTCACGATGTCGAAGACAGCCGAGCGCTTTTGCGACTGGGCGATCACCGCCTCAAGGTCCTCGCGGGAGGCGTCGGCGTCGATAGCGAACCGCAGCAGGATCGATTCGAAGCCGTTGCGGACCTCAGGGTCGGCCCCGAGGATTCCCAGGACGTTCATCTGGCCTTCGATTGTGGCGGTGACCGACCGGAGCTGGATGCCGCGGAGCTGGGCGACCGCGGCGACGCCGGCGGTCACGCATCCGACGAGGCCGACCAGTACGTACTCCACGGGGGTGGCGCCGTTGTCCTCGGACGCGAAGCACTCGGGGTGGTCAACGTCGAAGTCGTACGTGGTGCGGTGGTGTTGCTCGGCGCCGAGGCCGGTGAAGTCGGCGACAGTGGATTGGCTGTGGGTGCCGTTGCGCCAGGTGCAGCTGGCCCGCCAGGTGAACTGGGCCGCTTCCGGTGCGGCGGACAGCGCGCCGCGGGCATCGAGCAGGGCCTGGACATTCACGCCGTTGTCGACGGGTCGGTCGGTGATGGTCATTGGTGTCTCCTTGGTTTCGTCCTGGATCCGTTGTACGGACGCGGGCCGTCGTCTCGGTATCGGGGAAACCCCCTACATGAGTCGATCCGAGTGATGGCGGCGGCGCGGTGCGCCTCCGTATGCTCGGGATACGACCTTTCGGGCGGCACGAATAAGCGGTACGAATGACATGACGCGGGCGGGGCAATCAGATGCGAGACGCGATGCGTCACCGCGCGGTGGCCTGCCGGCGTCTGCCGACCTGTTTGTCGGCCGGGATGGCGAGCTGGCAGCGGTGTCCGGGATGCTGGCCAATGCCCGGGCCCGGCTGGTGACGCTCACCGGGCCGCCGGGCATCGGCAAGACCCGTCTCGCGGTCGAGTGTGCGTCTGCTTACGCCGAGCGCAGCGGATGCTCCGCGGTGTTCGTTGACCTGGCACCGGTCCGGGATCATGCGCTGGTGCTGGTGGAGCTGGCTCAATCGGTGGGCGTGGAGCCGCGGAGCGGTGCGGATCTGACCGATCGGCTCGCTGCGGCGCTGGGCAGCAACGAGCGGCTCGTGGTCTTGGACAACTTTGAGCATCTGCTGGCGGCGGCCCCGGACGTGGGCCGGGTGCTGGCCGCCTGTCCGCGGCTTCGGGTGCTCGCCACCAGCCGGGAACGGCTCCGACTGTCCGCCGAGCAGGAGTTCCCGGTTCCGCCGCTAGCCATGCCCGCGCCGGCCGACGTGGTAGACCTCAGTTCCCTGGCGGCGAACCCGTCGGTTGCACTGCTGCTGGATCGCGCCCGCCGGACCAGCCCGGGCTTTGGTCTCACCTCGGCTAACGCGCCGTTGCTGGCCAGCGCGTGCGTCCGGCTGGAGGGCCTGCCGCTGGCGATTGAGCTGGCCGCGGCCCGGCTGAAGGTCCTGACGCCAGGGGAGCTGGTGCTCCGCCTCGGCAGCCAGATGGAGCTGCTGGCCGGGAGCACCCGGGATGTCCGGCCCCGGCAGCGTGCGCTGCGCAGCGCCATCGCCTGGAGCTATGACCTGCTCGACCACGCCGAGCGGGCGATGTTCCGCAGGCTGTCGGTGTTCGCCGGCGGCTGGACGCTGGCTGACGCGGCCAGCGTTTGCGCCGTGGACTCCGGTGACATGCTCGCGGTGGCGGCATCGCTGCTCGACAAGAGCCTGATCCGGCGGCTGCCAGGGGACGAGGAAACCGCTGAATTCTCGATGCTGGAGAGCTTGCGTGAGTACGCGGCGGAGCAACTGGCGGCCGATGCCGAAGCCGGGGAGACGCGGGCCAGGCACGCGGCCCACTACGCGGATCTGGCGGCGCAGTTCGAGGCTTCCATAGGCCTGCCGGAAGAGCGAAACTGGGTGGTGCGGGCCGGGCGCCACCACGCGGACCTGCGCGTCGCGCTGGAATACTATCTGAGCGAGGGGCAGGATGCCCACGCGCTTTCGCTGGCCGCCGGGCTCGGCTGGTACCACTACACCCGCGGCGACCTCGGTCACGGCCAGGCGCTGGTGGACGAAGTCCTGACCGCAGACCGGCATGACCCAGCCACTACTGACCAGGACGCCACGGCTGGCGCCCTGGCTGGCGCGCTCCTCGTGGCCGGGATCCTGGCCTGGGCGACGGGGGAGGCGGGTCGAGCCCAGGACCTCCTGCTCCAGGCGCTTGAGCGGACCGAGGGACGTGGTGATCTGCGCCGCGCGGCAATCGCGTGCGCCTTTCTCGGACACGTGGCCCGGGCCAGCGGCGAGTGGGATACCTCCGCTGACTGGCATCAGCGGGCGGAGGCGGGCTTCCGCGCCGGGGGCAACACGCAGGGCGTGGCGTGGGCGCGGCACGACCTGGGGCTGCTGGCCCGGGATCACGGCGACCTGGCGAGGGCGGCGGAACTGCTCCGGGCGAGCCTGCGGGACTTCCGTGAACTGGACTATCCGTGGGCGGTGGCATGGTCGGCGTGGGGGCTTGGCACCACGCTGAGCGGTCAGGGCCGGCTAGCGGAAGCGCGGCCGCTGCTGGCGGAGGCGCTGCGGATCTACACCCAAGTCAACGACCCCAGGGGCGTCGCCCAGTGCCTGGACGCGCTCGCCTACATCGCGAGCGAGGAGGCGCACTATGAGACCGCCGCCCGCCTGATCGGCGGGGGCGCGGCGCTGCGCATGCGCGTGGCCGCCCGTCCGCCCGACACCGAGCTGGCGAGGAACTCGGCCGTGGAGCGGACGCTGGCCCAGGCGCTGGGGCCCGAGGACGCGGACAGGCTCATCCACGCTGGCTGGACGATGCCCGTCCAGCAGGCCACGGATCTGGCGATGGCGGTCGCTTCGGGCGCCACGCCCGCTGACCCGGACCGTCCCGGGCAGGTGCCGCTCACGCCGCGAGAGCGGCAGGTGGCCGCGCTGGTGGCATCTGGCCGGACCAACCGGCAGATCGGCAGGATGCTGGGGATTTCCGAGAAGACCGCCGAGGTCCACCTGCATCATGTGATGTCCAAGCTGGACGTCCGCAGCCGGGCCGGAGTGGCGGCCTGGGCCGTGACGCATCACCTGCCCGCCCAGGCCCGGCCCGGGGCAGGAGCCTAGGGCGCATGGATACCTCGGGCGCGTAGATACCTAGTGGTTTCCCTAATAGCACGGTGCAGGCGGCGTTGGCCACCATGGTGGCAGTCCATGTCTGAAGTCCGGGTCAACGTGCTGGCGCCTGCTCCGTCAGCCAACGGCCCGCCGAAGGGATGCAAATCATGCGCGCACGACTGCCCGATGAATCCGGTTACGTCGCCAACTCGGGCGTGCGGATTCACTACGAGGTGCACGGCACCGGTCAGCCGGCTCTCCTGCTGCTGCCGACCTGGGCCATCGTGGATTCCCGGCACTGGAAGATGCAAATTCCGTTCCTCGCCCGGAACTACCGGGTGATCACCTTCGACCCGCGGGGCAACGGCCGGTCCGACCGGCCCAGGGATCCGGCGGCCTACGCCGATGCCGCCTTCGCCAGCGACATCCGGGCCGTACTCGACGCGACCGGCACCGAACGGGCGGTGCTCGGAGCATTCTGCACCGGCTTTCCCTGGGCCCTGCTGTTCGCCGCGGCGCACCCGCAGCGGGTGGCCGGGATCATCACCATCGGGCCGACGCTGCCGATCCCCCCCGCCGACCCGTGGGAGGAGTACTCCTTCAACGACGTACCCGACACGACGGAGGGGTGGGCGAAGGAGAACCGGCACTACTGGCAGCGGGACTGGCGGGGATACGTCGAGTTCTTCATGTCCCAGATCACCACCGAACCGCACTCCACCAAGCCCTACGACGATCTCGTCGAGTGGGGCATGCAGACCGACGCCGCGACCATGCTGTGCGATGCCGATGCCACGCACCAGATTGCCGATGAGCGGGAGGCGGTCCGGCTCTGCCGGTCGCTGGCCTGCCCGGTGCTCGTGATCGGCGGTGACCAGGACAAGATCGTCCCGCCAGAGCGCACAAGGCGGATCGCCGAGCTGACCGGCGCGGAGCTGCTCGTGATCGAAGGCGGCGGGCACGCGCCGCACGTCCGGTACCCGGTCGTGGTCAACCACGCCATCCGGGACTTCGCCGACCGGCTGGTGCCTCGGCCGCGTAAGCAGGCCGCCTGGCAGGCCACGCACGGCCGCCCCCGCCGGGTCCTGTGGATCTCATCCCCGATAGGCCTGGGCCACGTGCAGCGGGACCTGGCCATCGCCCGGGCCCTCCGGCGGCGGCGGCCGGGGCTGGAGATCCACTGGTGGGCGCAGCCGCCGGTGACCGAGGTGCTCGCCGGGGCCGGCGAGATCATCCACCCGGCGAGCTCCGCGCTGGTGTCTGAGTCAGCCCACTGGGAGTCCGAATCCGCGGACCACGACCTGCCCGCGTTCTACGCCTTCCGGCGGATGGACGAGATCCTGTGCGCGAACTACCTGCTGTTCGACGACATCGTGAGGGATACCAGCTATGACCTGTGGGTCGGCGACGAGTGCTGGGAGATCGATTACTTCCTGCACGAGAATCCTGAGCGGAAGATCGCGCCATACGTGTTCATGACCGACGTGATCGGCTTCCTGCCCACCGACCCCGGCGACCCGCGGGAAGCGGAGTTGTGCGCCGACTACAACGCCGACTCGATCGAAAAGCGCGAGCGGTTCCCGCGGCTGCGCGAGGAGTCCATGTTCATCGGCTCTTTCGATGAACTGCCCGATTGTCCGTTCGGGCCCGGCCTGCCGTCGATACGGTCCTGGTCGCGGCGGTGGTTCTCCTCGGTCCCGTACGTGCTGCCGTTCAACCCCGATGCCTACCGCGACCGCGCTGGCCTGCGCCGCCGGCTCGGCTATCCCGAAGACCAGCCGCTGTTCGTCGCCGCGGTGGGCGGCACCTCGGTCGGCACGAGCCTGCTTGAACTGACCTGCGACGCGTTCGTCCGGCTGCGCAAGCAGGTACCGGAAGCGCGGATGCTCCTGGTCACCGGCCCGCGGATCGATCCGCGGCTGCTGCCGGACGCTGAGGGCATGGACAAGCGCGGGTACGTCCCCGACCTGTTCGAGCATCTGGCATGCGCCGACGCGGCCGTGGTGCAGGGCGGGCTGTCCACGACGATGGAACTGGCCGCGACCGGGCGCCCGTTCATTTACTTCCCGCTCCGGCGCCACTGGGAACAGCAGCACTTCGTCACGCACCGGCTCGACCACTACCGAGCCGGGCTGCGGATGGACTACGCGACGACCACAGCCGACGACCTGGCCACCGCGATGCGGACGGCCCTGGCGAGCAGCGGCACCGGGCCGGGCTACCGGAAGGTCCCGCGAGGTGGCGCGGGCCGCGCCGCCGCGCGCATCGCCGCACTGCTGGCTGGCCAGTGATCCGCGTGAAGTCCGAGACGAAGGAGAGCGAGATGGTTGTGGCTGGTGCTGAGGATGCGGTCCGTTCGGTGGTCATGGATTATGTGGAGGGGTGGTTTGACGGCGACGCGGGCCGGATGGAACGGGCGCTTCATCCTGAGCTGGTGAAGCGCTGCCGGGGGATCGAGGGTGATGACCCGGATACGCTGGAGACGCTGTCGGCGCGGGAGATGATCGATGCGACCGCTGATGGAGAGGGACGCCGCGAGGATGCCGCCGACCGGCGCATCGAGATCAGGATCGACTATCTGAGTGGCGGGGTCGCGAGCGTGCAGTGCTTCTGCCACCGTTATGTCGATCTGCTGCACCTGATCGACCTAACCGACGGGTGGAAGATCGTCAACGCGGCGTGGCGTCTGCGTCAGGACGGCGGTCCTTAAGAGGACAACCGTTCGATCGTCCAATTCTCGCCTGCCCGCCGGTAGCGGATCCGGTCGTGCAGGCCGTCCGGAGATTCCTGCCAGAACTCGACCCGGCCGGGAAGCAGCCGGAAGCCGCCCCAGCGCTGGGGACGGTGCAGATCAGTGCCATCGGGGTGGCGGAGCTGCAGGGAACTTCACCATGATCAACACCAGACAAGACCGGTGATTCCCGGCCGCTCACCGCCCTAACGGGATCGCTAGCCGGGCGTCGCGTCGCGCTCGCTCCTTCGGGCGAGGCCCTGGAGTTGCCGTGCGTGCACGCCAGGCAGCCAATCCTTGCCGTACGTGGCCGATGGGCCGACCCGCGGGTCGCTGGGACCATGGGCGTCACGCAAGGCGTGCACGTAGGCCCGATCCTGGTCGATCCGTGCGTGTACCTGATCAGCTCCGCCGATGGACCCGTGGCCGGGGACGAGGACATCGACGTCGCCCGCCACGCCCTCGAGCAGCCGCAGCGCGGCGAGGTAGTCCTCGA
>Ga0302229_10000455_pt1 | contig 31330 bp, 26 predicted proteins | sample II_Palsa_N1_3_FD_193518 | JGI IMG/M metagenome (GOLD analysis project Ga0302229, IMG submission 193518) | Peat permafrost microbial communities from Stordalen Mire near Abisko, Sweden - II_Palsa_N1_3 | ecosystem: Environmental > Terrestrial > Soil > Palsa > Peat permafrost | place: Sweden... | reverse complement strand
CCGGGTCACGCGTCAGGACCAGCACCGGCCGGTCACCACCGGGCGTCGTGGCGAACCAGACCTCACCCCTCAGCATCAGCCCAATCAGTCCAATCTTCCGACGGCCCCCAATCGGCGACCTCCTCAAGCGAGCGTTCAGCGCCCGTGGCCGGCTGGCTCTCCCATTTCGCTGCGTCAGACTCGCCCTTCATCACCACAAGGTGCCGATGCAACGCATCGCGCAGGATCTCCGACCGATCTACGCCGAGCGCCTCCGCCCAACGCTGAACTTCCGCCGCGTCGTCATCAGGCACACGAAAGCTGAGCATCGTCATACAGAGCATTCTACCGCGTATGACGTCTGCTGGCGGACGACGCGCAAACCTGGTGACTACAACGCCCGGAAAGGGAAAGCCCCGCACTACTTGCGGGGCTTTCGGGTCTAACGTGGAGACGGCGGGAATTGAACCCGCGTCCGCGGTCGCGCAGGAGATGGCGTCTACGAGCGTAGCCGGCGCTCTGATCTCGCTCCCGCCTCGCCACGCCGGCGGGGTTGGTGGGAGCCAGCTCCCTGGGTGGTCCTCGGATCGGAGGGAGCGCATCCTCACCGAGCTAGCCCGTTAGTTGATCCCGGTTACCGCGCCACGGGCGAGCGGGGGCCGAGATGAGTCTCAGGTCGCTGTTTTAGACAGCGAGGCCGAGATCGAACTCGTGCGTCTTCGCACTTATTGTTTCCCAGGTGTTTTACGAGGCCTCCTGGGCACCTCGACTCGCAACCAGTCCCACGATCCGACCACGTCGAAGCCTGTCGTCCCCTGGGTCTTTGACAGCAGATTGTAGCCGTGCCCCCGCCGTCGCGGGCCTCCTACGACCAAAAGTGGTCGACCCCCCGGCTCGCAGATGGGGGTCGTACGTCCAGTGCTGCTCAGCGCCCCTGGGCGTACGACCCCTCGATTCCGGGAGGGGGTTCGACCACTTTTGGTCGCCCGCGCGAGCGTCCTGCCCGCCAGGTCGGCCGTCAGGTCTGACCGGAACGACGGCGAGCACGCAACGGAGCACCATTCCTAGCCCGGCTGGAATCAGAAGAGTTCGATCAGAGCGCGTCAGCATCGGCTGAGGCCCTGCTTCAATGGGAGCTGGACGCAGATGGATCCAAGCACCCCGATTCCCGCCGCGCCGGCCCCGGCCCTCGACGGGACCCCAGCACCACCGCTCATCTTCGGCCGCGGATCCGAGCAGCGGCTCGGACCGCCGTTCGTCGGTCGGGCGTCCGAGCAGCCACTCGGACCGCCGTTCGGACCTGGTCCGGCGGGCGAGGAACCGCACAAGCGGTCCTGGCTGCGCCGCAAGCTGGGTGGCGCTGGGGCGGCGCTGCTCGCGTTCCTGGCCAAGCTCAAGGCGATCCTGCTGTTCCTCCCCAAGGTCAAGCTGCTCGCCACGGCGGGGACGATGGCCGTCTCGGTGGTCGCGTACGGGTCGCTCTGGGGGTGGGCGTTCGGCGCCGGGTTCGTCGCGCTGATCCTGGTGCACGAGCTCGGACACGTGATCCAGCTGCGCCGCGAGGGCATCCCGGCGAGCGCGCCGATCTTCATCCCCTTCCTCGGCGCCGTGATCGGGAGCCGCTCGCTGGGCGACAACGCCCTGGCCGAGGCGCGGGTCGGGCTCGCGGGCCCGGTGCTCGGGAGCATCGGCGCGGCCGCCTGCATCCTCATCTGGCGCGCGACCGGCAACGACCTGTGGCGCGCGCTCGCCTACACGGGCTTCCTCATCAACCTGTTCAACCTGATCCCGGTCGTGCCGCTGGACGGCGGACGGGCGATGGCGGCGATGGCGCCGTGGATGTGGTTCGTGGGGTTCGCGGTGCTCGTCGTCGTGGCCGTCCTGGTGCCCAATCCGGTGATCGTGCTGGTCATCATCATCGGCGCGTATGAGACATACCGCCGCTGGCAGCGCCGCCGCAACGGCGGTTCGCAGCAGCTCGCCTACTACCGGGTTCCGCCGGTCGCCCGTGCCATCGTCGCGGCCGTCTACATCGGTCTGATCGCGCTGCTGGTGGTCGGCATGCACGCCACCAATCTGCCGCGCACGCTGTAAGCTCCGGCCGCACTGATACGGCGCTGGCGACGCGTGCCCGCGTGCAGGCGACGCGGGGCGGCGGATCCGGGGTAAGGGGCTCGAACGGTTGTGCAGCGCGCCGCGGATTTTCTGCTTGACCACCCACGCATCACCCTGACCGCCTGGTTGGTGGCAGTGGTCGTGCTGCTGCCGCAAGCTGCACTCGTCAACGGCCGCCTGTCGGAGCCGAACTACATCGTCCGCGGCACCGAGTCACAGCGCGCGCTCGCGCTCGATCAGCGCGCGTTCGGCTCAAACGTCGAGCTGCCGATCCTGCTGAGCGGGCCTCCGCGCGCACTCGCCAAAGCGGGACCGCGGATCGCGGCCGCGCTCGACCGCCTGCGCAACGTCACGATCCTGTCGCCGTTCGACGCGAGCGTCCCGGCGCTCAGGCCCAGCCCCAGCGAGGCGATGCTGATCGCCCAGGTCCAGACCCAGCCGGCGGAGGTCCTGTCGAACGCGGGACGGCTCGCGGCAGCGGTCCGAGCCGAGGTCCACCCGCCCTTGCGCGCGAGCATCACCGGCGAGGCGTTCATCGGCAAGAGCCTCCAGGACCAGACGCTGGCAGGCACCCACCGCGCCGAGGCGATCGCGCTACCGGTGCTGCTCTTCGTCCTGCTGCTCGTGTTCGGGACGCCGATCGCCGCCGCGATCCCCGCCGTGTTCGGCATCGCGACCGTCGCCGCCGGGTTCGGCGTGATCTCGCTGCTGGCGTTGGTGCTCCCGCTCGAGGCGACGGCGCTCAGTCTCGCCTCGATGATGGGGCTGGCGATCGGCGTCGACTACTCGCTGCTGCTGGTCGCTCGCTTCCGCGAGGAGCTCGGCACCGAGACGACACCCGCCGCCGCGAAGGCCGCCGCCCGCCGCGCCCGCGCGACCGCCGGCCGCACTACCGCGTTCGCCGGCGGAACCCTGGCGATCGCGCTGGTCGTCGCGCTCGCCGTCTCGCCCGGAACGCTGATCCTGTCCTCGATTGCCGGCGTGATCGTCGTCGCCTGCCTGAGCGTGCTCTCGGCGGTGCTCGCGGTGCCGGCGGCGCTGGTCCTCGTCGGGCCCCGCATCAACCGCGCCACGATCTGGCGCCGGCGCGGCCACGGACACCGCATCACCAGCGCGGTCGCGCGACTGGTCCTCAACCATCCGGCGCTGACGGCGCTCGCGGTCGCGGCGCCGCTGGTCGCGCTCGGGCTGCACGCCTTCTCGCTGACGCCGCGCACCCCGGGGGTCGATCTGCTCCCGTCAAGCGATCCGGCGCGCGTCCAGTACGCCGGCATCAGCCGCGTGATGGGTCCCGGCTGGGGAGCGACCTTCCGCGTCAACGTCGCCGTCGGCACCGGCACGCTCACAGACTCACGCCACATCGACGAGCTCGCCTCCCTTCAGCGCCAGATCGCAGCGCAGCCGGGCGTCGCCGCGGTCATCGGCCCGGCCGCGCTGGTTCCCGCGAGCCGGGAGGTCCACGGGCTGTCGGGCGAGCTGGCGGCATTCGAACGCTCGGCCGCCCGGACGGGACCGCAGCTCGACCGGCTGCACCGGCTCGTCGGTTCGACCACAACACTCGTCGGCCAGCTCACCAGCGGGCTCGAGCAGGCCGGCAAAGCCGGCGAGGAGCTGTCGAGCAACGCCGGCGCCGCCCATACCGCCGCCTCGCAGCTGACCGGCGGCCTGAACCAACTCGCGTCCGCGACCGCGCAGCTAAAGGACGGCCTCGCCTCCGCGCAGTCCGGCGCGCAGCAGCTTGCGAGCGGCAGCGCGAGCGCCGCCAACGGCGCCAACCGACTGCTCGGCGCGACCGGCAGCGCCAGCTCGGCGCTGGCGGGCGCACAGCCGCTGATCGACGGCCTCGACCACGAGCTCACCAGCGGCGCCAGCGCCGTCCGCGCGCTTCAGTCCCCGGCGCAGTTGACCGAGACCCAGTTGAAGGCGGCCCTCGCGGCGCTGGAGTCGATGACGACCGGCCGCCAGGATCCGCGCTACGAAGCGGCGCTGCTCGCCGTGCAGGAGGCAAGCGCGCTCGTGACAGGCCTCAGCCCAGCGACCGGCAAGCCGCTCTCCCCCAAGTACCCGGGGCTGACACGGGCGCTGTCGGAGATCGCGACGAGCGCCGGGCGCGCCGCGACGAGCGCCGGCGCCCTCGCCGCCAGCACCGCCAAGCTGCAGTCCGGGCTCACGCAACTGCACGACGGCGAGCGCACGCTGGCAGGCGGCCTGGCACAGCTGCAATCCGGCGACAGCCACGAGTCCGCGGCACTCGCGCAACTCCAGCAGCAGGCGGCCCAGAGCGAGCCCGGCATCGATCGGCTCGCCAGCGGTGAGCAGCAGCTCAGCGGCGGGATCGCCAAGCTCGCGACTGCGGCCGGGCAGCTGAGCAGCTCGCTGCGCTCAGCGCCGACCAGGACCGCGCCGGTGCGCGGCGCGCTGGGTCAGTCGCGCTCGGCGCTCGCGGGCGCCCGCCGGCTGCTGTCTGAGTCGGCGGCGCTCCAGCGGCTCACGCGCCAGTCCCCGGGGCTGTTCCAGTCGGGCGACAGCCTGCTGGCTGCGCTCGACGGGGCGCCGTCACCGGTCCGCCGCGAGGCCGCATCGTTCGTGTCGATCGCCCGCGGCGGGCAGGGGGCGCGGCTGTTCGTGGTGCCCCGTACCGGCCCGACGAGCGCGGCGACCGCTCGCCTGTACGACCGCCTGAAGCGGATCACGGCCGCGTTCGCCCGCCGCACGGGCACCGCCGCCGCGGTCGGCGGCGACGCGGCGCTCGTGATCGATTACGCCCGTCAGGTCTCGGGGATCCTGCCGGTGCTGATCATCACGCTCGCAGTCGTCACCTGGCTTGCACTGGTGGTCGTCGCCCGGGCGCTGATCCTGCCGCTGATCGCGGTCGCGCTGAATCTGCTGACCGTCTCGGCGGCGTTCGGCGCGCTCGTGCTGCTGTACCAGGGCTCGGCGCCGCTCGGCGGCCCCGGGTACCTCGACGCGGTCGCGGTCGTCGGGATCTTCGGGATCGTCTTCGGGCTATCGATCGACTACGAGGTGTTCCTCGTCAGCCGGATGCGCGAGGAGTACGCGCGCACCGGCTCCACCGACGCCGCGATCGCCGGCGGGCTGCTGCAGACGGCCGGCGTGGTGACGGGCGCGGCCGCGATCATGGCCGGCGTATTCCTGGCGTTCGCGTCGAGCAGCTTCGTCGACATCGCCGAGTTCGGCACGGGGCTGACGATCGCCGTGGTGCTCGACGCGACGCTCGTGCGGATCGTGCTGCTGCCGGCGCTGACGCGGCTGTGCGGCGACCGGGCGTGGTGGCTGCCGGCGTGGCTCGAGCGGATCATCGCCCCCGCCCACGGCGCCCCCGGTCCGAACGGCGGCGCCCCGAGCCCCGGCAATGGCGCGGGCCCTCACAGCAGCGCGATCGCGACCGCGTACTCGGCGAGCTCGCCGACCCGGTGAAGCTCCCACGGTCCGAGCGCCCCGTCGCCCGCGCCCGTCGGGGCAACCACGGGCGCCACGACCCGTGCCCCGCCGACGGGACCGACGCCCACGTCGATCAGCTCGAGCGGCGCCCCCAACCCCAGGCCGGAGGCCTTGGCGCACGCCTCCTTGCCGGTCCAGCACCAGATGAACGCCTCGCGACGCGACGCGACCGCCGTCGTCGCCGCCGCCGCCAGCTCGCGCCGCTCCGACGGGGTGCAAACGGCCGCGACCAGTCCGTCGACCGACACCGCCCGGTCGCGCGGCTCGATGTCGACCCCGACGGGCGCCGCCGCGACCGCCAGCGCCAGCGCTCCCGGCGCCGTGCTGGTGCTGAATGCGAGCCGCTCGCCGCTGCGCCCGCAGGTCAGCAGCTCAAGCTTGCCGTGCGGGCCGCGAGCGAACACGAGCGCGCGCGGATCGGCGTCGACGTAGCTGGCCAGGATCGTCGCGGCGATCCCGCGCCTGGCGAGCCGCCGCCAGCCGCCGTGCACGACCCACACGTGGACCTCACGGTCCCAGATCCCGTCAGCCTCGGCGCCGTCGCCGGAGCGGCGCATGACGACGCGCCGGAGGCCAACGCCAGGCGACACGGCGCGCTCAGAACGCAACGGCTCTGAAGCCCCCATCGACCGTGATCACCTCGCCGCTGACGGCGGCGAACAGGTGGCTGGTGACCGCCGCCGCGACCTGCGCAACCTCGTCTGGGTCGACGAGGCGCCCGAGCGGCGTTCGCCTGCCCGCGGAGGAGACGAACTCGTCCTCCACGCCCATCACCCCGATCACCCGCGTCTCCATCAGCCCGGGCGCGAGCGCGTTGACCCGCACACCGGCGGGTCCGAGCTCCGCCGCGAGCTGGCGGACGACCGCCTCGAGCGCCGCCTTCGAGGCTCCCACCAGCCCGTACTGGGGGATCGCGCGCGCGGCGCCGAGGCTCGACATCGCCAGTACGTTCCCGCCGCTCGTGCTCAGCGCCGCGACGAACCGCTGGACCAGCAGCACGATCGACATCGCGTTCACTTCCATCACCCAGCTCCAATCGCGCCGCGTGACCAGCGAAAGCGGTTTGAACACGCCGCTGGCGGCGTTCGCGATCAGCACGTCGAGCGACCCCAGCTCGCCGGTCACCACCTGCTCGATCGCGTCAAGCCCCTCGCGCTCGGCGAGATTCGCCTGCACCGCCCAGACGGCGCCGCCGTCCGCCCGCACCTCCTCGACGAGCGCGTCGGCAACCTTGCCCTCGGTCAGGTAGGTGAGCACCACCCTCGCCCCGTGGGCGGCAAAGGCGCGCACAAGCGCCGCGCCGAGCCCGCCTGACCCGCCGGTGACGAGCACGTTCCGGCCCGAGTGCAGCTGCGGCAGGACGGTCACAGCTCGACCAGCGCCGCCCCGTACATCCACTTGCTCGCCTCGCCGGCGATCAGCGCCAAGCGTGCGCCGGGCCGCGCCTGCTCGCTGCGGAGGATCGCGTCGAGTCCGATCAGGAGCCCGGCCGAGACGGTGTTGCCGACGACGTCGACGTTGATCAGGATCCGCTCCGCGGGCACCACCTCGAGCTCATCGAGCGCCTCGCGATCGCGCCGCAGCATCGACGGGTTGGCCTGCGGGAACAGGAACAGGTCGATCTCACCCGGCGTCAGCGATTCGGCCGTGCACAGGTCCTGCAGCGCGCGGATGCTGAGCTCGCGGCCCCAGCGCTGGACGGCTCGATAGTCGTGACGGCTGATGTGCCTGCCGCTCGCGACCGCCGCCTGGCTCACCGGGACGGCCGACCCCCCGACCTCGATCATCATTCCCGCGGGCCGCCCGACTCCGATCGAGTTGAGCACGGTCCGCCTGATCCGCCGCCCACCGTCCTCCGAGCCGACGAGCACGACCGCACCGGCGCCGTCGCCGAACATGATCCCGTTCATCCGATCCTCGATCGTCAGCTCGCGCTCCTCGATCAGCGGCACAACCGCGAGCGCGGTCGGCAGGTCGCTCGTGATCACCAGGGCGGTGTCGAACATCCCGCCGCGGATGAACTCGCTCGCGACCGCGAGCGCCGTAACCGCGCCGACGCAGCCCGAGCGCAGCTCGACGGTCGCACACTCGGCGATCTCGAGGCGCTCCTGGATGAGCGTCGCCATCGTCGGGAGCGGGTAGTCAGGCGTCGAGCTGTTGACGACGATCAGCTGCACGTCGCCGGGCCCCAGGCCGGCCGCTGCGAGCGCGACCGTCGCGGCGGCGGCGGCCATCTCCGAGTTGCGGTAGCGCGGCTCGAACGTCGCCGGATCGGTCGCCCAGTAGCGGGTGCGCATGCCGAGCAGGTCGCTGACGTAGTGATCGGGGCTGCCGAACAGCTCCTCGACGATGTCGTTACCGACCGGCTCTCCCGGCAGGAACGCGCCGCTCCCTGCAATCGCTACGGCGGGCATCAGGTGTCCTTTCTTCCGAGGATGAAGGCGTGCGCCTGGCCGCGCAGGCCAAGCGAGACCAGCATCGCCGCGCTCCCGGAGATCCGGGCGGGCGATCCGACGAGGAACCGGGGCACGCCACCGCGGTTCCCGGCCACCGGGCTAGCCGGCCCGGTGGCCGGAGCGAACGCGCCTGCCATCTGCGCGACCACGCCGCGCTCGAGGCACTCGAACGCCACCGCCAGCTCGACCGGCGCGGCGGCACTGAGCAGGTGCCCGAGCCCGCCCTTCCAGGCCGTGACGGGCACCGTCGTGCCGGCGAGCAGCTCGCCCAGCGCGGCCGCCTCCACATCGTCGAGGCGGGGCGCTCCCTGGCCGCTGGCGACGACGAAGGCCAGCTCGCCGGGCTCGAGACCGGCCTGCGCCAGCGCCGACCGGGCGGCCGCGAGGATCGCGGCGGCGCTCGGCTCGCCGTATGGCGGCTGCGGGCTGAAGGCGCTGCCGATCCCGAGCAGCCTGCCCCGGATCGCCGCGTCTCGCGCGAGCGCGTGGCGGCGCTCCTCGAGCACGAGCGCGCCGGCGCCGTCGGCGAAGATCGGGAAGCCGGGCTCGGGCTCGTGCGGCCGGTAGCCGTCCGCTTCCGCCGGATCTTCGGCGAGGAACCACTGGGCGAGCAGGCGCGACTGGTTCAGCGGGTCGGTGAGCCGGTCGAAGCCGCCGGCGATCCCGACGTCGGCGCGGCCGTCCCCGATCGCCGCCGCCGCCTGCGCGACGGCCTCGGCGCCGGCGCACCCGAGCACCGTAAAGCAGCAGTTCTCGCCCCGGATTCCGAACATCGTCGCGACGTAGTGCATCGCCAGGTTGGGCATGCAGTCGAGCAGGAAGAACGGCGACATCATCCCGGTGGCGCGGTCGACGATCGCCGCCAGCACGTCGGCCTCGTCGGCGTCGTCGGGGATCTCGGGGAGCAACTCGAGGAACTCGTCGTATGACCCGAGATCCTTGCTCGTGCCGAGAAACAGAGCCGCGCGCTCGGCTTCCAGCGGGTCGCAGGCGAACCCCGACTCGGTGGCCGCCCGGCCAGCTGCGGCGACCGCCAGCGCGTCGGCGCGCGTCAGCCGGCGCGCATCGCGGCGAGCGATCGGCAGGCCGTCGAAGGAGACCGGCGGCGGCGCCTGCTCTGCGGTCACCGGATCGCCCTCGAGCAGCGCGTCGAGGATCACGGAGGCCGCGTCCCCCGCCGGAGTGATCGCACAGGCGCCGGTGAGCACGAGCTCCCTATCCATTGCGCGCGCGCTCGTGCCATCGGAGTCGCATGTCGGCGATCGCGCTGGCCTCCTCGCCGTCGACCCGCAGCGAACCGCTGACGGTCGCCACCAGCGCCTCGCGGTCGAGCGAGACGAGCTCGGCGACGATCTCGAGCTGATCACCGGGTCGCACGAAGCGCCTGAAGCGCGCGCGCCTGACCGACAAGAGCTCGACGCCGCCATGCCCGCCGACCGCGGCGCCCACCAGCTTCCCGGCGAGCTCGAACAGCGAATCGATCATCATCGCGCCTGGGACGACCGGGAACTGAGGGAAGTGGGTGGCCAGGAAGTCCTCGGTGAAGGTGACGTTCTTGATCGCCCGCGCCCGGGCCGGGTCGACCTCGAGGATCCTGTCGATCGGGACGTAGTGCATCGCGCGATCAGGCAGCGGCCAGCACGAGCGAGGCGTTCGTGCCGCCGAAGCCGAACGAGTTTGTCAGCGCCACGAGCACCCGACGCTCGAACGCCCCGTCGCGGACGTGAAGCAGCTCGCAGTCGCGGTCGACGCGGGTCAGGTTAAGCGTCGGCGGCACGACGCCGTCGCGGATCGCGAGGCAGCAGAAGCACGTTTCGATCGACCCGGCGCCCGAGATCAGGTGACCCGTCGCCCCCTTGGTCGAGCTGGTCGGGACCTCTGTTACCGCGGGCCCCAGGACCGCCCTGATCGCGCGTGCCTCGCTCGCGTCACCGTCGGGGGTCGAGGTGCCGTGCGCGTTGATGTAGTCGATCCGCTCGGCGGGCATCGCGGCATCGGCCAGCGCGCGCTCCATCGCCAGCCGCTGCCCCGAGCCGTCGGGCGGTGAGTCGGTGATCCGGTAGGCGTTGAGCGAGGAGCCGTAGCCGGCGACGCGCGCGTACGCGCGCCCGCCGCGATCATGCGTCGCCGCCTCGATCACCGTCAGCGCCGCGCCCTCGCCGAGCACGAATCCGTCCCGGTCCTCATCGAACGGGCGGCTCGCTGCCGCTGGATCGTCGTTGCGCACCGACAGCGCGCCGACAGCGCCGAAGCTGAGCAGGTCAAGCGGGCTGATCATCGCGTCGCCGCCGCCGGCGATCGCCACGTCGGCCACACCCGAGCGCACCAGCCGCGCGCCGATGCCGATCGCCTGGGCGCCCGATGCGCAGGCGGTGCTCAGCGAGATGCACGGGCCGCGCGCGCCGAACTGCGCGGCGAGCGCGGCAGCGATCGTGTCATAGCCCATCTGCAGCGCCTCGAGCGGCGCGATTGCGACCGGCTCGGAGCCGGCACCGAGGCCAGCCTGCGCGAGGCGCACCGCGTCGCCCGGCTGCAGGCGGGCGCCGCTGTGGCCGACGACGACCGCGATCCGTTCGGGCGCGACCTCGTCCAGCGCGATCCCCGCGTCGCGCACGGCCTCGACCGCGGCGCCGAACACGAAGCGAGCGCCGCGGTTGAGCGTGCGCGCACACCGGGAAGGGATCGCCTCCGGCCGCCAGGCCCGCACCTCCGCCCCGATCCGCGTCGGAAACGCGCTCACGTCGAACAGCGTCACCGGCCCGACGCCGCAGCGCCCGGCGCACAGCTCGCGCCAGGTCGTCTCGGCGTCGTGCCCGAGCGGGGACACGATCCCGATCCCCGTGATCGTGGCCTCACGACGGCTCGCCGTCAACGCCCGGTCCCTCGCAGGAGCTGGCCAGCCATCCACTCGGCAGCTCCCGGCGGGTCGAGCTGGGCGGTGCCCAGCAACGAGCAGACACCCGACTCGAGCGACAGCACCCGCTCGCCGTCGACGTACGCGGCGCCGCCGATCTCGGCCGCGTCCTCAGTGCGGGACTGCACGACGACCCTCGTCTCGAGCCGGTCGCCGGCGATCACCTCGCGCTCCCATGCGACCTCACGGACCGTCAACACCGCCGGGCGGAGCTTCAGCTCCGAGGAGATCACGATCAGCCACGCGGCCGCCTGAAAGGCGCACTCCAGCACCAGTCCGGGCGGCAGCACCGGCGGCCCGTCGTCGCGGTGCACGAGCAGCTCCTCGGACGCCGACACGAGCTTGACGCCGGTCGCGGTCTCCCAGGGGGTCAGCTCGGTGATGCGGTCGAGCAGCAGCAGTCGCATCAGCCGGCGACGTTGGCCTTCATCTCCTCTGCGACCAGGTCGCACACGAACTGCACGGTCACCTCCGGCATGCCGGAGCGGTCCTCGATCTCGGCGAACCTGCGAGCCAGCTCGGACGCCTCGCCGGCGCCGCCGTTGGCCTGCGCCACCGCGATCGCGCCGCCGCCGGCCGGCGCACTCTCGCCCGCGCCTTCCTCGAGGCGCGCGCGCAGCTCGCGCATGCTGATCTTGAGACCGAGCCGCCGGTTCATCCGCACGACGATGTCCATCACCGCCAGCGAGTCGGCGTCCAGGTCCTCCATCAGCCTGGTGTCCGGCCGGATGCTCCCCGGCTCAACGTCGAGCGAGTCGCTCAGAACCTCCTGCACCACCGAGAACAGCTCACTGTCTTGCATGTTCGACTCCTTGCTTTGGTGACATGTCCCCTCCAGAACTACGCGAGTGGCAGACCCACGCCGAGCCCTCCGCTGACGTCGACGATCTCGCCGGTGATGTACGACGCCCGCTCGGACGCGAGGAACGCGACTGCGTCGGCCACCTCCTGCGGGCCGCCGAACCGGCGGCTCGGGATCAGCCGCTCGAGCCGCTCGCCAAAGTGGTTTCGGACCTGTTCGGTGAGGTGGTTCTCGATCACGCCGGGCGCGACCGAGTTGACGCGGATCCCGAAGCGCGCGAGCTCCATCGCGGCGCAGCGCGTGAGCGCGTCCATCCCCGCCTTGGCCGCCGAGTAGTTGCTCTGCCCGGGCCAGCCGATCTTCGCGATCACCGACGAGACGTTGACGATCACCCCGTGGCGGCGGACGAGCATCCCCGGGATCGCCGCGTGGATGCAGTTGAACGTGCCGGTCAGGTTGAGGTCGATGACGGCCGCCCAGTCGGCCGGCCGCATGTCGAACAGCAGCTCGTCGCGGACGATCCCGGCGTTGTTGACGAGCACGTCGACATGCCCGAACTCCTCCTCCGCCCGGCGCAGCAGCGCCTCTGCAGCCGCTGGATCGGTCACGTCGGCAGCGACCGCGATCGCCTGGCGCCCACGCTCCGAGACGTCCTGGACCAGCGCCCGCGCCGCCGTCTCGTTGGTGTGGTAATGGGCGACCACGTCGGCGCCGTCGGCCGCGAGCGCGAGGCTGATCGCGCGTCCGAGCGAGCCACTCGCGCCGGTCACGACCGCGACCCGCCGTTCAGAGCCGGTCGGCTCGCGTTCCACTGTCAGGCCCCCGCCGCCAACAGCAGCTCAACGTCCCCGGCGGTGCCGTCGATCCGCACGCGGTCGCCGTCGCGGATCAGCGTCTGGCTCGAGGCGACGCCGGCCACGACTGGGACACGCATCTCGCGGGCGACCGTGCACGGGTGCGAGAGGACCCCGCCGACCGAGGTGACGATGCCGCCGAGGAGACCGAACACGGGCGTCCAGCCGATGTCGAGCGCCTCGACGACGAGGATGTCGCCGACCCCCAGGCGACCGACCTGATCAGGGCCGCGCAGCACGCGGGCCGTGCCGACCGCCTCGCCCGGGCTCGCGCCCACGCCCCGCAGGTGAGCCGGCCGCTGAACTGCCAGGCCGGGCCCGTCGCCGTCGAGCTGTCGGCCGGCCCAGTCCGCCCGTCGCCGGGCCGCCAGCGCGCGTAGCTCCGCGGGCGCGTCGCCGTCCGTCAGGGCGCGCAGCTCGCCGGGGTCGAGGAAGAACATGTCGGCCGCCGCCTCGAGCAGCCCGCCGGCCTCGAGCAGCGCCGCCGCCCGCTGGACGAGCGCGCGAATCGCGTCGATCGGCCGGTAGAACTCGTGCTTGACGTTCTCGCGGATCGCCGCGAACTCGCCCGCGCGGGCCCCCAGCGCTCGCAGCACCAGCCCGCGCCAGCCGCCGAGTCGTGCACGGGGGTCCGCTCCCGCCGGGGCCGCCGGGGCGCCCGCGTCCAGCCGCGGTTCGCCGCGGGCCGCCGCGTCCCGGTAGCGCGCGGCGACCGCGAGAACGGCGCTCGGATCCGACCGCCAGCTCGGATTGGCGAGCTCGAGCTCCTGCCAGCCGCGATGCCCGAACTCCTCGAGGAACTCCGCGAGCGCCCGCTCGTCCTCGGCCCGCGCGGCCGCCGCCAGCACCGCCTGCGCGATCCCCGTGACGGCGACGCCTTCGGAGCGCAGCAGGCTCGGCGGGTTCACACCCGGGGCGAGCCGAGCGGACGCGCGCTCGAGCAGCACGTAGGTCGAGAAGGCCGCCGCCGTCGCGTCCGCGTACAGCGCCAGGAAGCACTCAAGCTCCCGATAGGCGGCGTATGCCTGCTCGATCAGCACGGCCGGATCATCGGCGAACCGCGCCCGGGCGCGGTAGCGGGCGCCGATCTCGCGAGCCTGCACGCGAGCCGTCTCGAACCGCCGCGCCAGCCTTACCTGACCCCAGCTGCTGCGCGCCAGGCCGCGGGCGTGGCGGAGCAGCCTCAACCAGCGGATCCTCCCCCGCGGCGCGAGCGGACCGGCGGTGGCGCCGACGGCGGCATCCATCGGCGGCAGCCCGATCTGCTCGGCGAGGTGATTGACCGCCCCGATGTTGTAGGTCAGCCACCCGTCCTCGGAACGGATGAACTGAAACCGCCACGTGTCGAGGTCGAAGTGCCGGAAGCTGAGCGCGAGCAGCTTGTTCATCGGCTCCTCCCAGACCGCGAAGCTGAACGGCGTCATCCGTTCGGGCACGACTTCGCCGATGTTCGCACGCGTCCACTCGTCGAAGCGAGTGACCTTCGCGGCCGGCGATCGGATCTTTGCCCCCAAGCTCCAGCCTCGTCCCAGGCTAGGCGTGCCGCGCCGGCGTCGACAATCGACCCGGCGGATCGGGCGCGCGCGCAGGCGCCGGCAAATGCTTCGAATCGATCGACATGGAACAGAACAGACGAGCCCCGAGAACGTCCCGCGACCTGCCCGCGTGGGCAGGGGCGCGAACTATCAACACTCGGGGCTACGCTGTCAAGCTCAGCGGTGCAGTTCGCGCAGCTCGCGCTGGACCTCGCGGCCCACCTCGCGCTTGCGGATCGTCTCGCGCTTGTCGTACAGGTCCTTGCCGCGGGCAAGCGCGATCTCGACTTTCGCCCGCGAACGTGGACCGGCGAAGTAGATCCGCGTCGGGACGAGCGTCAGTCCCTTCTCGTTCGTACGGCCGACGAGCCGCTCGATCTCGCCGCGGTGCATCAGCAGCTTGCGCGGTCGCTCGGGATCGTGATTGTCGCGCGCGGCCGCCGGATACGGGGCGATGTAGAGCCCGATCAACCACACCTCGCCGTCGCGGATCGCCGCGTAGGCGTCCTTCAGCTGAGCCTTGCCCTCGCGCAGCGACTTGACCTCGGTCCCGGTCAGCACCAGCCCGCACTCGAACCGCTCGAGCAGGGTGTAGCGGTAGGACGCCTGGCGGTTGCTCGCCACGTCACCCGATGCCGCCTTGCGCTTCCCCTTGGCCATCAGCCCTGCGACTCTACGGTTACGAGGTCGACCCTGCCACGCGGAGCGTCGATCGAGTCGACGCGGACCGCGATCGGGTCGCCCAACCGCAACGCGCCGCCGGAGCGCGCGCCGATCAGCGCGGTTCCCTCCTCGTTCAGCTCCCACCAGTCGTCGCGCATCCGCCGGACCGGCAGCAGACCCTCGTATGCGCCGTCCTCGCCGAATGCGACGAATGCGCCGGCGCCGATCAGCCCGACGATCTCGCCCTCTAACACCGCCTCGCTCCGGAGGCCCGACTCGAACAACCGACGCTCGAGCAGGAAGCACCGCGCCACGTCGTCGGCATCACGCTCGATCGTCATCGCCGCCCGCTCGCGCGCCGAGCATTGCGGCCCGGCGGCGGCGACGAAGGCGGGCTCGGGCACGGGCTCCGAGCCGGACACCGCCGACAGCAGCGCGCGGTGGCAGATCAGGTCCGGGTAGCGGCGGATCGGCGAGGTGAAGTGACAGTAGGAGTGCAGCTGCAGCCCGGCATGGCCGCGATTGCGATCGTCGTAGTAGGCCTGCTTGAGTGAGCGGAGCACGAGCCGGTTCAGCGCCCGCGCCCCGCGCCCGCCCTGCCGCGCGACCCAGTCGGTGACCATCTGCGACACCTCCCCGACGAGGTCTGCCGCCTGCTGCGGGGTGAGCGCGCCGCGCCCGGGGGTGGTGTGCGGGGACGGGATCGGCGGCGTCGGGACGCCCAGCGATGCGAGTTGATCGATCAGCCGCTGCACCGAGGTCGCCTCGGGGCGCTCGTGCACCCGGTACAGGGCCGGCACCCGCCGCGCCTCGAGGAATCGCGCCACCTGCTCGTTCGCGGCGATCATCAGGTACTCGATCAGCCGGTGCGACTCGGTGTGCACCGCCGGCGAGGACCCGATCACGTGCCCGTGCCGGTCGAACTCGAATTCGGGCTCGCTGGACTCGAGCACGAGCGCGCCGCGCTCCTCGCGGCGCCGGCCGAGCGCCTCTGCCGCCGCTCGCGCCGCCTCGAGCCCCGGCCCCCACGGGTCGATCGCCCGCCGGCGCCCGGCGAAGATCTCGTCGACCTGCTCGTAGGTGAGCCGCTCGTCGGAGCGGATCACCGATCGCCCGAACGACGCGCTCGTGACCTCCTCGCCCCGCACGAGGAGCTCGACCGTGACCGCGAACCGATCGACCCCCGGCGCCAGCGAGCAGGCGCCGCCCGACAGCTCGACCGGCAGCATCGGCTCGACCGCGCCGGGCACGTACACGCTCGTCCCCCGCCGCAGCGCCTCGCGGTCGATCGGCCCCCGTGCCGGGACGTAGGCGCTGACGTCGGCGATGTGGACCCAGACGCGCCAGCCGTCGGTGAGCGGTTCGCAGGAGATCGCGTCGTCGTAATCGCGCGCCGCCCGCGGGTCGATCGTGAACGTCGGCAGCGCGCGCAGATCGCGGCGCGCACCGGCGACCGTCACCGGCTCCTCGGAGGCGAGCCGTGCCGCCCGCGCGACCGCCGGCTCGAATCTCCGCTCCAGGCCGCGGTCGATCATCAGCGCCTCGATCACGTCGCGCGCCACATCCGGCTTTCCCAACCGTCGCTCCACGCGCGCGCGGCCACCACCACCGCCGCGGGCACCGCGCCGGCTCCCGGGCTGGCCGGTCTGGATGACCACGAGGTCGCCGACGTCGTAGCGGCTGTCGCGGCTCACGGCCATCCTCGGGGTGGGCGGGGATCGATTGAAGAACGGCTCGGCGACGAGGAACTTCCCGCGCTTCTGGACGACCGCGACCACCGCCGCCCCGGCTAGAGAGCCGGGGGCGGCACCCGTCCGCGCCGCCGGCGGGCCGGCACCCCGACGTGCCGGCGAGCTCACCGCAACTCGCTCGCGAGCACTCGCTCGCCGACCTGCAGCGCCTTCAGCCCCGGGTTGAGCGGGTTGTCGTACACGTACACGTTCGGCTTGATTCCCGGACCCTCCGCGACCGACTTGCCGGAAGCGACGCCCGCGCCACCGAGGTTCGTGCCGTTCGGCGTGAAGAACTCGCCGACGGTCAGGTCGAGCAGGCCGCCGTTGGGGAGCGTCTGGGTCTCCTGAAAGACGCCCTTGCCGTACGTGCGGGTGCCGACGATCTTCGCCCGCTCGTGCTCCTGCAGCGCCGCCGTCACGATCTCGGCCGACGAGGCCGTGTAGCGGTTGACGAGCACGACCAGCGGGATCGTCGGCGCGATCGCGTTGCCCTCCGCGAAGTACGGAACGGTGGGCTGGTTGCGCCCGCGGGTCGTGACGATCGTCCCGTCGCGCAGGAAGATGCTGGCGACCCCGATCGCCTGGCTGAGCAGCCCGCCGGGGTTGTCGCGCATGTCGAGGATCAGCCCCTGCGCTCCCTGGTCGAGCAGCTTGCGCACCTGCGCGCGCAACTCGGTCGCCGAGCCCTCGGTGAAGCCCTCGACGAACTCGAGATAGCCGAGCTTGAGCCGGTGGTAGTGGAGGATCTGCGAGTAGGCGACCGGCACGGTGACGTTCGCGCGCGTGACCGTCAGCTCCCGGGTGTGCCCGTCGTGCAGGACCGTCAGCCTCACCTTGGTGCCCGCGCGGCCGGCGACGAGGCCCGATTGCTGGCCGATCGTCAACCCGGCCAGCCGGGTGCGGCCGACGGCGGTGATCACATCGCCGGGCTGCAGGCCGTTGACGGCGGCCGGCGAGCCCGGGAACACCTCGACGAGGGTCAGACCCTTGGCCGACTGGTTGACCTCGACGCCGATGCCACTGTCCTGCTGGCCCTCGGTCTCTGAGTCGAAGACCCGCAGGTCGCCCGGCGGGTAGTAGTGGGAGTAGGGGTCGTTGAGGCTGGCGACGGCCGACACGAGCCCCTCGTCGATCAGCTGCTGCGTGTTGACCTTGCGGTAGTAGTCCTTCGAGACCATGTCGAGCACGTTCTGGACCTGGCGCTCCGCCGAGCTCTGCGACACGAACGCGCCGCGGATCCCCGACGGGATCCAGCCCGGGTGACCGCCGAGCCAGACGCCGATCAGCAGCAGCGCGACGGCGGCGAGGACAACTGACCAGCTCCTGAGCGAGCTTCCGGGCGAGGAGAACATCCGCCTTCGGAGGGTAGCTGGGGCGAGCCGCGTGCCCGCCCCCTAACCAGGGGGCCGGCTCAGACGCGCAGGAAGCGCCGCAGCGACAGACCCGACCCGAGCGCCGACACCCCAACCCCGGCGGCGAGCAGCACGAGGATCAGCGACGCGAACGAGATCGTGCGCGGCGCTGCGATCAGCGTCCAGTTCCCCGCCAGCGGGTCGAGCAGAGCGATCTTCGCCAGCGCCAGCACGGTGACCGCGACCACCGCCCCGAACGCGCCGACGATCGTCCCCTCGATCACGAACGGCCAGCGGATGAACCAGTCGGTGGCGCCGACCAGCTTCATCACCTCGACCTCGCGCCGCCGCGCGTACAGCGACAGCCGGATCGTGTTGGCGATCAGCAGCACCGAGGCGAGCGTCAGCAGGATTGACAGGAGCGCTGCGGTGATCGTCACGAGGTTCGTGACCTCGAGCAGCTTCTTGGTGTCGTCGGTGTGGTTGGAGACGTTGGCGATCGACGAGTCGAGCATCGTCGTCCCACCGCCGGGCGCGGTCGGCATCAGCTCGCTGCGGATCGCGAGCACGCTCGCGGGGTTGTCCGGGTAGATGTGGAACGTGTCGGGCAGCGGGTTGGAGGACAGCAGCGCGTATCCCGCGGGGTCCTGGGCGCGCTGCTGCTCGTAGGCCTGCTGCTTGGATTCGAACACGACCCTGGCGACGTGCGGCAGCGCGAGCAGCTCGCGCTCGACCCGCTGGTCATCGGCCGCGGTCGCGTTCGTCCGCATGTAAACGTCGACGATCACCCGCGAGCGCACGCTGTTGGCCGCGCCCTGCGTCGCCTGCACGATCGGGATGAACACCCCGAGCACGATCAGCGTCACGACCACGGTCGCGAGCGCGGCGAAGCTCGGCGCGGCGTTGCGCCGCATCGCCCGGATCGCCTCCTTGACGAAGAACTGGACCCTCATACGGTCGGGGGCCTGTCGCCGCTCGAGCTCGAGCGCATCCGGTGGGCGAACTCGCGGGTGGTCTCGTCGCGCGCATACAGCCCGGTCGCCTCGTCACGGACGATCCGCCCGCGCGAGAGCTCGAGCACGCGGCGGCGCATGCGGTCGACCATCGCGTTGTCGTGCGAGGCAACGAGCACGGTCGTCCCGGTCCGGTTGATCCGGTACAGCAGCCGCATGATGTCGATGCTCGTCTCCGGGTCGAGGTTCCCGGTCGGCTCATCGCACAGCAGCAGCGGCGGATGGTTGACGAACGCCCGCGCGATCGAGACGCGCTGCTGCTCCCCGCCCGACAGCTGATCGGGATAGTTGTGCAGCTTCGTCGACAGCCCGGTGAGGCGCAGGACGTCGGGGACCTTGGCGCGGATCTCCTTGCGCGTGCCGCCCGTCACCTGGAGCGCGTAGGCGACGTTGTCATGCACGGTGCGGTTCGGCAGCAGCTTGAAGTCCTGGAAGACGACGCCGATGTTGCGCCGGTAGAAGGGCACCCGCCGGCGGGCGATGTAGGCGATGTCCTTGCCCGCCACCCTGATCGTGCCGGTGTTGGGCTCGAGCTCCTTGATCAGCAGCCGCATCACGGTCGACTTGCCCGACCCGGTCGACCCGACGAGGAACACGAACTCCTCGCGGTCGATCTGGAAGGTCGCCTGGTCGAGCCCGAGATCGCCGCTCGCGTAGCGCAGCGAGACGCCGCGGAACTCGATCACCGGCCGCCGGCCGGTGGGCTCGGGGGTTGGCCGCTTGAGCTGTATGGAGGCCGACCGCGCGAGGCGCCGGGCAGCCCGTTGTGTTGAGTCTGGGTGAGCCATTAGGTGCCGCCAGACTAGCGTCAGGCGCCGTCACCGGGATCCATGCACCGCCCCGTGCACACGGATTTGCAGGTGCCGGCACATAGATGTGCCGGCAATCTTTCGGAACATTTTAGGCAGACGGCCGTATCCGCGGGCCCCTTGCTTGCGGTTTTCCCACAGCGGCCCGCTACCTTGTCGGTCCAATGTCGTCCGTGTCCTGCACCGTCCTCGCAAACGGCCTTCCGCTCCACCGCATCGCGGTCGACGGGACGCGCTCGATCACGCTGCTCGTCGCGTTCGACGCGGGTGCGCGAACCGAGCGGCCCGCGGAGAACGGGATGGCCCACTTCCTCGAGCACCTCGTGTTCAAGGGCGGCGAGAAGTACCCGACCTACCGCGACGTCAACGAGGCCGCCGAGCGCGGCGGCGCCGTCCTGAACGCCTACACGAGCCACGACCTGGTCGCGTTTCACATCACCGCGCGGTCGACCAGGGCGCTCGAGGCCGCCGACCTGTTGACCGACTTCGTCGGGCGGCCGCGGATCGACCCGGTCGAGCTCGACCGCGAGCGCGGGGTCGTCGTGCAGGAGATCGCACGCTCTGAGGACCAGCCGTCGATGCTCGCCGAGCACCTGATCGACGCGGCGGAGTTCGGCGACCACCCGCTCGGGCGGCCGGTGCTCGGCACGACCGAGCACCTCGAGCGCACCTTCACGCGCGATGGGATCGTCGCCTTCCGCGCCCGGCGGTGGGCTCCGGAACGAGGGGCCGCGTTCGCGGTCGGCAACCTCGACGGATTGGGCGCGGCCGGTGAGCTGGAGGTGCTGTTCGAGCGGTTCGCGGCGGCGGCCGACGGGCCTGAGCCGTACCTGCCGGCACCGGCACACCGCCCGCTGGTACGGGTCACCGAGCGCGACTCGAACCAGTCGCATCTGCGGATCGCCTACCGGCCGTCGGTCGAGGTCAGCGATCCGGCAGCGCGCGCGACGCTGACGATCTATTCGACGCTGCTCGGCGGCTCGATGGGCTCGCGGCTGTTCGACGAGATCCGTGAGCAGCGCGGGCTGGCGTACTCGGTCAGCTCCTACCCGCACGCGTACGCCGACGTGCCGCTGCTGGCGCTGAGTGCCGGACTCGACTCGAGCAAGACGATCGAGGCCTACCGGCGGATGCGCGAGATCGTCTCCGAGCTGCGCGAGGACGGGCCGACCGAGGCCGAGGTCGAGCGTGCCCGCGCATACGCCGCCGGCGCGCGCGCGATCGCGTTCGAGAACACCGGCGCGATCGCTCGTTATGCCGCCCAGCAGGCGATCGTCTACCGCGAGGACGTCGACCCGGACCTCGTGATCGAGCGGCTCGACGCGGTCACCTACGACGAGGTCAGGCAGCTTGCGGCCGGAGTCGCCGACGATCCCGTGATCGCCTGTGTGGGACCGCACACGGTGCAGGAGTTTGAATCGGCGTGACCTGATCGCGGCGGTCGCCGCCTGCATGGCGGCGACCGGACTCGCCGCGTGCGGCGGTAGCGGCTCTCCTCCCAAGCCGGCGCGGGCGACGCCCCCGCCTTCGGCGTCGGCGGCGGTCGTGCCCGACGCGCCGGCGGTCGCGCGGCCGGCACGCCGGGCGGATGACGTTCGCACGCCGCAGCTCCGGCACCTGCAGGCGGCCGTGGTCGGCGCGCTCGCGCCCGACGGCGGGTCGGTTGGCGTGCTGATCGAGGACCTGGTGACCGGGCAGGTGCTGTTCACGCGCGCGGCGGGCATCGGCCGCCCGCCCGCCTCGGTCGAGAAGCTCTACACGTCGACCGCGGCGCTGTCGCTGCTCGGGCCCGATACGCGACTGCACACAGACGTCCTCGGAGCCGGCGAACTCGAGCCCGGCGGGGTCTGGCACGGGGACCTCTATCTCCGCGGCGACGGCGACCCCACGTTCGGCGACGGCACCTTCAACCGGCTCTACGAGGACGGCTACGGCCCGACCGCGGCCCAGCTGGTCGCGCAGCTGCGCCGCGACGGCATCCGGCGGGTCGCCGGCTTCCTGGTCGCCGACGAGTCCCGGTTCGACGACGACCGCGGCGGGCCGGCGACCAACAACCAGCCGGACATCCCCGACTACGGCGGCGAGTTGAGCGCGCTCGTCTACGACCACGGTGCGACCGCCAAGGGCTACACCCCCGCGACCTTCGCCGCCAACGAGGTGGCGCTGACCGCGCGCGCGCAGGGGATTGGGCTGTTCGCGTTCGGCTCGGGGCGGACGCCCGGAGGCGCGCGCCTGCTCGCGACGGTCGCCTCGCCGCCGCTGTCGGTGCTGATCAGGCTGATGGACGTGCCGTCCGATGACCTGTTCGCCGACCTGCTCGCCAAACAGGTCGGCTACCGCTTCTTCGGGCGCGGGACGCTGACGATGGGCGCAATCGAGATCGGGCAGGACATCGCCGCCCACTACGGGATCGAGCCGACGATCCTCGACGGCTCCGGGCTCGACAAGTCGGACCGATCGTCGCCGGAGCAGATCGTCTCGCTGCTGCGCCAGCTGTGGGGCACGCCGATCGGCCAGGACGTGCAGGCCGCGTTGCCCGTCGTCGGTGAGACGGGCACCGTCCGCGGAATCGGCGTCCACACCGCCGCACAGGGCCACTGCGAGGCCAAGACGGGGACGCTCAACTACGTCTCCAACCTCGCTGGCTGGTGCTCGGCGACCGACGGCCACACGCTCGCGTTCGCCGTGATGATCGACGGCCCGTCGAACTGGCAGGCGTTCGGCGCGCTCGCGAAGGTGGTGGCGGCGATCGCCGCCTATTAAGGGTCGATTCGTAAATACGTTGACACGGAAGCTGCGGCTCCTGCTCGATTCGGTTGCACGCGCCCCTTCGGGCGCCCTCCTGCCCTAACGGCAGCAATGAGGAGTGGGTGCCCTCAGGCGGGAGGACGCCCGAAGGGGCGTACGCAAACGTTCCTGAGGGTTTGCGGCGCTTTGCGCCGGAGGATCGAGAAGAAGATCTCGGCCTGGTTGATCCGGCTTGCATGAATCTGTGTGCGCATCGGCGTCCGGTTGGGCGAGGCGCCTTTCAGGCGGGCAATCGAGCGTTTCCCGCGGTGCGCGCTGCCGTTGTCTGGTGCCGAACCGAATCGGCCCGGGCGCGACGCTCCAGCGCGCGGCGCTGCTCATCACTCAAGACCACCTTGTGTGGCGATTTCTGCGGCGTCGCCCCAGAAATCGCCAGCACGGTTCCGACTCTTCAAACGCGCATATTTGCGAACACGACCACTACGGGGGCCCGCCTACTAAGGGCTGCCTAAGGGCTGACCGTCAATCTCCGAGCGCGTCCGCGCGGGCCCGCACGAACTCGAGCGCCGTGGCGCGCTGGTCGGCTGCGGCGGCCAGCTCCGCGTACGGGAGCTCGGCTCCCGTGAAGCCCGTCGCCTCCCACAGCTCGCCGGGCGCGGGCGGGACCCATGGAGCGACGTACACGTACGGCTCAGGGTGCTGCTCGTCGCCCGGCGAGAAGCCGAATGTCGCCCGTGCGGATTGCTCTTCACTGCCGCATTCGAGCGCCAGGTCGAAGTGCTCGGGCCACAGCTGCACCCGCGTGGGGTCGGTCGCCGCGCCGGCGCGCAGCTCCTCGAGCACCGAGTCCGCCAACCCGTACCAGTCGCCGAGGAACGAAGCGGCGCCGGCGTCGACGTCGAGCGCCTGGTCGTCGAGCTCGACGTCGCTCGGCAGACGCTCGCGTCCGACGTGGTCGGCGGCCGCCGACAGCGTCGTGATCGGGGCTCGGCGGGTGCCGTCGCGGTCGTGGACGATCAGCTCTCGGCGCTCGACCCGGATCTGCACGTCATCAGCGAAGAACGGCGTGCCGAAGCCGCCACGCGTGTAGCGGAGCCCGATCTTGCCGTTGACCGCGCGCCGGGCGGGCGAGATCACGCTCTCTGCCAGCCGCTGCAGCGCGCGCCGGGTGGCTTCGAGGTTGGGGGGCGGAGCGGGCGGCAGGCGGCGGTAGGCGGCCAGCCAGCGGTCGGTGCACCAGTCCGCCAGGTCATCGTTGCCGGCGGCCAGCGCCGACCACAGCAGATCGCCGGTCGCGACCGGCGAGACGAGCTGGCGCCCGTTGGGCACGACGCCGCGCTCGACGGGATCGTCGGCAAACCAAGGTGGCGTACTGACCGCCGGCGGCGAGGGCTCGAGCACGCGCACCTCGTAACGCCCGGCGAGCCGCTGGTAGGCCTCGGCGCGCGGGTTTCCCGACATCTAAAGCCGGCCGCCCGGTCAGCCAGCCGGCGTGTAGCGCAGCCCGTCGATCGCGATCCCGACCAGGTGCTCCATCTGCCCCTCGTCGATGTTCGCGATCTTCGCGATCCCGCCGACGAGCTGAATCACCTCATCGACGTTCGTGTCAGGCCGGATCACGCCGGCGCGCTGTGCGCGTGCGAGCAGTGGCTCGCCCGCCTGGAACAGGGTCGACCGGCAGGATTGGAACAGCAGCGAGTCGCGCTCGACGTAGTCGAGCAGCTCCGCGGCGAGCGCTTGCTTGGTCCGGAGGTATCCGACCAGGCGGTGAAGCCAGCCGCTCAGCGCCTCGAACGGCTCGAGCTGCCCGAATTCGGCCACCGACCGGGACACGTCCTCGACCTCGCCGACGTAGACAGCCTCGAGCAGCGCCTGGCGGTTGGGGAAGTTCCGGTAGAGCGTCCCGATCCCGACGCCGGCGCGCCTGGCGATCTCCTCGAGCGAGGTCGACGCGCCGCGCTCGGAGAACGCCTCGCGCGCGGCCGCGACCACCTTGTCGTAGTTGCGGACGGCATCGGCGCGCTTGGGCCGCGGCAGCAGCGACGCCGGCGACGCGAGTGCAGCGGATGGGGTGTCTGTGCTGATCGTGGCCACGGCAGAAATTCTACTTGACAAACCGGAGGCTGCCTCCGTATAGTCTTTCCGGAGGGGCCCTCCGGAACTTGTGGAGGTGCCCTCCAGTTTACCACCGATCCTTCGACCTCCGGAAGGACTTATGACTGTCTCTCAACTCGACGCTCGCCTCGGCGAGCGGCGCCGGTGGCTGACGCTCGCCATCGTCTGCCTCGCCCAGCTGATGATCACGCTCGACACGACGATCGTGAACGTTGCGCTGCCGGCGATCCAACGCAACCTGGGCTTTTCCCAGGGCAACCTGACCTGGGTCGTCAACGCTTTCCTGATCACCTTCGGCAGCCTGCTGCTGCTCGCCGGCCGGCTCAGCGACCTACTCGGTCGCCGCCGGATGTTCCTGCTCGGCCTAGCGGTGTTCACCGCCGCCTCGGCGCTGTGCGGGCTCGCGCCCGACCAGGGCTTCCTGATCGCCGCCCGGGCGCTACAGGGCGTCGGCGCAGCGATGCAGGCGTCCGTGATCCTCGCGATCATCGTCACCGAGTTTCCCCAGCCCGACGAGCGGGCGCGGGCGATGAGCGCCTACGTATTCACCGCCGTCGCGGGTGGTTCGCTCGGCCTGCTCGCCGGCGGCCTGCTGACGCAGGCGCTGAGCTGGCACTGGATCTTCTTCGTCAACCTGCCGATCGGGGGCGCTACCGCGGCGCTCGGCCGCATCCTGATCCCGGTCGACGCCGTGCCGGAGCGCCGCCAGCCCGTGGATTACCTCGGATCGCTGCTCGTCACCTCGTCGCTGATGCTCACCGTGTACGCGATCGTGCAGTCCTCCGCGCACGGCTGGGGCTCGGTCCAGGTGCTCGGCTTCGGCTCGCTCGCGGCCGTGCTGATGGCCGCGTTCCTGACCGTCGAGGCGCGCGTCGCGCATCCGATCATGCCGCTGCGGATCCTGCGCCTGCGTGGCCTCGTCGGCGGCAGCATCGTCCGCGGGCTGCTCGTCACCGGCATGTACTCGACGTTCTTCCTCGGCACGATCTACCTCGAGCACGTGCTCCACTACAGCGCCGTGCAGGCGGGCGCGTCGTACCTGCCCTGGACGCTCACGGTCGCCGCCCTATCGATGGGCGTCACCGCCCGGCTGGTCAAGCGGTTCGGCGCGATGCCGGTGCTCGTGGCGGGAATGTTCTTCGTGATCGCGGGACTCGCGCTCCTGACCGGGATCAGCCCAGAGACGCGGTACTTCCCGCGGCTGTTGATCGCGTTCCTGCTGATCGGCCTCGGAGTCGGCAGCGCGTTCATGCCGCTGATGAGCGTCGCGATGGCCGACGTCCCGGCGGCTGACGCGGGACTCGGCTCGGGGATCACCACCCTCTCCCAGCAGGTCGGCGGCGCGATCGGCCTGGCGGCGCTGGGCACGATCGCGACCAGCCACACGCGGGCGCTGCTGGCCGAGCACTCGACCGCCGCGAATGCGCTGGTCGGCGGCGATCACGTGGCGTTCGCCGTTGGCGCGCTCGCTGCGCTCGCGGGAATCGTGATCGCACTGACCACCCTTCGCAAGCCCAAGCCACGGGTCGAGCTCGAGGCGAGCCCGGCTCGGGTCGTCAAGCTCGACGCGGCTCCGGTGGCGGCGAGCATCTCAGATCCGCACACGCCCGTGCGGGTTCTCGCCCGGATCGGCCGCACGCGCGGCGACTCGCACCACCACTCGATCTCGCATCCCGCGATTCGCGCTCCACATCCGGTGCGGGAGCCGCAAGAATGAACGTGTGGAGGTTGGGAGCGCCCTGAATCGGGCCGAGCTGCGACGCTATCTGGGAAGGGTCGGTGACCGGTGGCCGATTGATGCGGCGTTTCTCGGCGGCGCCCGCGTTGCGGATGAACGCGGCGCGCCGCCGCAGCGCGAGCGCGGCCCGGAGTTCGTGGTCGTGCTCGTTTCCGACGCCTACGGCGGGATCCCGTGGCTCGAGCGCGTGTACGTCGCCTCCTCGCTCTGGGACGGGCTCGAGATGGGCGCGCGGGCCGAGCTGCACTGCTACACGAAGGCCGAGTTCGACCGCAAGTGCGTGTCGATGCCGGCCGTCCGCAGCGCGGTCTGGCACGGAATCGACCTGCGCGCCGAGGCGTGATCCTCAGCCGATCGAGACCATGCGGTCGATCGGGATCCGCGCCCGCCCGGCGATCGCCGGGGAGACCTTCACCTCGTGGACCCGGTCGCGGAGCGCGTCGCGCAGCTTCGGCAGCGTGATCATCTTCATGTAGCGGCACGAGGCGGCCTCGTTGGCCGCGATGAAGTCCATGTCCGGGGCCGCGAGTCGCAGCGGGTGCAGCATCCCAGTCTCGGTCGCCACGATCGCCGCGCGACGGTCGCGCTGGTGGGCGTGGGCGTAGTCGAGCATCCCGCCGGTCGACAGCATGTGGACCCCCTCGGCGTCGACGTCGCCGGAGGCCACATACTCCATCACGCTGGTGGTGCAGCCGCACTCGGGATGGATCAGGAAGTCGGCGCCGGGGTGGGCCGCGCGCACGGCCTGTAGGTCAGCTGGACGGATGCCGGCGTGCACGTGGCACTCGCCGTCCCACACGTGCAGCTTCACCCCGAGTGTCCGCTCGACGTAGGCGCCGAGCCACATGTCGGGTCCGAACAGGATCCCGGTGTCCTGACCGTGCTCACGCAGGATGTGGGCGACGACCTGCACCGCGTTGGCCGACGTACAGCAGTAGTCGGTCTCGGCCTTGACCGCCGCGCTCGTGTTGACGTACATCACGACGACTGATTTGTCCCCGCCAACTCGCGCTTTCCAATCGCGGAGCTGCTCGGCGGTGATCGAGTCCGCCAGCGAGCAGCCGGCATCCGGGTCCGGGATCAGGACGGTCTTCTCGGGGCACAGGATCGACGCGGTCTCCGCCATGAAGTGCACGCCGCAGAAGACGATCGTGTCCGCGTCGGCGCGCGCCGCGCGGCGCGAGAGGCCGAGCGAGTCGCCGACGTAGTCGGCGACCTCCTGGATCTCGGGCAGCTGATAGTTGTGCGCGAGGATCACGGCGCCCCGCTCGGATGCGAGCGCCTTCACCTCCGCCTGCAGCGCGGGAATGTTCTCGAGCATCAGCGGTGCGTCGCTCGCGCCGAGGAGGGGAAGGTTCACGGACAAGGGTGGAGGAGCAGCGAGAGGTCGAGAGCCGGAGCGCTGTGAGTGAGCGCGCCGACCGAGATGAAGTCTACCCCGGTCGCTCCGACGTCCCCGATGGTCTCGAGCGTGAAGCCGCCGCTCGCCTCGGTCTCGGCCCGACCCGCGATCTGCGCGACCGCGGCCCGCAGCTGCTCGACGGTCATGTTGTCGAGGAGGATTCGGAAACGGACGAGGCCGGAGGCCGCGGCGGTCTCGAGGGCTTCGCCGACCTCGCTGCGGTCGCGGCACTCGACCTCGAGCGGCAACCCGGGCGCGTACGCGTACGCGCGCCTGATCGCCTCCCCCACCCCGCCGGCGATCGCCGCGTGATTCTCCTTGATCAGGATCGCGTCGTACAGCCCGGCGCGGTGATTGAGGCCGCCCCCGGCGCGGACGGCGGCCTTCTCCAGCGCGCGCAGCCCGGGCGTCGTCTTGCGAGTGTCGAGGATCCGCGCTCCCGTGCCGTGGACCGCGCGGACACAGCGCGCGGTCAGCGTCGCGACGCCCGAAAGCCGCTGCATGAAGTTGAGCGCGGTTCGCTCGGCGGTGAGGATCGCCGCCGCCCGTGCCTCGATCTCGAGCACCTCGCCGCCGGCCTCGCGCCATTCGCCCGCTGGCGCCAGTCGGGTGATCCTGGCGTCTGGATCGAGCGCGAGGAAGGCAAGCTCGGCCGGCTCGATCCCGAAGATCACGCCGGCCGCTTTCTGGGTGATCCGAGCCCGCGCCCGCAACTCGGGGTCGACCGTGGCCGCCGTCGTCACGTCGCCGGCGCCGACGTCCTCCGCAAGCGCGCGGGCCACGAGCTCCTCGAGTTGAGCGCGCTGCACGCTGGCGAGGATAGTCACGCGGCTATCGGAGCGCGGTCAGTTCTTGTTCTTGTGCTTTGGGGTGGCTCCGATCAGGCGCAGCGTGGAGCTGCGTGCCTTGCCGCCTGTCGGCGTGAGCACGGCGGTGACCTTCAGCTGGTGACCGCCGGCCGACGCCACCGCGGCCGTCGCCGTCTTGATCAGCTTGATCGAGACGTTCGCCGAACGACCGGCCGCAATCCGGAACTTTGCCGACCCGATCGTCGAGGTGACCCGCTTGCTGACCGTCTTTCCGTGAACCTTGACCCGCTCCTTGCGCGTCAGCTTCAGCGACATCCGTCCGGAGCAGACACCTGAGCCCTTGCAGGTGATCCGTAGGGTTGCGACACCTTTCGACGAGACCTTGGCGCTGCCAGGCACGACGGGGCGACCCGCGACGGCCGTGGGCGACGACGTCGTGGTGGTACTGGTGCCCGTCGGCGTCGTCGTCGTTGTCGTTGTCGTGGTGGTCGTGCCACCTGGCTGTGAGCAGGCAGCCGTTGACGCTGGCGCGGTCGTCGAGGACGTCGCGAGGCCGGTGACCTCGCCGATCGCCGGCACCGGGCTGGCGCCGGAGGTCTCAGCACTGAAGAACAGCGTGCCGCTGCCGCTCGGTCCGGGCGCGATCTGCTCGCTCCCCGGGGCCGCGAGCTGGTAGCCCGCCGGCAGCGGATAGTTCGTGATCGCACCGGTGCCGACATTGAGCTGGCCGATCTGGTTGGCGCCGGATTCGGCGAACCAGATGTTGCCGTCCGGCCCACTCGTGATCGCGCTGATCTGGGGACTTGCCGGAAGCCCAGTCGAATAACTACCGGCGAGCGCTCCACACTGCGGATCCACCCGGAGTATTGCGGTTCCTCCGCTTCCGCTCCCGCCACCGCCGACGGCCCAGAGATCGCCGTCCGCTCCGGGCGTGAGCGTATGGCCATCGCCGTTTGCCTGCTCCGAGTACGGGCCGCTGACCGAGGAGCTCGACGAGGCCACCTCGATCGAGCCGAGCTGGCCGCTGTCGGTCGTGAACCAGAGCAGCCCGCCGGCATACGCGACGGCAGCGGGCTCGGTCGAAGAGAACCCGCTCCCCACCGTCCAGAGGTTCCCGGTGCTCTTCGCGAGGTCGCTCGTGTCGATGAACGCCTGCGCGATGTCGCTCTTGGAGTTATCCGGGATGTAGAGGTTGCCGCTTGGGTCGGCGGTCATGTCGTGGGCGTCGAAGGGGAATGCTTTGACGACTGCCGGCAGGCTCGCCAGCTGGCCATTCGGCTGGAAGCCCACCATCCCGGAGCCGGCCGGCTCTGCCCAGGTGTCGCCGTCGGCGGTGACCAGGCTGAGAAATGGCGACTTGCCGGCGTTGTCGTCGAGGTTGGGCGTGACGATGTTCGGAGTTCCCCCAGCCGTCGGCTCCTCCAGCAGGGTGCCGCTCGCAGAGCCGCTGACGAGGAACCACTCGCCGGACCCGTTCGGCGCGGGGACCGCCGGCAGCTCGGCGGAGGCGAGCGGAGTCGAGTACGCCGTACTCGGAAGCGTGTAGGCCTGGACCTGGACTCCCGAGGAGTCCGCGGACGCGGCGCCGACAGTCGTGGCGAGTCCGGCACCGGCGCCCGCCGCAGCCGTCAGCGCGAGTGCGAGGGCGGCGCGACGGAGCTTGGACGTCGAGCGGATCACTCCTCGAGGCTGCCCGCCACTCATGTCTTCAAATTTACAGAAGTCGGATCATCGGTCAGAACCCTGACCGTCGCGAACGTGGGGTCGGCGGCTCCGTGGAGCCGCGCTCCGGCGGCCGTCAGCTCGCGCAGGTAGTCGACGACCTCGGCCGTGACGCGCTCGCCCGGAAGCAGCGTCGGGATCCCGGGCGGATAGCCGGCAATCGACTCGCACGAGATCCGGCCGACCGCGAGATCAACCGGGACCGCCTCGCTGACCCCGAGGAACGCGTCGCGCGGCGGGATCACCGCGTCGTGCTCGAGCGCCACCGGCGGCAGCGAGGGCTCGACCTCGTGGGCGGTCTCGCCCTCGCGGGCGATCCGCCGGACCGTCTCGCCGAGATCGTGGGCGACGCGCTCGAGCGCGTCGATCGGCTGCCCCAGCCCGAGCACGAGCACGATCGTGGCGTGGGTCGCAAGCTCCGGGTAGGTGTCGTAGGAGGCGCGCAGCGCCGCCGCCACCTCATAGCCGCTGGCGCCGGTGCCACGGACGTCGACGACGATTCGCAGCGGATCCCAGCCGGCGATGCCGGGGCGGCCGACGAAGCTCTCGCCGACGAGCGCGCAGCCGGGGATCGCCAGGATCGCGTCGCGCGCCCGCTCCGCGGCGTTGATCGTACGCTCCAGCAGCGCCTCGCCGTGCACGGCGAGCTGCCGGCGCGCCGCGTCGAGCGACCCCAGCAGCAGCGAGCTGGGGCTGGTGGAGCGGACCAGTCGCACCGCCCGCGCGACCGCGTCGGCGTCGACCCGGCCGCTGCCGGAGACGAGCAGCATCGCCGACTGGGTCAGGCTGCCGATGATCTTGTGGGTCGACGCGAGCATCGCGTCGGCGCCGAGCTCGAGCGGGCTTGCGGGCAGCCTGCTGTGGAAGCCGAAGTGCGCGCCCCAGGCGCAGTCGACGACCAGCGGCACGCCGGCGGCGTGCGCCACCTCGGCGCACGCGCCGACGTCGGCCGCCATCCCGTAGTAGGTCGGGGACACGATGAACGCGGCGCGTGCGTCCGGCGCTCGGCGCAGCGCCGCGGCGAGCGCCCCGGGCGCGACGCCGTGTGCCATCCCGAGCTCGGCGTCGTACTCCGGCGCGACGAAGCTCGGGAGCCCGCCCGAAAGTAC
>Ga0302229_10000454_pt1 | contig 31340 bp, 24 predicted proteins | sample II_Palsa_N1_3_FD_193518 | JGI IMG/M metagenome (GOLD analysis project Ga0302229, IMG submission 193518) | Peat permafrost microbial communities from Stordalen Mire near Abisko, Sweden - II_Palsa_N1_3 | ecosystem: Environmental > Terrestrial > Soil > Palsa > Peat permafrost | place: Sweden... | reverse complement strand
GCAGCACCCAGGTGCGCTCGGCGAGCGCCGGGTCCCCAGCGGCATCCGCGACGATGTGAGTGAACTGGCTCACCACCGCGAGCTGCTTGTCGCGGTCGAGAGCACCCGCGTTGGTCAGCACCTGCACGCGAACGTAGTCGGACGCGCCGTCGACATTCGACAGGTCGCCGGCCGGCAGCTCGTGGACGAAGCCGGCCGTGTTCTGGCGGAACATCGGGATATCCGGGACCTTCTCGATGGCCATCAGGGTCGCCGCGAGATCCGCGGCCAGCTGGTGCTTGTCGGTGAAGGTGCCCGCCGTGGCGTACACGTCGATCATGGGCATTGCGTAGGTCCTTTCTGTCGTGCCGCGGCTGGTGCCGGGGCTTGTGCCGCGGCGGTTACCCCGCGGCGAAGTGGCCGGGCTCGATCAGCCCGTCGAGCCGACGTCCCATCTCGCGGGAGAAGGCCAGCACGGCGCCGAACGGCCGGTGGTGAATGGCGATGCCGGTGAAGGTGCCTGCCGGGCCGGCGGTCAGCACGGTGACCCCGTCGATGTCCAGCCCGAGGGCGCGGGCGGTCCAGTCCAGGTAGGCCCGGCCGGGCGCTTCGGCGGCGCTGGTGAACGTCAGCTCGTCGTATAGGCCCGCGGCGGTGCGCAGCGTCAGCCACACCTGGACGCGCCCGGCGATGGACCGGGAGAAGATGCTGCCGGACAGCACCATGTCCGGCTCGGTGATCGCGGCGAAGGACTCTCCGGTGTCATCCCGGAAGGCCCGCGAATAGCGTTCCTGAACAGAGGGCTCGGCCCGCTGGTGCGCTCCGCGCATCACGGGTTAACGAGGAAGGCATCGACGTCAGCGGCAAATTCTGCGTGGTGCTGGAACAGGAATCCGTGCGCCGAGTCCGGGTAGATCTTTACCCGAGCCTGCGGGATCAGGCCCGCGAGCAGGTAGGAGTAGTGCGGCAGGATCATTGGGTCGCTGTCGCCGTTCGCCACGAACACCGGCAGCTGCAGGCAGCTGAGCCGCTGGAGCAGCGCGTGATCGGGGATCCCCCACGTGCATACCGCGTCGTACTGCGCTTGACGAGTCGCCCAGTTTGTGGCCGTGTCCCGGTCCTGCGTCCGGGCGTACATGCGCTGAATGACTTCCTTGCCGGCCTGCCGGCTGGACGAGGAACGGGCGAAGAAGACGCCGATGTACTCCTCGGGACTGGTTTCCGGGGTGCCGATGGCGCCGATGACGTCAGGGGCCCAGCCGTGCATGCCGGCCGCGCCCTGCGGTGCTGCGGAAGCAAGGATCAGCCGTCGCACGATGGCCGGCCTCCTCAGCGCGATCTGCTGCGCGACGAAGCTGCCGATAGAGAACCCCAGGAGATCGACCTGACCGAGGTCCACGGCGGCGAGGAACGCGATGGCGTCGTGGGCCATCTGCTCGACCGTGTCCGGCGTTGTCCCGGTGGAACCGCCGACTCCGGCGTTGTCGAAGGTGACGACCCGCCGGGCCGAGGCCAGCGCGTCGATCAGCGCGGGATCCCAGCTGTCGAGGTTGCCCCGGAAGTGCTGGAGCAGAACCAGCGGAGCGCCGCCGCCGCCGCCACCGCCGCCGCCCGTGTCACGGTACGCGTAGTCGACGCCGTTGGGCGCGCTGATCAGCTTGTTCGGACGGTTTGAGTAGGAAGTCATGACGGCATTTCTTTCAATGGTGACGGTGACCGCATGACCGGGTCACGAAGTGGCGTGGACGGCCGCGAGGATCACCCTGGTGACGATCCCGGGGTTGGAGATCATCGCCAGGTGCGGGGCACCTGGGATGACGGTGATGCGAGCGTGGGCCTGCTGGGCCATGGCCAGCAGCTCCGCGGGCGGGATGGCGTGGTCAGCGGTGCCGATCACGGCCCAGGACGGGATCGTCTTCCAGCCTGGGACGCCCGAGGGCTGGGTCAGCGCGCGGGAGGTGAGCGGCCGCTGGGTGGCCGCGAGCTGGCTCGCTTCGCTGGCGGGCAGGCCGTTGGCCATGCAGGACGGGAACACGTCCTGCTTGATGTAGACGTCGACGGCGCCCGCGGGTGCGCCGGGATACGGCTGCGCGGTCACGTTCGCTGCCGGCAGCACACACGAACCAGGGTAAGCGGAGACGAGCTGCCCGATGGTCTGGCCCTGCGCCGGCGCGAAGGCATCCACGTAGACCAGCGCCTTGACCTGCTTGTCGCCGGTGGCGGCGTTGGTGATAACGGCGCCGCCGTAGGAATGCCCGACCAGGATGATGGGACCGGAAATGGTGTCCAGGAAGTCCCGGATGTACGCGGAGTCATAGCTGATGCCGAGCAGCGGGTTGGGCGGCACGTAGACCGTGTACCCGTCATGCTGGAGTTGGCTGACGACAGCGTCCCAGCTGGAACTGTCGGCCCAGGCCCCGTGGACCAAGACGATGCTGGGCTTGGGCCCGCTGGCGGTTCCGGCGCTGGCGGGCGCGGAACTGGCTATCCCGGCCGTCACCAGCAGGCCTGCGGCGGCCGCCGCCGCGGTCAGCGCGGCGATGCGTCTGGATGCGTGCCGTACGGATCGCCTGAGCTTCATGGGGTCCTCCTCCTCAGGAGCGCGCCGCGGCGCAGCTGTCGGCGGCCGCCGTGATCAGTTGCGTCACCTCGTCCGGGTGGGACACCATCGCCACGTGGCTGGAGGGGACCTCGATGGTGGTCGCCCCCATCCGGCTTGCGAACATCCGCTCGGCGTCCGGCGGGATCGCCTCGTCCTGCGTGGCGACCAGATACCACGACGGCAGCGATTTCCACGCCGGGACGCCCATGACGTCGGTGAACGCGGAACCGGCCAGTCCCTGCTGCACGGCGTACATGACGTTGGCGCGGACCGGGTCGACGTCGCCCGCGAAGTGGTGGACGAAGTCGTCGTGGGCCAGCCAGCCGAAGCCCAGCTTGTCGGTGAACAGGTGCTCCAGAGCCGGCGTCGGCGGTCCGGCGGCCAGCAGCGCGCCGAGTGATTCTCCCTGATCGATGCCGAAAGCGGCGATGTAGACCAGGCCGGCCACGTTGGGCGCGTCGGTGCCCAACGCGGTGATGATCTGACCGCCGTAGGAGTGCCCGGCCACGATGACCGGGCCGTCCTGGAAGTCCAGCACCTGCCGGAGCCTGCCTACGTCGGCCGCGAGCGAGCTCATCGGGAACTGCGGGGCCGTCACGTGGTATCCGGCCGCCTGCAGGCGCTCGATCACGCCGCTCCAGGACGAGCCGTCCGCCCACGCACCGTGGACGAGGACGATGTTGGGTCGGGCATTCAAGCCGATGGTTCCTTCCTGCTGGGATGGTGGTTCTGAGGCAGTGGAGCTGGTGCCGCCCTGCCCATGCGCTCAGGTAACCGCGGCGGCGTCGGCCAGGCCATCACGCGAACGCATGAGTCCACGCCAGGCGGCGCCTTACCTGAACGGACTAGGGACTGGCGGCGCGCCGCGCGCGAGGCTGGAGGAGATCCTGAGGGGAGCATGAGCGTGAAACGGCCTACGGCGGTTCTCGTCCACGGGGCGTTCGCGGACGCGTCCGGGTTCGGCGGTGTGCTCCGGGAGCTGACCGGGGCCGGATATGACGCGGTGGCTCCGCCCAACCCGCTGCGCGGCCTGGCCTGCGATGCCGCGGCCATCGGCGCGGTGGCCGCGGCCATCGACGGCCCGGTCGTCCTGATCGGGCATTCCTACGGCGGGGCGGTGATCAGCCAGGCATCGGCCGGGCTCGCCAACGTGACCGGGCTCGTGTACCTAGCTGGGTTCGGCCTGGCCGCGGGGGAGAGCTGCGCGAGCGTGCAGGAGCCGTTCCCGCCGTCGCTGCTCGTGTCCACCTCGTGCCTGACGTCCTACGACGCACCGGGCGCGTGCACCGGGCCCGATCTGCTCGTCGGAAAGGAGCGGTTCAGAGAGACACTCTGTGCCGATGTCCTGGCCGATGTGGCCGACGTCATGTACGCGACGCAGCGGCCGCTGTCGCTGGCGGCCCACACCGAGAAGGCGACGGCGGCCGGCTGGCAGGACCGGCCGAGCTGGTTCTGCGTCTCGGAGGACGATCAGGCGATTTCGCCGGACGCGCAGCGGTTCATGGCCGGGCGGATGAAGGCGGTCACCGAATCGGTCCGCGGCTCACACTCGGCGTTCATCGCCCAGCCGGTTCGCGTCGCCGGGTTCATCCGCCAAGCCCTGGTCAGCTGACCCCGTGTCCCGGGACGACCAGCCCGTGTCGTTCCGATTCATGAGGTTGGTGAGCTGCACTCTCGATCGGACCCCGAGCTTGCCGAACACCATCCGCAGGTGCGCGCCGACGGTGTTGGGGGACACGCCGAGCTGGGCGGCCGCTGACTTGTTGGTGTGGCCCTCGGCGATCAGCCTGGCCACCCGCAGCTCGGCCTCGGTCAGCGCGGCCCAGCCGCTCGCCTGTCGCGGCGGCGCGGCCGGCCACCAGGCCCGGCGGAGGCCGGCGGCGCGCATTTCCCGCTGTACCTCGGCCCGGTCCGCGTGCGCGCCTGCCTCGTCGTAGACCGCCCACGCCTGGTCCAGCCGGCCCCCGCCGGCCGTCAGCTCACCGGCCTGCAGCAGTACCCGGCCGTGATCGCAGTACACGCCGGCCCGGATCAGCGGGCGCGGACTCGCCGCTATCACCTCGGCCGCGCGCGCCAGCCGGTCGAGGTCATTTTCGAGCAGCCCCCGCAGGCCGAGGGCGATGCCCTCGAACGTCGCCACGCCCGGGTTGCGCCTGGCTCCCTCCTCGGCCAGCTCGACCGCGCGCGCGGCGAAGTCGGCGTCGCCCGCCGCGAGCCCGATGCGGGCCAGCATGCGCATCCAGCCGGGCTTCCACGGCCACGGGTCCAGTTCGTCCAGCGCGGCCTTGACCAGCGGCGTCAGCAACCCGACCGCCATCGCGGGTTCGCCTTCGCAGGCCATCAGCCAGCCGCGGACCAGCACCAGGACCGGGATGTGGGACAGTTCCTTCCGGTCGGGGCGGCCGCCGAGGGCGAGCCGCTCGCGGGCCTCCGGCACGTCACCGCGCAGCAGCGCGGCCGCGCTCAGGATCGCGGCCGACTCAAGCTGGCAGACCCGGCTGCCCAGCTCGCTGCCCAGCCGCAGCAGCGTGCGCGCGGTCGTCTCCGCGTCGTCGAGGTTGGCCAGGTTGTAGTCCTGCCAGATCTGCGCGTACAGCAGCGACGGCAAGATGGCCGCGGTGTCGTGGCCCGCCTGCTGCCACGCCTGGCCGAGCATGGTGGCGGCGTGCGTGTACCGGTCCAGGTGCTGCAGGGCCATGATCTCCTGAGCGACGTAGGCCGGCTCGGATTCGGTGCGCAGCTGCCGGAAATACGACAGCGACGTGCGGTGGTCACCGGCGTTGCGCGCGATCTCGGCGAGCGCGTGCCAGGCGAACAGGCGGCCGGTGCGGTCGGCGGCGGTACGACAGACCGCCAGCGCGCGCTCGGCCACGGGCTGCGCCACGGCCGGGGAGCCGACCCGGGACAGCGCGAGCGCGTGCAGGGCCTCGATCCGCGCGCGCAGCGCCGGCGACAGCCCCGGCCGTTCCAGCGCGAGCCGGCTGCGTTCCTCCGATTCCTGCCACCGCCCGGTGAGCCACAGAGCGCGGGACAGGGCAACCTCGAGGCGGCCGGCCGCCTCGTCGTCGTCCAGGTAGGCCATCAGCTTGTCCGCCACGGCCAGTGCGTCCGTACACCGCTGCACCAGGCTGAGCAGCTCGACGCAGCGCTCGCCGAGCGCGAGCCAGTTCGGCTGACCAGGCCGAAGCGCCCCGAAGGCGGTCAGCATCAGCTCGGCGGCGGTCTTGGGCATCGAGGTCACCGCTTCGCCGGCGGCATCGGCGAGCAGCAGCGCTACCGCCTCGTCGCCTGGCGTGATGGCCTCCCTGGCGTGCGCCGCGACGGCCAGCGCGTCGGAACCTGCCTCGCGCAGGTGGCGGGCGCAGGTGAGGTGGATGAACTGGCGCGTCCGCTCCGGCAGGCCGGCGTAGACCGACTCGCGGACCAGGCCATGCCGGAACAGCAGCGCGCCGCGGGAGCTGCTGAGCATCCCGGCGTCGATCGCCTCATCCGCGGCCTCGGCGACCGCCTGCGCGGACAGGCCGTCGAGCAGTTCGTTCGCGTCGTCGAGGGGCAGCGGCTCGCCGAACACCGCGGCCACCTTGACCAGCTCGACCGCCTGCGACGGCAGGGTCCGCAGCTGGCGCTGGACCGCGCGGACGAGCTCGCCCGGCAGGCCATCCGGATCGGTGCCGCGAGCCTGCGCGTGCCGCAGCCCGCCGATCAGCTGAACGGCCAGGAACGGGTTACCGCCCGCCTGCTCCAGCATCTGCCGGGTCGCGGTCCCGGGCAGGGCGCCAAGCTGGTCATGGGCGATGGCGATGATGTCGCTGTCCGCCAGCGGGCCGAGCTCGAGCCGGCGCGGCGGCGCGTCGCCGGCCGCCCCGGCGAGGAACGGCAGGTCCGCGGTGCGGGCGGCGGCCAGCCACGCCACCGGCGAGTGGGCCAGCCGGCCCGGCAGCGAGCGCAGCACGAACGCGCTCAGGTCATCCAGCCACTGCGCGTCGTCGACCGCGATGACGATGGCGCGCTGCACGGCGCGCTGCTCCAGCGCGGCGGCCGCCGCGTCCAGCAGCCGCAGCGGCTGGCCGACCAGGGCCGCCAGCGGTTCCGCCGTCTGGGCTTCCAGCACCGGATCGGGGCCGTCGCGCAGCGCGGTCAGCAGCGGGCCGGCGGGAACGATCCGGCCGATCCGGTCCGCTCGTACCGTCCCGCAGGCGGCGCCCAGCCGCCCGGCCTCCCGCAGCACGGCGGTGAGCAGAGCGGACTTGCCGATGCCGGCCTCTCCGGTGATGACCAGGCCGTCGCCCTGGCCGGTCCTGACGACCTTGCGGACGACGCCCAGGGCGGTCGCCATCGGCTCGGATCGCCCCCGGAGCACCACGTCGACCATGACAACGCCTCCAAACCGCACCTTACCTTCATGGTCGTACGAGGCCACCTCGCGTGCCCTTACCTAAACAGGTGAGAGCCGGCCCGCGTCTCCGCTACGGGGAGATGCCCTGGCGCAGCGCCTCGCGGACGATCTCCACCCGGCTCTTGGCGCCGAGCTTGGCCAGGATGTGCGAGATATAGGTCTGCACCGTGCGCCGGGACAAGAACATGCCGCGGGCGATCTCCGGCGTCGAGTCGCCCCGGGCGACCAGCGCGGCGATCTTGACCTCGGTCGGCGTGAGCGCGGCCCAGCCCGAGGCGGGCCGCGGCCCGCGCGGGCCGCGGACACCGCGCCTGATGCCATAGGGGCGGAGCCGGCTGTCGGCCCGGCGGATGTCCCAGCGGGCATTGAAGCTCTCGTACAAGGTGACGGCCTCGTTCAGCGCGGCCCGTGCCTCATCGCGGCGGCCGCGTTCGGCCAGCACGGCGGCCAGGTCCTCCACCGCGGCGGGCAACTCCACGGCCGGGCCGACCGTACGGTAGTGCGCGACGGCGTCCCGCAGCGGGACCGGATCAGATCGCAGGAGTCCCTGGCACCGCAAGCCCGCCGCGGCCGCCCGGGCCGGCCGGGTCTCGGCCGCGGCCTCCTCCTGGCAGGCCCGTGCCGCGGTCCGCGCCAGCTGCCGGTCGCCGGCGGCCATCGCGAGCCGCACCAGGTCCGGCAGCCACTGGTGGGTCAGGGTCATCTCACCGTCGCGCCGGGGCAAGATCGCGGCCAGCACCTGCATGGCCCGACGGGTCTCGCCGCGCTGCTCCAGCGCCACGGCCTGCGCGGCGACCAGGACGTCCCGGTTCTCCCGGTCAGGAACCGTCAGCACGGGCAAGGCCAGGCCGGCGCGCAGATGCTGGTCGGCCGTGGTGCGCTGGTCCCGGCGCCCGGCGATGAGCGCGGTCACGCCGTGGACCAGCAGCGCTGGCCAGCGCTCGCGCAGAAACGTATACGTGAGCCCGGGCGCCTCCTCCTGCGGGCTCAGCTCGGCCAGTGCGTCGTCCCACTGGCCGAGCCAGTACCGCAGCACCGCCGCGGAGGCCCAGGTGGTGCGATCGGGACTGCCGCTGCGCTGGGCGAACTCGCGGGCCTGCCGGAGGGTCAGCTCCGCTTCCGGCCAGCGGTCCAGGTTCTGCAGGGTGAAGATGCGGTCATCGAGGGCGAACGAGCGCAGATCCGCGTAGCCGGGATCGTCGCCGAGCACGCGCAGCGCCTGGTCGATGTAGTCGAGCGCGGCGGCGTGATCACGCCTGATGCTATGGCTCAGCCACAGGTCGGTCAGGGCGTGGGCGGTCGCGAACGCGTCGCCTGCCTCCTCGGCGACGACCAGGGCCTGCCGGGCGGTCTCGTCGGCCGTATCCAGCTTGCCGGTACCGGCACGCTCCAGCATCGCCAGCATGGCCAGCATCCGGGCCCGCCACTGCTGGGACAGGCCGGTCAGCGCCAGGGCCTGCCGCACGGTGGCGGTCGCCTCGTCGCTGCGGCCGGCACTGACCTGGGCGCGTGCGAGCACCGAGTATGTCTCAGCCCGCCGCGCTGGGTCAGTCATCACCGGCAGCGCCGCTTCGGCCTGCTCGGCCGCCTCGTCATAGGAGCCGGCCGCGAGCAGCGCCCGGGCCAGGCTGGCCGTGAGCCCGTCCCGGGCCTCATCATCGCTGGGCGTCGCATCCAGTTCCCGCCGCAGCAGGCCGGCCGCCAGCTGCGGTGCCCGCGTGGTCAGCGCGGGCGCGGTCCGGAGAAGCCAGGCTCGGGCCCAGCCCTCACCCGGCTGTCCCGCCGCGGAAAGCTGCTGCGCGACGCTCAGGGCATCCCCGTCCGCGGCCGCGAGCTCTCGCGCCGCCTCGGCGTGCAGCGCCGTACGCAGCGCCGTCGGCATGCTCTCCTGCAGCGCCTGGCGGATCAGCTGATGCCGGAACGCCAGTTCGGCACCGGAGCCGACCAGGATGCGGGCGGCCACGGCCTCCTGCAGGCCCGCGGCCAGTTCCGACACCGGTTTGCCCAGCAGCACGGCCAGGTCGGTGACCGTGAACTTTCCGCCGAGCAGCGCGGCGGTCCGCAGGATCTGCGCCGTCTGCGCCGAGACGGAGCCGAGCCGGTCAGTTAGGACGGCGGCCAGCGACGTCGGCAGTGGTTCCAGGGAGGACCAGACGCCGCCGGCGGCCCGATCACGCGCCAGGGCGTCGACCAGCTCGCGCAGGTACAGGGGATTTCCGGCGGCCTGACCGGTCAGCTGGAGCAGCGTACCCGCAGGCGGCGTTCCGATCATGGCCGTGACCAGCGCGGCCACATCGGCCTCGGGCAGCGGCCCGAGCGTGACCACCGTCCCGCCGCGGCGGGACAGGGACCTGCGCACCTGCTGCACCTCGGGCCGGCGCGGATCCGACCGGCACGTCGCGATCAGCAGCAGTCGCAGCTGGTCAATGGAGGCGGCGAGCTGGTGCCACACCAGCAGGGACGCGTCATCGGCCCACTGCAGGTCGTCGATGACCATCACCGTCGGCGCGGCCGCGCACAGCTCGTCCGTCAGCGCCATCAGGACCTCGACACCGGAAACCGACGCGTCGCCGTCGGCGAACAGCCCGAGGCGCTGGCTGCGCAGGAGCCTGGCGGCGTGCGCGCGGCTAGGGTCGGGCGAACCGAGCCGGACCTGCAGGCAGTCCTGGATCACGCTCAGCGGCAGCCGCTCGGCGAGTTCGTCTGCGATCCCCCATCCGATGTTCCATCCCGGCTCGCTCGCTGCCGCCAAGGCCTCGGCGACCAGGGCCGACTTGCCGATGCCGGGCTCGCCCTCGACCCAGACCGCCGTGCCCCCGCCATGGCGGAGAGCGTCGACGCCAGCACGCAGGGTCGCGAGTTCCTCACTCCGGTCCACCCACCGCGGCGGCCGGTCGACGGGCCACATGGCTGTAACGTACGCGCTGCCAGAAGGCAATGCCTATTCGCGCGCTGAGCGGCAGGCGGGCCCGGGCTAATCACCCGGATCTGGTGATGACCTTTCACCCTCTCAGCAGCGAGCCTAGAGTCGTTGTGAAGAGCCACCGGCGGCCGGAGACATGGCCCGTCGTCGGCTCCGGAGGCTGGGAGGTTCTCGTGAAGCTGGCACGAGACGATATGAGCCAAACAGTCGCCGTATTCCCCGCCGAGCGGTGGCCGGGCATCATGGCCGAGGTCGCGGCGGCGGTAGGCAGCCGGGCCGGCGTCGTGCGCGCAGATGTCTACCAGGTGATACTCCGGGAGATCCCGCAGCTACGCGACGACAAGCCGCTGCTCGCCCTGCTGGCTTCGAGCGTCGACAGCAACGTGGACACCTGCCTGCAGATCATGCAGCACCGGATCGACCTGGCCACCGTGACCGCGCCGGCCGCGGCCGTGGAGTACGCGCGCCGGCTGGCGCAGCGCGGCACGCCGCTGACCGCTCTACTGCGCTCCTACCGGGTCGGACATACCCGTTTCTCGGACTGGCTGCTCAGGGAACTGGCCCGGCAGATCAGTGACGCCAAGATGATCAGTGCCGCCACGCTAGGCATGTCCAGGATCGTGGCTGGTTACATCGACCAGATATCCGAAGAGGTGGTCGCGGCCTATACGCAGGAGCGAGAGAACTGGCTGCGGAACCGCAGCGCCGCGCGAACCGCCCGGATCCGTGACCTGCTGTCGGGCGAGCGGGTCGACGTGAGCGCCGCGGAGGCGACCCTCGGCTACCGGCTGCGCCAGTACCACGTGGGCCTGGTGTGCTGGGCGGGCGACGCCGCGGGTGCCGCTGATGAGATCAGCCGGCTTGAGCACGCGGTCAGCCACGTGGCCGCGCAGGCGGTCTGCTCCGGCGAAACGGTGTTCCTGCCCCGCGACGAATCCAGCGCCTGGGCCTGGCTGCCGCTGGGCATCCGGGACACGTTCGACGCGGCGGCCAGCGCGGTCGGCGTGGACGGCGACATCCATTTCGCCTTCGGCGACGCGGCTAAGGGCGCCGCGGGGTTCCGCCTCAGCCACGCCCAGGCCATCGCCGCCCAGGCCGTCGCGCTCGCCGCGGGATCCCCCCCGCCGCGGACGGTAGCCTTCAGCGAGGTCGCACCCGTCGCGATGATGCTCCGATCCACGGACCTGCTGCGGGCCTGGGTGCTCAGCACCCTGGCGGGCCTGGGCACCGACGATGAGCACCACGCTCGCCTGCGCGACACCATGCTTGTCTTCCTGCAAACCGGGGGCAGCTACAAGACGACCGCCGAACGGCTGATGCTGCACAAGAACACGGTCCAGTACCGCATCCGCAAGGCCGAGGAGAGTCTCGGCCAGCCGGTGGGCGAGAACCGCCATGACGTGGAGCTCGCGCTGAGAGCCAGCCACTGGCTGGGCTCGTCCGTGCTGCACCCGGCCGAGAACGATCAGCCGCCGCGATTGGCACCGGCTAGGGCGGGTCTGGCCGCCACGTCTTGAGCACGGCGCTCACCGGCCACCGCACGATATGAGCCAGCCCCTCCGGTACCCGGATCAGCCGGCGCAGGAGGAGGGGCAGGCTCACGATGTCGCCGCGCGCCGCCGCGGTCAGCAGGTCAAGGAGGTCCGGGTGGGCTTGGCGGGACGGTTCGCCGAGTTCCACCCGGGCGGCGACCACCGGGCCGCGCGATTCGGTCTCCACCTGGCCCAGGCCAGGCAGCAGCGCGAGCACGGTCCGGTTCTCGGCGAGGATTTCGGCGGCGAAGTACTCGATCCCGGCCGCCAGGGCGTACTCGCTCAGGCACGCGAGCAGCGCGGGGCCGAGCCCGCGGCCCTGCCAGGCATCGACCACGGTCACCCCCACCTCCGCGGTGCCGGGCTGGTCCGGCAGCCGGATGAACCGGCACTCTCCGACGATCTCCGCCGACAGCAGCGGCACGGCGACCAGCGCCTCGTGGTCAACGTGATCGACCTCGACCGCCGCCGCCAGGGTGGCTTCGGGAAGCTCGGGCATGACCGTGAAGAACCGCCGGTAACGGGATTGCCCGCCCAGGTTCGCGTAGGCCCGGGCCAGGGCCGGCGCGTCATCCGGCCGTACCTGCCGTATCCGCACGACGTCACCGGAGCGGAGGGTGACCAGCTCCGGCTGCCTCGCTGCGGTCAAGGCCAGCCCCTCTCTACGTGAACGCAGGCCGACAACGCCTGGCCAAGATGCGAGCGATAAGGACATAGCCCGCAGTTCCGGCTCGACCTGCCGGGCGGGGCCGGCTGGGTGGTCTGGGGCGGGGGAGATGATGCTCTCCGCGGTATCGAACAGGAGCTGCTGGAGGGTCCGGGGCAGGTCGCCGCTCCACACCAGGGCCGCCGTCGCCGCCAGCGGACGGTGCTCGAGAACCACCTGGACCATCTCGTGGGTGACCGCCGGCCGGGGCAGCCGGATCAGCCCGGGGCGCCTTCCGGCGATGACGCTGGGGCCGGTCAGCACCGCGGTGGGCCGGTCCGCGGTCGCGGCGAAGGCCAGGTTCATCTGCAGTGAGTGCCGCAGCGGCGGATCGCCGAATTCGAAGCGCGGATCCGCGGTCCGCAAGACCCGCGTCCAGGCGTCGTAGGTCCCGGGCTCGGCGTGGCGCGGCCCGTAGATGACGTCCATCTGGGCCATCTCGGCCAGGCTGGTCGTCCCGCGGCGCGCCGCGGCGTGCGAGGAGGGGACCCACACGTCGGGTTCGAACTCGGCCAGGCCCATGACGTCGAGCGGCGCGGGCAGCGCCCCGACGCCGGCCGTCAGCCAGCCCAGGCCGGCGTCGGCCCGGTGCTGCCGGATCATGGAGAACTCGGCGTCCAGCGGGGTCTCGATCCAGCTGATCGCCACGTCCGCGGCGGCGGCGGCCGATTTCAGCCTGGAGGCGGCCTCGACCGCGAGGGTATCGGGCAGTCCGGGCGGCACGACCACGCGCAGCCGCTGCCGTCCCAGCCCTGCGGCCTGCCGGGTCCGGTTCACCTCCTGGTCGACCAGCGACAGCACGGCGCGTGAGGCGTCCAGCAGCACCGCGCCGGCCTGGGTGAGCCGCACGCCGTCCCGGCGGCGCTGCAGCAACGGCGCGCCGACGATCTCTTCCAGCCGCCGGATCTGCTGGCTCAGGGTCGGCTGGGCGATGAACATGCGCTCCGCGGCCCGGGTGAAGCTCCCCGCGTCGGCGAGCGCCGCGAAGTAACGCAGATGTCGCAGCTCAATGGCCAGCGGCGCCGCTGCCGGCCCAGGCAGTTTCACCGGCTCCGGCTGGCGGTTCCAGCGGGCTTCCCGCACCTCATCCTCATCTCTTGATCAGGCGTCTGACGCTACCGCCACGCCCGGGGCCAGGCATTGTGCGAGCGAGACGATGTTGCGGATGGCCGTCGTCCCGCGCGCACAACCAGGCCAGCAGGCACCCGTAGCCGGCGGCTATGTCTTTATAGGCGGCAGGTATTGGCCGGGGCCGCCGGCTGTCGTGTCTGCTGGGCGGGACACGTACCGCGGTCTGTCCAGATGGCGTGGTGCGGCTGAGGCCAGCGGAAGGAATGCCCGTCATGTTCAAGTCGTCATCCGCTTCGTTGATCCTGCTCGGCGTCCTGGCCGTCATCGTCGGGATCTTGGCCATCGCCTGGCCGGGCGTCACGATTCTCGCGCTGGTCATCTTGTTCGCGGTCTACGCGTTCGCCGACGCGGGGCTGCAGGCCACGCGGGCGTTCGGCAGCCGGTCCGCCGGGCCGGTGGCGGGTCACCTGCTGCTCGGGCTGGTCGACCTGGCGGCCGGGGTGTTCGCCCTGGCCTGGCCCGCGCCTACCGCGTTCGTGCTGGTCATCGTGGTGGCGGCGTGGGCGCTGGCCGGCGGCTTCGCTGAGGTCTTCGCCGGTTTCCAGATCGGGGAGAGCGCGGGCACCCGGGCGCTGTTCGTCTTGTCCGGGCTGGTGTCGGTCGCGTTCGGGGTGCTGCTGTTCGCCCGTCCAGGCGTGGGCGCGGTCACGCTGGCGCTGCTGTTCGGCCTGTACACCCTGATCTACGGGTTCTCCCAGATCACCGCGGGCATCAGCGTCCGCCACCTGGGCGGCGACGTGAAGTCGCTGCCCGGACTGCACCACGCCGCCTGAGTGGGCGCCGTCGGGCCACGCGAGCCTGCCCTGGCGCAAGCCGCGAACAACACCCCCGTCCGGCACACACGCCTGCGGGATGCCGCGGCCAGGCGCGGCGTCCCGCTGGCCACGATCCTGGTGAGCGTCGCGGTCGTGGCCCTGACGTATCTCGCCGGCAAGCTCGCGTACCGGATCCGCGATGTCCTGCTGATGATCGTGGTCGCCGGCTTCGTCTGCCTGATCCTGAATCCCATGGTGGTGGCCCTGCAGCGGTGGGGGATCCGGCGTCGCGGCGGGGCGGTGGCCATCGTGACCGTCTGGACGGTGGCGGTCTTCGCCGGCCTGCTGGCGGCGTTCGGCTATCCGCTGGCGCACGGCGTGACCCATTTCTCCCACGGGCTGCCGTCCTACGTCCAGGCCGCCGAGCACGGCCGCGGCTGGGTCGGCCACCTGGTCACCCGCTTTCACCTGCAGGCCTGGGTCAACCGCAACGCGCCCAAGCTGGCGAGCCTCGGGACGACCCTGGCCAAGCCCGCCCTGACCGCCGGGAAGGGGGCGGCGTCGCTGCTGGCCACGCTCGCGACCATCTTCGCCCTGATCGTGCTCTTCCTGCTCGAGGGCCCCAAGATGCGCCAGGGACTGCTGGGGTTCATGCCGCCGGAACGGGCGGACTACTACACCCGGGTGGCGCGCGAGATCTGCCAGTCGGCGACCGGCTACGCGCTGGGCAACCTGCTGACGTCGCTGATCGCGGGCGTGGTCGTCTTCGTAACCCTCGCCCTCCTGGGGGTCCCGTTCCCGCTGCTGTGGGCGCTGTGGGTCACCCTGGTCGACTTCCTGCCCATGATCGGCGGCGCGCTGGCCGGCATCCCCACCGTCCTGTTCGCCCTCGGCCACTCGCTCACGGCGGGCATCGTCACCGCGGCCGCGTTCATCATCTACCAGGAGATCGAGAACCACGTGCTGAACCCCGTGGTCATGAGCCGCACGGCCAACGTCAACCCGCTCCTTGTCCTGCTCTCACTCCTGGTCGGGACGTCGATCGGCGACTGGGTGGGCGGCTTCTTCGGCAGTTTCGTGGGGGCCCTGCTGGCCATCCCGGCCGCGGGCGCCCTGCAGGTCATCACCCGGGAGCTGTGGCAGGCCAGTGCCCGGCCGCGATAGCGCACGCCAATATCACCAGAAGGGAAAGACCGGAAATGGGAACCACTAAGGATATCCGCGAGGCGGTTCAAGACGAGCTCATCTTCGACCCGCTCGTCGACGCCACGGACATCACCGTCAGGAACATGAACGGGGAGGTGGGGCTGAACGGCACCGTGCCGAGCTATCCGCAGTACCTGCAGGCCGCCGCCGCCGCACGGCGCGTCTCCGGGGTGAAGAACGTGCATAATCACCTGGCCGTCGTGCTACCGGACGAGGACTACCGCGACGACGCGTGGCTGACGACGGCGGCCAACAACGCGCTGACGCTGAACGTCACCGTCCCGGACGGCGTGGCGGCCACCGCACGGGACGGCAACCTGACCCTGACCGGCCTGGCCGGGTTCGGCAGGCAGCGCGAGGCGGCGCAGCAGGCGGTCGCCGGGCTGGTCGGCGTCCGCAACGTCAAAGATGAGATCGAGATCACCGGCGACGCCGATCCGGCCAGGGTAACCGGGCTGGTGCAGGACGCGCTGGACCGCAACCTGATTGTCGAGGACGACAGCGACATCCATGTGGACGCCAGCGGCAACACGGTGACCCTGGGCGGGCACGTCCGCACCTGGGCCGAACACGACGCGGTGGTCGGTGCCACCTGGATGGCGCCGGGCGTCGCGCAGGTCCGCGACTACCTCGACGTCACCGGCTGACCGCCGATCGGGGCCACCAGCGGACCGGCATGACGACTCAGCACAGCGCGGACACCCCGCCGGCCGCGGGTGCGCACCGGGCGCCGCCGCGACCCAGGGGCCGGCGGCGCCCGGCCGTACGCTGGATCGTGCACGGCGTGCTGCTCGCGGCCCTGGCCGTGGGCATCTTCGGCGTGCTGCCGCGGCTGGGCGGGCTGACCCGCGACGCCGCGGGCCTGCGGCACGCCCGCCCGGCCTTCCTGGCCGCGGCGGTCGTGGCCCAGGCGATCTCGCTCGGCTCCTACGCCCAGCTCTACCGGCGGGTCCTGGCCGCGCTCGGGGCGCGGATCCGGTTCCGGCTGGCGGCGGACGTCATCATGGCCACCTTCTTCGTCAGCCACCTCACCCCGTTCGGCTCGGCCACCGGCACCCTGGTGAACGCGAGCGCGCTGGAGACCGAGGGCATCGCCGCCGCCACGACCGGCGAAGCCATCGCCCTGACCAGCCTGACGTCCACGATCGCGCTGATCGTCCTGTTCGGGACCGGGTTCGCGGCTACGGCCGGCCGGCCCGTCTCCCACCAGTACCTCATCCTCGCCGGCGTCGCCCTCTTCCTGGTCGTAGCGGCGCTGGCCGCGGTGCTCGCCGTAGGCGCCCACCCCGCCATCGCCGGGCGGGCCGGACGCTGGGCCGCGAGCATAGCCAAGCACGTCCGGCCCAGCATCGACCCGGCGAAGGCCGGCCAGACCGCCAGCCGGCTCGCCTCGCTGGCCCGGACCGCGCTGACCGGACGCGACTTCGCGGTCAGCTTCGGGTTCGCCTCCGGCGACCTGCTCTTCGACCTGCTCTCCCTCGACCTGGTCTTCCTCGCGCTGAGGTACCAGCCCGGTTTCGGCCCACTGACCGTCGCCTACGCGGCGGCGAACATCGCCAGCGCCATCCCGCTGACCCCCGGCGGGCTGGGCGTCATCGAGGTCACCCTGGTCGCCGTCACCGTCGGCTTCGGCGCGCCGCGCGCCACGGCGGTACTGGCCGTCCTCGGCTACCGGATCGTGAACTACTGGCTCCCGCTCATCCCCGGCGCCATCGCCTACATCCGGCTCCGGCTCCGCAAAGGTACCGACGGCAAAACCAAGCCGACAGCAGCCGACGCTGGCTAATAAGGTGCCGGCACTTCCGGTGCTGCGAACCTTCTTAATTTCGGAACGGGCCGTGGTGCTTGCCCTCGGCACGCGGATCCGGTCATCCCCTGCTGATAGCGCGTACCTATGGCGCCACAGACAGCATCGCTTTTTCAATTCCTGGCCGGCCGGGTGGACTGGCGGATAAGAGATGCAGTACCTGGCCCGCTACCGGGAGGACACACGCAATGACCCAGACCAAGGACATCCGCGACGCCGTGGAACGCGAGCTCAGCTACGACCCGCTCGTCGACGACTCGGATATCTCGGTGAAGAACATCAACGGGGACGTAGCGCTGAACGGCACCGTGCCCAGCTACCCGCAGTACCTGGAGGCAGCCGCCGCGGCGCGGCGCGTCGCCGGCGTGAAGAATGTGCAGAACCACTTGGAGGTCGTGCTGCCGACCGAGGATTACCGTGACGACGCGACGCTGACCACGGTGGCGAACAATGCGCTTACGCTGAATATCGCCGTGCCGGACGGCGTGGAAGCGACCGCGAAGAACGGCAACCTCACCCTCGCCGGCACCGTGAGCTACGGCAGCGAGCGGACCGCGGCCGAGCAGGCGGTGACGTACCTGACCGGCGTGCGCAACGTCAAGGACGACATCGACATCAGCGTCGACGCGGACCCGGTCGACGTCACCCTCGACGTCCAGGACGCCCTGGACCGCTACGCGCTGATTCCCGACGACAGCGACGTGGCTGTCGACACCAGCGGGAACACGGTGACGCTGAGGGGCAACGTCCGCACCTGGGCCGAGCACGACGCGGTGGTCGACGCGGCGTGGATGGCCACCGGCGTCTACGACGTGATCGACGACCTGTACATCACCGGCTGACGGAGGTACAGCGGGAAAGCCGGCCCCGGCGCACCAGCTTGCGCCGGGGCCGGCCGCGGCTACCGGTCCGGGCTGCGCCGTAAGGTGGTGATCGCGGCGGTCGGCCGGTACCGATATCCGATGGAAGCGGTCCAGCACGCCCAGGCCGCGAAGGTGGCTGCTCGTTCAGAAGACGACGCTGTCGGCGGCGTCGAAGAGCACCTGCTGGAGTAGGCGCGGCAGATCACCACTCCAGACCAGGGCCGCCGTGGCGGTCAGGGGAGATCCGTCGATCCGGGCACGGACCAAGGCGCCGCGCCTGATGCCGTAGGGACGAAGACGGCTGTCGGCCCGGCGGATGTCCCAGGTCGCCTGCAGGCCGTCGTAGAGGCTGACCGCCTCGTGCAGGGCGACCCTGGCCTCGTCGCTGCGGCCGCGCTCGGCCAGGACGACCGCCAGGTCCTCCAGGGCGGCCGGCAGCTCCACCGCGGGCCCGGCCGACCGGTAGTGCGCGACCGCATCCCGCGGCGGACCCGGATCAGACCTGAGCAGTCCGTGACACCGCAGGCTGGCCGCGGTCGCCCGGGCCGGCTGGGTCTCCGCGGCCGCCTCCGCCTGGCAGGCCTGTGCCGCGGCCTGCGCCATCGGCCTGTCCCCGGCGGCGAGCGCGAGCCGGACCAGATCGGGCAGCCACTGGTGGATCAGGGTCATCTCACCGTCGCCCCGCGGCAGGATCGCCGCCAGCCTCAGCATGGCCTGGCGGATGTCCCCGCTCTGTTCCAGCGCGAGTGCGTGCGCGGCGAGCAGGAAGTCCCGGTTCTCCCGGTCGGTGAGAATCTGGATGGGCAGAGCCAGGCCGAGGCGAAGGTGGTGGCCGGCTGTGGTGCGCTGATCCCGGCGTCCGGCGATGAGCGCGGCCACGCCGTGCACCAGCAGCGCAGGCCAGTCTTCGCGCAGAAATGAATGCCTCAGCCCGGGGGCATCGGTGTCATCTGAGTTCAGCTCGGCCAGCGCATCGTCCCACTGGCCGAGCCAGTACCGCAGCACCGCCGCGGTAGCCCAGGTCGCGCGGTCGGAGCTCCCGCTTCGGTGAGCGAACTCACGAGTCTGCTGGAGGGCCAGCTCGGCTTCTGGCCAGCGGTCAAGATTCTGCAGCGTGAAGATCCGGACCTCAAGGGCGTACGAGCGCAGGTCCGGGTGGCCGGGATCGTCGCCCAGCACCCGCAGCGCCCGGTCGATGAACTCAAGCGCGGCGGCATGATCGCGCCTGATCCCGTGGGTAAACCACAGAGCGGCCAGAGCGTGGGCTGTCGCGAACGTATCGCCGGCCTCCTCGGCGAGGGTCAAGGCCTGGCGGGCAGTCGCGTCGGCCGCGTCCAGGTCGCCGGTGCCCGCCCGCTCTAGCATCGCCAGCACGACCAGCATTCGGGCCCGCCACTCGCCGGGCAGGTCCGCAGACGCCAGCGCCTGCCGGATGGTCGTGATCGCATCATCGTTGCGGCGCGCACTGACCTGAGCACGCGCGAGCACTCTGAACGTCTCGGCCTTCCGCACTGGGTCAGTCATCACCGTCAGCGCCCGGCTGGCCCGCCTGGCCGCCTCCTCATAGGATCCGGCGGCGAGCAGAGCCCACACGAGACTCGCCGTGAGCCCGTCCCAGGCCTCGTCGTCGTGCAGAACCCGACCCTGTCGCTGGCCGGAGACGTCGCCGCGACCCATCAGATCCTCGACGGCCTCGACGGTCCCGCCGTCCTGGTCGGCCACTCTTACGGCGGCGCCGTCATCACCGAAGCGGGCAACCACCAAAACGTCGCGGCGCTCGTCTACATCACCGCGTTCGCCCCCGACAAGGGCGAGTCCGTCAACTCCCTGATCGCCGACCCGCCGCCCGGCGCGCCGGTCCCGCCGATCCTCCCGCCTAAGGACGGGTTCCTGTTCCTCGACCGCGACAAGTTCGCGGCGTCGTTCGCCGCGGACGTGCCCGCAGCGCAGGCCGCGTTCATGGCCGACTCCCAGGTGCCCTGGGGCGTCGACGCGCTCGGCGGCGCGATCTCCGAACCGGCCTGGCGAAGCAAGCCGTCCTGGTACCTGGTCGCCACCGACGACCGCATGATCCCGCCGCCGGCCCAGCGCGCCATGTCCGAACGCGCCGGCTCGACCGTCACAGAAACCCCGGGCAGCCACGCGATCTACGTGTCCAACCCCGCCGCCGTGGCCGCCGTCATCGCCCAGGCCGCCGCGACCCTTTCCCGCCCGTCATAACGACCCGCCGTCCCCGCCCGGCCGGCCGCTCCGGCCGGGCGGGACACCATGACAGGCTGGACATCTTCCGGCGGAAATAGCAGGGTCGGAAGATGGACTGGATCAGCCCGCGCCCCAACGAGGTGGCCACCGGGCCAACGGAACTGATCGGCCGCGAACCGGAGATCCAGCAGCTCCGCCTGTTCGTCAGCCGGATCACCCAGGGGGCAGGGCAAGTGCTCCTGCTCTCGGGCGACCCGGGCGTCGGAAAGACCTCCCTGCTGGACCTGGCCGCCGCCATCGCGACCGACTCCGGGATCAGGCTGCTGCGGGCGACCGGCTCGCAGTTCGAGGCCGACATCTCCTTCGCCGCCCTCCACCAGCTCCTGCGCCCGTGCCTGGTCGAACTGCCCCACCTGAGCCCGTTGGCCGCCCGGGCTCTGAACGTGGCCCTGTGCCTGGGCGAAGGGCCGCCGCCGCCACAGCTTCTCGTCGCCACCGCGGTCTTGGAGCTGCTGCAGCAGGTCGCCAAGGAGCAGCCGCTGCTGCTCATCGTCGACGACCTGCCGTGGCTGGACCGCGCCAGCGCGCTCGTGCTCGGCATGGTCGCGCGCCGCCTCGACGGCCTTCCGGCGGCCCTCCTGGCCGCGTGCCGGACCGGCCAGCCCAGCTTCTTCGACCAGGGAAACCTGCCCGTCGCGCGGGTGGAGCCGCTGTCGGAAGAGGCGGCGGCGGAATTGCTGGCCAACCGCTACCCCGTGATGACGCCGCGGGTGCGGCGGCGGCTGCTTGACGCCGCCCTGGGCAACCCGCTCGCCCTGCTCGAACTCCCGGTCTCCCTCGGCGACCTGGCCCGCACCGTGGCCGGAACGCTGCCCGCGGCCCTGCCTCTCGGCCATCGGCTGCAGACGGTCTTCGCCTCCCGCGTCCAGGCGCTGCCCCCTGGCGTCTACGAGCTGCTGCTCCTGGCCGTCCTGGACGGCACGGGCGACCTGCGCCTGGTCCGGGCCCTCGCCGCTGACCACGGTCCGCAGGGCCTGGGACCCGCCGAACGCGCCGGTCTCGTGCGCGCCGACGAGGCCACCGAGGAGCCCGACGAACGCGTCGCCGCGCTCCTTCAGGAGGTCGCCCACGCCAACCTGCGGCGCGGCGACTCCGTCGGCGCCGTCACCGAGCTGCTGCGCGCCGCCGAGCTCAGCCCCTCCGGGAAAGGCCGCAGCGGACGGCTGGCCGAAGCCGCCTACCTAGGCTCCATCGTGACCGGCGACCTGCGCGACGCCCCCCGCCTGCTCGAGCAGGCCCGCCGCGCCCACTCCGGCCCCGGCGGCCCGCTCTCGGCCGCCGTCGCCGGCGCCTATCACCTGCTGCACGGCGACGGCGACGTCGAGGTCGCCCACCGGCTGCTCGTCACCGCCATCTACGAACTCGACGACCCCCGCGACGCTCACAACAAGGTCCTCATCGAAGCGCTCTACACCCTGATCATGATCTGCTTCTTCGGCGGCCGCGCCGACCTGTGGCCGCCGCTGCGCAGCACTGTCGACCGCCTCATACCGCGCCCGCCCGAACTCCTGGCGATCCTGTCGGCGACCTTCAGCGACCCGGCCCGCCTCACCCCGGCCATGCTGGCCCGCGCCGACGCCTCCGTCGCCAGCCTCGGCCGGCAGGTCAGCCCGGCCCGCATTACCCGCACCGGCATCGCCGTGGCCTACCTCGACCGGCTCTCAGCCTGCCGCGAACCCCTCCAGCGCGCCATCCAGCACGGCCGCGAAGGCGGCGCGGTCACCTCGGCCATCGAAGCGCTGTTCCTCCTCGGCCAGGACGCCTTCCACACCGGCCGGTGGGACGAGGCCCAGCGGCTGGTCGACGAGGGGCTGCAGCTGTGCGACACCCACGGCTACGACCTGCTGACCTGGCCCGGCCGGCTCACCGCCGCCCTGCTCGCCGCCGCTCGCGGCGACTTGGCGAAGGCGACCGACACCGCCACGGACATGGACGCCTGGGCCACGCCCCGGCGCGCCGGAATCATCGGCGCCTACGCGTCCCACATCCGCGGCCTGACCGCCCTGGGACAAGGCGACTTCGAGACCGCCTTCGGTAACGCCGCCGCCATCAGCCCGCCCGGCGTCTTCGCCCCCTACGCCCCGCACGCCCTGTGGGTGTTCCTCGACCTGGTCGAAGCCGCCATCCACACCGGCCGCCGCGCTGAGGCCGCGGCCCACGTCGCCGCCGCCCGCGACGGCCGCCTCGACCGGCTCTCCCCACGGCTGCGCCTGATCGTCCTGGCCGGCGAGGCCATCACCGAACCCCGAACCGGCACCGACCCCCAGACCCTCGAGCAGATGATCACCGAACCGGGCCACGACCGCTGGCCGTTCGACCTGGCCCGCATCCAGCTCAGCTACGGCTCGCACCTGCGCCGCAGCAAACGCACCACCGACGCCCGCCGCCACCTGGCCGCCGCCGCGGAAACCTTCCGCCGGCTCGGAGCCACCCCCTGGGCCGCCCGCGCGGACCGTGAGCTGCGAGCCACCGGCGTCACCGTGGCCGCGGCCGCCACCGGCCTGGCCTCCCTGACCCCGCAGCAACGCCAGATCGCCCTGCTCGCCGCGGCCGGCCACACCAACAAGGGGATCGCCGCCCGCCTCTTCCTCTCTCCGCGAACGGTCTCCACCCACCTCTACCAGGTCTTCCCCAAACTCGGCATCACCTCCCGCGCCGCCCTCCGGGACGCCCTCGCCGACACACCTCCCGACTGACCCCGCCTGTCCCGACCCGCTCCAGCCTTTTCAAGAGACGGAACGGACCCTGGTGCTACGCGCGACCCAACTGGCTTGCGGACCGCACGCTGGCCAGTCGCGGGATCAGCTTCGTCGCCGTGACGCCGAGGACGGCTGTTCGCTCGCTGTCGGTGAGTTCCGGGCTGGCCTCGATGTGCTCGCGGCAGGAGACGGCCAGGTCCCGGCGCAGGTAGGGGTAGTCGGAGCCGAACAAGACATGGTCGAGGCCCACGACTTCGCGCAGCATCCGCAGCACCGGATCGCCCCAGGACAGGGCCGTGTCCCAGTACAGGCGGCGGAACGTCTGCGCCGCGGTCGCCCGGCCCTCCGCTCCGGGGATGACGTTCATCTTGTCGACGATGCCGAACCGCCCGGCCAGGTAGGGCACGGTGCCCCCGGCGTGAGCCAAGACGTACTTGACGTCCGGGGTGCGGGCGAAGGTGTTGCTGTAATGCAGCCTGGCGATGGCCCTGGTGGTGTCGGCGGGGTAGTCGATGAGCGAGTCGGGCAGCCCGAGCGCGTGCGCGCCCGGGTCGGGCGAGGGGTTGGGATGGACGAACACGACGGCCCGCCGCCGTTGCAGCTCGTCGAACAGCGGGGTGAAGCGGGGGTCCCCGAGGTAGCTGCCGCGGGCGTTGCTGAACAGCACGACGCCGTCCAGCCCGAGGTCGTCGAGGGCGTAGGCCAGTTCGGCCAGCGCCCCGTCGACGTCGGGCAGCGGCAGGCAGGCGAAGCCGCCGAACCGGTCGGGACGGCCTCGGGCCAGCTCGGCGGCCAGTTCGTTGCACTGCCGGGCCAGCGCGCAGGCCCTGGCGTCGTCGCCGGTGTGCACGCCGGGGGTGCTGATCGAGGTCACGGCGACGTCGATGCCCGCGTCGTCGAGGAACGACAGCGCGCTCGCGCGTGACCACGGCGGCGGTGCGATGCCGCCCACCGGGTGGTCACCCTCGTTGGTGGCCCGCCAGAAAAAATCGGGCAGGATGTGGTGGTGGATGTCCACGGTGAAGGTCACGGCAGCCTCCGGGTCAGCACGAGTAGACGCGCTGGTAGATGCGTTCGGCCAGCATGATGGATAAGCCCGAAGTTAACGGCCGCCAGGGTGACCGGCTGTCACCTGATTCCGGTGATTTGTGGGAGCGAGCTCGATGAACGAGGATTCCAGCCGTGCTATGTGGTTGCCGCAGGCCCGCACTTACCTACGCCACGCCGACCCGGTGCTGTGCGCGGCTCATCGAGGACCGGCCGGACTTCGACCCCCGGGCCTGGATGGCCCAGCTGCCGCCGATGGATCTGTACGGTGCCCTGCTGTTCCAGGTCACCGGCCAGCAGCTGTCCGTCCCGGCGACCCGCCGGACCCTGGCCCGCATCCAGGCCCTATTCGGCGGCCAACTCCCCGCACCCGCCGAACTGCTGGCCGTAGATCCCAGCCAGCTCCGCCAGGCCGGCCTGTCCTGGCGGAAGATCAACACGCTGCGCGACCTGGCCACCCGGCTAACGGACGGCCGGCTGGACGCCCGCGTGCTGAGCACCCTGCCCGACGATGAGCTCATGACCGAGCTCACCGCGATTCCCGGCATAGGCCCGTGGACCGTGCAGGGCGCCATGCTCATCGCGCTGCAACGCGAGGACGTCGTCCTGCCGGGCGACCTGGCCCTCCGCAAGGCCGTCCAGGTCGCCTATCGGCTGGACCACCGGCCCACCCAGGAGGAGGTCCTGGCTATCGCCGAGAAATGGCGGCCCTACCGCAGCCTGGCGACCAGCTACCTGTTCTCCGCCGCCTTCGAGCCAGCCGAGGGACCACCGGTCGCCCGGCAGACGAACGTTTGAGGGAAGGCGCAGGCATCGTAGTGCCGTCAAAAGTGTCGTCAGATGACCACTATTCATCGTCCGGCCCAGGGGCTTCCCTTGAAACGTGGCACGCAGAGCAGGTCGGCGGCATGCGTGAGGTAGTCACCGTCAAAGTAGTCCCGGCTGAGCTGAGACCTTTCCAGGTCCGTCTTGACGAGCCGGGCGGCGCCGCAGCTGCCCTGGCGACGCTCAGCGGCACCACGGCGTCCGCTGGCGGGCCCGGAGCCCCCGATGTTCCCGGCATTCCTTCTGTCCGGGCCGGGGTCGTGTCTCGCTGCGCGCTGTTCGGACGGCTGGCCGAAGCGGAACGCGTCGTTCAGATGTCGGCGCCGGCCGGAAGCGGGAAGACGGTGCTCATGCGGTCCTGGATCGCCGAGGCCGGCCTGGCCACCCGCGCCGCGTGGGTATCGGTGGACAGCGAGCATCGGGATCCGCGACAGTTCTGGATCTCGGTCGCCGACGGGCTGCGGGGCACCGCGGCCGGATCCGCGCTGGTGCGGCCGCTGACCGCGGCGCCGGGTCTGGACGGCTGGGCGGTGGTAGAACGGCTGCTGAAGGACCTGGGCCCGCTCGAAGACCGGCTGTGGCTGATAATCGACGACGCGCACGTGCTGGAGTCATCCGAGGTGCTACCGCAGCTGGAGCTGCTGCTCCTGCGTGCGCCGCAGGAGCTGCGGTTCGTCCTCGCGACCCGGCACGATCTGCGGCTGGGGCTGCACCGGCTGCGGCCGGAGGGGGACCTGACCGAGATCCGTGCGGTCGATCTGCGGTTCAGCCTGGCCGAGGCGCGGGCGCTGTTCGCCGCGACCGGGGTGGAGTTGCCGGCCGACGCGCTGGCCCGGTTGCACCGGCGGACCGAGGGCTGGGCGGCCGGGCTGCGGCTGGCCGCACTGTCGCTGGCCGGGCACCCAGACCCGGAGCGGTTCGCCGCGGAGTTCTCCGGCACCGATCGGACGGTGGCTGAATTCCTGCTGGCCGAGGTCCTGGACCGGCAGAGCGAGGAGGTGCGGCGACTGCTGCTGCGCACCTCAGTGCTGGAGCGGGTGTCCGGCCCGCTGGCGGACGCGCTGACCGGCGGATCGGGCGGGGAACGGATCTTGCAGGATCTGGAGCAGGCCGGCGCGTTCGTGGTCTCGCTGGACGCGGGCAGGTCGTGGTTCCGCTACCACCAGCTGTTCGCGGACCTGCTGCAACTGCAGTTGCGCCGGACCGAGCCGAATCAGCAGACCGCGCTGCACCGCGCGGCCGCCGAGTGGCTGGGCCAGCACGGGCACCCAGTAGAGGCGGTCCGCCAAGCCCGGGCGGCCGAGGACTGGGGGATGGCCGCCCGGCTGCTGTCGGACCACTGGCTCGACCTTTACCTCAGCGGGAGGGGCGCCACGCTGGTCGAGCTGCTGGCCACGTTCCCCCGCCGGGTCGTCGCGGCCAGCCCGGAGCTGACCACCGTGCAGGTGGCCGGTGATCTGGTCCGGGGCGCCCTGGAAGATGCCGGACGGCACCTGGCCATGGCCACCGGCGCGCTGGCGGCCGTGCCCGCGGACCGGCGCGGACGGGTACAGGTCATGCTGGCGGTGCTGCGGCTCTTCCTGGCCCGGCGCTTCGTCGATTTCCCCGCCGTGGCCGACGAGGCACGGCGGCTGCTCGCCCTCACCGAGGATGGCGATGCCATGCACCTCGGGCTGAGCGAGGACCTGCGCGCCGCGGCGTTCATCAGCCTCGGTATTGCCGAGGTCTGGGCTTTCCGGTTCGCGGACGCGGATCGGCATCTGAAGCAGGGCGTGGCCCTGGCGCGCCTGATCGGACGGCCGTACCTGGAGTTCACCGGCCTGACCCACGGGGCGCACGGGATGCTGCTGTTCCGGCCCGATGCGCCGCCAGCGGAGTGGAGCAGGCGGGCGATCGAGCTGGCCGAACGGCATGGCTGGGGCGAGGAACCCCTCGCCGGGGTGGCCTACGCTCAACTCGCCATCGTGATGCTGTTCGCCGGACGGCTGGATGAAGCGGAACCATGGCTGGAGCGGGCCGAGCGCACCCTCCGCACCGAGGTGGAACCCGCCGCCGGGATGAGCCTGCGTTATGCTCGCGCGGTTCTGGAACTGGCCCGGGGCCGTTATGCCGACGCGCTGGCTGCGTTCGGCGGCGCTGAGAAGCTGGCTGCGACACTGGTCACGCCGCACACTCTTGCGACGTCGATGCGATCACGGAGGCTGCAGACGCTGGTGCGGCTGGGCCAGACCGCACGGGCCGAGCAGGCTCTCGCCGAACTGGACACCAGCGAGCGGGTCAGCGCGGAGATGCACATCGCAGCGGCGGCGCTGCGGCTGGCCACCGGCGATCCGCAGGCGGCGGCCGATGCGCTGGCGCCCGTCCTGGACGGCCCGGTCTCCAAGGTACGCCTGATACGGATGGTGACGGCGCTGCTGCTGGAGGCGCAAGCCCGCGACGCGCTGGGCGACCAGGCCACCGCCGGACGTGTCCTGGAGCGGGCACTGGATATCACCGAGTCCAACGGCATGCTCTTGCCATTCCTCCTGGACCCCGTCCCGGCGCTGCTTGAGCGGCACCGCCGTAGCGGCACCGCCCACCCCGCCCTGATCACCAGCGTGCTGCGCCTGCTGACCCGCGGAAGCCCCCCCGCGGGGGGCCCCGGGGGGTACGGGGGGGCGGGCAGCCCCCCTGTAAGGGGGGGTCTGGGGGGGATCTTCCCCCCGAGGCCAACACCGCTGACCGACAGCGAGACCCGCGTCCTTCGCTACCTGCCGACCCACCTCACGGTGCACGATATCGCCAATGAGCTATTCCTCTCCGCGAACACCGTCAACACTCATCGGCGCCACCTGTACGCCAAGCTCGGCGTCCACAGCCGCCATGATGCGGTGGCCCGCGCCCGCGCCCTGGGCCTGCTCGCGCCCTCCGCGCCAAGGGCGTAAGGCGGAGGTCGTCACCGGATCCTGGTGATGCGGTCTCACCTGCCAGCCCTTGACCATGGCGTCATGGACCCGGCACCCGCCCCGTACCTGATCCGGATCAACGGGCACCTCGGCGTCACAATGCTGTCCGCGTTCCCGGCCATGGCCCCGCACCATCACGGCGCTCATACGGTACTCACCGGCCTGCTGGACCGGTCGGCGCTGTACGGCGTGCTGGCCGAGATCGAAGCGCTCGGCCTGGACCTGCTCGAGGTCCGCCAGCTCACCCCGGACCGCAAATCACTGGAATCAGGTGACAGCCCCTCACCGTGATGGCCGCTAGCTTCGGGCTCATCCGAACCCCTGCTAGGACAAGGAGCCGTTCCCATGACCAGCTTGCCCGTGCGCGACCCGCTCGCCGACCATCTCCTGACGCCGGAGAACGCGGCGTTCCTGTTCATCGACTACCAGCCCTCGCAGCTGGCCACGATCCGCTCGATGGATGCCGCGCTCCTGCTGAAGAACGCTGTCTCGACGGTCAGGGCCATCAAGACCTTCGGCGTCCCGGTCGTGCACTCGACCGTCAACGTCGCCGCCGGTCAGGGGTCGACGCTGCCGGAACTCGCCGGCCTGCTGGCCGAGGACAAGCCACTGGACAGGACCACGGTCAACTCCTGGGAGGACGCCGAATTCCTCCAGGCCGTCCGCGCCACCGGTCGCAGGAAGCTCATCATCTGCGCGCTGTGGACCGAAGTCTGCATGGCCTTCACCGCTTTGGATGCGCTGCGCGATGGGTACGAGGTTTACCCGGTCGTCGATGCGATCGCCGGCACCTCGTCCGAGGCCCACCGGGCCGGCCTGGAGCGGGTGACCCAGGCCGGCGGGCAGCCGATCAGCTGGGTCTCGCTCGCCTGCGAACTTCAGCGCGACTGGGCCCGCCAGGAGACCGTCCCGGCGATTTACGAGCTCGTCCTCACCGACCGCCTACTGAAGGAGTAGTAACGCCCCCAGGCTGCCGAGGCTCGCGTGTGCCGCGCCGGCACACGCGAGCCGGCGCAGGAACCCTGCGCCGGCCGCCTAGCCCCCGCGATCACCCGATGTCGCTGGCGCAGCTCAGAACGGGAATTGCCGTTCGCTGCTGGTGGTGTTGATCCAGATGACGTCGGTGAAGTCAGCCAGGCTGTCAGGGCCGGTGCGGCCCCAGCCGCTGTCGCGTACGCCGCCCATCGGCGCGTGGATCTCGTCGTTCACCGTGGGTGAGTTGACGTTGACGATGCCGTGCAGGATCTTCGGGGCCAGTTCGAAGGCCTTGTAGGTGTCGGCGGCGAGGATGGTGGACGTAAGGCCGTAGTGCACGCGGTTGGCGACGGCGACGGCATCCTCGGGGGTGTCGACCGGTTCGACGATGACCAGCGGCCCGAAGGTCTCTTCGTTCGATGCGGTCGCCTCGTACGGGACGTCGGTGAGGATGGTCGGCTGGTACACCAGTCCTTCGTGGGTACCGCCGGTGCGCAGCGTGGCGCCAAGCGACACGGCCTCCTTGACCCGTTCGTCCATGAGGTCGACCGCGGCCTGGGTGACCAGCGGGCCGATGATCGTGGTCGGGTCGAGCGGATCGCCCGAGGGCAGGGTCTTGGTGCGCTCGACGAACTTCTCCAGGAACTCGTCGTAGATCCCGCGCTGGATGATGATCTTGCGGGTGTTGAGGCAGATCTGGCCCTGGTGGAAGAACGAGCTGAACGTGGCCATGCGCACGGCGTAATCGACGTCCACGTCGTCGAGGATGATCATCGGGTTGTACCCGCCTAGCTCCAGGACGGTGCGCTTGAGCGTCCGGCCGGCTCGCTCGGCCAGCATACGGGCGGTCTTGACGCCGCCGATGAGGTTGATGCACCGCACGTCGGGGCTGGCGAAGAACTCGTCGGCGATCGCGGCGGCCGCACCGGGGGCGTGCGGGACGACGTTGATCACGCCGGGCGGGAACCCCGCTTCCTCGGCGATTTCGGCGACCATGAGCCCGGCCGAGATCGGGGCGAACTCGGACGGCTTGACCACGACGGTGCAGCCGGCCGCCAGGGGGTTCAGGACGGCGCGCCAGGCGAGGATGTTCGCGCCGTTCCAGGGCGTGAAGCTAGCCACGACGCCGAGGGGGCGCCGTACTCCGATCGAGTGCGTGTCCGGGAGGTTGGACTGCAGCACCTCGCCCTTGGGCAGGTACACCCAGTTGGCGGCTTGCTCGAGGGTGGCGGCGACCAGGTCTTGCTGGAAGGTGGAGAAGGGAATGGTGCTGCCGGTTTCGCGGGCCAGGATCTCCGCGATCTCGCCGCGGCGGCGCCGGACGATCTCGGCGGCCTTGAAGAACAGCCTTGCTTTCTCCACGGGCGGAGTGCCGGCCCAGGCCGGGAAGGCGTCGTCGGCGGCGGCAATCGCGATCTTGGCTTCGTCCGCGCCGCAGTTGGGGACGCGCGCGTAGAGGCCGCCGGTGTAGGGCTCGAAGTCGTCGAACAGGTTGGAGTCGGCGAGGTCGCGCCACTGGCCTGCTGCGTACCACCGATACGTCGGCACGTCGGTGGCGGCAGCGCGCACGGGGGCGGTTCGGGTGTCTGTCATTGTGACCTCTTGGAGTTTGACTCAGGCGGCGTAAACGCGCTGGTAGACGCGCTCGGCCAGCATGATGACGGTGAGGTTGATGGCCGTGGAGGGAACATCGGGGATGATCGAGGCGTCGATGACCCGCAGTCCGCTGACGCCCTTGACGGCACCGGCGGAGTCGACGACGGCCCACGGATCGCTGGATCCGCCCATCGGCACCGTGGAGGTGGGGTGACCGTAGATGGCCAGGTTGGCGGCGATGGCCTGGGCCAGGGTGTCGTCGGCGACCGCGTCGCCTGGGATCAGCTCTCCCGCGGTGAACGGCGCGAAGACCGGGTTGCGGGCGATGGCGCGGCCCAGCTTGACGCCCTCCAGCATGCGGCGGGCGTCGCGGCCGGTGGCGAGGAAACGGTTGTCGATAAGCGGCGCGTCGTCCGGGTTCCGGCTGGCCAGCTTCAGCGTTCCTCTCGACTCGGGCTGGACCAAGGCGGTGGCCAGTACGATCGCCCCGCCGGTGGGGCTGTAGGAGCCGTCGAGCAGATGGGTCACGGTGATGTGCAGGTCCAACTCGTCGCCGGCGGCCTCGCTGGAGGCTGTCCAGAGCAGGGATCCGACGGCCGGGGTCATCTCCAGGTACCCGGGAGCCAGTGCGTAGGCGTTGTAGAAGAACGGGTGGTCGTGGAGTCGCTGGCCGACGGGCACGTTAGCGACGATCCCGATGCCCAGAGCGGTCAGCTCATCGGCTGGCCCGACGCCGGAGCGCAGCAGGATGGCCGGGCTGCCGTAGGTGCCCCCGGACAGGATCACCTCGCGGCCCCGGTACGCCGTGCCGTCCGCGGCGAGGACGCCGGTGGCGGTCGTGCCGTTGAACAGCACGCGGTCGATGTTGACATCGCCGCGGATGGTGAGGTTGGGCCGCCGGCGCACCTGCGCGGTCAATTAGGCCAGCGCCGCGTTCTGCCGGACTCCGTCGACCACGTTGACCGGGTAGCCGTCGGCGCCGTTCTGCTCGGCACCGTTGAAGTCGTGCACCCGCTTGAACCCGTGCGCGACCGCCGCCTCGACGAATCCCCGCAGCGACGGCGTCAGCTCGTCGTCGGTCCGCTGCCGGA
>Ga0302229_10000452_pt1 | contig 31402 bp, 25 predicted proteins | sample II_Palsa_N1_3_FD_193518 | JGI IMG/M metagenome (GOLD analysis project Ga0302229, IMG submission 193518) | Peat permafrost microbial communities from Stordalen Mire near Abisko, Sweden - II_Palsa_N1_3 | ecosystem: Environmental > Terrestrial > Soil > Palsa > Peat permafrost | place: Sweden... | reverse complement strand
GCCGGTGACGATCGCGTACGCCAGCGTCCGGGAGATGATCCGGTCGATCTCGTACAACCGGTACTTCAGGATCGCCACCCCGATCGACACCGGCAGCGCCGCGACGCCGAACCACCCGAGGAAGCCGATCACGGCCAAGATCGTCTTAGGGCCGCCCTGACCGAACGTCCCGCCCAGGATCAGGCAGGTGAGGGTGACGGCGGCCCCGCTGGCCAGCCACTTCAGCTGCTGGCGCCGCTCCCCGGCGGCGCGCCGCCAGCTCAGCGCCTGCCGGACGATAAAGGCCAGCGCCAGCACGAGGACGGCGAGCATGAGCGGGGCCTGTACCGCATTGAACCAGCCAGCTGGAGAATCTACCGTCGCCAGGCCGCCGTTGACATCGACGCGGATCGGGTGCGCGGCCAGGGCAATGGCGATCGCCACGCCGGTGGCAATGAGCTCCGCCGCGAAAACGACACCAAAGACCCGCAGGGTCACGCGCCAGAACCGCGAGGGCAGGCTGCCGTCCGGGAACAGCAGGACTACCACCGCGAACAGCTCGAGACTCGGGCCCCAGGTCTGGTTCAGGGCCAGGGCCACCGGGCCGAAGGGAAGATGATGATGCCCGAGGCGATAGACGAGCAGCGCGTAGGTCGAGCCGTCCGTGGCGACGAACTGGCAGAGGGCGAGGATGAGAAACAGCCAGCCGAGCGGGTTGTCCTGCTGGCGGCGGGTGACCACTATCCCCACCGCCGCACAGGGAACGCCGATCACCGCCGCTATCGCCGCTTGGCTTTCCTGATGAGACGCCACGGCGAGCGGGATCATGGCCACGCAGGACAGCACGGCCACGACGCCGAGGGCGATCCTCCAGATCCTCGCCGATCCCACCCGCAAGCTCATGGAACCGCACCCTACGCGGCGATCGTTCCGGGAACGTTACCGCAGGAGTCGTGGAGAGCCGCTGTTCGCGGTACCGGGCCTGGCGGGCCGGAGGGCGGAATTAGTAGAATCCGAGCGACGATGATCGTGCCGGGCCCGATGGCCGTGCCGGGCGCCCCGAACAGGCAGGGGAGACACGATGACCGAGCTCATCGTTGGCGCTCAGCTCAGCGACACACACCAGAAGGCGTTGCGGATCAACCTGGATCCGCGCTGGTACGGGACGATCGCGGAGATCGGAGCGGGCCAGGAGGTGGTCCGCTGGTTCTTCCGGGTCGGCGGGGCCGCCGGGACCGTCGCGAAGTCCATCTCCGCCTACGACATGGCGGTCAGCGACGCGGTCTACGGCAAGGCGGACCGGTACGTCTCGATGGGCCGTCTGCAGGGCATGCTCGACAAGGAATTTCAGCTGAACGTTGAGCGGCTGGACGACGAACGCGGCGACTCGAACTGCTTCTTCGCATTCGCCGACACCGTGGTTGCGCGCAGCTTCCAGGGCGGCAACGAATGCCACGGCTGGATGGGCGTGAAGTTCCAGTCCCAGTCGCACGATGAGCCGAGCCAGATCGTGATGCACGTGCGGATGCTCGACGTCGAGGCCTGGCTGCAGCAGGAGGCGCTCGGCATCGTCGGGGTGAACATGCTGTACGGCGCGTTCTTCCACCACCACGAGCCGGAGAAGCTGATCGAGAGCCTTTTGGACAAGCTGACCGTGGGCCGGATCGAAATCGACATGATCCAGTTCCGCGGCATCGAGTTCCGCGGCGTGGACAACCGGCTCATGGCGCTCAAGCTCGTCCAGCTCGGGCTGAGCGGGGTCGCCATGTTCGGCCCCGACCGCGAGGTGCTGCAGCCGAGCGAGGTGCTGCGCAAGAAGGCGATCCTGGTCGAGCGGGGCAGCTTCCGGCCGCCGACGCACGTGAACCTGGACATGCTTGAGACGGCCAAGGAGAAGTTCGCGCAGGACCCCGCCGTAGCCGGCAAGCCGATCCTGCAGCTCACCGAGATCACGATGCGCAATTTGCTGGCCGGGGGGCAGGATGTCGACCGCCGCGACTTCCTGGCCCGGGCCGAGCTACTCGCCGCCTGCGGCGAGACCGTGCTGATCAGTAACTACTTCGATTACTACCGCCTGGCCGCCTACATCGGGGAACGGACCAGCGAGCGGATCGGCATCGTCATGGGCGTGCCGAGCCTCATCGACCTGTTCGACGAGAAGAACCACGCCCAGCTGCCCGGCGGGATCCTGGAGAGCTTCGGGCGGCTGTTCAAGAACGGCCTGAAGCTCTACGTCTACCCGCATCGGCCGAGTCCGGACGACGAGCTCAGGACGGTCAACGACATCAAGGTCCAGCCTGAACTGCAGCCGCTGTACGACTACCTGTACGGGCGGGGCAGCTTCGTCCACCTGGACAACTACCGCCCCGAGTACCTCCCGATCTTCAGCCGTGACGTGTTGCGCCGGATCGCCGCGCAGGACGAGTCCTGGGAATCCATGGTGCCCGACCAGGTCATCGAGCTCATCAAGCGCCGCGGGTTCTTCGGCTACGTGAAGCCGGGCCGGAAGTACGAAGAGTAATCGCCCCGGCCTGCGCAGCACCTCCACCTTAAGAATGGCGGCCACGCTCACCGATTCGGTTATTGATCCAGCCAGGACCTGTGCCACCGCCTGGTCGAAGGGCAGCCAGCTGAGGGTTATCCGCTCTTCTGGGTCTTGCGCGTCCACTCCGGCCACCAGATCCGTGGCCAGGAACATGTGAGCTGTGTCGGTCGATACCCCGTTGCTGTTGTCGACGAAACCAGCCCGCGCCAGCTTCGCGCCGTCAGCCCGGTTTCCTCCCGCAGTTCACGCCCGGCGGCGGCCAGCACGTCTGGATCCGATGGCTCCGAGCCGCCAGTGGGAATCTCCGTCGACATCCGGCCCAGAGCGTATCTCCACTGCGTGACCAGGGCCACTTCATCCGCGTCGTTGAGGGCGACGATGCCGACCGAGGCGGGCATCTCCACCACGCCGTAGATCCCTTCCCGGCCGTCGGGCCGGATTACTGTGTCTTCGCGAAGCCGCAGCCACGAATTCGCGTAAACGATCCGGGTGGCCAGCGTCGTCCAGGGATTCTCGCTCACTTTCGACACGGTAGTCCTGCTGCGTCCGGGCGTACTCGGCGAAGGCGTCCAGCGCGGCCGGGTTGGCCATCGCGTTGCGATTGGCTGCCTCGTCCGGCGTAATGCCGAGCAGGATCTTGCGCACCGGCACTTCCATCTTCTTGCCGGTCAGGGTGACCGGGATGGCCGGGACCTGGATGATCCGGTCGGGGACGTGCCGCGCGGTGTACTGGCTACGGAGCCGGTCGGTGATCGCGGCGCGCAGATCGTCGTCCAGCGCGGCGCCGTCGTCCAGCGTGACGAACAGCGGCATGAAGAACCGGCCGCCGGGCAGGTCCAGGTTGACGATGAGCGCGCCGGTTAGCTGCGTCACCGACTCGAGCGCGGCATAGACCTCCGCGGTCCCGATCCGGATGCCATGCCGGTTCAAGGTGGCGTCGCTGCGGCCCAGCACGAAGCAGCCGCCCCGCTCGTTGACCTTGAAGAAATCCCCCTGCCGCCAGACCCCGGGGAAGTCGGCAAAGTATGTCTGCCGGTAGAGCTTCCCGTCCGGATCGTTCCACATCTGGACCGGCATCGACGGCATCGGCTGGGTGATCACCATCTCGCCCACTTCGCCGGTGACCGGCTCGCCGCGGGCGTTGAACGCGTAGGCGGCCACGCCGAGGTTACGCGCCTGGTGCTCGCCGGCGTAAACCGGCAGCGTCGGGGCGCCGCCGGTGAAGCCGCTGCAGACGTCGGTCCCGCCGCTGCCCGCGTGCAGCCACAGGTCGCGCTTGACGTTGCGGTAGAACCAGGCGCCGCACTCCGCGGACACGGGCGAGCCCGCGAGCATGATGCCGGCCAGCGCGGACAGGTCGTACTTCTGGCCCGGCACCAGGCCCGCCTTGGCCAGCAGGTCGACGTAGGCGGGACTGGCCCCGAAAAACGTCACGCCCGCGGCCTCAGCCATCTCCCACAGCACGTCCGGGCGCGGGTAGCCGGGGTGCCCGTCGTACAGCAGCGGCCGCACGCCCAGCAGCAGCGAGCTGACCAGGAAGTTCCACATCATCCAGCCAGCCGTGGTGTAGAAGAACATCCGGTCGCCGGCGCGCAGGTCCATGTTGAAGGTCTGCAGCTTCAGCTGCTCCAGGAGGATGCCGCCGTGGCTGTGGGTGATCGCCTTGGGCAGCCCGGTGGTCCCGGACGAGAACAAGATCCACAGCGGGTGGCTGAAGGGCACCTGCTCGAACCCGAATCCGGCGGCCGGCACCGGCGGGTGATCCATCAGCTCGGCCCAGGTGCGGACGCGCGGTCCGCCCGGGACGGCCCCGATCGGGGTGCCGAGCGGTCCGGGCACCCAGATCACCTGCTCGAGGCTGGGCAGGCCCGCGATGACCCGCGCCATCTCGGCGCCTCGCTCGTAGTCCCGGCCGCCGTAGCGGTAGCTGTCCACGCAGAACAGGGCCTTGGGCGCCAGCTGGCCGAACCTATCGCTGATCCCGCGGCCGCCGAAATCGGGGGAGCAGCTAGTCCAGATGGCGCCGATGCTGGTCGTGGCCAGCATCGCGATCGCGGTCTGCGGGATGTTCGGCATGCAGGAGGCGACCCGGTCGCCGGGCCGGAGGCCGAGGCCGCGCAGCTGGGTGGCCAGGACGCGGACGCTGTTCGCGAGCTCCGGCCAGGACAGGCTGGCCAGCGGGGTGGTCTCCGACTGGTGGTACAGCGCATCGTGCCCGGGCCGTTCGTTGCGCAGCACGTGCTGGGCGTAGTTCAGCCGGGCGCCGGGAAACCAGTCGGCGCCGGGCATGGTCCTGACGCCGAGGACCGCGGTGGGCGGCGACGAGGCCTCGACACCGCAGTAATCCCAGACCGCCTGCCAGAAGCCGTCCAGATCGGTCACCGACCACTGCCAGAGATCGGTATAGCCGCCGAAACGGTGCGCGCGTTCGCGGCTGAGCCAGCCGGCGAACGCCGTCACGTTGGCGCGCTCCACCCGGTCCGGACCCGGCGTCCACAGCAGGTCGCCCTCGCGGACCTGAAGCCCTCGACCTCGCGCCTCCACATCGCAGACGGTGCCACAGCAGGGCCATGCCCGGCAATGTGTTGTCCGCACAAATGCGGACCGGGGAACTGCTGGCCGCACCATGCTGGCCTGGCCGAACCTGACGGATAGGGTGTGTGAATGGCTGGCCTGGACGTTTCCGCCCTGCAGGGGATCGACGTGCACGTCCACGTCGAGTCGGACGGGCACGGGCAACTATCCCTCGACGATGAACTGCTCGCCGCGTCGGCGAAGTACTTCAAGGCCGCCGGCAACCGGGCGCCCACGGTGGAGCAGATCGCGGATTACTACCGGCCGCGCCAGCTGGCCGCGGTGGTGTTCACCGTGGACGCCGGGACCGCGACCGGTCATCCGGGGCTGTCCAGCGAGGAGGTGGCGGACCGGGCCGCGGCCCACCCCGACGTCCTGATCCCGTTCGGCTCGGTGGATCCGCTCACCGGCGAGGCGGCGGTACGCCGGGCCAGGCGGCTGATCAGCGAGCACGCGGTCCGCGGGTTCAAGTTCCACCCGAGCCTGCAGGGCTTCTCGCCCGATGACCAGAGCTTCTACCCGCTGTATGAGGTCATCGAGGAGGCGGGCCTGCCGGCCGTCTTCCACACCGGCCAGACGGGCATCGGGGCGGGTCTGCCCGGCGGCCGCGGGATCAAGCTGCGGTTGTCCAACCCGATGCTCCTCGACGACGTGGCCGCGGACTTCCCCGGCATGACGGTGATCCTGGCGCACCCGTCGGTGCCCTGGCAGGACGAGGCCATCTCCATGGCCACCCACAAGGCCAACGTCTACATCGACCTGTCCGGCTGGTCGCCGAAGTACTTCCCGCCGCAGCTGGTCCGCGCGGCCGGTTCCTACCTGCAGGACAAGATGCTGTTCGGCACCGACTATCCGTTGCTCACTCCGGAGCGCTGGCTGAGCGACTTCGAGCTGCTCGACATCAAGCCGGAGGTCCGGCCCAAGATCCTCAAGCACAACGCGGTCCGCCTGCTGGGACTCGCCGGTTAGATCTGGTTCGAGGTGCGGTGGGCGTCCGTGGCCTGTAGCGCCGCCAGGGCAGCGTGCAGCTGCGTGGTGTAGCGGTCGGCGCTGGCGATCTTGATCCGCTCGTAGCCGCGGACCAGGTCGGGCAGGGCCGCGATGCGGACGCAGTCGGCCAGGGTGTCCTCGGTCAGGCGGGCCAGCAGGTCGTCCACGGCCGCGCGGTACTCGGTGATCAGCTCGCGCTCGAGGCGGCGGACACGAGTACGGCCGAACGGGTCCAACGGCGTGCCGCGCAGGACCTTCATCGCCCTCAAAAGCCGGAAGACCGGCCTGAACCAGGGGCCCAGACGGATCTTGCGGCGCAGGCCCAGGGCCCGCAGCACCGGCGGGTGCAGCCGGTAGCTGACCGTGGCGCCGGACCCGAACTCGGCCTCGACCATCACGCCGAGCTGCGGGTCGAGGGACAGCCGGGCCACCTCGTACTCGTCCTTGTAGGCCATGAGCTTGTACAGGTACCGCGCGACCTGTTCGGACAGCACGGTACTGGCCGGGGCGGCGGAGCGCTCGGCCTGGTAGACGCGCCGGACGAGCCCGGCGTAGGCGTTGGCGTAGCGCAGGTTCTGGTAGTCGGCCAGGTCGGCGGTCCGGTCGCGGACCAGCCGGTCCAGCTCCGAGCCCGCGGGCGCTCCGACCTGCGCCGCCAGGCGCTCCGCTGCCTCGTCGCGGGGGCGGGCTGGGGGCTTGACCGTCAGGGCGTCCACGACCTCGGCGAGAGCGGCCGGGTCGGCGACCGCCTGCCGGCCGCGGCGGAACGCCTGCAGGTTGGCGTCGACGGCCACCGCGTTCAGTTCTATAGCCTGCTCGATCGCCTCGGCCGGCAGCGGCAGCGCGCCGGCCTGATAGGCGGCCCCGACCAGCAGCATGTTGGCGAACTGGTCGCTGCCGAGCAGGGTGACGGCCAGGCGGCGGGCGTCCAGCAGGATCGGGTCGCGGCCGCCGACCGCCTGGCGGATCTGCCCGGCGATGGCGTCGACGTCGGGGAACGCGGTGCCGGGGTCGGTCACCATGCGGCCAGTGGGGACCTTGGTGGTGGATACCACGGCCACGGTGCGGCCGGCGTCGGCGGCGATAAGGTTCTTCGGGTCGGCGGCGACGAGCAGATCACAGCCGAGGTACAGGTCGCATTCGCCCGCGGCCGCCTTGCTCGGCGTGGGCAGCGGCGTCGCGCTGATCTTGACGTCGGAGACGACCGCCCCGCCCTTCTGGGCCAGGCCGATCTGGTCCAGCGTGCGGACCTCCCGGCCGGCGAACCCGGCCGCGGCCGCCAGGACCTGCGACACGGTCACGATCCCGGTACCGCCGATACCGGTGATACGGGTGGTGTGCGGGGCGGCGTCGACGTCGAACCACGCGGCCGGGGTGGGCAGGTCCGCGGCGCTCAGCGGCGCGGCGGTCCGGCGGTGCGGCCGCGTCCCGGCCGGGCGGACCTCCAGGAACGAGGGACAGTCGCCGGCCAGGCAGGAGAAGTCCTTGTTGCATGACGACTGGTCGATCGTCGTCTTGCGGCCGAAGTCGGTGTCGACCGGCTGGACGGACAGGCAGTTCGACCGCTGCCCGCAGTCGCCGCAGCCTTCGCAGACCCGCTCGTTGATCACGACGTGTTGCGGGGGGGCAGGTGCCTTCCCGCGCTTGCGCTTGCGGCGCAGTTCGGTCGCGCACTCCTGGTCGTGGATGAGGACGGTGACGCCGTGCATCGAGCTCAGCACCTGCTGCGCCTCGGCCAGCCGGTCCCGGGGCCACACCTCGGCGATGCCCGCCAGCCGGCCGTGCCGGCGCCGGAACGAGGGCTGCCGGTACCGCCGGGGCTCACCGGTGGTGACGATGATGCGGCGTACCCCCTCGGCGGCCAGCGCCCGGGTCAGCGCGGGGATCGCCATCGCGCCGACCGCTTGCTGCCCGCCGGTCATCGCGACCGCGGAGTTGTACAGCAACTTGTAGGTGATGTCGGCGCCGCTGGCGATGGCCGCCCGCACGGCCAGGCTGCCCGAGTGGTGGAACGTGCCGTCGCCGATGTTCTGCAGCAGGTGCTTGCGGGTGCGCAGGAACGGCTCCATCCCGATCCACTGCGCGCCCTCGCCGCCCATCTGAGTCAGCCCGGTTACCTCGCCGACCGCGTCCGGTTCCATCATCAGGACCAGCGCGTGGCAGCCGATGCCGCCGCCGACCATCGAGCCGGCCGGTGCTTTGGTCGAGCTGTTGTGCGGGCAACCGGAGCAGAAGTACGGCGTGCGCGCGACCACCGGCAGCTGCGTCACCGTGCGGGGTTTTGTGGTGCGAGCGCGCCAGGTGTCCACCGTGGGGAATCGCGGGCCGCCCAGCCGTTCGGCCAGACCCCGGGCGATGAGGTCGGCGTCCAGCTCGCCTTCAGACGGGAACAGTGGTTCGCCGCCGCGGCCGCGGCCGGTGACGCGGGGCGCGTCCGGTCGGCCGTAGAGGATCGCCTTGACGGCCGACTCCACGAACGGGCGCTTCTCCTCCACCACGATGATCTCGTCCAGGCCGACCGCGAACTCCTCGATCTGGTCCGGGATCAGCGGGTGGATCATGCCCAGGTGCAGCAGCCGCATCCCGCGCGCGCTTAGTTCGGCATCGTCCAGGCCGATGATCCGCAGCGCCTGGCGCAACTCCAGGTACGTCTTGCCGCCCGCCACGATGCCGGTCCGGGGCGTGGCGCCGAAATTCTGCACCCGGTTGACGCCGTTGGCGCGCGCGTAGGCGATGGCGACCTCGCGGCGGATCCCCTCGCGTGACCGCTCCATCACTGACAGAGCCGGCTGCAACATGCGCGCGTTCGGCTGATGCGCGAACGGCCGACCGTGGTCCGCGGCCACGGTTACCCGGCCGGGGTCGGCCTCGACGAGGCCGACCCCGTCGGCGACGGTGGCGACGATCTTCAGCGCGACCCACAGCCCGCTGGCCCGCGACATCGCGACCGCGTGCCGGCCCAGGTCGACGATGTCCTGCGGGTCAGCCGGGTAGAGCACGGGCATGCCGAGGTCGGCGAGCAGGAACTCCGACGCGCCGGGCACGGTCGAGGACTTAGCGGCCGGGTCGTCCCCGACGAACGCCACGGCGCCGCCGCGCGGGTGCGTGCCGATCAGGTTCGCGTGCCGCAGCGCGTCCGACGCGCGGTCTACGCCGGGTGACTTGCCGTACCAGAAGCCGGTGATGCCGGCCACCCGCGCGTCCTCGTGCCCGGCCACCAGCTGGGTCCCCTGCACCGCGGTGGCGGCGAGCTCCTCGTTCACCGCCGGGCGGAACACGATGTCGTACTCGGCCAGCAGCTGCGCACGTCGCTGCAGTTCCAGGTCCAGGCCGGCCAGCGGCGATCCCTCGTAGCCCGAGACGAAGGCCGCGGTGTCCAGGCCCTGGGCCCGGTCGGACCGGCGCACCTCGACGATCAGGCGGATCAGCGCCTGCACCCCCGACAGCGGGAACCGCCCGGAGCCTGCGGCGAAGCGGTCGCCGATCATCGCCGAAGCGGTCAGGGTGGCCATGCGTACTCCTCGGGTCCTCGGGGTTGGGTACACCGTTAACACCACAAGCATCTCGTGCTGCCGGACCGCAGAGCTACTAGACGAAGGATCGCTAGGTCGTACCAGAGCGGACCTGCAGGGCCCGGCGCAGGTCGTCGAGCTGATCGGCCAGCAGCCGGCGCAGCGAGGCGGGGAGCTCGGCGTCGGCCAGGCCTTCCTCGCCCGCCCGCAGCGTCGCGGCGGCCACCGCGTGATGCGGGAACCCATGCTGGACCAGCACCCGGGCGGTGGCCGGATCCCCGCGCGCGACGAGGTCGCCGAGGGCGGTGAAGTAGCGGGGCACGTATTCGGCCACCAGGTCCGCCTGGTCGGCCTGCCAGAACCCTTCGGCGATCCCGGCCAGCAGGTACCTGGACGGATCGGGGCTGAACATCTGGGCCCAGGCGGCTTGCTTGGCGTCAGCCTGGGGGAGCGCGGCACGGCAGCGTGCCGCGCTCTGCGCTCCGGCGGCGGTGGTGTCCCAGCCGGCCTCTCGCTCGATCTCGGCCCGCTCGATGGCCCCGAGCACCGATAGTCGCAGCATGATCTGCCAGCGCAGGTTCGAGTCCAGCTCCGGGCCGACGGGCCAGCGTCCGGTCTGGAGCCAGGACCGCAGCGCGGCGACCTCGTCCGGGTCAGACGCGCTGTCGATCAGCCCTCGTCCGGCCACCAGCCGCATTCCGTCGGCATCGGGTCCGGCGAGCCGGCGGAGCAGGTCACGGCACAGGCCCGCCAGGGCGGCCAGCGTGGTGTCGCGCCGCGGCGGGAGCAGGTACCGGTCCGTGATCGTCCAGCGGGCGAAGCCCAGCACCGGCCCGGCGATCGTGGTGTCGGTCTCAGCAAGCAGGTGTCGGGCGGCGAGCTCAAGGTATTGCTCCGCGGGAAGCTCCCCGTCGCGGACCAGGTCGCGGGCGGCGTTCCAGGCCACGGCCCGGCTGAGCGGATCGGGCAGGCGGCCGAGCCCTGAGGCTAGGGCGGTCCAGGAGCGCGGGTCGAGCCGCACCTTGCAGTAGCTGAAGTCGCCGTCGTTCGGCAGCAGCAGGGCAGGCGGTGGTCCGGCGGCGGCCGAGGGCAGCGTGACCCGGCCTGCGTCGGCCTCGACGCTGACCGGGAGCCTGGCCCGCAGGACGAGCTCGCGCGCGTCACCGGGCGGCTGGTCGTACACCCCGAGCCAGACCCGGTGCGGTCTGCTCCCGGCGTGCGCGACGTGCCCGGTCCCGCCGGGCGGGCCGCCGCGCTGGACAGTGATGGTGTCCACCCCCGGCGTGCGGAGCCAGCGCGCGGCCCACTCGCGCAGGTCGGCGCCGGAAGCGCGGGCCAGGCAGTCGAGCAGGTCGTCCAGGGTCGCGCTGGCGAACCGGTGCCGGGCCAGGTATTCGTTGATCCCGGTGATGAAGGCCGGCCAGCCGGTCCACGCCACCAGCTGGCGCAGCGCGGAGGCGCCCTTGGCGTAGGAGATGTCGTCGTAGGCGGACCGCGCGGCATCGGTGTCGGGCACCTCCTGCGGCCCCGGCGCGACCGGGTGCGTGGAGGCCCGCTGGTCGGCGTCGTAGCCGCGGGGCTTTCGGCCCAGCGCGAAGTCGGTCCAGGCTCCGGTGAAGGCGGTGGCCTCCGAGAGCACCTGGAAGCCCATGTACGTGGCGAACGACTCGCTCAGCCAGACGTCGTTCCACCAGGCCATGGTGACCAGGTCGCCGAACCACATGTGGGCCATCTCGTGCGCGATCACCATGCCGCGGGTCTGCCGTTCGGCGTAGCTGGCCGCGGACGGGAACAGGAACTCATCCCGGAACGTGATGCAGCCCGGATTCTCTACCGCGCCGGCCTCAAGTTCGGGGACGAACACCTGGTCGTAGGAGTCAAAGGGGTAGGGCTCGGTGAAGATCTCCAGGTAACGGTCGAAGCAGGCCCGGGTGATGGCGAGGATCTCGTCCGCGTCCCGGTCCAGGGCTCCGGCCAGGGATCGTCGGCTGTGCAGGCCGAACGGGATGCCGCGGTGCTCGCTGCGGACGCTGTGGTAGGGGCCTGCGACCAGCGTGAACAGGTAAGTGGAGATCGGCGGGGTAGCCGCCAGTGCCCAGCGAACGCAGTCCGGGAGCCCGGCCGGTCCCGCGAGCCGGGCCACGCTGTTGCCGAGTACGGTCCACGAACCCGGCGCGACGACGGTGGCGGTGATGGCCGCCTTCAGGTCCGGCTGGTCGAAGGCGGCGAAGGCCCGCTGGGCGTTGTCCAGCCCGGCGTGCAGGGCGAGATAGGTCTCGCCGTCGGCGACGTCGGTGAAGCGGTGCAGACCCGCGCCGCCGCGTGAGTACGCCATGTCGGCCTCGACCCGCAGCTCGTTGTCGTCCCGCAGGCCCGGCAACGGCAGCCGGTTCCCGTCCAGCGTGCCCGGATCCAGCTCGCGGCCGTTGAGCACCGCCCGCCGCAGCCGGGTCGGCCTGAGCTCGATGAAGCTGGCCGAACCGGGCTCCCGGCAGCCGAACCGGACGTCGGTGACGGAGCCGAACGTGTCTTGGCCGCCGCTGAGGTCAAGGTCGATGTGATATCCGAGGACGTGAATCAGCGCGGCGCGCTGTCGCGCTTCGGCGTAGGTCAGCGCACTCGCGGATGCTCCCGATGTCAGCGTGATTGGTCCAGCCTAGCGGGGCCGCCTGATCCGGATTGCGGTTCAGCCACGAATCGGCACCAACTCCGTACGGGGCTTGCCCGCTACCCGAGACCGTCCTTGAATGAGGATTCATGTCAGAACATCCCGTTCGTAGTCACTAGGACAAAGACTGATGAATCCTGGTTCAGTCCTGGAGGTGCGGAGCGTAACGGTGCGCTTCGGTGGTCTGACCGCGCTGGACGCCGTGTCGCTCGCGGTCCCGCCCTGCCACGTCATGGGCGTCATCGGGCCGAACGGAGCGGGCAAGACCACGCTGCTGAACGTCCTGTGCGGCTTCATCCGGCCTGACGACGGCGAGGTGTACCTCGGCGGCCGACGGCGCCAGGTTCGGCCGCACCAGCTTGCCTCGCTCGGCGTGGCCCGGACCCTGCAGGGCGTCGGCTTGTACAGCGGGCTGACCGCGCTGGAGAACGTCATGGTCGGCGCGACCAGTCGGGCCAAGGCCGGATTCTGGTCCGCGCTGTTGACCCTGCCGCGGGCTGGCCGCGACGAACGGATACTGCGCGACCTGGCCCGCCAGGCGCTTGAGCGGGTCGGTGCCGCCCAGGCGGCAAACGCGCGGCCCACGGAGCTGTCCTACGGAATGCGCAAGAAGGTCGCCCTGGCCCGGGCGCTGGTAGCCAAGCCCGGGCTGATCCTGCTCGACGAGCCCGCGAGTGGCCTGAGCGAGATCGAACTCGCCGAACTGGCGGCGCTCATCCGCGACCTGGCCACCGAGGGGTCGCTGATGGTGATCGAGCACCATATGGACCTGATGATGGCCGTCTGCGATTCGATCGTGGTGCTTGATTTCGGCAAGGTCATCGCTACCGGGTCCCCGCGGGAGGTCCAGGACAACCCGGCGGTCACCGCCGCCTACCTGGGCACCGCCGAGGCCAGCGACGGGCCGGCCCAGTGAGCGCCGAGGCGGCCGAGGCCAGCGCGGCGAACGGCCACGCGGCCTCGCTGGAGGTGGAAGGGCTCGTCGCCGGGTACGGCGAGGTCATCGCGCTGGACGGCGTCACGTTGTCGGCCCGCGCGGCCGGCATCACGGCCGTGCTTGGCGCCAACGGGGCGGGCAAGACGACGCTGCTGCGCGCGGTGAGCGGCATGATCCGGCCGCGCCGCGGCCGGGTCCTGCTGGCCGACGATAACGTGGCGGGCCGCAGCCCGGAGCAGATCGTCCGGGCCGGAATCGCCCACGTGCCCGAGGGGCAGGGCGTGATCCCGGAACTCACCGTCGAGGAAAACCTGCGGATCGGCATGATGTCGTGGCGGGGAAAGCGGGCGGTCCGGGCGGCCGCGATCGAGGAGGAGTACGCCCGCTTCAAACCGCTGGCCGACCGCCGGCGCAAGCTAGCCTCCACGCTGTCCGGCGGCGAGCGGCAGATGCTGGTGATCGCGCGAGCCCTCCTGTCGCGGCCGCGGGTGCTGCTGCTGGACGAGCCCTCGCTCGGCCTCGCGCCCCGGGTCATGGCGCAGGTCATGGACCTGGTGGTCCAGCTCAGCCGGGAGCACGGGCTCACCATCGTGCTGGTCGAGCAGAACGCGCGGGGCGCACTGGCCATCGCCGACCACGGCGTGGTACTCAACCTCGGCCGGGTGGTCGCCTCGGCCGACGCCGCGACCCTCGCCGCCGATGTTGCGCTACGCCACCACTACCTCGGGTTCTAGGCACACGCAGGGAGCATGCCAGTGGTCGAGTTTCTCCAGTTCACGCTCAGCGGGATCGTCTTCGGGATGATCTACGCCGCGATAGCGCTGTCCCTGGTGCTGATCTGGCGGGGTACCCGGCTGCTGAACTTCGCGCAGGGCGGGATGGCCATGTTCACCACCTACGTGGGGATCGAGGTCATTTACAAGACCCACTCCTACTGGGCCGGGTTCGTGATCGCGCTTGCGGCCGGCCTCGTGCTCGGCGCGGTCTGCGAGCTGACCGTCGTCCGGCCCACTACGGGCAAGCCGCCACTGAACGCGGTGATCGTGACCATCGGGCTGCTCATCTTGCTCGAGGGTCTGGCCGGCATTTTCTTCGGCGGGCAGTACCGGTCGTTCCCCGCGGCGTTCTCCATCATCGGGCTGCGAGTGGGAGGCACCCCGATCGGCGTGTCCCGGTTCGACGTGTTCGTCGCCGTGGCGGTCCTGATCGCCACGCTGGCCCTGGCCGCGGCGTTCCGGTATACGGCGGCCGGGCTGCGCATGCGCGCCGCGGCGTTCAACGCGACGATCGCCCGCCTGTCCGGTATCCGGGTCGCGCGGGTGCTGACCGTGGGCTGGGCGCTGGCCGGCCTGCTCGGCGCGCTGGCCGGCGTGCTCGTCTCACCGTCCACGTTCCTCTACCCGAACAGCATGGACGCGATCTTCGTCTACGGCTTCACCGCGGCCGTTATCGGCGGGCTGGACAGCGCGGTGGGAGCGGTGGTCGGCGGGCTGATCCTCGGTGTGGTGCTCAGCTACGCGGGCGGCTACGTGGGCGGCTCGGTCGGGTCCGACCTGACCTCGCTGGTCGCCCTCGGCATCCTCGTCGCGGTGCTGATGATCCGGCCCGACGGGCTGTTCGCCGGCGCGCGGATGCGGCGGGTGTGACCATGCGGACGCTGCCCCGCAGGCTCGGCGTGGCCATCGTGGTGGCCGCGATCGTGGTGCTCCTGTCGATCAAGCTGAACTCGTTCCGCGACTACCAGATCGCCGAGATCGCCTTCGAGGTCACCGCGGTCGCCGGGCTCACCGTGCTGACCGGCCTGTCCGGCCAGATCTCACTTGGCCACGCGGCGTTCATGGCCATCGGCGGCTACACCACGGCGCTGCTGCTGCTGCATCTCGCCTGGCCGTTCTACGCCGCACTGCTGGTGGCCGCCGTGGTTACGGCCGTCGCCGGAGCCGTGGTGGGAGCGGCCGCGGCCCGGCTGCGCGGCCCGTACCTGGCGGGCGCCACCCTCCTGCTCGGCGTCGCGCTCCCCGCGATCGCCTACGCCTGGCCGGCGACGTTCGGCGGCGACCAGGGCCTGAACGTCGCCTTCACCACCCCGGCGTTCCTCGGCGTGAACTTCCCGCCGACCAGATGGCTGGCCTGGGTGGCCACGCTAGTGGCGCTGATCGTCCTCGTCCTGCTGGCGAACCTGAACCACAGCAGGGTCGGTCGCAACTGGCGGGCGGTCCGTGATGACGACGTGGCGGCCGCCCTGGACGGCATCAACGTGGCCGCGGCCCGCATCCTCGCCTTCGTGGTGAGCGCCACCTGCGCCGGGCTGGCCGGCGCTCTGCTGGCCATCGTTACCACGCTGGTCGGGCCCGGTTCCTTTACCCTCACGGTCTCCATCTCGCTGCTGACCGCGGCCGTGCTCGGCGGCCTGGGCAGCCTGGCCGGCGCGCTGTGGGGAAGCCTCGTGATCATCCTGGTACCGACGTACGTCACGGACGTGGCCACCAGCCACGGGCTGTCCGCCTCGGTCGGGTCCAACATCCCGATCGTCGCCTACGGCGTGCTCCTCATCCTCGTCATGCTCGTCTTCCCGCAAGGCATCCAGGGCGGGCTGACGCGGCTGTTTTCCCTCTTTTTCTCCGGGCCTGACCAGAAACCACGCACCTGGCGCACCGCGCCCACACCGCATGTCACGCCTTCGGCCGATCAGGCACCGGCCAGCCAACATGAGAAGGAAGGCACTTTATGAATAGATCTAGACGGCTTCGCTGGCAGGCCGCGGCCATCATGACCGCGACCGTGCTCGGGGTGGCCGCGTGCTCGTCGAGTTCGAGCTCAAGCACGAGCTCAAGCTCGAGCTCGAGCAGCAGCTCGAGTGCGGCCCTGACCGCGTCCGCGCCTGGCATCACGCCGACCACCATTACCATCGGCAGCCACCAGCCGCTCACCGGCCCCGCCGCGCCCGGCTACGACGAGATCGCTCCCGCCTCGACCGCGTACTTCGACTACGTGAACGCGAACGGCGGCGTCTACGGACGCAAGATCATCTACAAGTACCTCAACGACGCCTACGACCCGACCACCACGGCGTCGGTGGTGCGCCAGCTGGTCCTGCAGGACAACGTGTACGCGATCTTCAATGGCCTCGGCACGCCCACGCACCTGGCCGTAGTGAGCTTCCTGAACTCCGAGAAGGTCCCCGATGTGTTCGTCGCGTCCGGGTGCGAGTGCTGGGACGAACCCAGCACGTACCCGGAGACGTTCGGCTGGCAGCTGGACTACGTGCGGGAGGGCAAGATCCTCGGGCAGTACGTCGCGCAGCACTTCAAGGGCGAGAAGGTCGCCTACTTCTACCAGGACGACGAGTTCGGCATGGACGGGGTCAAGGGCCTCGACGATGAGATCCCGGCCTCGCAGGTGGTCAGCAAGCAGAGCTACGTCGACACCAACGTCAACATCGCACCGCAGGTCGCGGCGCTGCGCGCGTCCGGCGCCAAGGTGGTCATCTCGTTCTCGATTCCCGCCTTCACCGCCTTGCTCAAGCTGGACAGCCTGAAGCTCGGTTTCAACCCGACCCTGGTGGTCAGCGACGTCGGCTCGGACCCGATCACGCTGTCCGGGCTGCTCGAGTCGTTCGCGAAGCAGGGCGGCGCGACCGTCAACGGCAACCAGCTCACCCAAGGGATCATCACCGACGAGTACCTCCCGGCGCTCAGCACCAGTGACAGCTGGTACAACCTGTTCGTCAAGATTCACAACCAGTACGACGCCAAGGAGCCGCTGGACGGCAACTTCTTCTACGGCATGGCCGTCGCGTACACGTTCGTCGAGGCGATGCTCAAGGCGGGCCGGAATCCGACCCGGGCGGACCTGACCTCGGCGATCGAGTCTGGGCTGCCGCAGGGCCCCATGATCGCCCCGTTCGCGTACGGCTCAGACGACCACGACGGCGTCACCGGCGCATATATCGGCGTTATCCAGAATGGAGTCGTCGTGCAGCAAGGGTCGGTGATGACCACGGATACCACACCAACCGGGGCGATTACGGCCTACACGGGAACCGAGCAGACGGCACCAGCGAGTGGCGTTCCCTCACCCTGACGCCGCATCGGCCATTCCCGGCGGGACGGAACAGGGATTAAGCCGAGATGACAGCCGAAACGGGCCGATCCCGGCCGGTACGGGGGGGCGGAGAGCCCCCCCGTACCCGGGTGGCCCCGGGAGGGCGTCCCCCGGGGCCAACAGAGCGGCTGCTGACCGCGGCCGAGGAATTGTTCGGCGAGCGCAGCTATCACCGCACGACGGTCGCGCACATCTGCGCCCGGGCCGGGATGGCCACCGGTAGCTTCTACTCGTACTACGAGTCCAAGGCGGAGATCTTCGCGGCCGTGGTCCGGGCCATCAACACCGACCTGCGACGAGCCATGAAGGACGCGCTCGAGCACGCCGACGGCGGGCAGCGGAACCGCGAACGCGCGTCCTTCCGGGCGTACTTCGACATGCTGTCCACGCGGCCGTGGATCGACCGCATCGTCCGGGAGTCGGAGTTCGTCGACCCCGGACTCTTCCGCGAGTATTACGAGCACCTGGCGAGGGGATACGCACGCGGCGTGCGGGCCGCTCAAATGGATCGCGACATCGACGCACGCTACGACCCGGAGGTCATCGCGTACGCCTACACCGGGATCGGCAACTTCGTCGGCATGCGCTGGGCCGAGTGGACGGCCGGCGGCCGGGTCCCCGAGGACGTGCTCGACGATGTGCTCGAGTTGCTGGGCCGCGGGCTGGCCCCGAAGACCGCACCGGCCCGGCCCGCGGACGTGTAAGACCCCTCAGCCGCGCTGTGGATAGTCCTGTGGACATCGTGGGGACGATGCTGCGTGTTACTGGGGAACTTGCGAACCGAGCCTGTGGATAACTCGGGCCTGGGGATCCCGTCGCTGCCGCCCACTTCGGTGGGTAACCCAGGGTTGCGGGTCAGTGCGATTCGCGGGGAACCTCGTGGCCGCTGGCGCCAATCAGGAAGTCCAGGTCGGCGCCGGAATCGGCCTGCAGCACGTGCTCGCAGTACAGCCGGGTCCAGCCCCGGCTGGCGTGAGGCGCGGGCGGGCGCCACGCGGCCCGGCGTTCGGCCAGTTCCTCGGCGCTCACCTCGAGGGTCAAGGTCCGGTCCGGGACGTCCAGGGTGATCCAGTCGCCGGTCCGGACCAGGGCCAGCGGACCTCCGGCCGCGGCTTCCGGGGCGACGTGCAGGACGACCGTCCCGTACGCGGTGCCGGACATGCGGCCGTCGCAGATCCGCACCAAGTCGCGGACGCCGCGCAGCAGCAGCTTGCGTGGCAGCGCCACGTTGGATACCTCGGGCATGCCGGGGTAGCCTCGCGGGCCGCAGTACCGGATGACCAGCACGGTGTCCTCGTCGACGTCGAGCTCGGGGTCGTTCGACACGGCGTAGTAGTCCTCGGGGGAGTCGAAGACCAGGGCCCGGCCCCGGTGCTTGAGCAGGTGCGGGGAGGACGCCGACTGCTTGATCACCGCCCCGCCGGGCGCGAGGTTGCCGCGCAGCACGGCGGTCCCGGTCCCGGCGGGCTGGAACGGGTCAGCCGTGGTCATGATGACCTCGCGGTTCCAGCACGGGGCGTCCGCGACGTTCGCGCCGATCGCGGACCCGGTCACCGTGATCGCCTCGGCGTTCAGCAGGCCGGCCTCGGCCAGCTCCCGCATCACCGCGGGCAGGCCGCCTGCGTAGCAGAAGTCCTCCATCAGGTACTGACCGTTCGGCTGCAGGTTCACCAGCGTCGGGACGTCCCGGGCCAGCACGTCGAAGTCGTCGAGGGACAGCGGCACGCCCAGTCGCCCGGCGATGGCCAGCAGGTGGATCACCGCGTTCGTCGACCCGCCGATGGCCGCGTTGACCCGGATCGCGTTCTCGAACGCCGCCCTGGTCATGATGGCCGAAGGCCGCAGTTCCTGCCGCACCAGCCCGACGATCACCTGGCCGGCCCGCTGAGCGGTCTCGTACCGGCGGGAGTCGACCGCGGGCCAGGTCGCCGAGTACGGCAACTGCATGCCCAGGGCCTCGGCCATCGACGCCATCGTGGACGCCGTCCCCATCGTCATGCAGTGCCCGTTGGACCGCGCCATGCAGCCTTCGGCGAAGACGCATTCTTCCTGCGTCATCCGCCCAGCCACCAGGTCTTCCTCGAACCGCCAGACTGCCGTGCCGGAGCCCACGTCGGTGCCCTGGTACTTGCCGTTGAGCATCGGGCCGCCAGTGACCATCACCGCGGGCAGGTCCACGCTGGCCGCGGCCATCAGCAGTCCGGGGGTGGTCTTGTCGCACCCGGACAGCAGCACCACGCCGTCCAGCGGGTTGGCCCGCATCAGCTCCTCGGCCTCCATGGCCAGCAGGTTCCGGTACAGCATGGCCGTGGGCCGCAGCAGCGTCTCGCCCAGGGCCATGGCCGGGAACTCCAGCGGGAATCCGCCCTCCTGCCACACTCCGCGCTTGACCGACTCGGCCACCCGGTGCAGGTGGACGTTGCACGGAGCCAGCTCGGACCAGGTGGTGGCGATGCCGATCACCGGCCGGCCGTCGAAAACCTCGGGCGTGAACCCCTCGCTGCGCATCCAGGACCGGTGGGCCATGCCGCTCCGCCCGGTCGCGCCGAACCACTGGGTGCTGCGGAGTTCACCGTTTGCCGTCATGAGTACATAACTAACACGGGAGCCAGGGGCGAGCACCATGGGCCGTTCGGCATAAATGTTAGGGTCACGAGGGTGAGCCGGGTTCATGACATGGGCGGTGAGACGGGGTTCGGGCCGGTACCAGTCGACGCGGACGGCGGCCCCCCGTTTGCGGCCGACTGGGAGGCGCGGGTGTACGCGCTGGCGGCGGTGCTGCGGCGGCGGGGGGTGTTCAACAGCGATGAACTGCGCGACGCGATCGAGCGGCTGCCGCCGGAGGTCTACCTGGGCGCGTCGTACTACGAGCGCTGGCTGGGCGCGATCGAGATGCTGGTCGCGGAGAAGGGCGTGGCGTGATGTCCAGGTACGCGGCGGGCAGCCGGGTCCGGGTCCGCGCCGGGGATCCCGACCATCACACCCGCGTGCCGAGGTACGTGCGCGGGCACGTCGGAGAGATCGTCGCGGCCCTGGACCGGTGGCCGGTGCCCGATGACAGCGCGCGCGGTCTCCCGCCTCGTGTCGAGACCTGCTATGCGGTTCGCTTCTCCGCCGCGGACCTGTGGGGGAGCGGTGATCACACCGTGACCGTGGACCTGTGGGAGTCCTACCTTGACCAGCCATGACGACCATGTGCACTCCTCCGCCGCGGTGCGCACCCGGCAGCTGGAAGAACGGCTGATCGCCGCCGGGCTGACCAGCGACGACGAGATCGACGAGTTCCTGACCAGGCTGTACGCCAGCGCCTCCCCGGTCAATGGGGCGCGGATGGCGGCCCGGGCCTGGACCGACCCGCGGTATCGTGACCTGCTGTTGTCGGACGGGAATGCGGCTGCCGGGCAAGCCGGCTTCGACGGGCTGAGTTACCAGCTGCGGGTGGTCGCCAACACCGACCAGACCCACAACGTCATCGTCTGCACGCTGTGCTCGTGCTACCCGGTGTCGCTGCTCGGCCCGTCGCCGGGCTGGTACAAGAGCTTTCCGTACCGGTCACGGACGGTCCGCGAGCCGCGGGCGGTGCTGGCCGAGTTCGGCGTGACGCTGCCCGACACCGTCCAGATCTCGGTCTGGGACTCGACGTCGGAGGCCCGGTATATGGTGCTACCCGCGCGTCCGGTCGGGACCGAGGCGCTGGACGCTGAGCAGCTGACCGCCCTGGTGACCAGGAACGGGCTTATCGGGACGGCGCTGGTATAGCGGCCAGCCTGCGGACCGCGGACCTGAGCACGTCCGGCGGCTGGATGAAGGCCAGACGGACGTAGGAACTGGCCTCGGTGCTGGCGCTCAGCAGGCGGCCTGGCACCACGGCGACGCCGTGCCTGAGCGCGGCCTGGGCGAACGCGCTGCTGTCCGCGTCGTCGGGCAGCCGCGCCCACAGGCACAGGCCGCCGTCCGGCTCGGGCCAGGTCCAGCCGGGCAGGCTGGCCCGCAGCGCACCGGCCAGGGCGTCGTAGCGGGTCCGCAGCCACTCGCCGCGCCATTTGACGATGTCTTCGTGCTGGCCGCCCAGCAGCGCCGCCACGATCGCCTGCTGGAAAGCGGCACTGCCCTGGTCAGCAGCGGCCTTGGCCGCGGCCAGCCGGGCGATCAGGCCCTCACTGCCCCTGATCCAGCCGGTGCGCAGACCGCCCCAGTAGAGCTTGGACAGCGACCCGACGCTGACCAGGTTGGGCTGGTCCGGGCCGAACGCGGCCAGCGGCGGGATCCGTGGCCCGTCGTGAAGCGGCAGTTCGGCCAGCGTCATGTCGTCGACGAACAGCGTGTCCGGATGCGCGGCGGCGATAGCGGCCACGCGGTTCCGGGGCCCGGCCGGCATGACCAGGCCGGTGGGGTTCTGGTAGGTCGGGATCAGGTAGACCATGGCCGGGCGGTGCGTGCGGACCACGTGCTCCAGCCGGTCCGGATCCAGGCCCTGGTCGGCTGGCATCCCGATCACCGTGGCGCCCGCCCGGTGCAGCGCGTCCAGCACGCCAGGGTAGGTAGGGTCCTCCACCGCGACCGGCTGGCCGGGCAGGACCTCGGACCGGATCAGCAGGTCCAGGGCCTGCTGGGCGCCGGTCGTGACGATCATCCGGGCCGGGCTGGCGGGCAGCCTGAGGCGTTCGGTCAGATGGCTGGCGATCGCGGTGCGCAACTCCGGCAGCCCGTAAGGGAAGTAGCCGGAGGTCCTGGTCAGGGCGTCGCGTGCGGCCCGGTCCAGGAGGGTCGCCGGATCAGTCAGGGCCGCCGCCACTGCCGGCGCGCAGTCCACCGCAGCCAGGCTGAGGTCCGCCTTGACCACGGCTTCGGAGAGCAGGCCGGCGAAGAAGCCGTTGGCCCGGTGCACGCCGCCCGGGGTGGTGCGGTGCGGGACGATGCGAGTGCCCGCGCCCTGGCGGCTCTCGGCCATCCCCTCGTCGCGCAGCACCTGGTAGGCGGCGGACACCGTGTTCCGGCTCACTGAAAGGGCCGCGGCCAGGTCGCGTTCGGCGGGCAGCCGGAGCCCGGCGGGCAGTTCGCCGGTGTCGGCCAGGCGGGCGATCCGGGTCGCGAGCAGCCGGTACAGCGGACCTTCCGCAGCTGGCCAGCGACCGAGCAGGTCGGTCAGCGCCACGGCGCCGATGCCGGACGATGGCCAACCGGGCTGGGTCACGACGACACGAGGTCGAGCGAGGCGGCCAGGGCCCGCAGCGCGGGCAGCGGATCGGATTCGAGGAACTGGACCGCGACGTGGTCCGCGCCCGCGTCCAGGTGCGCGGTCACGCCCCGGCCGAGCGTCTCCGCGTCGCCGTGCACGACCAGCGCGTCGATCAGCGCGTCGCTGCCGCCGTCGGCTAGGTCGGCGTCCGCCCAGCCGAGCCGGCGCAGGTTGCTGACGTAGTTGGTCAGGCCAAGGTAGGGGTTCTGCACGCGCGGTCGGCCGAGGGCGCGAGCCCGCTCGGGGTCGGTGTCCAGGACCACCTTCTGCTCGGGCGCGAGCAGCGGTCCGGGGCCCAGGATCTGCCGGGCCTCGCGGGTGTGCTCCGGCGTGACCAGGTAGGGATGCGCGCCCGCGGACCGGTCGGCGGCGAGCCGCAGGACCCGCGGGCCGAGGGCGGCCAGCGCCCGTCCTTCGGCCGGGACCTCGAGCTCGTCGAGTTCGTCGAGGTAGCTGACCAGCTTGGCGTAGGGCCGTTGGTACTGCGTGGTAGCTTCGGGATGGCCGATGCCCAGGCCGAGGAGGAAGCGGCCCGGATGCCGGGCCGTGATCCGGTGATAGGAGGCGGCCACGGTAGTGGCGTCGTCCTTCCAGACGTTGACGATCCCGGTGGCTACCGCGATGTGGTCCGTCGTGGCCAGCAGGTTCTCGACGACGCCCAAGTCGCCGGCGGGGGAGCCACCCACCCAGATCGCCCCGTAGCCCAGCGCCTCCACCTCGGCCGCGAGGTCCGGGGTGAGCCCCGAAGGGTGCCTCCAGATACCGATCCTGCCCAATTCGATAGTCATGCCATCGACAAGCCGAGCCAGGCCGTTTTTCATTCCGTCCGCGGGGTTACCGATGGACAGAGAATGTCTATATAGGTAGAGTGCCACTCATGGGATCGCGGTCTGAGTTCTCGCCGCAGACGCTGGCGGTGCTGGCGGCGCTGAGTGGACAGCCGTCGGCGTGGCAGCACGGATACGCGCTGGCTCGGGAGACCGGGCTGAAGTCGGGCACGCTGTACCCGATCTTGATCCGGCTCGCCGACCGGGGCCTGGTCCAGGCGTGCTGGCAGGACGAGCCCGTGCCGGGTCGGCCGCGCCGGCATCTGTACCGCCTCACTGCCGACGGGCTGGCCAGCGCCAGGACAGCCCTGGCCGAGGCGGAACTAGCTGCGGCGGAGCGGCCCGCCACCACGGCGCGTCCGGGTACGAGCGCCCGGCGCGGGCACGGTGTCGCGGCGCCCGTAGTGCCATGAGATGGCGGAGCCGGATCGCGGCCGCGGTGGGTCGGGGTGCGGTGCGGTTGGTGCCCGCAGGTCGGCGGGACTGGGCCGAGGCGGTCTGGGCCGAGGCGCACGAGGTGCCGGCAGGCTGGCCGCGGCTGGCCTGGCGGGCGGGCGGTCTGGGGCTGATTGCGAAGGAGGGGCAGATGGCACGCACGATCGGCAGCTGGTTGCTGTTCGCGGGGGCGGCGGGGGCGGCGGCCTGGGGGGCCTGGCCAGGCTCCCCAGTCAGCCATGCCGCCCCGGTCCAAGGCGGCATCATCATCACGTTGGCACTGCTGGTCTGCCTTCCGCTGCTGACCCGTTTGGTGCTCGGATCGCCCGCCAACCGGGCGGCCCGGTGGCTCCGGGCTGGCTTCTACGTCGCGATCCTGGCCGTGATGCCAGCCGAGACCGCCATCCGGCTGTTCCTCGGCGCGGACCCGCGATCAGGTATTGACCGGCATATCTTCGATGTCATCCAGGGCCCGGCGGTGCCGGGCACCGTGTCCGGCAGCGCGGGCTGGGCAGGCGAGATAGGGATCCTGGTCGTCACGGGCTGCTTTCTGGTGGTCCTCCTGGCGCTGACCGCACGTCGTACGCCGGTGGCCCCGGCCACGCTGGCTATCGGCGCCGGTGCGGGCCTAATGCTGGGCGTGGCGATGTATGCAATCTCACCGCTCGGGCTCAACATCAAGTTCCCAGACCGGCCATGGCTGCACGGCTCCGCAGCTGACGCGGTCGGGACGCTGGCCTGGATCCTGCTGTTCGGCGCGCCGTTGGTCGCCGGAGCCCTCGCGGGACGGCGCTGCAGGGTCGACGACGACCCCGCCAAGGCAGTCGTGGCCCAAATCTGGCAGGGTATGGCCGCCGGGGTGGTGTCCGGCGGCGTCGGGGCCGCACTCGTCACCGTGCTCGGCGCTGGCACTACCGCCCTCGTGGTCAGTTCGGCCTGGGTGCGGGATTTGCTCTACCACGGGCAGCACGTGACCGCCTCCGCGGTTTACGGCCGTGAGCTTTACGCGAGCCAGGACGTCCCCACTTACGTCCTCCTCCTCTTCGTCTTCCCGTTTATCGGGCTCATAATGGGCCTGATCGGCACGGGGATCGCCAACCCGAACCCTCGGCTGGCGGACGGCGGCCGCCCGGGGGGCCCGCCGGGTCCCGGTGCGCCCGAGCCGCTGCCGGCTCCGCCCGACGGCGGCCGGCACGTCGATGCGGAAGAACCGACCGTGCTGGCAGGAGGAGCCGATGCCGGGCCGACCGCGCCGACACCTGTACTGGCTCACCACTGACGGGCTGGCCAGCGCTGCCGCGTCGGCCAGGCTGGGCAGCGCTGCACCCACGGCCGGGCGAGGCGTGCTGCGGCTGGTGCCAGCGGCGCGGCGGGACTGGGCGGAGGCGGTCTGGGCCGAGGCGCATGAGGTGCCGGCGGGCTGGCAGCGGCTGGCCTGGCAGGCGGGCGGAGTGCGGCTGATAGCGAAGGAGGCGCAGATGGTACGCAGGACCGGCATCCTATTGCTGTTCGCGGCGGCCGCAGGGGCGGCGGCCTGGGGAGCCTGGCCGGGCTCCCGGGTCAGCCATGGCGCCGCGGTCCAAGGCGGCATTATCGTTACGGTGCTGCTCCTGGCCGGCCTACCGTTGCTGACCCGCTTGGTACTCGGGCCGCCCGACAGCCGGGCGGCCCGGTGGCTCAGGGCCGGCTTCTACGCCGCGATCCTGGCCGTGATGCCGACCCAGGGCGCCATCGGGCTGTTCGTGGGCATGGTCCCGCGAGGGGGTATCGATCGGCATACCTTCGACGTCTTCCAGGGCCCGGGGGTGCCAGGAAGCTCGTCCGGCGGTCCTGACTGGGCCGGTGAGATAGGGATCCTGATCTTCACGGCCTGCTACCTGGCGATCATCCTGGCGCTGACCGCGCGCCGCGCCCCGGTGGCCCCGGCCACGCTGGCCATTAGTGCCGGCGCGGGCCTGGCCCTGGGCGCCGTGATGTACGCGGTGGCACCGCTCGGGCTCAACTTCAAGTACCCAACCAGGCCATGGCCGCCCGGTTCCGCGGTTGACGCGTTCGTGGCCCTGGCCTGGATCCTGGTGTTCGGTGCGCCGTTGGCCTGCGGCGTTATCGCGGGGCTGCGCTGCCATGTGCCGGACGACCTCGGCCAGGCATCCGTCGCCCGGGCCTGGCAGGGCTTGGCCGCGGGGCTGGTATCCGGCGGCGTCGGGGCCTTGTTCGTCACCGTATTCGGCAGCGGCACGACCGCGCTGCTGGTCAAGTCGGCCTGGGTGCGGGACTTGCTCTACCACGGGCAGCACCTGACCGCCTCCGCGGTCTACGGCCGTGAGCTCTACGCGAGCCAGGACGTGACCGCTTACTTCGCCCTTCTCGTGGGCTTTCCGCTCATCGGGACCGTGATGGGCTTGACCGGCGCAGGGATCGCCAACGCGATCCGCCAGCAGCCGGAGCGCGCTCCGGAGAAGGTGACCGTCTAGCCGCCGACCCGCGTACCGCAGTTCGCGCAGAAGCGAGCCCCGCCGGGCAGTTCGTTGCCGCATTCCGCGCAATGCGGAACGGCGGGCGCGAGCCCTTGCCCGCAGCTCATGCAGAACTTCGCACCGGCCGGGTTCGCGGCCTGGCAGGACGCGCACACCGCTCCGGCCGCGGTCTGCGGGGCCGCAGGAGCCGCAGGAGCCTGGGGGGCTGGCGGAGCCTGCGGCGGACCACCCTGGGGCTGGCCACCACCCTGCCCGTACGGCACGCCGTACTGGGCGGCCGCCCGCTGCGCCGCCTCGGCCTGCTGCGATTGCATGGCCTGCGCCTGCTGCGCCCCGAACGCGCTGGCCAGACCGAACCCGGCGCCGAGGAACGCGCCTTCGGTACCGGCGCCGCCCTTGGCCAGGCCCTGCCCGGCACCCAGCGCCATCTCGCCCGCGGCATAGTTCTGGAAGCCGCCGGCCAGCTGCGAGTAACTGGTGTCCTTGGCCAGCTGCTTGAGCTGCTGTTCGTCCTCGGGGGAGAGGTTGACGTCGAAGTTGCCCATCCGGGTCAGCTGGACGCCGTAGGCGGCGAGCTGACCGTTGCCGGCGTCGATGGTGTTCTGCTCGATCTCCGCCGAGTACGCCATCAGACCCAGGATCGGCCACCCGTTGCGGACGATCTGGGTGGTGACGTGGGTCCGCAGCACCTTCAGCAGCTGATCGCTGACCCACCCGGCGATCCGCTCGTTGTCGGTGACGTCGACCGTGGCGGTCAGGTTGGTGATCAGCCGCACCGGGTCGGCGACGCGCAGCGCGTAGTCCCCGAACACCCGAAGCGTCACGACCAGCCCGGTCCGCGGGTCCTGCACGTCATCGACCCGCCCGCCGAACTTGAAGCCGGTGTACTCGCGGGTGCCGACGAAGTACATCTCGGCCCGGTAGGCGTTCCCGCCGCTGACGACGTCGATGATCGCGCCGAGTCCAGGCAGCTCGTTGGCGTCGATCTGGTGTCGGCCTGGGCCCAGGGTCTGCACGACCTGGCCCGTGTTGACGAACAGCGCCATCTCGTCCGCGTTGACGATCGCACGCGTGTAGCGACGGATGGTGACGTCCGGCCATTTGAAGACGATTTGACCTTTGCGGTCATCAGGTACGGCGATGAACTCCCGCCCGAGCAGTGCCATGGCAGAACCATACCCGCTGCCGAACTTTGAGGTATAAGACGATGTCAAAGGTCACTTCCCTGCTATCTTCCGAGCGTGGAAATGATCCAGTGCCAGTGGTGCCACGCCCAGAATCAGGCGGGCGCCACCAGTTGTCAGACCTGCGGCGCTCCACTCGACGAGCGGGACAAGGTCAGCGACTCCGGCTGGCGCGAGGCGCCCCGGCTGCGCGACATGACCGAGTTCCAGTTCTCCGGCAGCACCTGCCAGGTCGAAGGCGAGCTCGTCCCGGTGGCGGAGATCAGCCTCCACCCGCAGGACGGCGTGTACTTCGAGCACCACGTGCTGCTGTGGAAGGACGAGTCGGTGCCGCTGTCGTCGATGAACACCGGCGGCGGGATGAAGCGCACGATCGGCGGCATGCCGCACATCGTGACGGTGGCCAACGGCCCGGGCCGGATCGCGTTCTCCCGGGACGCGCCCGGCGAGCTCGTGGTGCTGCCGCTGCACCCCGGCATGGAACTGGATGTCCGCGAGCACGCCTTCTTGGTTGCCTCGCACAGCGTCCAGTACTCCTTCGTGCGGATCAAGGGCCTGGTCAACCTGCTGCACGGCGGGAACGGCATGTACGTGGACCGCTTCGTCACGACCGGCTACCCCGGCATGCTGCTGCTGCACGGGAACGGGAACGTGCTCGAGCGGACCCTGCGGCCGGGCGAGAAGATCCTGGTCGAGCCCGGCGGTTTCCTCTACAAGGACTCCACGGTGCAGATGCAGGCCGCGCAGATGCCGCTCAAGACCGGCATGCTGCGGCACGGCATGTACCTGGCCGAGATGACCGGGCCCGGCCGGGTCGGCATCCAGTCGATGTACGTCCACCACCACGCCGACTGAATACTGAGATGAATACATACATCTGCCGGTACTGCCGCCAGCCGAGCGACCCGAGCTCACCGACCTGCCCGCTGTGCGGGGCGCCGGTCGACATCCGGTCCTCGGTCAGCGACTCGGGGTGGGTCCAGCAGCCGCCGATCAAGGACATGGCCCGGCTCCAGTTCGGCCAGTCCCACATCCAGATCGCGGGCACCACCGTGCCCGTCGCGGAGTTCAGCCTCGCGGCGAACGACTGGATCTACTTCTCCCACCACGTCCTGCTGTGGACCGAGCCGGGCACCAAGCTGACCAACATGCCGATGCGCGGCGGGTGGAACCGCACGCTGGCCGGCCTGCCGCTGATCATGGTCGAGGGCCGCGGTCCCGGCCACCTAGCGCTGTCCGACAACCACGCGGGCGAGGTCGTGGCCCTGCCGCTGCAGCACAACCAGCAGATCTGGGTCCGTGAGCACCGCTTCTTGACCGCAACGGGGAACGTCAAGTACGACTGGCATCCCACCGGCGTCTGGTACACCACCGGCACCGGCGATGACCAGGAGACCCGCTATCCGATGGGTCAGTACGGCGACACGTTCGCCGCTACCGGTGGACCGGGGCTGCTGCTGCTGCACTCGCCGGGCAATACCTTCGTCCGCGACCTGCAGCCCAACCAGACCCTGCTGATCCAGCCGAGCGCCCTGCTCTACCGAGATGTGTCGGTCCGGATGTCCTTGCACCTGGAGTACCCCCGGAACATGGGCTTCGCCTTCTGGAACAACCGGTGGAGCTACCGCAGCATCTGGCTTCGGCTGTTCGGTCCCGGCCGGGTCGCGGTGCAGTCCATGTACGCCGCACCCGAGGACACGGACATAATCACCAACCACTCCTACGCGACGACGCACCACTGGTAACAGTCACGGCGTCAGCGAGGGCCGGGAGTTGAGCGCGGCCACGTCCGGCAGCGTAGTGGACCGGGTAGGCCTGGTCGAACGCGCCGCAGCGTGAGCGCCGCGTCGATGACCAGCGCGTCCATGATCCCCGGTATACGGGGGCAAACCCCACCCCAAAGAGGGGTGGAAGCCGCGTTCCCGCTCAGCGGCCCAGTCCCTAGCGTGAACCTCAGGTGCAGACGAGCGTGCCCGCCGCACGGGGGCCGGGCACGCTCCCGCACGACGAGGCCACAAACTACGGGAGGCACTTCATGATCGAGGCACGCGGCCTGGTCAAGCGCTACGGCCCCACCACCGCCGTGGACAACCTCAGCTTCGACGTCCGGCCCGGCACGGTGACCGGTTTCCTCGGCCCGAACGGCGCCGGCAAATCCACCACGATGCGGATGATCCTCGGCCTGGACCGGCCGGACGCCGGGACGGCCCGGGTCAACGGCAAGAACTACCACGAGCTGCGCTGGCCGCTGCGTGAAGTCGGCGCGCTGCTGGAGGCCAAGGCATTTCACCCTGGGCGTTCGGCCCGGGCCCACCTCACCGCACTGGCGGCGAGCAACGGCATCCCGCGTCGGCGGGTCAACGAGGTGCTGGAGATCACCGGCATGGGCAAGGCCGCGGAGCGCCGCGCGGGCAAGTTTTCCCTGGGCATGGCTCAGCGGCTGGGCATCGCCGCCGCGCTGCTCGGCGACCCCGCCGTGCTGCTGCTTGACGAGCCGGTCAACGGGCTGGACCCGGAGGGCATCCGCTGGATCCGCGGCCTGCTCAAGAACCTGGCGTCGCACGGCCGCACGGTGCTCATCTCCAGCCACCTGATCAGCGAGATCGCGCAGACTGCGGACCAGCTCATCGTGATCGGCCAGGGCCGGCTGCTGGCCCAGACCACCGTGGCCGAGCTCTGCGCCCGCAGCAGCTCGCTGGAAGAGGCGTTCTTCCAGCTCACCGACGGCAGCACCGAGTACTCCGCCAGCTACGCGGCCCACTACGGGGCCAACTACCCCCTGAGGAGCGTGTCATGACCACCGCGACGCTCGACCGCGCCGCCACTCCCGGCCGGATCCAAGGACGCTACGGCTTCCGCGCCGTGGCCCAGATGGAATGGCTCAAGCTGCGCAGTGTCCGCTCCACCTGGTGGACCCTGCTTGTCTTCGCGGCCGGCATGATCGGCCTGGCCGTCCTGGTCATGATCCACCAGCGCTGGGCCACCATGTCAGCCGCGGACCGGGCCTCCTTCGACCCGACCAACGACAGCTACGCTGGGCTGGCGACCGGCCAGCTCGCCCTCGGTGTCCTCGGCGTGCTGGCCGTGACCAGCGAGTTCTCCTCCGGCATGATCCGTGCCACGTTCGCCGCGGCGCCACGGCGTCCGCTGGTGCTGGCGGCCAAGGCGGCGATCGTCGCCGCGGTGGCGCTGGTGGCGGGGGAGATCTTGGCCTTCGTCGCGTTCGGGGTCGGCGAAGCGGTGCTCAAGAGCCCGGCGCCGCACGCCGCCCTCGGCCAGCCGGGCGTGCTACGCGCGGTGCTGATGGCCGGCGCCTACCCGGCGCTGATCGCACTCATCGGCCTTGGCCTCGGCGCTCTCATCCGGCACACAGCGGGCGCGATCAGTGCCGTGGTCGGGGTGCTGTTCGTACTGCCGCTGATCCTGGTCCCGCTCGGAACCTCGATCCAGAACTCGGCCGGGCAGTTCATGCCGATGCTGATCGCGGAGAACTCGCTGACCGCGGTAAAGCCGGTGGCGCACAGCCTGTCGCCCGGCGTCGGGTTCGCGCTGCTGTGCGGGTATGCCGTGGTGGCGCTGGCCGTGGGCACCTGGGCCGTAGCGCGCCGCGACGCGTGAGCGCGGGCCGCTAGCGAGAGACAATAAGGTCCATGGACGAGGACATCCGGCGGGTGACGGGCATCGTATTGCGTGCCCCGCTCACCCATCGGACCGTTCGCGAGCTGCTGTACTGCGGCGTCGGCGGCCTGGCCGGGGTGATCGGGTTCGAGATCACGATCGCCATGCTCGCCGTGGGCTTGAGCATTTCCGTGTCCATCGTCGGCACCGTGATCGGGCTGCTGCTGCTGACCCTGGCCCTGCGCGTCAGCGGGCGGCTGGGCGCGCTGCACCGCCGCCTGGCCGGGTGGCTGCTGCGCTACCGGGTCGAGCC
>Ga0302229_10000446_pt1 | contig 31865 bp, 32 predicted proteins | sample II_Palsa_N1_3_FD_193518 | JGI IMG/M metagenome (GOLD analysis project Ga0302229, IMG submission 193518) | Peat permafrost microbial communities from Stordalen Mire near Abisko, Sweden - II_Palsa_N1_3 | ecosystem: Environmental > Terrestrial > Soil > Palsa > Peat permafrost | place: Sweden... | reverse complement strand
GCGGTTGGCCAGGCCCGCGCTGCTGGAATGGTCCGCTCGCTACCAGCACTTGCGCGAGGTCACCCGCGAAGACATCCTCGCCCACGTCGATCGCCTCCACGGCCGAGAACGCCGGGTGACACTGGTCGCCCTCAGGTCGCTCTTCGCCTGGGCGAAGAACAACGACGTCATCTTCCGCAACCCTACAAGCCGGATCAAGGGCGGACCACTCGATTACCCCATCCGGCAGCCCCTGCATCCCGACGAGCTCGCTCGCACGATCGAGGCGGCCACCACACCACAAGCACGACTGTTCGTCGCGCTCGCGGCCGTGCACGCCGCCAGGCCCGGAGCGATCCGCGCCCTACAACTCGATGACATTGATCTCTCCAACCGCCGCCTAACGATCGCTGGCCACACACGTCCACTGGACGAGCTCACCCATCAACTCCTGCTCCAGTGGCTCGACTGTCGCCGCCGACGCTGGCCGAACACCGCCAACAAGCACCTGCTGATCAACAAAGTGACCGCGCTTGGCTTCGGACCCATCGGCTCTGTCACGGCCGCCAAAATCCTGCAAGGACTCCCGGGCACGCTGGAGCGGCTGCGGATCGACCGGCAGCTCGAGGAGGCGCTCACGCACGGCGCCGACCCTCTCCACCTCGCCGCCGTCTTCGGCATCACCGAGGCAACCGCGATCCGCTACGCGCACTCCGCACGCCAGCTCCTCGAAGAACCTCACGAAACCAACCCCACAGGTTCACCGCGAACCCAAGGGTCGACCACCAACAAGCACTCCACCGAGCACTTGGGTTCCCGCTGAGAGCCCTTCAGTTATCCTGAACTCACTGGAGACTTGCGGCTGGGACACATCCTCGAGAGGGCGCATTCTCTGCAGGCCGGTTTGCGCGCGTGGCAGGTGCGCCGGCCGTGGCGCAGGAGGTTTACGTGCAGCTCCAGCTCCTCTCCCGGCGGGGTCAGCGCGAGCATCTCGTCGTGCAGCTGATCGAACGGGGCGCCCGGCTGGAGCAGCCGCAGGCGCATGCCGACGCGCGAGACGTGCGTGTCGACGGGCACGTCGTGCAGGCCGTAGGCAAACAGCAGCACGCACGCCGCGGTCTTGCGACCGACGCCGGGAAGCGCGGTCAGGTAGTCGCGCGCCTGCTCGATCGGGACATCCGCCAGCCAGTCCAGCGACAGCTCGGAGGAGCCGGCGCCGATCGCCTGCAGGATCGCCTGGATGCGGACCGACTTCACCTTCGAGATCCCGCCCGGGCGGATCGCCTCCTCGACCTCCGCCTGTTTTGCGTCGCGCACGTCCTCCCACGTCGCAAAGCGCTCGCGCAAGCGCAGGTACGCAACATCGCGGTTGCGGTCGTTCGTGCTCTGCGAGAGCACAGTCAGGACCAGCTCGGCGATCGGATCGCCGTGCGGCGCCATCAGCGGGATGCCATAGACCTCACGCAGGCGGTCGCGGATGCGGCGCACCCGCGACCGGGTGGGGGGCGTCCAAGTCGGCGAGCGCATCGGCCCACGGTATATATCCTCGCGCGGTGAACTCCCTGAGCTCGCGCGCTGAACTCCGCGGGTCCCCGCTGGCGCCCGTGGCGAGCGAGCACGGTCCGGGCGCGCTGCAGGAGCGGGTTCCCACTTGGGCGCTCGCGACCGCGCTGGCGGCCGTGCTGGGCCTCGCCTACGTGATCGTCGCGCCGCCCAGCACCGACCTGGCGGCGGCCGCCTACCGCAGCGACCTGTTCTCGCGCGTCGGCTTCACCCTCTGGGACAACTCCTGGTACGGCGGCCACCACCTGCCCGCCTACTCCGTGCTCGCTCCCGCGCTTGGTGCGTGGCTCGGACCGCAGCTGCTGGCGGCGCTGTCGGCGGTTGCCGCGAGCGCCCTGTTCGCGCTGCTGATCGACGGCCACTTCCCGGCGCGGGCCACGCGGATCGCGGCGCTCTGGTTTGCGCTCGGCGTGTCCGTCGAGCTGCTCTCCAACCGCATCCCCTTCGATCTCGGCCTCGCGCTCGGCCTCGGCGCGCTGCTCGCCGCCCGTGTCCCGCGCGAGCGATATGTCCTACGCGGGCTTGCGGTCGTGCTAGCCGTGCTCTGCGCGCTGGCGAGCCCCGTGGCCGGCGCCTTCCTCGCGCTCGCCTTCCTCGCCTGGGCGCTGGCCGGCAGGCCTCGCGCCTGGCCAATCGTGCTCACCCTGACCGCGCTCGCCCCGATCGCCCTGCTCGCGCTCGCCTTCCCCGAAGGTGGCTCGCAGCCGTTTGTCGCCTCCGCCTTCTACCCCGCGCTCGGCGCTGTGCTCGTGATCGCCGCGCTGATTCTCCGCGCCGGGCGCGATCACTCGGACGGCCCGCTCGAAGAGCGCCCTCGCGTGCTGTTGATCGGCACACTGCTGTACGCCGCCGCGCTGCTCGGCGCTTTTTTAATTCCGACGGCCGTCGGCGGCAACGCCGACCGTCTCGGCGCGCTCCTCGCCGGTCCCCTCGCGGCCTGCGTCCTGATGCCACGCCGCCCCCACCTGCTGCTCCTGCTCGCCCCGCTGCTCCTCTACTGGCAGGTCAAGGCCCCGATCACGGACAACGCCTCGGCCGCATCGGATCCCGCCGTGCACGCCTCCTACTACACGCCCCTGCTGGAGGAGCTGCGCATGCTCGGCGTCGGCTACTCAGAGCGCCCCGCGCGGATCGAGATCGTCCCCACGCGCAATCACTGGGAGGCCCGTTGGGTTGCGCCCCACGCGATGCTCGCGCGCGGCTGGGAGCGTCAGCTCGATCAGGGCCGCAACGCGCTGTTCTACGACGAATCGAGGACTCCTCTCACGCCCACGCGTTACCGCGCGTGGCTGTTTGAAGAGGCGGTCTCCTACGTCGCACTGTCCGGCGGGCCCCTGGACTACTCGGGGAAGGCCGAGGCCAAGTTGTTGCGCGGGGGCGGGCTTTCATACCTGCGGGAGATCTGGCGCTCGACGCACTGGCAACTGTTCGCGGTGCTTGGCGCCACGCCGCTGGCGCAGGCGCCCGCGGTGTTGACGAGCGCCAGCACCGACTCGTTCACGCTCTCCGAGCCTCGCCCGGAGAGCACGACCGTGCGGATCCGCTTCACCCCCTATTGGGCAGTCCTCGATGGGAACGGCTGTGTGCGCGAGGCGCCGGGCGGCTGGACAGAGGTGCAGGCGCGCGCCGCGGGCAGCCTGCATATCGGGATCGACTTCTCCCTGGTGAGGATCTTCGATCACGGCCCCCGCTGTTCTCGAGGTTCTTAGATAGGGCCTCTTTACATCGTCTAGGCTTCCCGTGTGGTCGCTCGTGCTCGTCTCCTACAGGCACGCGTCCTGCCCCGGGGATGGCTGGACGTGCTGCGTCAAGTCGCCCTGTTCGCCGCGGCCTATCTCGCCTATCGACTGGTACGTGGGCTGGTCGAGGGCGACGCCAACGCCGCCTTCGCCCACGCACGCGACGTGATCTCGCTCGAGCTCACGCTGCACATCTTCGTCGAGCCCTCGATCCAGGCGTGGGCGTCCGGCAGCCGCGCGCTGATGGACTTCCTGAGCTGGCTGTACGTCAACGCGCAGACGACGGTCACGGTCGGGGCGCTCGTCTACCTGTACCTGCGCCACAACCGCAGCTTCTACTTCGTGCGCAACATGTTCGTGATCGCGATGTTCATTGCGCTGATCGGCTACGTCGTGTTCCCGACGGCGCCGCCGCGGTTCATGCCCGAATGGGGCTTCATCGACTCCGTCTCGAACGTCACCGGCGTGCACGTCGACCATGCCAGTGCCTCGCTGAACGCGCTGGTCAACCCATATGCGGCGGTACCCTCAATGCATGTCTGCTTTGCGCTGATGATCGGCTGGCCGCTCGCGCGCCTGGCGCGGCATCGGGTCGTGAAGGTCGTGTGGTTCCTCTACCCGTTCCTGATGGCGTTCGTGATCATCGCCACCGCCAACCACTTCATCTTCGATGCGATCCTCGGCGCGCTCACCGCCGGCCTCGCCGCCTATGGCGCGCGCTGGCTCGCGCGGGCACGCCCGGGTGGCGTGTGGCGCTTCTCCGAATCAACTTCCAATCCTCTGCAAGCGAGCTGATGGCCCCGCGACATCAAGCTCCCACGCGCCGCGCGCGGCGCGGAGTACCCCGGGCGCGAGCGAACGGCAGAGCCCCGATCGGAGCGGGGGAGCGGCGCGAGCTCGTGCGCAACCGCCTGATCGACTCGCGCCTGACGCCGAACGCGATCTCGCTCACCGGCTTCGCGCTGAACCTAGTGGCGGCCGTGCTCGTGTGGGAAGAGCTGTACTTCCTCGGCGGCGTCGCGTTCATCGTCGGCTCGGTGATGGACACGCTCGACGGGCGCTACTCGCGGATGTCGGGCAAGGGCACCCCCTTCGGCGCGTTCCTGGACTCGACGCTCGACCGGATCGAGGAGGGGATCGTGCTGACGGCTGTCGCCGGGGACTTCGCACTGAAAGGCGACCGCGTCGCGGCCGCGGCGGTCGTCGTCGCGGTGCTCAGCTCGCTGATGGTCAGCTACACGCGCGCCCGCGCGGAGGCGCTGGGCGTCGAGTGCAAGGTGGGCATCGCCACGCGCCCCGTCCGCGTCGTGATCCTCGCGATCGGGCTACTGTTCGCTGACGTCGCTGCGGGCGGGCACCTCGCGGTGCTGAAGGGGGCCGTGTATGTGCTCGCGGCGCTCAGCCTGATCACCGTCGCGCAGCGCATCTGGCACGTGCGCAGCGAGCTGTCCAAGCCCGCGGTGTGACCTAGCGCGCCGCGCGGAGTAGTTACCCCGAACCTTCAGGAAGGACATACGACTTGACTCCCACCCAACACAGCAACGGCGCCTCCTCCAATGGCGCCTCCAAGAACGGCGTCGCGCGGTACCAGTCGGACAAGGTCCGCGTCGCGATCGTCGGCGTCGGCAACTGCGCATCGGCGTTCGTGCAGGGCGTCCAGTACTACCGCGACGCCGACCCCAGCCAGGAAGTTCCCGGCCTGATGCACGTCGACCTCGGCGGCTATCACGTGCGCGACATCGAGTTCACCGCGGCCTTCGACATCGACAAGACGAAGGTCGGCAAGGACCTCGGCCAGGCGATCTGGGCCGGCCAGAACAACACGATGAAGTTCGCCAAGGTCCCCAAGAATCTGGGTGTGCCCGTATATCGCGGTATGACTCACGACGGCCTCGGCAAATATTTAAAAGAGAAGATCACAAAGGCCCCCGGCGAGACCGCCGACATCGTGAAAATCTTGAAGGACACCCATACCGATGTGGTCGTCTCCTACCTACCCGTCGGCTCCGAGCAGGCGACCAAGTGGTATGTCGAGCAGGTGCTCGAGGCCGGCTGCGGCTTCGTCAACTGCATTCCGGTGTTCATCGCCCGCGAGGATTACTGGGACAAGCGCTTCAAAAAGGCGCATCTGCCGATCGTCGGCGACGACATCAAGTCGCAGGTCGGCGCCACGATCGTGCATCGCACGCTGGCGCGCCTGTTCGAGGAGCGCGGCGTACGCATCCAGCGCACCTCCCAGCTGAACGTCGGCGGCAACATGGACTTCTACAACATGCTCGAGCGCGAGCGCCTGGAGTCAAAGAAGATCTCAAAGACCAACGCGGTCACCTCGATCATCGACCACAAGATGGCCCCGGAGAACGTGCATGTCGGTCCCTCGGACTACGTGCCGTGGCTGACCGATCGCAAGTGGGCGCACATCCGCGTCGAGGGCCAGGCCTTTGGCGACGTCCCGCTGAACCTCGAGATGAAGCTCGAGGTGTGGGACTCCCCGAACTCGGCCGGGATCGTGATCGACGCTGTTCGCTGCTGCAAGCTCGCGCTCAACCACGGCGTCGGCGGCCAGCTCGACGGGCCCTCCTCCTACCTGATGAAGTCGCCCCACAACCAGCGCCCCGACAACCAGGCGCGGCTGGACACGGAGAAGTTCATCGCCAAGTACGGACGGGGGCCCGCCGGATCTGGATCTCCGGCGAGCAAGCCCCGAAAGGTGACGCAGAAGGTGTGATCATGGCGGGCCAGATGGCCTCGTCAGAGCGGTTCTCGATCGCCCATGTGACCCCGTACCCGTGGGAGGAGCGAGAGCACGAGGTCAACGCCTACGTCGAGCGCGTCACGCGCGAGCTCTCGGCGCGCGGGCACCGGGTGCTGGTGCTCGCCCCATCGCGCTCGCAGGAGCGAGTGCGCGCCTCGCGCAAGGCGCTGCGGGCAGCGCGGGGTAACGCCGGATCACTGCTGGAGGGGACCGACTCGGGCTCGGACCCCGCCCGCCCGGGTGGGCCTCGGGTCATCGCCGTCGGTGAGGTACTCGATCTACAGAGCACTGCGCGGGCGGGCGGGCCAAGTCCACGCCGGCGGGCGCCGGCGCTGCCGATCGATGTCGCGCGCACAATCGAGGAACTGCTGAGCACCGTCCCGCTCGACTTCGTCCATGTGCACGAGCCGTTCGCGCCGAGCACCTCCAACGCTGCCCTGCGTCACTCGCGCTCGCTCAACGTCGGCTCCTTCCACGCGCCCACCGAGCGGGTGCTCTCGACACTCGTCGCGCGGCGCTTCGTCGAGACCTTCTTCGGGCGACTCGACGCACGAACCGCGAGCCTGCCCGCGACGGCCGAGCTGATGGACCGCCACTTCCCCGGCGATTACAGGCTGCTCGACGATCACGCCGAGACAGTCCGTGCCGCCGACGCGCTGGAGGAGATCTACCGCGGCGTGGCGGCGCGCAGGCACAGCGCGGGCGGCGATCCTGAGCTGAAGCGGCGCCTGGCGAAACGACCGCTGATCGATGTCGACCTGCACATGCACACCGACCACTCGGGCGATTGCGCCACGCCGGTGGAGGTGCTGCTGGCGAGAGCGCGCGAGCAGGGACTGGGCGCGATCGCGGTGACCGACCACAACGAGATCTCCGGCGCCTTGGAGGCCCGCAGCCAGGCCGCCGAATTAGACCCCGCCCACCCCGTGAAGGTGATCGTTGCCGAGGAGGTGAAGACCGCCGGGCAGGGTGAGGTGATCGGGCTGTTCATCGAGGAGAAGATCCCGCGCGGGCTGAGCTTGGAGGAGACCGTCGACGAGATCAAGCGCCAGGGCGGTCTCGTGTACGTGCCGCACCCGTTCGATCGGATGCACTCGGTCCCCGACTACGAGCACCTATTGACGATCCTCGACGACGTCGACGCGATCGAGGTCTTCAACCCACGCGTGGCGATCGGTGCCTTCAACGAGGAGGCCGCGCGCTTTGCGGCCAAGTACCGGATCGTCGCGGGCGCCGGCTCGGACTCGCACGTCGCCCAGGGCCTCGGCTCGGTGCGAATTCGGATGCGCGACTTCGACGGGCCGGCCGAGTTCCTGCAGTCGCTGCGGGATGCCGACATCCTCACGCGCCCCACCAGCCTGCTGTACGTGCAAGCGCTGAAGTTCCTGCAGACCAAGGCCACACCCGCCTCTGCCCAGCGGGCGCGGAAGGCCCGGCGGGTCAAGCGCGCGACGGGCGGCCACCGCAAGTAAGGGTGCAGCGTCAAGGACAAGTCCGCGCGCCGTCAAATCCCTCGGGGTCGATGCCCGTAACCGATGACGAGATCCGCGAGAAGTACCTCGAGCGCGCAATCCGCGAGCTGAACTCGCTCACGCGCGAGCTGCAGGCGTGCCCGCACTGCCCGCGTGGGAACCTGATGCCGGTGCTCGGCTCGGGACACCCTCAGGCGGACATCATGCTGCTCAAGCACGCCCCGATGCCATCGGAGATCGAGGAGGGCGTCGCCTTCTATGGCCGCGCCGGCGGCGCGCTGATGAAGTCGCTCAAGCGGCTGTCGATCGATCCGCTCGCGGTCTACGGCACGCTCTGCGTGAAGTGCCCGCTGAGCGACTCATCGCTCGCGGACTTCGCCTGCGTGGCGCGCGTCGTCGAAGAGCTCGCGATCGTGCAGCCGAAGATCGTCGTCGTGATGGGCCCGGACGCGCTCGCCGCGCTTGGCGAGATGGAGATCCCGCTCGCGCGTCCGTTAGAGCCCCTGCTGGGCGAGGTCCAACGCCTCACGCCGATGATCGACGCCCTGTACGTACCGAACATCGACGACTCCTTAGACGAACAGGACGCCAAGCGCGCCTTCTGGGCGGCGTTCCGCACGCTTGGCGATTGGTACGCGGCGCAGCCGCCGTACTAAGAGCCTGCGTCAGATCTCAAGAACGATCTTGCCGAGCTTGCCGCCCGCGGCGAAGTGCTCGTAGGCATCGGCGGCGCGCTCGAGCGGGAAGGTCTCGGCGATCGGCACGCGTAGGGCGGGTGGGCTAGTTTCGAACAGCGGTAGCACCTCGTGCTCGACGCGCCTCGCGTTCAGGGCTTTCTCCTCCAGCGAGCGCGCGCGCAGGGTCGAGCCGTGGATGCGGGCACGCTTGCCCATCAGCGCGAGCAGGTTCAGCTCGCCCTTGGCCCCGGCGGCGACGCCGATCACGGCGATCCGCCCCCCAGTGGCGAGCGCCTTGAGGTTCTCGGCGAGGTTCGGCGCGCCGACGAGCTCGAGGATCACGTCGAACGGACCGTGCTCGGCGAAGTCCTCGGGCGCGATCGCCTCGGCTCCGAGCGCGGCAACCTGCTCGCGCAGCCCCTCGTGACGAACGGTCGCGGTCACCCGCGCGCCGGCCGCACCGGCGAGCTGGATCGCGGCCGTGCCGACGCCGCCGGCGCCGCCGTGCACGAGCAGACGCTCACCGGAGCGCAGCTCGGCCTGGACGAACACGGCGTCGTGCGCGGTCGTAAAGACCTCTGGCAGGCCCCCAGCGGCGGGCCAGTCGAGCTCATGCGGGACCGCCATCAGCAGACGCTCGTGGACCGTCATCAACTCGGCCTGCGCGCCGCCGCCGACGATCGCCATCACGCGGTCACCCACCGCGAAGCGCTCGGCTCCCGCGGGGTGGGCGCCGAGCGCGAGCACCTCGCCGGCGAGCTCCATGCCGGGGATGTCCTGAGGGTAGCCGGGGGGCGCCGGGTACAGCCCGCGCAGCTGCATCATGTCGCCACCATTCAGCCCGGCGGCGCGCACACGCACGAGCACCTCGCCGGCGGCGGGCTCCGGATCGGAGTGCTCCTCGATCACGATCTGCTGCTCGCGAATGGTGGCGGCGCGCATCGCTCTGAAACCCTATCGGCGCTCGAACAACGCCACACACTCGATGTGGTGCGTCTGGGGGAACATGTCGACGGGGCGAACCTTCTTCAAAACCCAGCCCGCCTCGACGAGCTGTGCGGCGTTGGGCGCCAGCGTGGTCGGGTTGCAGGACACGTAGACGATCCGCTTCGGCGAAGCCTCGATGATCCGGCGCACGACTTTCTGAGAGAGCCCGGCGCGCGGCGGATCGACGACGACGACGTCCGGTCGCCCGGCGCGCTCGACCAGCTCGGGCAGGGCGAGGCGGGTGTCGCCGGCGAAGAACTGCACGCCTGGAATCTCGTTGCGCCGCGCGGCGGCGATCGCGTCGGCGACGGCCTCCTCGATCAGCTCGATGCCCCACAGCTCGCCCGCGCGCGGGGCAAGCGTGAGCGCGATCGTGCCGATCCCCGAGTAGAGGTCGTAGACGCGCTCCCAGCCCTCCAGCGCCGCGTACTCGACAACCACCGCGTAGAGCAGCTCCGCCATCTCGGTGTTCGTCTGGAAGAACGCCTCGGGGGAGATGCGCAGGTCGAGCTCGCCGAGGCGCTCTGGAAGCTCCGCATCGCCCCACACCAGCTCGGTGTCGCCGCCCGCGGTCGTCTCCGCGAGGCTGCGCGAGCGCGTCCACAGTACGCCCGAGAGGCTCTCGCCGAGCGCCTCGCTCAACGCCTGCGCGAGCGCGCCCGCCTCGAGCTCGCCGTCGGTCGTGACGATGCGAATCTGCAGCTTGCCGGTGCGCCGGCCTTCGCGCACGACGAGGTTGCGCAGGCGCACACGCCCGTCCGGATCGGCCCCCACCCGCGCCGTCCGCTCCCGGCCTTCGCCGGCAGGAGCACCGCGACCGCCGCCACGCTCCCAGGCGGTAAGTCCCTGCGCGCGGCACCAGGCCAGCGCAACCTCGCGCGCGAGGTTGCCCCGCTCGGATGCCAGCAGGCAATCCTCGATCGCCACCACGCTGTTGCCGCCCGCCGGGGCGTGGAAGCCGCACACCAGACCGTCGCCCTCGGAACCGGCGGGAGCGCCCCCGAAGGAGTACTCGAGCTTGTTGCGGTAGCGCCACTGCTCGAGCGCCGGCACGATCTCCTCCAACTCGAACCCGTCGAGGCGTCCGATCCGCCGCAGGGCGTCGTCGACCTGCGCCCGCTTGACCAGAAGCTGGCGCTCGTAGGGAAGCACCTGCCACGGGACACCGGGGTGGTTGGCGCGCGGCGCGATCCGCTCGGGGCTGGGCTCGAGGATCTCCACGGCGCGGGCGTGCGCGTAGCTGCGCTTGCGCTTGTGCACGACCGCGCGCACGCGATCGCCCGGGATGGCGCCCGCGACGAACACGACGTAACCGCCATCACCCAGCCGCGCGACGCCCTCGCCGCCGAAGGCAAGCGAGTCGATGCTCAACTCGAGCTCGTCCCCCCGCTGCGGGCGCGGCGAGGGCACGTCGGCGCCATCGACAGCTCCAGGAGCATCGGAAAGCCCGGTCGACGCGTCGGCATCGGGAACCACCCGTGGATCGAGGGTCATGCCGGTGGCGAGGAGTCGGCGGGAGCCACCAGCAACTCCAAGAGAGCCTTCTGCACATGGCGGCGGTTCTCGGCCTGGTCCCAGACGCGCTGACGCGAGCCGTAGAGGACCTCGGCGGTGATCTCCTCGCCGGGATGTGCGGGCAGGTCGTGCATCGCGAAGGCGCCGGGCGCGGCGGCGTCGAGCAGCGCGTCGTCGACCCGGTAGCGCGCGAGCGCCGCACGGCGTTCGTCGGCGGTCGCCTCGTCGCCCATGCTGACCCACACGTCGGTGTAGAGTGCCTGGGCGCCGGCCACGGCCTCGAGCGGGTCGGTGTGCAGCTCGAGGGAGCCGGTGGCGCCGTCGAGCAGCGCCAGATCCTCCTCCAGCGCGTAACCGGGAGGAGAGGCCACCGCAACGTCCAGGCCCGCGAGCGTGCCGAGCAGCGCGAGCGAGCGAGCGACGTTGTTGCCGTCGCCGACATAGGCGATTTGAGCCCCCTCAAAGGTGCCGAGCGCCTCGCGCAGCGTCAGCAGGTCGGCCAGCGCCTGGCAGGGATGGTGCAGGGCGGTGAGCATGTTGAAGATCGGCACTTCGCTGTACTCGGCCAGCTCGGCGAGCATCGCGTCGGGGCCCGTGCGCACGCCCACCGCGCAGACGTGCCGGGAGAGGACGAGCGCGGTGTCGCGCAGCGACTCTCCGCGCGAGAGCTGCAGCTCGTCTGAGCGCAGCACCACGGGATGGCCGCCGAGCTCGTCGATGCCTACCTCAAACGACAGCCTCGTCCTGGTGGAGGGCTTCTGGAAGATCAGCGCGACGCTCCGCCCGGAGAGCGCCTCGGAGGAAAGCGGCGCGGCCTTCAACTCGGCGGCGCGGTCGAGCAAGGCGTTTAGCTCCGCTGCCGTCAGCTCCGCTCCCGTAAGAAAGTGGCGTGTCATGGACCGGCCAGTCTAGGTTAGGCTGGGTAGAACGTCCGCGGAGAAAGGATCGTCCGATGAGAAAAGGTCTACTTTTAGGTGCGCTGATCGGCTGCTCCGCGCTTCTGTTGTTCGCGGCCGGCTGCGGGTCGAGTAGCTCCAGCAGCTCGACGGCGGCGAGCACGAGCACTTCCAGCGGCCTAAAAACGGACTCGACGCCCAAGTACGCCGCGCCGGCATCTTCGACGCCCGTGCAGAGTGGGACAGTCCAGATCGCCTATCGCAACATTGCGATCAACCCGGACACGATCAGGGTGAAGGTCGGAAGCACGATCAAGTGGACCGACTATGACGACGTCACCCACAACGTCACCTCCCAGTCCGGACCGGCCCACTTCGCCTCTGCGAACCTCACCGAAGGATCGACGTTCTCCTACAAGGTCACCAAACCGGGGATCATCCACTACGAGTGCACATATCACCCGGCGAGCATGAATGGGACGATCGAAGTCGTTAAGTAGGAGACCGAGTAGACCGGCCGCCTCAGCAAAGTTCAGCTGAAGTCTGGGAGACCCTCGTCGGGCGTGGAAGCGGTGGCGTAGAGCCGGCGGGGTATACGGCCCGCCGTGCGCGCCAGGCGTCCGGCCTGCACTGCGTGGCGCATCGCGCTCGCCATGCGCACGGGATCCTGGGCGCGGGCGATCGCGCTGGCGGCCATCACCGCATCGCAACCGAGCTCCATCGCGAGCGCCGCGTCGGAGGCCGTGCCGATGCCGGCGTCGAGCACGACCGGGACCCGTACGGCTTCGCGGATCAGGCTGATGTTGTAGGGGTTACGGATGCCCATGCCGCTGCCGATCGGCGAGCCCAATGGCATCACCGCCGCGCAGCCGATATCGACCAGCCGCCGTGCGAGAATCGGATCGTCGGTCGTATACGGCAGCACGACGAAGCCGTCGTCGACGAGCTCCTCCGCGGCGCGCAGCAGCTCGGGGGCGTCGGGCAGCAGCGTGTCCTCGTCGCCGATCACCTCGAGCTTGACCCAGTCGGTCTGGAACGCCTCACGCGCGAGCTTCGCGGTGAGGACTGCGTCGCGGGCGGTGAAGCAGCCGGCCGTGTTCGGCAGCAGCTCCACGCCGGCGGCGGAGAGCACGTCCACGAGCGAGCCGCGCGCGGCCGGATCGATCCGGCGCAAGGCGACGGTCACGAGCTGCGAGCCGCTATGCGCAATCGCCTCGGCGAGCAGCTCCAGCGATGGAAACCCGCCGGTGCCAAGCAACAGGCGCGATTGAAACTTGCGGCCAGCAATCCGCAGCGCATCTTCGATGGGTCCTGTGCCGTTGTGCGCAGCCGCGATGGGCGGTGCGGCGCTCGTCGGATCGGTCATCCCCCGGATCATCCTCCCTGCATCGCTGTGAGCACCTCCACATGTGAATCCGCGTCGAGCGTAAAGCTCGGCCAGGCGGCTCGTGGCACGACCTCGCCGTCGACGGCCACGGCAACTCCCCGAGCGGCGAGCGACAGGCCGAGACGCTCGAATACCGACGCGACAGTCTCGCCTGGTTGGATCTCAGCACTCTGCCCGTTGACGATCATCGCGGAGCTCCCACTGGGGAAAGCGAGTCTGTGCGTGGCGGACTGTCCGAATCCGCCGTAAAGCGCAAGGGGTCACAGGCGGACAGCAGCGGGTTGCCAGTTTGCCCACCGAGCAGCGCCTCGAGCACCAGCTCGGCGGTGACCGGCGCGAGCAGGATGCCGTTGCGGTGATGGCCCGTCGCCCAAGTCAAGCCGGGAAGCGCACCGGGGCCGACCAAGGGGACATTGTCTGGCGTGCCCGGCCGCAGCCCGACGCACAGCTCCTCGATCTGCAGCTCGCTCACGCCGGGGACGACCTCGTGGGCGTTGCGCAGCAGCTCGTACACCCCGCCCGCGGTCGCATGCCGCTCGAAGCCGCGCTCCTCGACGGTCGCGCCCAGGACATAGCGCCCGTCCGCGCGCGGGAGGAGGTAGCCGCCCTCAAACCGCACGACGCGCTTCAGCAGCCCCGGACCAGCGGGGTCGCGTAGGCGTAGGAGCTGGCCCTTGACCGGGCGTACCGGCACGCAGGCCTCCGCGGGTAAACCCTCCAGACGGCCGCTCCACGCGCCGGCGGCGATTACCACATGACGCGCGGACACGAGCTCGCCGTCCTGGAGCGCAACCGCCACAACCTGCGTCCCGGCGCCATCCAGCTCGACGCGCGCCACCGGCGAGTGCTCGCGCACTGCAACCCCGGCCACCTCACACGCCCGGCGCAATGCCCGGAGCACGCGGCGTGGATCGACGGAGTGATCCTCCGGCGCTTCCAGCGCCAAACGCATGGTGGATGCAAGCGCCGGCTCGCGCTCGCGGGCCTCGCTGCCTAGCAGACGCACCGTGTGCAGCCCCAGCGAATCGCGCCACGCGATCTGGCGCTCCAGCTCACGCGCCTGATCCTCGTCGCGCGCGAGCACCAGCGTGCCCGTCCTCAGCAGACCCACCTCCTCGCCGCTGCACCGCTCCAGCTCGGCCGCGAACTCCGGCCACAGCGCCACCGAGCGCAGCCCCAGCTCGAGCGCAGCCCGTCCGGCCTCACCGAACTCCACCTCGGCCACCGGCGCGAGCATCCCGGCCGCCACGTAGGAGGTTGCCCGCCCGATTGTGTCGCGCTCGAGCACCGTCACCGACAGTCCCTTCGCCCGCGCGCGCCAAGCGACAGTCAGGCCGATCACGCCGCCACCGACGACAATCACATCGGCCGGCCGGGCACCCTCGGAGATAGCGGACACATGGTTGATGCTAGCCCGCTGTCAGACTGCGGATCTATGTCCGTGCAAGACCTCGGCGCCGAGCGGCGTGCTCGTATCGCAGCCGCACGGCTGTACCTCGTCTGCGGGTCGATCTCGGATACGTCTTCCGCTGAGGCCGCGCTACCGGACCTACTGCGCGCGGCGATCGCAGGCGGCGTGGACATAGTGCAGCTGCGCGAGAAGCAGCTTCCCGACGATGAGCTGGTCGCGGTCGCGAATGCCGCGCGAGCGCTGTGCGAGCGGCTCGGCGCGCTGTTGATCGTCAACGACCGACCGTTCGTCGCACGGGAGGTGGGCGCCGACGGGGTGCACGTCGGCCAGGAGGACATGCCGGTCGAGGAGGTGCGCGAGCTCCTCGGCGCCGACATGGTGATCGGACTCTCCACCCACGCCCCGCAGGAGATCGATGCCGTGGATGCCGGGCTCGTCGACTACATCGGCGTCGGGCCCGTCCACGCCACCCCGACCAAGCCGGGTCGTCCCGCGGTGGGCTTGGAGCTCGTGCGCTACGCCGCCGAGCACGCGTCCGTGCCGTTCTTTGCGATCGGCGGGATTGACGCTTCGAACGCAGCCGACGCGATCGATGCCGGGGCACGGCGACTGTGCGTATTGCGCGCGATCGCCGCGGCGGAGAATCCCGAGCACGCCGCCCGCGAGCTGCTCGAGCTGCTCGACGCGTATCCCCTGGAGACCTGAGTTGGCGTCGTCCAATCGCCCCGAGCGCGGTCAGCGCGATGAGCTGCTCCGCGCCGAGCTGGAGCCTCTGGGCGAGGGCGAACGTCCACCCGCGCTGCTCGTCGCGGTCGCCGTTTGTGCACTGCTCGCCCTTGGGGTGATCGTCGGCGCCGCGACCGTGCACGACCTCCGTAGCCGCGGTGGCTCACTCCCAGGCGGCGCCTTTTTGACGATCGTCCTGCTGCTGCTCGCCTCCGGCATGTATCAGCGGCGCTATTGGGCGGTGCTCGGCTTCGAGGCGCTACTCGCCTTCCAGATCATCGTCACCTCGCTCGCGCTCGTCGTCGCCTCGACGATCCTCGCCGCGGCGATCTGCGTGGTGAGCGTCGGGCTCGGGGGGTGGCTGTTCTGGAAGCTGGTGCGGGTGATGGGCAGGATTCAGGCCGGCGAACACCAATAGCCTCGCGCCTTCATGGGACGGCCCTGGAAGCGCAGCGACGTTCGATAGGCTCAGGCCTCTATGGCAGAGAGTTCCTACGACTGCATCGTGATCGGCTCCGGCCCCGGCGGCTACGTGGCCGCGATCAGGGCCGCCCAGCTCGGAAAAAAGACCGCCGTGATCGAGCAGGACAAGGTCGGCGGGCGCTGCCTGAACTACGCGTGCATCCCCGCCAAGGCGGTGCTGCGCTCGGCCGACCTGCTCACGGAGATTCGCGAGGCGGACGAGTACGGCCTGAAGGTCGCGAGCGTCGAAGTCGACTACGCCGGCGTGCAGGCACGGCGCGAGAAAGTCGTCTCCACGCTCACCGGTGGTGTCGCCGGGCTGTTCAAGAAAAACACGATCGACCTGATCGAAGGCTCGGCCACGCTGAGCGCGGACGGGAATGTGCTCGTCGAGGCGGACGGCAACAAGCAGACGTTCGGTGCGGAGACCGTGATCCTGGCCACCGGCTCGATCCCGCGGGCGATCCCGGGGGTCGAGTTCGGTAGGAGCGTGATCGGCACCGAGCAGGCGTGGGCGCTCGGAGAGCTGCCCGCGCGCTTGGCGGTCGTCGGCGCGGGCGCCTCGGGGGCGGAGATCGCTTCGGGCTTCGCGCGGCTGGGCAGCGAGGTGCTGCTGCTGGAGGCGCTCGACAGGGTGCTGCCGACCGAGGACGCGGACGTCTCGCGGCTGGTCGAGCGAGGCCTCAAGCGTCAGGGCATCCAGGTCCATACCGACACCCCGGTCAAGGACGTGCAGGAGACCGACAAGAGCGTGAGCTTCTCCTACGGCGATCAAACCGCCGAGGTCGATTACCTCGTGATCGCCGCCGGCCGCGGCGCGGACATCGACGGGCTCGGCCTGGCAGAGGCCGGGGTAGAGCTCGACGAGCGCGGGCTGGTGCAGGTCGACGGCGCACTGCGCACATCGCGCAAGGGCGTCTACGCGATCGGCGACCTCGTCGCGGGGCCGGCGCTCGCGCACAAGGCCTCCGATGAGGGCGTGATCGCCGCCGAGGACTCCGCGGGTCTGCAGACCCATCCGATCGCCTACGTCGACATCCCGCGCGCGACCTTTTGCACGCCGAACGTCGGCTCCTTCGGTCTGACCGAGGCGCAGGCCAAGGAGCAGGGCTACGACGTGATCGTCGGCAAGGTGCCCTACGGGGCGGTCGGCGGCGGGATCGTCTACGGCGACCGCTCAGGGATGGTGAAGCTCGTCGGCGAGTCCAAATACGGCGAGCTGCTCGGCGGGCACATCGTCGGCGCGCGGGCGACCGAGCTGATCCAGGAGCTCGTGAACGTGCGAGCGCTGGAGGGCGGCTTCGCCGAGGTGGCCCGCACGATCCACGGGCACCCCACCCTGTCCGAGGCCGTGATGGAGGCTGGACGCGCCGCCGACGGTTGGTTGATTCACGGTTGAGAAGGCCGTTCCGTGGCGTCATACGCCATCCGCGACCCGGCCTCCTACGTCGCGAGCACTAGTCTCGGCGGGATGCCCGACTCGGACGCCGCCTTCTACTTCGACCTGGCAAGTCCGCTCGCCTACCTCGCCGCGGAGCGCGTTCTGCATGTTTTGCCTGGCCCGGCCGAGTGGCAGCCGGTGCTGGCGCGGGAGCTGCCCGGCGTGGAGTCGATCGAGGCCCACCGCGGGAGCGCCGAAGAGGAGATCTTCCGCGCGGAGATCGAGCACGCGGCGCGCGAGCAGGGCCTACAGCCCCTGACGTGGCCGAGCCCCTTCCCGTTCGACAGCGGGCTGGCGATGCGCGTCGCCACGTATGCCAAGTCGATCGGGCGAACGGTGCCCTTCGTGCAGGCAGCCTTCCGCCAGGCATTCGCCGGAGGACACTCGCTCGAGGACCCGGACTATGTGCTGATCGCCGCCGCGGCCTGCGAGATGCACCCGGCCGCGGTGCTCAAGGGAGCAGGGTTGCGTTCGGTGAAGGAGCAGCTGTCCAGCGCCACCGCACGCGCAGCCCGGGCGGGAGTAACCGGCGTGCCGGCGGTGCGCCTCGGTGAGCAGGCGTTCGTCGGCGAGCACGCCGTCGAGGAGGCGGCCGCGGCCGCCCATGCGAGCAACGGGGATACGCGATGAAGGCCAACCGCGCCTACCGGCTGATCGTCACGCGTGGAGGACGGGCGCCCGCGCTGCTGGCGGACACCGGCAGGGTCGACCACATCGAGGTCGTCGAAGTAGACGCCGGAGAAGTGATCCTGTTCTGGGATCGCCCGCCTCAGGCTGCATCGAAGCTCGCGCGGGCGCTGCGTGCAGATCTGTCGCAGCTGGAGGCCGAGGAGTTCATCGCGCGCTGGGCTACCGTGGAGCATTGATGTCCGGGTTGCCAGAGACCGAGGCCGCGCGGGAGTGGCTGGAGACGATGACGCTGATTCGCCACTTCGAGGAGCGCGCGGGCGAGATGTACGCGCGGGCGAAGATTGGCGGCTTCCTGCACCTGTCGATCGGCGAGGAGGCCACGATCGTGGGCAGTACACGGGCGCTGCGCGAGACGGACTACCTCGTCTCGACCTACCGCTCGCACGGCTATGCGCTGGCGCGCGGCACCCCACCTGAGAGGGTGATGGCCGAGCTGTTCGGGCGCGTCGACGGTTGCTGCGGCGGGCACGGCGGCTCGATGCACATGTTCGACATCGAACGGCGCTTCATGGGTGGCTACGGGATCGTCGGCGGCAACCTGCCGATCGCGACCGGGATCGGGCTGGCGAGCGACTACACCGGCACCGACGACGTGACCCTGTGCACGTTCGGCGACGGCGCATCGAACCAGGGCACGTTCGGGGAAGCTTTGAACCTCGCAGCGTTGTGGCGGCTACCAGTGGTGTTCGTCGTGATCAATAACCAGTTCGGCATGGGCACCTCGCTCGCGCGTCACTCCGCGGTGACCGATCTGCAGCGCAAGGGCGAGTCGCTCGGTATCCCTGGAACGCGCTGCGATGGGATGGACGTGACCGCCACGCACGCGGTGATCGCCGCGGCCGTAAGCCAAGTGAGGGAAGACCGCCGGCCAGTGCTCGTCGAGGCCGTGACGTACCGCTTTCGCGGCCATTCGATGGCCGATCCCGAGGAGTACCGCACAAAGGAGGAGGTCGCGCACTGGCGCGAGCGCGACCCGATCCCGGCGTTCGGTGCACTGCTCGAAGGCAAGGGGATCCTCGACGCGCAAGCGCGCGAGCAGATCGATCGAGCGGCGATCGCCCGGATCGATGCGGCGGTCGAGTTCGCGGAGGCATCGCCGTTCCCTGCAGCGGAGTCGCTGTACGAGGATGTTTACGTCCTCGACCAGCATGCCCGCGGGGCCTACCACTGATGGCGCAGCTGCGCTACCGCGAGGCGCTGAACGCAGCGCTGCGCGAGGAGCTAAAGCGCGATGAGCGCGTGATGCTGATGGGCGAGGACATCGGCGTGTTCGGCGGGGCGTTCAAGGTCACGGCGGGGCTGCTGGGGGAGTTCGGCGAGCGCCGGGTCCGCGACACGCCGATCTCGGAGAACACGATCGTGGGCGTCGGCGTGGGCGCCGCAATGAGCGGGCTGCGGCCGGTGGTCGAGCTGATGACGATCAACTTCGCACTGCTCGCCTTCGACCAGATCGTCAACAGCGCCGCCCACATCCGCTATATGTTCGGCGGCCAGGTGTCGGTGCCCCTGGTGATTCGCATGCCCCAGGGCGCCGGCCACCAGCTCGGGCCGACCCACTCCCATTGTTTGGAGGCGATGTTTTTGCACGTGCCCGGCCTGCTCGTCGCCGTCCCCGCCACGCCGGCCGATGCGAAGGGCCTACTGAAGACGGCGATCCGCGACGAGAACCCAGTGATCTTTATCGAGCACGAGTCGCTGTACGGGATCCGCGGCGAGGTGCCCGACGACGATCAGGTGACGGTCGACTTCGGCCATGCGCGGATCGCCCGCGAGGGCGCGGACGTGACGATCGTCGGCGTCTCACGGATGGCGCTCACGGCCGAGCGGGCCGCAGAGACGCTCGCGCAAGAGCATGGCGTCGAGGCCGAAGTGATCGACCCGCGGACATTGCGCCCACTCGACCTCGACACAATCCTCGCGTCGGTGAAGAAGACCAACCGCTGCGTGGTCGTCGAGGAGGGTTGGCCGCATGGCGGCGTCGGTGCGAACCTTGCGGCACTGATCGCCGAGCACGCCTTCGACGACCTCGACGCGCCGATCGCGCGCGTGTCCGGCGCCGACGTGCCGATGCCGTATTCGAAGCCGCTGGAGGACATCGCCTTCCCGCACGAGCCCCAGATCGTCGAGGCAGCGCTCGTGAGCCTCGGAGCACGTCCGGCAGCCTCCGGAGCACGCTAGATGGCCGAGATCGTGATGCCCAGGCTGTCGGACACGATGGAGGAGGGCACGATCCTGCGCTGGCTCGTCGCCGACGGCGAGCCCGTGAAGCGCGGTCAGGAGCTCGTCGAGATCGAGACCGACAAGGCGAACATGACGTACGAGTCCGACCAGGAAGGAGTCCTTCGGACGATCGCCGCCGAGGGGGACACGCTGCCGGTAGGTGCTCCAATCGCACAAATCGGAGCCGAAGATCCCGATACATCTGTCTCGACAACGGCCAAAAATGAGGATGATGAGCCGTCCTGGAGACCGGCCGGCGTGCGCGCGGTGGGTGAGACCCCTGACGGCGACGTATCTCCGATTACGCCGATTTCGCCAAAGGCGCTGGGGGCGCATGACACACAAGGGAGCAAACGCCTCAGGGCATCGCCGGTCGCACGTCGTATCGCACAGGAGAACGACATCGATTTGAACACCCTGACCGGGAGCGGCCCGGGCGGGAGGATCGTCAAGGCGGATGTGCAGAGAGGGACCGCCAAGCCACCCCCCGCCACGGGATCGGTGGAAGTGAGCACCGCGAAGGGCGAGACCACGATCGTCGAGCTCACGCGCACCCAGCAGACGATCGCGCGGCGGATGGCCGAGGCGAAGGCGACGATTCCCGAGTTCACGCTGCAGATGGAGATCGATATGGAGGCCTGCGTCGCGTTGCGCTCCGAGTTGAAGGCCCTAGGTCACGTAGACGCGCCCACGTACAACGACATGGTCGTGAAGGCCTGCGCGCTCGCGCTGCGCGAGACCCCGCGCGCCAACGGCGGCTACCGCGACGGTCGGGTGCAGCTGCATTCGCGCGTGAACGTCGGCGTGGCGGTCGCCGCCGAGGAGACGTTGGTTGTGCCGACAGTGTTCGACGCCGACCAGAAGTCATTGGGCGAGATCGCCCGCGAGACGCACGCGCTGGCCGCAAGGGTGCGCGACGGGTCGATTACCCCCCCAGAGCTCGGCGGAGGCACGTTCACGGTCTCCAACCTCGGCATGTTTGGCGTGAGTAACTTCACCGCGATCATCAACCCGCCCCAGGCGGCGATCCTGTCAGTCGGCTCATTGGGGCCGCGCGCCGTTGTCCACGACAGCGAGGTGCAGGCGCGCAACACGATGACGGTGACGCTCGCCTGCGACCACCGCATCCTCTACGGCGCCGATGCCGCGCGGTTCCTGGCCCGTATCCGCGCATTGCTCGAAGCACCGGCCGCGCTCACCCTCTGAACATTGGCCCGGCGCTAACCTGAGCATATGACCCGCAACGAGCTATGGGTGTGCCACCTCGGCACGGTTCCCTATCTCGACGCGGTCGCCCTCCAGAAGCAAGTTCGCGGCCGCAGGCAGGCCGAGGAACTGCCCGACACGCTCCTCCTACTCGAGCATCCCGCCGTCTACACGCACGGCCGTCGCTCGGCCGCGGGCGAGCTGCCCTTTGACGAGGACTTCTACCGCGCGAAAGGCATCGACCTCGTCGCGACCGACCGTGGTGGCCGCGTCACCTACCACGGCCCCGGCCAGCTCGTCGGCTATCCGATCATGGGAGTGACCGACATCGGTGCGCACCTGCGCACGATGGAAGCCGCAATCGTCGTCGCGCTCGGCGCGGAAGGGGTCGACGGGGCCCGCTCGCGTGCGGACGAGGGACCCGACTACACCGGCGTGTGGGTCGGCCCGCGTAAGATCGCCTCGATCGGCGTGCACGTCTCCAGGGGAATCTCAACGCACGGCTTTGCGGTGAACGTCGTGAACGACCTCGACCCGTTCTCCTGGGTCGTCGCCTGTGGGTTGCCCGACGTAGCGATGACTTCAATCATCGACGAGCTGAGGGCCTCGAACCCCCGACAGGCGAGTTATGATTCTGCTGCTCTGACCGTCGACGAGGCGCCCGGGGTAGCGTGCTTTCGTAAGCGTATGGCGCACGCGTTCTGCCAGGCCCACGGCCGCCGCCAGCGGCTCGTCTCACCGCGACGCCTGGGAATCGAAGCGCCGATCGCGATCCCACCCGTGCGGCGGGTGGCGGTGCCCGCATGAGTCCGCCCCCGGCTGCCACGGAGACTGCCCCCGAGCGTGAGCACGTCACGCGCTCGCGCAAAAACCCCGGCGGGATGGACGTGCTCAAGGTCCTAGGCCCCGACGTGCGCCCGCTGCGCGAGCGCAAGCCACCGTGGTTCAAAGTACCGCCGCCCGGCGGCCAGCGCTACCGCGAGCTGACCGAGCTGATCAAGTCGGAGAACCTGCACACGGTCTGCCAGGAGGCCGCCTGCCCGAACGTCGGCGAGTGCTGGGAGCGGGGCACCGCGACGTTCATGATCCTCGGCGACACCTGCACGCGGCGCTGCGGGTTCTGCAATGTGCAGACCGGCAAGCCGACCTGGAACGACCCCCTGGAGCCGGCGCGGGTCGCGCGCTCGATCGCACGCATGGGTCTGCGCCACGCGGTGATCACCTCGGTCGACCGCGACGACCTGCCCGACAAGGGCGCATCCGCGTTCGTCGGCGTGATCCGCCAGGTCCGCCGCCAGGCACCCGAGTGCCAGATTGAGGTGCTGACCCCCGACTTTCAGGGCCAGGAGATGCCGCTCGCGAAGGTGATCGCCGAGCGCCCGGACGTCTTCAACCACAACGTCGAGGTCGTCCCGCGCCTCTACCGCATCGCCCGGCGCGGTTCGGAGTTCCAGCGCTCCTGTCGCGTCCTGCGCCTCGCCGGAGAGATGGGCGACGGCGAGGTCGTGACGAAGTCCGGCCTGATGGTCGGACTCGGGGAGACCCACGATGAGCTCCTGGACACCTTCGCCACCCTGCGTAAGCACGGGGTCGGAGTGCTCACCGTCGGTCAGTACCTGCGACCGTCAGAGCGTCACCTCCCGGTCGTGCGCTACTGGCACCCGGACGAGTTCGCCGCGCTCGAGCGGGCGGCCTACGAGCTCGGCTTCGACCATGTCGCGGCGGGCCCACTGGTGCGCTCCAGCTACCACGCCGACCAGCATGTCCCCCAAGCTCGCCCGGGTGTCGGCCCACTCGCCGGCGTCGGGGACGCTAGCCGCGGATAGTCTGCACCGATCCTCCCGCCAAGCAACATCCGATCGCGGCTATGACGCGTGCCGTAGTGCTCCTTACGGCGCTGATCTTCATCCTCGGCTTCGCCTTCCTCACCGTCAGCGCCGCCCTCAATCAGGGGGTGACGATCGCCAGCGTGCTGTCAGCCTTTATCCTCGTGCTGCTGTTCGTCGGGATCGTCGGCGCGATGTTCAATCCTCCCCGCAAGTAACACTCTCACCTGACACGTCGCAGGTCGCGGGGAGCTAGTCTCGTTGTGGCCTTCGCAGGCAGCACCGCGAGGCTCTTCCGGCGGCGGTCGGCGTGATCGGCAGAACGACTATGAGCACCTCCCCGTTCATGACCCCCAGTCACCGGCGCCGGCGCCGCGAGGTGGCCTCCCGCCGGCGACGTCGCCGGCGGGCCGTTTTCACGGTCGCGATCGTGCTGGCGCTGACGGCGGCGGTCGTCGTGATGGCCTTCGCCGGCCCGGGCGCCGCCCACGAATCAACGGCGGCGGCGCATCGACGGTCCAACGCGCACGCCGCCACGGCGACGCTCCCTGCGGCGAGGACTCCCACGGCGGCGCTCGAGCACGCGACGCGCTCCCCGATCGGCCTGCCGCTCGGCACGCCCGCGCTCGCCCTGAAAGGGATCGGCAATCCCGCCGAAGATCCGGTGCACCCACCCTTCCACGAACAGCCACACGCGGGCATCCTGTTCAATCTCGACACGGGGCAGGTCCTGTGGCAGCACAACGCGTACACGCGCCTAAGGATCGCCAGCCTGACGAAGATGATGACCGCGCTGCTAACGGTCACCTCGGCGCCCGCGGACACACCCGTGCTGATCACGAGGGAAGCGGTGGATATGCCCGGCTCGAAGGTCGGGGTGCTGCCGCTCGGCAAACACGTGAAGCTCGAGACGCTCCTCTACGGTCTGCTGCTGCCCTCGGGCAACGATGCCGCGGTGGCGCTCGCACAGCATGTCGCGGGCACAGTCGACAAATTCGTGACCCGCATGAACGACGAGGCCGCGAAGCTGGGGTTGGGCTGCACTCACTACTCCTCGCCGTCGGGCTACTACGACCAATACAACTTCTCCTGCGCCGCCGACCTCGCGCTGCTCGCACACGACGACCTCGAACAACCGCGCATCGCAAGCGTCGTCCACACCTACTCGGCGGTCCTGCCGTTTCCGATCAAGGGCGGCAAGCTGTACCTGTACAACAACAACCCGCTGCTGATCTACGGCTACCCGGGCGTCACCGGCATGAAGACGGGCGAAACCGAAGCCGCCGGCCGCTGCCTGGTGGCGACCGCCGAGCGCCACGGCGTGCGCCTCGGCGTGGTACTGCTGCACTCGCCCGACCCGGGCACGCAGGCGAGCTACCTGCTCGACCGCGGTTTCGAAAGCGTCTACCACCAGGCGCCCGTCCCGGCGCCGGCGATGCCGCCCGGCGCCTGAGAGGAACACCTCTCGGACCGCAAGGGAGTACCGTTCCTCGTATCGATTGACTGGTCAGTCAGCCAAAGGAGGATGCAGCCGTGGATCTCGACGACACCCCAGAGCAGGCCGCCTACCGCACCCAGGTGCGCGCTTGGCTCGCAGAGCACAAGTCCCAGGCGCCGATCCTCACCGGCCCCGGCGCGCTGAAGGACGAGGATGAGATCGTCGCCGCGCGGCGCGCCTGGCAGGGCAAGCTCGCCGAGGCCGGCCTCGCGGGTGTGACCTGGCCGAAGGAGTACGGCGGCCAGGGCCTTGGCCCGATCGAGCAGCTGATCTGCAACCAGGAGATCGGCCAGGCGAAGGTGCCCGGTATCCTCGACGCGATTGGCGTGGGCATGCTCGGCCCGACTCTGATCGCCCACGGTACCGACGAGCAGAAGGGACGCTACCTCGGCCCGATGCTGCACGGCGACGAGGTCTGGTGCCAGCTGTTCTCCGAGCCTGCCGCAGGCTCTGATCTGGCGGCCGTGCAGGCCCGTGCGCGCCTGCAGGACGACGGCAGCTGGCGCCTGTCCGGCCAGAAGGTGTGGACGACCAACGCCCAGTTCGCCTCCTACGGGCTGCTGCTCGCGCGCACCGACGCGGACGTCCCGAAGCACAAGGGCATGACGATGTTCATCGTGCCGATGGACGCCGCCGGCGTGACGGTCAGGGGCCTGCGCCAAATCTCCGGCGAGGCCGAGTTCAACGAGGTCTTCTTCGAAGATGTCGCGCTGGACTCCGACGCTGTCGTCGGCGGTGTCGGCAACGGCTGGGGCACCGCGCTGACGACGCTGATGTTCGAGCGCGTCACGATCGGCCTCGGCGGCGAGGGCCTCGGCTTCAACTCCAACCGCTTCGCGCAGGCGATCGCCGCGGACGAGCACGCCCGCCGCGACCCCGAGGTGCGCCACCAGCTCGGCGAGATCGCCTCTGAACTGCTGGCGGTGCGCTTCACCGGCTACCGCACGCTGACCGCCCTGCAGAAAGGCCAGATCCCCGGCCCGGAGGCAGGGCTGGCGAAGGTCACGATCGTCAACGGCGCGATCAAGGCCGGCGATCTGATCACTGACGTGATCGGGCCCGATGCGCTCGACGAGGACAGCGAGTGGGCCTACATGATCTCCTTCCTGCCCGGCCTGAAGTCCGCGGGCGGGACCGAAGAGATTCTGCGCAACACGATCGGCGAGCGAGTGCTCGGGCTGCCGCCCGAGCCGCGCCTGGACAAGGGCATCCCATTCTCGGAGCTGCGCTCCAAGGAAGGAGCAGCGGCATGAATCTTGCACTCTCAGACGAGCAGGTCTTCCTGCGCGAGGCCGCGCGCGGCGCGCTGTCGCGCTTGCAGACGATCGAAGCCGCCCGCGAGGCGCTCGACGGTAACGCCCCGCTGCCCGACCTGTGGCCGACCGCGATGCAGGCGGGCTGGCCCGGCCTGCTGATCGACGAGGAGCATGGTGGCGCGGGCCTGGACGCGTTCGACGCAATGCTCGTGCTCGGCGAGTGCGGCCGTGTGCTGGCCGGTGTGCCGCTGCTCGGCCACCTGCCCGCGAGCGCGATCCTGAACGACTCGCCGAATGCGGCCGGGTTCCTGCCCGAGGTCTCGAGCGGCGAGCGACGAGCGGCCTACCTACCCGCCCAGCCCCCCAGCGACGTCAGCGATCGCTGGAGCACAGACCCGGCCAGCGGCCTCGAGCGTGGGGCTCTGCCCACCGCCGGAGCTCCCGACGAGGATGGTCGCGTGCCAATCAACGGGAGCTTCGCGTTCGTGCCCGACGCTCCCGGGGCGAGCGGCATGGTGGGGGTCGCGCTGCAGGACGGCCGACCTGTCGGGATTGCGGTCCTCAACGACTCCCGAGGCGTCGAGGTGAAGCCGGTGAGCCGTTACGACGCGACCAGATCGCTCGGACACGTCTCGTTCACCGACTCACCGGCCGTCCTCCTGGACGCCTCTGAGGAGTCCCTCGCCGCCGCCTGGTACCTCGCCCAGGCTTTGATCGCGGCCGAGTCGCTCGGCAGCGTCGAGACCGCGCTGGACGTGTCGGTCGCCTACGCCAAGGAGCGCCACACGTTCGGCCGCGCGATCGGCTCTTACCAGGCGGTGAAGCACTCCCTGACGGAGGTTCTGCGCCAGCTCGAGAACGGACGCTCGCTGCTCTACTACGCCGGCTGGTCACGTAACGGCAAGCCGGAGGAGTTCCCGCTCGCGGCCAGCGCCGCGCGCTCGGTAGCCGGCCGTGCGCTCGACCAGGCCGCGCGCACGATGATCTCCGTGCACGGCGGCATCGGCGCCACCTGGGAGCACGACGCGCCGCTGTACTTCCGCCGCGCCCAGCTATCCCGCCGCCTGCTCGGTGGGACCGCCGGCGCCACGGATCGCGTCGCGGGCGAGCTGATCGCCCAGGCAAGCGCCGCCTGAGCCGAAGCGGGATTCACCTGAGCGGCGCCGCTATTCGCGGCGCCCACGCTTCGTGGCGCGGGTGGCGGTGGCCGCCTTTGGCTTCGTTTCGGCTTCGAGCGCCGTCAGCACGGGCGCGCCGTAGGCGGCGTGCACCGCTTCGATCATCGCTCCTTCGACACCACAGTTGATGCAGAACGAGTGCTGTGACCAGCCGATCGCGCGGGCCAGCACCTCGTCGGCGTAGCTCACGCCAGTCGCATCGTGGCCGTAATAGTCATACGCCGCGTCCCACGCCGCGCCGTTCAGCGCGTATTCCGCACCGTCCGCCGAGAGCAGATGCGCGGCCGCCATGATCGAGTCGAAATCGTCGTAGATCGACGGGTGCGTCGCCGTCATGTGGTCATAGACAGCCGGGCGCTTTCCATACTCATAGGAGTCGCTCACGAGGTCCCAGGTCGATCCGGTGCCCCGTCCGTCCCCATTGGTCACGTTGAATTGCATCGGCCCCCCGCAGCACCCGGCGAAGTTCAGTCCGTGGTAGGTGCTCGGAGCTGTCGAGAACGCGGACTCCTGCTTGTGGATCGACGCGATCAACAACCAATTCACGCCGAACGTGCTCTGCGCCGTGGCGTAGATTGGGTAGAAGCCTTCCATCCAGCGCGTCGGTATTGCAGTTTCGGTCTGATCAACCAAGCGCCGCGCGGCCAGCTGCTGCTGTGCTTCTGACGGCTGTGCGACGATCGTCGCCCCAGGTGAGCGTCGCCCACGCCTTCCGCTCTGCTCCGCGCTGGAATTGTGTGACCCAGTCGACGAACCCTGGTCTGCAGCCACACCGGCGAGCACGCTCGCGGACTGCGCCACGCTCGGCGTCGGGGTAACCGCCGCCGCCAGCACCGCGGGAGGCGCCGCGTGGGGCACAGGGGTGTTCGTGCGCCCGACCAGGCCGGTCAGCACCGCCACCAGCACAGCCAAGCCAAGCCCACCGAGCGCCAGCGCAACCAGCCATGCCCCTCGTTCAGAGTGCGGGGTCGGCAGATTGGCGCCGGGCGTAGACGTAGATGTAGAGGAATCGGCCATCATCGATCGTTACACCGTATCCACGGCGGCTCAATCAGGCATCAGTTGAACGCGCCCACGAGCCCTCCACGCCGGTGCTGCCGGTGCCCCCAGCGAGACGTTCGGCCTACCCTCGGGTTGTGACTCACATGGGCAAGCTCGCTTTGATCCTTTCGACGCTCGCGCTCTTCTGCTTGAGCGGAACCGTTGATGCGGCGCCGCTGACCGCCATCCAGCAGCACTATCTGACGCTGGCCCAGACGGGGGTTTCACACGCCGAGCAGCGCTGGGGCGATCGCCGGCTCGGATGGTATGACGCACAACTGGGGGACCGCGAAAGGTATCCGCTGGCCACGATCTGGGACATCGTGCCGCTGTTCCAGTCGCTCGATGCGATCGCGATCGCCGAGCCCACCCAGGCCAACAGGCGCGCCGTACGTCGCTTTGCCCGTGGCGCCGAGCGCTACCTGAACAGGGGACTGCGCCCGCTGCCCGGCTACTCGCCCTACCCGGGCGACCGCGAAGCCGACACCGAGACATGGTTCGACGACAACGGCTGGTGGGGCCTAGCGTTCTTCGATGCCTACCGCGCAACTGGCACGCGCCGCTGGCTCAAGGACGCCGAACGGGCGCTCGCCTACGTCGCCGCCGCCGGCTGGGACAGCGAAGGAGGTGGAATCTGGTGGAACACCGAGCATCCCTACAAGGCCGGCGAGGCGCTCGCCGCAGACACGCTGCTGGCGACACTGATCTATGAGCAGACGCACTCCGCCTTCGCCCTCGGGGAGGCGGAAAAGTTTCTACTCTGGGGCAACACGATCGGTTTCAGCTCCGCCAACGGCCTGTACGCCGGCAGCAGCGTCAACCCAACTCCGATCGACTACATCGAGTCGCCTCTGATCTATGCGCAGGCGCTGCTTTGCAAGGAAACGGCGAGCGCCGCCGACTGCGAACGTGTGGAACCGCTGCTGGCCACATCGTTGCGGCGTTTCGGGCAACTGCTCGACTTCGCCCCGCAGTACGACGCGATCTACCTGCAGTGGATGCTCGCGCTGTACTCGCTCGACCACAACCCGGCCCTGTACGCGCTCGCCGCCGCGAACGCGCGCGAAGCACAGGCGCACGCGCTGAACGGCGAAGGGCTCTACCTGCGCTCCTGGAGCGGGGAAACGCTCTCCACTGCCGATGCCCTGCCGGGGAGCCTGCAGACGCAGGCCGCGACCACCAGTCTGTTCGCGTGGCTGGCGGTGTACCCGCCGCCGCCGGCCTAGATGTGAGCTCCGTTCAGAGGCTGAGCCGCTGTCCAGGGGCTCTATCCTGGGCGACTGCCGGCCGGGTCGGGTCAACGCCGGGGCCGGTCCCGGGCTGGGCTCAAACCCCCACGGCTCTGCGCAGCAGGCGATCGAACAGAAGGTCCGGGAGCAGGCGACTCGCCCACACCATCGCGTGCGCGTCGCGGCCGATGAGATAGCGCGCGCGCATCCGCTTGGCGCTCAGCGCGCGCTCGATCGTCTGCGCCACCCGCTCGGACGGGATGCCGCGGCGGGCGGTGCTCTGGAGCGTCTTGGCCATCGCAGCGGGTACGTGGCCATACTGCTCGCGCAACTCCTCGGGTACCGCGAACTCGTCGACCTGGCCGCGATTCTTCTCCCAGATCGGGGTGGCGACCGACCCCGGCTCGATCAGTGCCACCTGGATGTGAGAGCCGGCGAGCTCCAGGCGCAGCGAGTTTGCCACCGCCTCCAGCGCGTACTTCGAAGCGTGATAGGGCGCCAGGTATGGCGTGGTGAGCAGCCCGCCGACGGAGGAGATCAGCACGATGCGTCCACGCGCGCGCCGCAGCGCCGGAATCAGCGCCTGGGTCACGGCCACATGTCCGAAGAAGTTCACGTCGAACTGGCGACGCAGATCGTCCAGGGAGATCAGCTCCAGCGGCCCGCCGACGGCGCTGCCGGCATTATTGACAAGCGCGTCCAAGTCACTGGGCGCGAGCTCGCCCACTCGCTCTGCGGCCTGCTCGATCTGCGCAGGATCGGTCACATCGAGCTCCAGCGGTATCACCCGCTCACCCCCCGCGACCCTCAGCGCCTCCCCGTCCGCCGTCTTGCGCACACCCGCGAGCACCGTCCAGCCGGACCCCGCCAGCCGCAGCGCCGTCGCGCGGCCGATGCCCGTCGAGGCGCCGGTGATCAGGACGGTGGGCACCTAATGAGTATGACCTCAACTCATCGGCGAGGCCAGCGCCCGCGGCGGGTGGACCTCATCACCTTCGTCCTAAACGCCTTAGGATGTCTCTCTGATGATCTCGCGCATCGCCACCTCTGGCCTCAGGCGCGCAGTGGTGGTGCTCGCGCTGCTCCTCGCACTTCTCGCCGGCTACATATCGAGTATCGCGGGCGGCGCTCCCGACGAGGCGCGGCTGGGCGGAGCCTCCAGCGCCTGCGGCGCGACCGTGCTCGAAGCCCTCAACCAGGTGACGATGCGCGTCTACGACGAGGGCGTCTCCAGCGAACGCACCGAAATCGCGGAGCACCTCGTCAAGGGCTCGCGCGCGCTGCGCGAAGCTGTCGAAAGCGACGATCCTGCAGCCGCGCGCACGGCCGCAGCGGCACTGCTGGCGGGCGGGCACCTGACGAACCTGACCGTGACCCGAGGTGGCAAGACCCTGGCAAGCGTCGGCTCCGAAGGCGCGCTGGCGCCGCTGCACGGGTCGATCCTCGGCTCCACGGGAGCCCCGATCGCGAGCTTCGTGATGAGCGTGTGGGCCGATCGCGGCTTCCTCTCCGAGCTGAAGGGCGTCGTCGAGGGCGACGTCGCCCTGCGCGAGGGCAACCACAGCCTCGACGGCTCGTTTGCGATGCCGGCAGGCGAGCTTCCGCCGGCAGGCACGCTGACGGAGCACGGAACCGTTTTTCAATATGCCTCATTCCCCGCCTCGGCCTATCCCTCCGGCTCACTGCGCGTCTATCTCCTGAGGTCTGTGAACTCAACCGCGCGCATCTGCGGCGCCACCTCTCAGGACACGCTCGTCAACACGCTCGGTCGCGTGGCGGCGCTGATCTATGCCGGCGAGGGCGGTCCGCATGCACTGATCCAGGTGCACAACGCCCAGCAGAACAGCGCTCTGTTGCAGGCGGTCGCCGAACGCAACCCCGTCGCCGCCCGGAAGGCGGTCGTCGGCGTGGTCTACGACCACAGTCACATCGTGCGTCTGCGCGTGAGCGCCGGCGGACACCTGCTCGCGGACGTCGGCGGCCCGTACGTGCTCGCCCCCGTAAGCGCGCCGCTACGCCTGCACGGCAAGCGGATCGGCGAACTGGAGCTCTCGATCCAGGACGACGAAGGCTACCTGCGGCTCGCCAAGCGGCTCGTCGGCCTCGACGTGCTCATGTATATGAACCCCGACTCTCCTCACGCCACGCTCGTGAAGAACAGCCTTGGTCCCGGGGTGGGCGGGTTCTCATCCGTCCCCACCAGCGGCCTCTACCACTATCGCGGACACACCTTCCGCGTGTTCACGCTCGACGCCCGCTCGTTCCCGGCCGGGCCGCTGCGAATCGCGGTCCTGATCCCAATCCCCTACTCCTGAGTGCTCAGGCGAGCGCCGCCTGCTTCTCGCCCAGCGCCTGTAGCAATTCGTTAAACGAAGCCGAGAATTTCTCCACGCCCTCGCGCTCGAGCGTGTCCGTCAGGTCGTCGTAGTCGACGCCCGCGGTGGCGAGCTCCCCAAGCAGCCGCTGTGCCTGGGCGACGCCCTGCTCCAGACGGGGCGCCGGCTTGCCGTGGTCCTGGAAATCGCGGATCGTCTCCTCGGGCATCGTGTTAACGGTGTCCGCCCCGATCAGCTCCTCCACGTACATCGTGTCCATGTAATCCGGGTTCTTCGTCGAGGTGCTCGCCCACAGCACCCGCTGCGGTGTGGCGCCCTTGCCAGCGAGGTACTCCCAACGCTCGCCGGTGAACGCGCGCTTGTAGTGCTGGTAGG
>Ga0302229_10000431_pt1 | contig 32296 bp, 27 predicted proteins | sample II_Palsa_N1_3_FD_193518 | JGI IMG/M metagenome (GOLD analysis project Ga0302229, IMG submission 193518) | Peat permafrost microbial communities from Stordalen Mire near Abisko, Sweden - II_Palsa_N1_3 | ecosystem: Environmental > Terrestrial > Soil > Palsa > Peat permafrost | place: Sweden... | reverse complement strand
AAATGAATTATCAGTGGTTATGTACTTTTTTTTTAGTTCATTTACCGTGAAGCCGAAGTTGCGATAGCGATCGTCCAATTGTTAACCCAGATAGCCTTGAGCTATCCAACTAACAGAGTCGCTCGATGCCATCGAGCAAGATGAATACACGAGACGCAATTATCCATATAGCAATCCCGACATTTGCTCAATGCCAACTTTCATAAGTTGCTCTAGTTGATTTCAACTTGAACTGAAGCCATTGGTGCATCGATGCGTGCGAAATTCTATTCGGATGAATTTAAGGCTGAAGCTATTCGACTGGTGGTTCAGCAACGTTTTTCTGCCGCCGAGGCAGCGGCACGGCTCAACGTTCGAAGCGAGAACGTACTGACGTGGGTACGGCGATTTCGCTACAACAGGTCGCAGTTGTATGAAGCAGATCGATTGAAGGAAAGGCTCCATGAAGTGGCTATGGAGCGTGATGTTTTGATCAAGCTTGCGAGTCGCCTGCTGGATAAAGCGGGATAAATCTCATACCACGCCATTACGAGACATATGAGGCTTGCGCCTAAAGCTTACAAGTTATTGTAATTTATTTAAATTGACAGCTCTACCTCGTTGGTGATGGATCGACCTTAATGGTCATTCGAATTACGGCTTTGGGCGGAATATTTCTGACCCATGGTAATAATTAATCGGAGGGTGCTTTCATGAAACTTGGGGTCACAAGGCTTTCTTCAGCAGTCCGTCTCGCGCTTTCGCTGGGTGCTGTCATGGCGGTGAGCGCCTCGGGCACGGCATTCGCACAGGATCAGTCCACAACGACACAGAGCACGACCACTCCGTCCGCCCCGCAAAAAGCGTCCACCCTGCAGACGGTGGTGGTCACCGGTTCGCACATTCGTCGCGTGGACCTGGAAACGGCCAGCCCGGTCGTCACCATCGACCGCGCAGCGATCAAGGCCAGCGGTAAGCTGACCCTCGGTGATCTGGTGCAGGATCTGCCTGCCGTTACCGGTGGCAACACCAACCCGCAGGTCAACAACGGCGGTGGCACCGGCGCTACCAGCATTGGTCTGCGCGGCCTGGGCCCGAACCGCACCCTGATCCTGGTTGACGGTCATCGTGTGATGGGTATTTCACTCGGTGGTGTGATCACTACTCCAGTCAATGGTGATGCCCCGGACGCCAACTCGATTCCGGCCGCGATGATCGATCACATCGACGTGCTGACCACCGGCGCGTCCTCGATCTATGGTTCCGACGCCGTCGGTGGCGTGGTCAACTTCATTTTGCGCAAGGATTATCAGGGTGCCGAGTTCTCCACGAACTTTGGTCAGTCCGACCATGACGACGGCGAGCAGCAGGGCTACACCTTCACGTTTGGCCAGACGACCGACAAGGGCAGCATCATGGGCGGCGTGGACTACAACAAGACGGATGGCATTGAGGCCGGCAGTCGCGCTTTCTCAAGGAACGCCTTGACGCTATACGGTACCAACGGAACGGGTCCGAACGGCGCCGGTCCGCCGCAGGCATACGTTGGTGGTTCCAGCTCCGCACCGAACGGGCATATCCAGCTGGTGGGCAGCAACTTTGCGGGTGCCTTCCCGGGTTGCTCGAGCGGCTTCGTTGCACACAATCCGGGCTCCGGTACGGATGCCCCCTCCGACTACCATTGCTTCCAGAACAATGGTCCGGCCAGTGACAAGTACAACTACGCAACGGTCAACCTGATCGACACACCACAGGAGCGCACCAATGCGTTTCTCATGGGCAACTACAACCTGACCGATCATGTCAGCGCTTACCTGGACGCGTATGTCGACAAGACCTCGTCCAACTCGGCCCTGGCACCGTATCCCCTGACGACCGATGGTGGTTTTCAAATCTCGTCGGCCAACTACTTCAACCCGTTCGGCGTCAATTACCAGAGTGGCCAGAGCAATTTCGGTGTACGTCTCACCTCACTGGGCCTGCGCGAGATTTTCAACGGCATGACCCTGGCGCAGATCCATACCGGGTTCAAGGGTGACTTCCCGATCGGCGACCAGACCTGGCAGTGGGATGTGGGCCTTGATTACGGCCACGCCAGCATGACCGAAACGAACACGGGCCTGATCAATCTGAATGTCCTGAATCAGGCAGCCGGCCCATCCTTCAATAACGGTGGGGTGATCACTTGCGGCACTGCAGCTGCCCCGATTACCGGCTGTATTCCGTTCAACCCGTTTGACATCCACACCCCGCAATCGATCGCTTCGCTGGAGGCGGCCTCCTCGCCAGGCCTCGCAACAAGTAACACGATCGAGAGGATCTGGCACGTCGACTTGAATGGTGGCCTGTTCGACCTGCCCGCGGGTACCGTCAATCTCGCCGTCGGTGCGGAATATCGTTCGGAGTATCAGCACGACCAGGTCGACGGCTTGCTGACGATCAATCCGGCCACCGGCACCTGCACCCTGGGCAGCGGTTGCGGCGCCGCCTTGCAGGGTGGCTACAACGTGAAGGAAGCCTATGCCGAAGTGTTCTTCCCGCTCCTGAACGATCTGCCGTTCGTCAAGTCGTTGAATCTCGATATTGGCGACCGCTACTCCAAGTTCAACATGTTCGGCACCACCAACAACCTGAAGTTCGCGATCGAATACAAGCCGATCGATGATCTATTGCTGCGTGGCACGATGGCCGAGGTGTTCCGCGCCCCGAATCTCCTCGAAGTGTTCGGTGCACCGTCTTCTTCTGCGTACCGCATCTCCAACGATCCCTGCACCGGATACACCGGCACGCCGGTCAACCCGGCTTGCGTCAACGTGAAGACCGACGGCAGCTTCGTCGACCAGCTGGTGGTTCAGAACCTGCAGGGCACGGGCCTCGTGTCCGGCTCCGCCTATGCCAACTTCCCGATCAAGCCGGAACAGGGAAAAACGTTTGATTTTGGCGTGGTCTACAGCCCCTCATGGGCACCGGGCCTGTCCTCCACGGTGGATTTCTATCATCTGTACTTGAATGACGTCATCACCACCGTGGGCGTTCAAAGCGAGCTGGGCCTCTGCTCGACTGGCGACCTCGCCTATTGCCAATTCATCCATCGCTACCCCAGTGGCGTCAACCAGGGTCAGCTCACGTCTCAGACGCTTCAGCCCACCGGCAACCTCGGCACGACCAGCACGGGCGGTGTCGACTTCTCGTTGAATTACAAGTTGCCGGAGTTCTCGTTCGGCAAGTTCAGTGTGGGCTTGAACGCCACCTACCTGAAGTACTTCAACGTGCAGACGGCGCCCGGCACAATCGCCAATAACACCTACACCGATGCAGGGCATTTCATGCCGTTCGGTTCTGCGCAGGCTGCGGCTTGCCCGGGTGCTGTTGGCAACTGCCTGTTCCCGCGCTGGAAGGGCCAGGGCTACGTGAACTGGCAGCTGGGTAACTGGAGCGCCTCGTGGCGCCTGCGTTACATCGGTCGCTTCCAGATGGGCTCGCAGAACCCATCGCAGGACGTGTTCCCGTTCGGCACCTGCTCTTACGAGGGCCAGCCGAATCCAGCTGGCGGCACGTACCAGTGCACGATCAAGGGCGGCGAATTGAAGTACGGCGCGACCACCTACAACGATGTCTCGCTGGGCTACAACATCGAACCGTTGAACACGCGCGTCGAGTTCGGCGTGAACAACCTGTTCGACAAGCAGCCGCCGATCTTGTACGCCAACAATACGCTCAATGCGAATACCGACCCCAGCGACTTCGACCTGATTGGTCGTTACTTCTGGGGCCGGGTCACGGTCAAGTTCTAAGCTTGGCTTGATGTTTCAACCCTGCGGGGTCGCGCAAGATGATTGCGCGGCCCTTTTTTTTTGGCATGGCTTTCAATCTGACTTGAAGAAATCAGCGCGGCGATCGCGTCCGCGGTAACCTCGGAGCTCACTTGAACCTGATTCAACCGAACCCGAGGTGGAACGATGAAGCGATTGACCCTGCTTTTGCTCGCACTGCTACCGTTGCTGGCGCATGCGCGCGAAAACAACCATGCACAGTGGAACCCGGAGATCGCCGCGTTCGTGGCGGCCGATCAGCAGCATCTTCCACCAGCGGGTTCGATCTTGTTCATCGGCAGCTCGTCGATCCAGCACTGGAAATCGCTGGCCGCAGATTTTCCGGAACTGAGTGTGATCAATCGTGGCTTCGGCGGCTCCGAAATCAACGACTCCACTTTTTTTGCCGATCGCATCGTGGCGCCGTACCACGCGCGCGCCATCGTGATGTACGCAGGTGACAACGATCTGCAGGATGGCGGCAGCCCCGAACAGGTACGCGACGATTTCGCCGCATTCGTACGCAAGTCGCGCGCGCTGGATCCCGGCGTGCCGATCGCCTTTATCGCGATCAAGCCGAGCGTGGCACGGGAGGTACTCCTGCCGAAGGTCCGGCAGGCGAATGCACTGGTCCGCACCTATGCCGCGGCACAGAAGGGCGTGACGTATCTGGATGTCTTTACGCCGATGCTCGGCAAAAATGGCGGACCACAGCCTGATCTGTTCGGCGATGACGGCCTGCACATGAACCACAAGGGCTATCTGTTGTGGATCAGTGTCATCAAGCCATGGGTGGATGGCGTGCCGCGCTAAGCCGCTTGTTTTAGTGGCTGGGTTGCTCTTCGGCGGGTGAAGTCGGCGTGATCGGCGGATCTCGCCATCACGCAAGCACTTGAGGCTGTTCACGCTTCCGACATGCGCAGATGAACGGCACCCTACACGTTAACAGCGCTGTGGCGTCAGCTGCACACTTGCTGGCACATCGTGGCAGCGGGCTCAATCCAAGAGAGCCTGTGGAGCCACCCCATGACTTGTCAACTCGATCGCGATGAACGGTACATGCTGAACCAGCTTTGCGCGGTCCCTGGGTCTGGAATCGCCGCTATGACCCTAGAATTAGCCTTCGACTGGAACAGAGAGGCTTGGCCCAGCTGTCGCTGTTGGGCCAATGGTGTCCGACGCCGGCCGGGCGGCTGGTAATGGCTTTGATGTGAATGATGCCGCGGCAATGTTCAACGCGCTCATCTGCGTCAACTCCCTCCCACCTCGCTACGCAGTAATGTGAGAGCGACCCGGTTTACAGCAGACTCACGGGTATAGGCTCAGGATCATTCCAGGCAATCCATGTGGCATTCGCTTTCCATGATCATGTTCAGTCTCTCCTACGCGCCGGTACACCCAGGTGTATGGTCCGTGGATGCAGGCAACGATGATCGCCCCGAGTTCAAGAGCCGCCTGGATGCACTGCGATTCGCCGTGAGGGCGGCGGTGAGATCCGAGCAGGGCGGCCACACCGCCCTCATCGCCATTGAAGGGATCGACGGTCGATGGCGATTGTTTGATCACCAAACCAAGGGCATTGCGTAGCACTCCGCTGGGGCCGGAGCGCAGAGGTACGTCGAACGGGCCCACGGCCAGCAAGAGCAACCGCCTAAAACGAACTTGATGTGGCACAAGAAGCCGCTTTGCGCACATCTTCGCTGCCCCCGCCCAACACCACGCAAAACAACGGCTAGTAGCGACGCAGGCCGTTTGCCTTGCATCGGACGACTCGCTGTCGGTTCGAAAGTAGTCGGCGTTCGATGTCAGGCGCGCGCAAGACAATCGCCCCGTTGGCCGCCTAGCGTCACATGCCGCGTGGCGAGCTGGAGGCAGATCCGATTGGCACGAGCATTCACGCAGTCGCCACGAAGCAGATCTACGATGGCAACCGTGTGGCGAGCAGCTATCAGCTGTGCCCTACTCCGCTCAAATCTCCTGCCAATCGGAGGCAAGCCGCCGTCTTGGGCACATGCCTCGAACTGAAGCCAAATCGTGCCCGTTTCAGGGCTGGTGCGATCAAGGGGAGTCTCCTACCATCTCGCGCTAGCACCCCTGCATATCCTGCAACATCCCGAAGAACACCTTCAGCCAACCCGATGTCAGTAATCATCGCTCCCTGCGCGGAGGCCAGGCATGTGGATCGGAAGAGTCGTCGACAAGTTGGAGCGCTGGCTACTCGCCCCCGGCAAGCATTGGCGCTGGCTGGCCAGGGTATTGGAAGGCGGCTTTCTCTTATTGCTGGCCGCCCTCCTTTACTCCATGTTTCGTTAGCTGTTGGCGACGTAGCCACCGTCGCGCGCGACGCTCACACCCCTCGATGCGCAGCCCGCGAACTCGAGGCAGTACGCCGGGCGGCCCGGGCCCCGTCGAAGACACCAAGCCAATGAAGGACGCGCTACTCCATCAATACAGCCGCGACTTCGTCTCCCTGCGTATGCACCCATTTCTTTCGTGGCAAAAAGCTCGCGGCCACCAACCCCAGCACAATGATTCCCAACGACCATACGAACGTATGGCCGAAGGCTCTGCCCAGCGCGGGTAACACCGACGCCTGCATGGCGGGCGTCATGCTTTGCAACACGTGCATGCCTGCCCCACTGGCTGCTGTGGCCGGCATGATCTTCGCCATCTGGTGTGACAAGACCACCGCCAGCAGGGCTGTGCCGATCGAGCCGCCGACGCGCTGCACCACGTTCATGCCGCTAGTGACCCGCGCGATCTCATGACGCTGTAGCGTCGCGAGCGCCGCACTCATCGCTGGCATCATCGTCGAACCCATGCCCAGGCCGATCACGAATAGCGTGCACTCGATGAACCACAACGGTGTATCGCTCTGAATCTGGGTGAGGCTGAGCATCCCCAGTCCAACGAGACTGAGTCCCACGAGCACGATGCGTCCGGGCCCGGTTTTGTCGGTCATGCGCGCAGCGATGGGCATGGAGATCATCGCACCGCAGCCTTGCACCGCGAGCAATAACCCCGCGTGCAGCGCCGATTCGCCGCGGACCAGCTGGAAGTACAGCGGCAACAGCAGGGCCGAGCCAAAGAACGCCGTGCCGAAGAAGAAACTGGTGAGTGCCGCTGGGCCCACGGTGCGACGTGCAAACAGGCGTACGTCGATCAATGCGCCGTCCTTGTGTTTGGCGTGCCACACAAATGCGACCACCAGCAGCAGACCCACAACCACGCCGCCTAGTGCATCGATCGACTGGAAGCCACCGCCTGCTGCCGTTTCGGCCAGACCGTATACAAAAATCGCCAGGCCCGGCGACAGCATCAACAGACCACGCCAGTCCAGCGCATGGTGTGGCTTGGGTTCATCGCGCTCCAGAATGCGTGCAGCAGCGAACAGCGCAATGACGCCGATCGGCACATTGACGAAAAAGATCCAGCGCCAGGAAATATCGTCGACAAACCAGCCACCAAGGATCGGGCCGACGATCGGCGCAACCAGCATCGGTACACCGACGATACCCATGACCCGACCCATGCGATCACCACCCGCCGCGTGCGAAAGTATCGTCATGCCGGCCGGCATGATCATGCCGCCTCCAAAACCCTGCAGCACGCGGAAGGCGATCAACGAGGTTGCTGACCACGCCGTGCCGCACAGCGCCGAGCCGAGCAGGAACAGCAGAATCGAACCGATGTACAGGCGCTTGGTACCGAAGCGGTCCGCCGCCCAACCAGTCAACGGAATCACCGTGGCCAGCGCCAGCATGTAACCGGTCGACACCCATTGCGTGACCGCCAGTGACACGCCGAAGGAGCGCGACAACTCTTTGATCGCAACATTGACGATGGTGGTGTCGAGTATCGACATGAAGCTGCCCAGAACGACCACGGCAGCGATGAGAAGTAGGCGACGGTCGAGCGCCCTTACGGCGCCCGCCTGGGCTGGAGAAGTCATGCGGAAGTGTCCGAGGAGGAAATCGATGAGGGCGCGCATAGATGGGGGAAATGGGCGCGCGTCAATGCGCCCAAGGTCGAAACCGCGCCTGCCAGCGCCGCGCGCTCGGCGCCATCCAGCGCACTGACGAAGCGTTCCGCCGCAAGCCGGCGTGCCGCGCCGATCTTCTCGATCGCCCGGTTGCCCGCAGGGGTGAGTCCGATGCGCTTGACGCGCCGGTCTTCGATATCCTCACGGCGAAAAAGCAGACCCGAACGGACCATCCCATCCGCCGCACGACCCGCGGCGGCCACCGATAGCGATACGCGATCGGCCAATTCGTTGACCGCCAGATCCGCTTGCGCCCTGTCGAGCACGAACAGCATGCGCAGTTGTGAAAACGTCAAGTCGAACTCGGCCGTGGCCGCCATCACTTCAGATTGGCTGTCCTTGAACAGCGGAAAGATGGCCCCGATGAGGTCGGCGGCGAGTGGATCCATATCGGCAGGAATTTTGTGCATACGTGCAATATACGCCTATGCAATATATTTGCATAGGCGCAATTATATGTCGGCGATGGGCCTCAACCATGCATCAGCCCGTGCGCACGCCTTGCTAAGGGTTTGTCGCCTGACTCGACTCCGGGCAACTCCCATTCGTTCGTGACGGGTGCAGCAGGCTCATCAGCACCAGGTCCACCCATTGACCATCGATGAACACGGCGCGCCTCTGAAGCCCCTCCTTCTCGAAACCCAGGCCCGTGTAGAGCTTGATCGCCCGTTCGTTGGTCTCGAAGGCGACCAGGCCGATCCGACTGAGGTTCAGGTGGCTCCAGCAGTAGGCCACCGCGAGAGCCATGGCCTCAGTTCCATAACCCCTGCCGCGATCGGCCACCTCACCGATCCTGAGGCCGACAAGAGCCGAGCGGTGGACCGCATCGATATCGAAAATTTGCACGTAGCCAATGATCGCCGGGTTGCCCTGTGCGCGGATGGCGAAGAAGACCTTCGAGCTGTCTCTGCCGACGTTGGACCAGAACTCTTCCTCGTTTTTCCAAACAGAAGGACGGTACGGCGCGTTCAGGCGAGCAGCATCCAGATCATCGGACCAACAGAAAAGTGCGGGTAAGTCGGCCGGAATAATGGGGCCGAGGGTCACCCGTTTTCCAATGATCATGAAAGGTCTCTTCGGTTTCGCGATGCTGAGGCCGCTAACGATGCCACCTTTCGGTCCTGCTGTTGTCGTTTGTGCAAGCCTATTTCGTGGCGTCCGGAGTGATCGCAAGTAATGTCGAACGGGTAGACGTAGGTACTCGCGATTTTCGCCAATCTTTGCATTGAAGCTTCACCGCATTACGGATGCGCTCGGCTCATCGATACCTGCCCGTATCACTGTCGAGAAGTCGTCACCGGGCTTGCTGTTCCTTGCCCTCTCAGTGATGCGGCCGCGTTGCCGCAGCTCATCGACCGGCACGCTTTGATCCAGCGCGCCCACCTCGTAGAGGTATTCCGGCAGATAGCCGGTCAGCAGCAGGCGGAAATCACGTGGCAGACCGGGGTCGATCTGCCGGGCCATGCGGTAAACGATGGTCGTGCAGTTTGACGTGATCGTGTTGTAGAACGCCGGCGTGACGGTCAGCTTGTTCGCGGCCTGCACGTAAGACAGGAACAGCGCGCGCATGGCGGGCTTGTCCATGCGCAGGGGATACAGGTAGTCGTCTTCACCGCGCACGTTGGTGCGCACGCGGATGATATCGCGCTCGTCGGCGGCGACAAGAATCGTTTCGTAATCTTTGAAGAACCCGCCGATCGCCGAGTATTGCTGGCCACGTTTCTTGCGGATCTCCACTGAAAAGACCACGTGGCTGCCATCGTCGAAGCCGAACGAAATCATCGCGTGCGCGATCGCCGCGCTGCCCCAGTAAGAAAGCACCGCATCGGCCGAGACCAGATGATCCAGGTCGTAGTGGCGGGTTTCCCAATGAACGTCGTGGTCCTCATCGGTGCGCCAGGTGAAGTTGCGCACGTTGCTCAGCGTGACCTGGCTGCCTTGCACCTTGCCCGCAAGTAGATGGGACGCGTCGTCCGCCCAGCTCCGGTTGTTGGACGGCGCGATGCTTGCCCACCACAGCAACAGTACGGCATAGATCATTACGTAGGCAGCGAGCGGCAGCCAACTGCGCCGATGGATCGCGATGGCCATGAGGGCGATCACGACGATCGCCCAGATCACGCTGCCGATCGCGCGAGTCAGCGTGCTGCCTGGCAATTGGTACCAGAGCGCAAGAGCGCCCCACACCCCCGAACAAAACGTGACCAGCATCATCAGGGCGATGAATGCCATCTTGCCGATCATCCAGAGTTTTTTCGCCATCTCATTTCCCTTGTTTGCCATCTGCGGTCGTCGATCCGCGGGCGAGTCGATCCACGCGCCAAGCGTGCAGCTTTGGCCACGCGAAGACAACGCCTGCCCCGTGTTTCGTTCTGTGCGCGGACCGTCCACAACAAGCGTGGCAGGCTTTGGTTGCACGGGAAGTCGTCGCCACGATCCGTCATGGCTACAATCGCGCAACCGCCTGGCCGAATGGACAACACGCAGCATGAGACCTGGAAAGCGCGCCTGGACCATGCGATGCGTTTCCATCGTCGTGCTGCTCTGCCTCAATGCCTGTGCGATGGTCGGGGTGAGTCGCGTCAAGACCCACGACTATGTCAACGAGCAACGTGCCGACGTCATCGGTACCGGCCGTCTGAGCGACCGCACGGTGCAGGCACTCAATGTGGTGGCGCTAACCGTCGACAGCTGCCAGCGAGAGTTCACGACCTGCACAGATACCGTTGCCCACTCGCCCGGGTTGAATGACGAGCAGCAGCTGTCCGCGCTTGCCGAGCTCTGGATGGGCAAGGCGATCAGGACCGATCGGGCAAACGCCGGTACCGCGATGGAGGATCAAACCCTCGACGCTTACCTGCAGGCTGCTCGCTATGCCTACGCCTACCTGTTCTATACCGCACGCGCACCTGCCGATCGGGCCTTCGCTCTGCGCCAGGTGCAGGTGATCGGGTTCTACAACCTTGCCGTGCAGCGTGCAGTGAGCCGATTCTTTCAGGAGCTGCCGCAGCTGGGCACGGAGTGGACGCAGACATCGCTGGCCGGCTGGACCATCCTGCGTCCGCAGACCGACCTGCGGCTGGCGAACAACGCACGCGTGCCGACCGAACTCATTCCAGCCGCCGACCTGCGTTTCAAAGGTCTGCGCAATATCTACCAGCGCGACGGTTTCGGTTCGGACTTTGTCGCCGTTACACCACCGGATGCACCCGACGACACGGTGCCATGGCGCGAACCCGACTACGCGTCGATGACCGGCGCGCTGGTCTTCGAAGGCAACACGCTGAGCGAGGTGCTGGCGACGAAGCAGGTCCGGCTGCTGGTCAGGGATCCTTACCGAGACGACACCATCACGATCGGCGGCCACACCGTGCCGCTGGGTGGCAACTTCACCGCTGCCTACGGCGTGTGGCTGGCCCGCTCGGGCTTCGCGAGCCAGTCAATTCGCTCCCTGTTGGGGCGCGAGGGCGGCATTACGACACCGCGTGTGCTGATGATGCAGCCGTACGATCCCAACCGGCTGACGGTGGTGATGCTGCATGGACTGGGCAGCAGTCCGGAGGCATGGATCAACGTGGCGAACGAAGTCATGGGTGACGAGGAGCTGCGCCGCAACTACCAGGTGTGGGAGGTCTACTACCCCACCAACGCTCCGGTCGCGGTCAATCTGGCGAACATCCGCAAGGCGCTGGATGCGACGCTGCGGCACTTCGACCCATCCGGCCATGCACGCGCGTCGCAAAACATGGTGCTGATCGGGCACAGCATGGGCGGCCTCATCGCGCGCTTGCTGGTGTCCTCGAGCGACGACCTGCTGTGGAGCATCGTTCCGGTGCGTGCGGATCTGTCGCCGGAAAAACGGGCCCAGCTGCGTAAACGCCTCGCGCCCTACCTGCAGTTCACACCGATGCCGCAGGTAACCCGTGTGGTCTTTCTGGCCACGCCGCATCGTGGCACGCCCTACGCCCAGAATCGCCTGGCGCGCCTGATCGGCAACCTGATCCGCCTTCCCGTCAACGTCCTTAAGGAAATGGCCAGCCTTTCCGATCTACTGAAGGACGATAGCGCCAGCGGCACACCGATACGCATACCCAACAGCATCGACAACCTCAGTGACACCGACCCATTCATCGTCGCCGCGGCGAAACTTCCGATCTCGCCGCGCGTGCGCTATCACACGATCGTCGGCGTCTACAAATCGAAAGGCGAGCCGTTGAAAGACAGCAGCGATGGCGTGGTTCCCTATACGAGCTCTCACCTCGACGGAGCCGACTCCGAACTCGCCATTCCTTCATGGCATACCGTGCAGGAAACTCCCGCTGCGATCCTGGAACTGCGCCGGATTCTGCGGCTTCATGTTGCGGCGCTGAAAGAAGCCCAGCCCTAGCCCGCGCGAAGGCGAACCTGCACCGAGGTGTGTTGCCGCAGTGCGTAGGTTGGGGTGAGCGTAGCGAAGCCCAACGTGTCTTCGGGATGCTTGAGGTATCTGTTGTTGGGCTTCGCTACGCTCACCCCAACCTACGCAATTGCTGGTCGAGGCGGCAACGCCGATCCATAAGATGACGAGGCGGTAGCCTCGTCATCCGCAACCCTGAGCATCATGGTGGGGCGCTGCAGGTGCTGACGTCGCAACTCCCTCCTGGCAGATCGACCACAGCACTACCCTCGAACGACGAAGACGAATGTCCCAGCTGCACCTGGTAACTTCCGGCCGCACGCTGCCATGCATGCTGTGCCGAGTCGTAGCTCGCCAGGATGCGCGCGTCGGCCGTCACTTCCACATGCTTTGTCTCGCCAGCTTTCAGCGAGATGCGGCTCCATCCGGCCAGTCGACGCGTCTGTCCGCTACCTGGCAGCGTCACATAGATTTGCGGCACGTCGATGCCGGCACGTTCGCCACGATTGTTCACATCGAACGTCACGATTAGCCGTCCATCCTTCCAGCGTGCTTGCAGCTTGTCGTAACCGAAGTGTGTATAGGTCAAGCCAAAGCCGAACGGAAACAGCGGCTCGATACCGCGTCGCTGGAACCATCGATAGCCAACATCTGCACCCTCGATGTTGTAGTCCACCGAATCGGCCGGCTGGCCTTGTGGCGGCACACCAATCGCGGCAAAACCGGCACCGGGAATCTGCGGTCTTGGCAACTGCGATTCGTCGCGCGGCCAGCTAAACGGCAGGCGGCCGGACGGTGCCACTTCGCCAAACAGCAATCGGGCGATCGCTTCGCCACCAGCGGCACCCGGGTACCACGCCTCCAGCACCGCGCCGACCTGCCCCAGCCACGGCATCTGTACCGGTCCGTTGTTTTCCAGCACCACGATCGTATGTGGATTCGCTTTGGCGACCGCCGCGACCAGCGCGTCCTGGTGGTCCCGCAGCGTCATGTCGGGCAGGTCGAACGATTCCGCCGCCCATTGCTCGACAAACACCACAGCCACCTTCGAGCGCGCGGCCAGTTGCGCTGCCGCGGCAATGTCGCGGCCATCGTTGAATTGCGCCTTGCCTTGCACACGGCGACTGATCGCCGCCAGCGGTGGCGAAGGCTGATAGTACGGTGGGCCCGGCCAGTCTTGCGGCGCCAGGCCGGGCACCGCATTGCCAGCTATCGGCATGACCGCTGACGAACCGCCGCCAGTCAATACGCCACGATCCGCATGTCCGCCGATCACCGCAATGGAGGCCAATGTCGGTGACAACGGCAGCAGATCTTGCTCGTTACGCAGCAGTACGGCACCGGCTTCCTCCGCTCGTTGTGCCACCGCCGCATCGGCGACTGCATCGAGCGGCCCCGGCTGCGATGGATGATCCATCACACCCACTGCGAACAGGCTGCGCAGAATGCGCCGGACCATGTCGTCGATCCGCGCCTGCGGCACCTCGCCGGAGGCGACCGCCGCGCGCAACGGCTTGTCGAAATACACCATCGCATCGAAAAACTCGCCCGCCGATTCCTGATCAAGTCCTGCCAATACCGACTTGCCCGCGCTATGCACGGCACCCCAGTCGGACATCACGAAGCCCGGATAAGCCCAGTCGTGCTTGAGCACCTGATTAAGCAGCCAGTCGTTCTCGCAGGCGTACACCCCGTTGACGCGGTTGTACGCACACATCACCGAACCAGGATGGCCAATGCCGATGGCGATCTCGAACGCGAGCAGATCAGACTCGCGAGCGGCCTTCGGATCGATTTGCGCACTGTGCGTCTGGCGCCCGGTTTCCAGTGAGTTGAGCGCGTAATGCTTGATCGTGGCGATGACGTGCTGACTCTGCACGCCCTGCACGGCATGGCCAACGATGGTGCCGGCCAGCAACGGGTCTTCGCCCGCGTATTCGAAATTGCGCCCGTTGCGCGGATCACGCTGCAGATCGACGCCACCAGCCAACAATATGTTGAAGCCTTTGCGACCCGCCTCGCTGCCGATCATCGCGCCGCCGGCATAGGCCACCTGCGGATCGAAGCTCGCCGCCGTCGCCAGTCCCGCCGGCAATGCGGTGGCGCCCTTGCCGCTCAAGTCGGGTCGTGCCACGCCCAGCCCCGCATCGGTCTCCTGCAACGCGGGCAGGCCAAGTCGGGGTATCGCCGGCACATAGCCCGCCGAATCCAGCGCACCGACCGGCATCGGCTTGCCATCACGAGCTTCACCGAAATCGGAGCGGATCAGACGAAACTTCTCGTCCTGCGTCATCGCCTTCAACACCAGCTCGGCTCGCTGGTCAGGCGACAGCGACGTGTTCATCCACGGCCGCACCGGTACATCTGTAGCGCCCATAGCCATCGTGGTGATCCAAAAACCACACGCGGCGATCATACAGCCGGTCAGACGACGTGATCCCATCGCAGCACTCCTTCAATCGATGATCCGTAGATCATAGAAGGATCGAGCATGCTGCAGGACGGAATACCCCTGTGATCAGCGCCGGCGCCAAGTCCAGATGTATCCCGCAGCCAACAAAAAACCCGCTCGCGGCGGGCTTTAAGGGCTGGATACAGTCATAACGCAGTGGAGGCCGAGGTCGGAAGCGAACCGGCGCACGTATTTTCATGCACTTAGAGCATTTGATACTCGCCCACACCGTTGCCTCGATGTTGCGGTAGAACCTTGCAACCCACTTCACTCACGCTGTCCGCGCGGTTTACCCCGCGCCCGCTTTTTGGCACCCATGGCTCGGGGGCCATTTGGGGCCACCAAGGCTCCGCCGTCGTTCATCTGCTCTATCCACGACAAGGTGTCGACGTACGACAGGAACTGCTGCAGATACCCTGGCGAAAGCTCGCGCATGAGCGTGAGCGACCGGTGTACGAGGCTGCCCGAGTTGAGCGGACCGGCATTGGTGGGCACTTGCTCAAGCGACTGCCGCACCTGGCTATCCGTTCGAAGCTCGGACCAGATTTTTCTGAACTCGTCCAGCGCCTCCAATGTTGGAAAGGTGGCGGGCCGGGACCCCTCGAAGTTCGCGATGTGATCGAGCAGTCCGCCAAGCGCTCCACGAGCTGGCGCGCCTGGCGTTGTCGCGCTGTCTGCGGCGTCGACCTTGGATGCCACGGCCTCGAGATTGGCAGCATAGGCATCGAGAAGCTTGGACAGCCTGTTGTCCAGGATACGACGCGCCTCGCCGTCATGACTTGCCGCGCGCCGATCCAGTGCGACGATGAAATGAAACCGGATGGGATTCAGGCGATCGGCATTCTGCTCGCGCCACGCATCCAGTGTCGCCCGGACGGGTGTCTCAACATCACTCATGCGGCGTCACTGCTGCCGTCGGCTGCTTCGGGATGGGTGAAATTTCCACTCGCCGGTTGCGGGCTCGTCCCTCGTCATCGGCATTGGAGCTCACCGGCTGCTCGGAACCGAACGCGGCCGCAAACACCGAGGACGCCGGCAGACCATCGGCGATCAACGCACGGGTTACGGTCAATGCGCGCTCGGCTGACAGCTCCCAGTTGTCGGCGAATTGCTGATTGCCATCGCGTACTTGCCGGTCGTCGGTGAAGCCGCTCACCATCAGAATTTCGTCGCGAGACTTCAGGTAATCGGACAACGGTGCAGCCAGGCTCTTCAATACCTCCTGCCCTTCGGGCTGAAGCTGATCGGAGTTCAGAGCGAACAACACGCTGCCACGAATACCGATGCGCCCATTGACCAGCGTCACGCGGCCAGCTGCCAGCGGTACTGCCAATGCCTGCTCGAGCGTCATGCGACGCTGCTCCTCGGCCTGTCGCTGTTTGACCGCTTCATCCAGCTTGTTGGAGAGTTGCAACTGCACGCCGATCACCCCTACCAGGATCAGTACGAACGCACCCAGCAACACCGACATCAGGTCGCCGAAGGCGGCCCAGATCGGTGCCGTCGATTCCTCGACGCCATCAAGTTCGTCGCTCACGCCGTTTCAGCCTCAGCGAGCGCCCGTTGGCCGGCCAGTTGCTGCATTTCCTCGATGATCTGCTTTTGCGACAGCATGCTCAGGTCGATAACCTCTCTGGCCTGCGCGACGTAGTAAGCCAGCTGTTCGTCGCTGCGCGCGAGAGATTTGTCCAACGCGGCTTCGATGTGTTGCAGATGATCCATCAACAGGCCGTTCGACTCGCCGAACGTCTGTACGGCCACGGCGAATACTTCGCCCAGGCTTGCCACCTCGACAGCACTGCCGGTGACTTGCGCGGCCACCGCGCCGAGCTTGCCGGTTTCGGCCTCGATATGGTCAGTGAACCGGGTGCTGACACGGTCCAGCAGATCCGCCGACGTGGCAACCAGCGCGTCGACAGCCAACCGTTGCTCGGTGGACGCGTGGTTCACGGCATCGAGTAGGGTATCGAGCGTGGCCATCAGACGGCTACGCTCGTCCAGCATGGCGGTATCGCGGACCATGCTGTCGGAGAGCTTCTGGCGTAGCTCGGCAACGACTTCGGCCGCCGCCCTGGGCGCTTCGGACGCGGCTTCCACGAGCCGGGAAATCTCGGCGATCGTGTCGCTGGCATGGGCTTGCGTCTGTGCCGAGATATCGCGCACGGTCCCCGCGAGGATGTCGCAGATCTCCTGCTGCCGGCTCGCGGAGTGCTCGCCCATTTGCTCCCAGTTCTTGCTCAGCGCAGCGGCCATTGAGCCGAACGTCTCGGTCCAGGTCGTCAACCGCTGCTGGTCCCGCGATTCCAGCACCGCCTGCACGTCCGCATGCGACTGGTGCACGATGCGAACCAGCGACGTAGCGTGTTCATCGAAGGTCGCCACCGCCGTGGTCAACGCTTGCTGATTGCGGGCTGCCAAATCCTCGTTGACGGCTTCTTGTCGCGACAGGGCATCGTTCCACGCGTTTGCCGCGCTGTCCGCCGTGGCGTCGAGACGTGCAGAAACGCCTTCCAATAGACCGGCCGAGCGCTGCTCGAAGGTCTCGGTGAATCGCTGCAATGAGCTGCGCAAATCCTCGGCAAGCACCTCGTTCGATCGCCGGTGCTCCGCCAGTGCATCGTTCCAGCTGGCCGCCATGGTCGTGGTGGTCGTCTCGAGACCGGTCGATAACCCCTCCAGCTGACGCTGCACTGCGTGCGTGACGGTGTCATGCAGCGATGCCGTTTCGCGTGCGAGCCCGGCCATCGTGGCCTCCATCGCCGGTTGCAGCGCCGCCCCGACGGCAACGGCACTCGCGACGACGCTCTCCTTCAACGACGCCTCCACTGAGGAGGCAAGGCGGGTGTAAGTGGCCTCCGTCTTCGCGTGGAACGATTCATGGCCGGCCATCTGGCGCTCGCTGGTGGCCATGCTCTGTTGCTCGATGGTCGCCATCATCGTCTGCAGACGATCGACCAGGGTCGGCATCAATTCGGTCTGCTGCTGCAGGAGCTTGAACGATTCCTCGCGCTGATGGCTCTGCGAGTAGATACGCAAGGTCGACGCGATTTTCACGTCCAGCAGCTGCACCGCCTGCAGCCGCTCGCGCCTGCACAGCGCAGAAAGCAGCCCGAGCATCGCCGAGCTGGCCACGCCCGCGATCGAGGTGCCGAACGCAAAGCCCAGCCCCTTGACCGGTGCGGCGAGAGATCCGCGGATAGCCTGCAGATCCGTCGCGCTTTCCAGCGCCATGCCGGTGCCCCGGAGAGTCGCCATCATGCCCAGCAGTGTGCCCAGCATGCCCAGCAATACGAGCAAGCCGACCAGATACGGCGTCAGCGCCGGCACCGGCAAGGCGGCGCGCTCACCCTCGATGCGCAGGCGTGTCGCATTGCGCAGGCTGGGATGCAAGCGAGCGAGCCAGTCACCCAAGCTGGTCGGCGCTGCGGACAAATCCGTAACGGCGCCCGTCAGCGTAAACGTGGCTTGTCGATAGCGATGTAGCTCAAGCCCGCCGGCCAGGTAGCACACGCCAATCAACATCGTGACGGCCGTCGCCAGCGGATTGGATCCAACGTAGCCGGCGCCGATCCAGCACACGGCGGCGAGACCTACAAGAAACACGGCGAGATTAAGCAGATTTCTAAACATGACTTACCAGTGAGTGGGTGCGAAGCGCTGCGAGCAAGCCTTCGACCGGTTGAAAACGAACATCCAGTTCGGCGAGCAACACGCTTTGCACATCCTTGCGAAACACCTCGAGCCATCCGCCAGGTGCCATCGCTGAGGTGTCCTCGGATGCCTGCGCTTCGGCCAATATCTCCTGCTCAGCCTGACGCAACCGTTCGAAGTGTTCCCCGAGCAACGCAGGCACGCGGGCAAACAGCGTCTGCTCACGCGGGCTCAGCGCACGCTCCATGGCCGCATCCACTGCAGCCAGCCGCGCCATGTCAACCGTCTTCTGGGCGAGCGTGTCACGCAGCCGGCCTCGCAGATTACCGGTGGCCGCCTGAATCTTCCGCTGGATGGCGAGATAGCGCTGACGAAACACCGAGTAATCGACCACCTCATGCGCGCCACTTTCTTCGGCGAACGCGGGATCAGCTCCACGCTGCCTTGCGGTGGCGAATGCACGCTCGCCGGCGATGGCATGCGCCAACGAGCTCCGCACACGAGTGCACTCGTCCTCTTCGGCGCTGCCGGAGGTCGGCACGTCGGCGTCCATCGCAGATGGTTCGCCATCAAGCGCGGTGGACAGCACAACGGAGTGGGTCCAGTCGAGCCATTGGCCCAGCCGGTCCGAGAGCGATTGTCTGGATGGGGGAACGTCAACGTCCGTCAGGCGAGCAAGCAAGCGAATGAACGTCGGGCCACGGACACTTGTCCGATGAGGAGCTTGCACCATATTTCTGGCTGACAAACAGCCATTTTACACGCTAACCGCGTCGAGGCTGTTACCTATCGAAGATCGCCTTCGCAGCGCTCCCCAACGCGAAAGATTCAAAGTGCAAGTCGATCATGTCGCCACGACCGGTGGCACGCGCTGGCTACCGCGCCGACACTCAAGCCAAGCCAAAGAAAAAGGCGCCCGGAGGCGCCTGAGTCTTTGTTCGCAATGGAGGCCAAGGTCGGAATCGAACCGGCGTACGCGGCTTTGCAGGCCGCTGCATGACCACTCTGCCACCTGGCCATTGCTTGGTGCATCGCGACCGTAATGATCGCAGGTTGCTTCTAAAAAACAAAACCCCGGTGAGCCGAGGCTTTGCGTAAAACTGGAGCGGGAAACGAGACTCGAACTCGCGACCCCGACCTTGGCAAGGTCGTGCTCTACCAACTGAGCTATTCCCGCGTCTGAGCCGTGAATGATAGCAGAAGGGAGCGGGTTGTGAATAGCTAAACCTGCCGCTTCGTCGATCTGATGATGCCTGCGGCGCCGCTGGCCTGCGCCACGCAACACTGAAACGACAAAGCCCCGAACAGGTCGGGGCTTTGCTGAAAACTGGAGCGGGAAACGAGACTCGAACTCGCGACCCCGACCTTGGCAAGGTCGTGCTCTACCAACTGAGCTATTCCCGCATTGGAGCCGCGCATTCTAATACGTGAATGCAGATCGTCAAGCCCCGCTGCAATCATGCATCGTCGCCACGGGGCGGATGCTCGATGACGTCGCCGCGCAGAATCGGCCACGCGGCGCGCAGATAGTAAAAGCCGGACCAGATCGTGAGCACGCCGGCAATCACCAGCAGGCCTTCACCAATGTGATACAGGCGCAGCGCCGTGGCTTCCTTTTCGTGCTGCACGATCAGCACCACCAGCGCGACCATCTGCATGACGGTCTTGAGCTTGCCGATGAACGCCACCTTGATGGTCGCGCGCATGCCGATTTCGGCCATCCATTCGCGCAATGCCGACACGCTGATTTCGCGCCCGACGATCACTGCAGCCGTCACCGCCATCACCACCCCCGACCAGCCGCCACTGGGGTGCGACTCGACCAGCAGAAACAAGGTCACCGCCACCATCAATTTGTCGGCGACCGGATCGAGAAACGCGCCAAATGCCGAGGTCAGGTTCATCCGCCGCGCGAGATAGCCATCCAGCCAGTCAGTGAACGCCGCCAGCACGAACACGATCGCTGCGGTGATGTTGTGGCCCGGAAACGGCAGATAAAACGCCACGATCATGACCGGCAGCAAACCGACGCGAAACAGGGTCAGCCAGGTTGGCAGGTTGATGCGCATGATTCGTTCCAATGAGTTGCCACAGTGTCGCATGCCATCGCGCCACGGATGAACGAAATCCATTCGCCATGTTCAGCCATGCAGGCTGGCATAGATCCGCTCCGCCAAGCCGCGATCGATACCCTTGACCTGCATCAGTTCCTCGACACCGGCACTCTCCACGCCGGACAAGCCGCCAAACGCCTTGAGCAGCGCGGACCGTCGACGCGCGCCGATGCCCTGCACGTCCTCCAGGACGCTGCGCTCGCGCGCTTTCTCGCGCCGCTTGCGATGGCCGCTGATGGCAAAGCGATGCGCCTCGTCGCGCACGGCGGCGACCAGATGCAGGGCGGGCGACGATGAGCCAGGGTGCAGCTCGCGACCTGGACTGCCCGGCGCCTCCCTGGCCAGCACCAGGGTTTCCTCACCCGCGCGCCGTCCCGGCCCTTTCGCCACGCCGACCACTTCGATCCCGCTGACCCCAAGCTCCTTGAGCACGTCCTGCGCTTGCGCCACCTGTCCGCTGCCACCGTCGATCAGCAGTACATCAGGGCGCGCGCCCTCGCCTTCGGCGACCTTGCGAAAGCGGCGGGTCAGTGCCTGATGCATCGCGGCGTAGTCGTCGCCGGGCGTGATGCCGGTGATGTTGAAGCGCCGGTAATGCGATTTCTCGGGCCCTTCCGGCCCGAACACCACGCACGACGCGACGGTCGCCTCGCCCATGGTGTGGCTGATGTCGAAACATTCGATGCGGCGCGGCATGGTTGGCAGCTCGAGCACTTTCTGCAGGTCGTCGAAGCGCGCCCCCAGGGTCTGCCGGCTGGCCAGTCGGGCAGTCAACGAGGCTTGCGCGTTGCGCTCGGCCATCTGCAGGAATTGCGCACGATCGCCCCGCACGCTCGACTTCAGTTCCACGGCATGACCGGATTGCTGTGCCAGCAATTCTCCCAGGATCTGCTGATCGGCCAGTGGCTCGCCGAGGATCAGCTCACGCGGCACCGGACGGTCCAGGTAGTACTGCGCGATGAATTGCGCCAGCACATCGGCGGGCTCGGCATCCAGTGGCAGGCGCGGAAAGAAATCGCGCGTGCCCAGGCTGATGCCATTGCGGAAAAACAGCACGCTCACGCAAGCCATGCCCGATTCGATACGGCAAGCGATCACATCCATGTCCGCACTGGCACCCTGCACGTGATGCTGCGCCTGCAGCTGACGCAAGGCGGCCACCTGATCGCGCAGAGTCGCCGCACGTTCGAAATGCAGTGACTTGCTGGCCTGCTCCATCGCCTCGGCCAGCTCGTCGATCACCGCGTTGCTGCGCCCTTCGAGAAACATCTCGGCATGGCGCACATCGTTGCGATAATCCTCCACGCCGATCAGCCGCACGCACGGCGCGGTACAGCGGCCGATCTGATGCTGCAGGCACGGTCGCGAACGGTTGCGGAAGTAGCTGTCCTCGCACTGGCGCACCTTGAACAACTTCTGCATCAGGCTGAGGCTTTCGCGCACCGCATAGGTGCTCGGATACGGCCCGAAAAAGCGCCCTGGCAGGTTGCGTGCACCGCGATGAAATGCCAGCCGCGGGTAATCTTCGCCGCCAGACAGATAGATGTACGGGTAGCTCTTGTCGTCGCGCAGCAGGATGTTGTAACGCGGCTTGAGCGACTTGATCAGCTGCGATTCCAGCAGCAGCGCCTCGCCCTCGGTACGCGTCACGGTGATCTCGACGCGGGCGATCTGCGCCACCATCGCGGCGATCCGTGGCTCCATCCGCGGTTTCAGGAAATAGCTGCCGACGCGCTTCTTGAGATTGCCAGCCTTGCCGACATACAGCAGCTCGCCAGCCCCATCGAAATAACGATACACGCCAGGCGAGCTGGTCAGGGTACGGACGAAAGATTTGCCGTCGAAGGGCTGCGGCTGGGTTGACTGCATGGAACGGAGTTTATCTCGTCGACGCAGCGAACGATCAGTGCATCGCGGCAGCGATTCTGGCGGCCAGCGCCTTGCGATCCAGTTGACCGCTCTTGACGCGGGCGAACGATGGCGGCTTGCCGTTCCAGCACGGAATCACATGGACGTGCAGATGGAATACCGTCTGCCCCGCGGCGGCGCCGTTGTTCTGCTGCACGATCAGGCCATCAGCACCCAGGGCGATGCGCTCGGCGCTGGCAACGCGCTTGGCGACCAGCATGACCCGCGTGAGATCTGCCGGCGACATATCCAGGATATTGCGCGCCTGAGAGGTCTTGGAGATCACCAGTACATGACCGGGCGCTTTCTGATTGGTCGACAGAAAGGCCACCACCTCCGCGTCTTCGTAGACCTTATCTGCCGGCAACTCGCCACGGATGATCTTGGCGAAGGGGTTCTGCAGGTCGTAGTGGCCATCCAGCTGTTGATCGGCCGCTGGCTTTCCGGTGGTGACCGCTGCGGCCTGGCCGAAAGCTGGGGCAACAAAACACAGGGCGGCCGTGCACGCCAAGCCGAGCATGAATTTCATTGCTGCCCCATGGGGGATGGCAGTTGGTGCAGGGTTACGCATGCTCCACCAACCAGCGCTCGGCACGCTCCAGGTCGCCGATCGTGTCGATGCCGGGTGGGAACGGCTCGGGCGTGAGCCGCACGGCAATGGGATGGCCGTGTTCGAGCACGCGCAACTGTTCCAGCGATTCGGTTTGCTCCAGCGGCGTGCGTGGCAGGATGGCGTAGCGCGCGAGAAATCCTGCCCGATAAGCGTAGATGCCAATGTGCCGCAGGAACGGTGATCCGGATGGCAGCCCCGATGGCAGCTTGTGTCGATCGGTGGCAAACGCATCGCGCGCCCACGGCATCGGGGCACGACTGAAATACAGTGCACGCCCGTTCGTCGTACGCACCAGTTTCACCACATTCGGATCGAACAGCTCCTCGGCGTCGATGATCGGCGTCGCCAGGGTCGCCATCGGCGCGTTGTCACCAGCCAGCGCCTGCGCCACGGCCCGAATGCCGGCAGCGGGTGCAAAGGGCTCGTCGCCTTGCAGATTCACCACAATGGTGTCGTCGGCCCAACCGTAATAGGCCGCACACTCGGCCAGCCGGTCGCTACCGGAAGCATGGTCGCTACGGGTCATGCAAATTTCCACACCTTGCCCGGCCAGCGCGTCCGCGATGCGCTGATCATCCACCGCCACGACTACCTGGCTCGCGCCAGCCTGCAGCGCGCGCTGCGCCACCCGTATCACCATGGGTATACCGCCAATCTCGAGTAAGGGCTTTCCCGGCAGGCGGGTCGAGCCGTAACGGGCAGGAATGGCGACGATGAAGGGGAGCGTGGCGTTGGACATGGGCAATCTCGAAGTTCAACGACAAGCCTAGCCGCAACAATGCGGCCATGCGAGCACATGGTTTGTCAGTAACTTGCTGGGGCGGCTATCTGCAACGCAAAACCACAGCGATTGGACAGCTCGAGAAAACCGGGAAAGGACGTGGCGACATGCCCACAGTCATTGATCCGCACCGGGCCAGACGCCACCAGTCCAGCCACTGCAAAGCTCATCGCAATGCGGTGATCGAGATACGTTTCCACGGTGCCGGCACCGATCCTGCCGCCATGGATGATCGCGCCGTCCGGCGTTTCCTCGATAGACACGCCAAGCGAGCACAGGCCGGCAGCCATCGTCGCGATGCGATCGGACTCCTTCACCCGCAACTCCGCCGCGCCCCGGATAACCGTACTACCACTGGCCACGGCAGCGGCAATGAACAAGGCGGGGAATTCATCGATCATGTCGGGCACTAGCGCCTCGGGCAGCTCGATGCCATGCAGTGGTGCATGCCGCACGATGAGATCGCCTACGGGTTCGCCACCGCTCTCGCGCGTGTTTTCGACGACGATATCCGCCCCCATCAAACGCAGCGCCTGCAGCAATCCAGTACGTCGTGGGTTGAGCCCGACCGCGGGCAGGCGCAATTCGGAGCCCGGCACGATACTGGCGGCGACCAGAAAGAACGCTGCCGAGGAAAAGTCGGCTGGGACGTCAACGTCAGTAGCACGCAGCGTATGACCACCAGCGAGTGTGGCGCAACCCGGAGCGAATGCGATCCGCCAGCCGAACGCAGCCAGCATGCGCTCGGTGTAGTCGCGGGTGGGATGCGGTTCGATGATCTCAGTTTCGCCGACACCATACAGGCCGGCCAGTAACAGCGCGGACTTCACCTGGGCACTAGCGACCGGCAGCTCGTAACGGATGCCTCGCAATGACTGCCCGCCACGCACGCGTAGCGGCGGCAGGCCGTCCTGGGTGTCGATGCGTGCGCCCATCTGTGTCAACGGGTCAGTCACCCGGCGCATTGGTCGCTTCGACAGCGAGGCATCGCCGACCAGCGTGCTGTCGAATGCCTGCCCTGCCAGTAATCCGGTCAGCAGGCGCATGCCGGTGCCGGCATTGCCGCAATCCAGCGGTTGCGACGAGCCGCGCAGGCCGTGCAAGCCGACGCCGTATACCCGTCGCTCACCCACTGCGGGTGCCTCGATGCGCACACCAAGCTGCGACAGCACGGCGGCCGTGGCGCGGGTGTCCTCGCCTTCCAGGAATCCGCGAATGCGCGACTCCCCTTCGGCGATCGCCGCCAGCATCAGCGCGCGATGGGAAATGGACTTGTCACCGGGCACCCGCACGCTGCCGCGCAGAGGCTGACCCGGTTGGCTGCTCCAGTCGAGACGATTCAATCGAATTCCTTCAATGTGTGACCGGGCAAGCTCAGGGCAACGCTACGGGATAGGAGCCCAGCACGCGTATCGACTGCGCCGATTCGCCGATTTCATGCACGGCAGCCTGCAACGCCGCATCGTCGATATGGCCGGAGACGTCGATGAAGAACGCGTACTGCCACTTGCCGGTATGCGCTGGCCGCGATTCGATCCGATTCAGGCTGACGCCATGCTTGGCGAACGGGCTGAGCACATCGTAAAGCGCGCCAGGTTTGTCGTTCACGGTGATCAGCAGCGACGTGCGATCGTTGCCGGACGGCGGAAACAGCGAACGGCCGATCACCAGAAAGCGCGTGGTGTTGTCGGCGCGATCCTCGATGCCCTGCGCCACGGTCTTCAGCCCGTAGATTTTGCCGGCCGTATCGCCAGCGATCGCCGCGCTGTCGTCGGCGTGCCGGGCCATCCTGGCCGCCTCGGCGTTGCTGCCCACCGCAATGCATTCGACGCCCGGCAGGTTGATGCGCAGCCAGGTCTTGCATTGCTGCAGCGACTGCGCGTGTGCGTAGACGCGCTTGACGTCTTCAAGTTTCCCCAGCAGCGAATGCAGGCACTGGTGCACGCGCAGTTCCACTTCGCCGCAAATCGTTGCCGCGGAAGTGAGAAACATGTCCAGCGTCACCTGGATCATGCCCTGCCCGGAATTCTCCACCGGCACCACGCCGAAATCTGCGTGGCCGGCGGCAACTTCCTGAAACACTTCCTCAATGCTACCCAGCGGCAGACCGTAGGCGGCATGGCCGAAGTGCTTGCGCACTGCCTGTTCGCTGAAGGTGCCTTCCGGGCCAAGAAAGCCGATCTTCAGCGGGTCTTCCTGCGCCAGGCACGAGGACATGATCTCGCGAAACAGCCGCACCATTTCGGTATCGGACAATGGACCGTCGTTGCGATCCACCACCATGCGCAGCACATGCGCCTCGCGTTCCGGGCGGTAATAGTCGATCGCAGAAAGCCCCGCACCCTTGACCTTGGCCACTTCCTGCGCGCGGTTCGCACGCTCGGAAATCAGCTGCTGGATCTGTCGGTCGATGCTGTCGATGCGCTCGCGCATTTCGCTCAGCGGGGTTTTCGGGTCACTCATACTGCTAGCCGCCTGGATGTAAAGAAGTCCAAATGATTTACGGGTATCTTGCCTGAAAAGCGTCGTGGTTACCGATCAACCGTGCTGACGCGTGAAGTCCCGCATGAATGCCGTCAAAGCCTCGACAGCCTCCAGCGGTACCGCGTTGTACAGCGATGCGCGCATACCACCCAGCGCCTTGTGACCCTTCAGCGCGAGCAGGCCCGCGGCTTCAGACTCCTTGAGGAATGCGGCATCCAGTGCACTGTCGTGCAGGGTAAACGGGATGTTCATGCGTGAGCGTGCGGATGGATCGATCGGATTGCGGTAATAGCCGTCCGATCCATCAATCGCCTGATATAGCAGCTCGGCCTTGGCGCGATTGCGCTCGGCCATGACCGTGAGGCCGCCCAACGCGTTCAGCCACTGGAAGGTCAGGCCGGCCAGATACCAGCCCCAGGTGTTGGGCGTGTTGAGCATGGAATCATTCGCCGCCTGCTCGGCATAGCGGAAGATACGCGCCATCGGCCTGCTGGCCCGCTGCAGCAGGTCGCGGCGGATGATCATCACCACCAGGCCAGACGGGCCGATATTCTTCTGTGCGCCGGCATAGATCAGCCCGAAGCGCGAGATATCCAGCGGCGCGGACAAGATGTTGGATGACATGTCCGCCACCAGTGGCACCGTGCCGACATCCGGAATTTCATGAAACTCCACGCCGTGAATCGTCTCGTTCGGCGTGTAGTGCACATAGGCAGCACGCGGATCGAGCTGCCAGCTATCGCGCGCAGGCAGCCGCAGATAACTATCGGCCTTGCCGCTGGCAGCTACGTTGACGCGCACGTACGGTGCTGCCTCACTGATCGCCTTCTCGCTCCAGTGACCGCTGTCGATGTAGTCAGCGCTGTCGCCTTCGCCAGCCAGATTCATCGGGATCTGCGCAAACTGTTGAGTGGCACCCCCTTGCAGAAACAGCACGGCGTAATCGGCGGGGATAGCCAGCAATGTGCGCAGGTCGGTTTCGGTCTGCGCCGCCATCTCGATGAAGCGCTTGCCGCGATGGGACTGTTCCATCACCGAGGCGCCGCTGCCATTCCAGTCCAGCAATTCGCGCTGAGCGCGTTCGAGTACTGCCTGCGGCAACGCCGCCGGACCGGCGCTGAAATTCCAGACTCTGCTCACGTGCTGTTGCATCCCGTCGAGGTGTTTCTTGCATTATGGCGCGGCGCAGCATGGGGTGGTCAACTGCGCGCAAAATCTCTGGTGTGAGCGACTTCAGTCGCGATGCTTTTGATGTGCAGCCGAAAAGCATCATGAACGCATGGAGGAAGCGAATCTCGAGAAGCCGCTCTCTACCCGTCATTCCTGCGAAGGCAGGAACCCAGGAGCTTCACGTTCCCAAGGAGCCGAGGGGCACTGGGTTCCTGCCTTCGCAGGAATGACGGGCTGGTTTGCAGGCTTCGTCTGGTTTCCTGAAGTCGCCCACAGGTTTTGCAGCCGAGCTGCCCTGCGCGCACTAAGAAAGATTAGCTCTCAGAAACGAATCAGCAGCACCAACGCGATGCCCAGTGCCAGCACTGCCGCGGTGACGATCAGCCACCACACTTCGCCGATCGGGCCGGCCGCCTCTTCGGGCAGGTGCGGGGGCGGCGGCTCCGGCATGACGATCTCGGGCTCTGGCTCCATCCCCGGTGCATCGACCACGAAGCGATGCATGGCCAGACTGATCTGATCATCGGGCTGCAACGCCAGTTTCTCTACGATGACCCCGTTGACCCGCAGCGGATGGCGCTCGGACGACTGCCTGGTTTCCAGCAGCAACTTGCCGTCCTGCCAGAAAATACGCAGCGCTGCGACGTCGCCTTGTGGCAACTCCAGCGGGCAACGGCCTTGCGGCCCGAGTTCCAGGCTGTCCTGCAACGACAACAGCTTGCCGGAGAGCGGACCGGCGACAGCGCGCAATGCCACCGTGCAACGCCCCTCCTCAGGCACGCTCAGCGGTGATCTCACCGCAGGATCCTGATCGGCGCGCAGCAGCATGCGGCAATCGCCTACACTGATCACGTCGCCAGCACGCAATAATGCCCGCTCGCGTACCGGTCGGGCGTTGACATGGATGCGGTCTGCCGAAGGCAAAACCTGCAGGATCCAGCCGCGACGATCCTGCTGGATCCGCAGATGTTGGGGTGCGGCCTGGCCAGCGGCCAGCACGAGGTCATTGTCGGGCGCGCTGCCTATGCGCAGCAGCGCCTGCGTCCAATGGAAATCCTCGCGGGCCGCATTGGGAAATTCGATGCGCATGGAGAAACCGGTCGATAGACCCCGAAACTCTAACATGCAGCTCGCCACGTCTCCGTGCATGAGTGGCCCTGTATTTTGTTGGACGGCACTTGATAGGCCAGTGCCTGATAAGCCTGCACTTCATAGGCCTGCACCTCATAGGCCTGCACCTCATAGGCATTAAGATGTGCCCATCCCCACCCGGAGTCCGTCATGCCGAAAATCGATATCCGTCGTCCGCACCAGCTGTCGATCCCGGAAGCCCGCGCCCTGGTCGATCAGGTGGCCGCGCGGATGCGCGAGAAATTCGGTATGGATGGACAGTGGCAAGGCGATACCCTGCGATTTTCGCGCCCCGGGGTCAGTGGCACGATTGCCGTCGACAGTGACGCCATCGAGGTCCATGCGGAGCTGGGCATGATGCTGGCGCCGCTGAAGGGTATGGTCGAACAGGAGATCCGGCGCAAGCTGGATGAACATTTCGCCTGACCGATCGCTTGATGATTCTTTAACCAAACGCGCATCCATGGCATACTCGACGGCTTACGCAGCCATGACGGCTGTGCGTGAACCCCGGAACACATGGCCAAAGACGACGTCATCGAAATGGAAGGTACGGTCCAGGAGACCTTGCCCAACACCATGTTTCGTGTGCAACTGGAGAACGGGCACGTAATCATTGCCCACATCTCTGGCCGCATGCGCAAGCATTACATTCGCATCCTGACCGGTGACAAGGTCAAGATCGAAATGACCCCGTACGACCTGAGCAAAGGTCGTATTACGTACCGCATGAAGTAATTCGAATTGGGGAAAGTCGGGTACGGCGCAAGTCGAGCCTGACGCAAGTCGAGCATGCGGCAAGTCGAGTCACCATCCAGCAGCGCTGGTGCGCAGCGGGGACGATTCGAAAGGGGTGGGTGCTGAAACGAAAGGCGGCGCATATAGCGCCGCCTTTCGTTTGCGCGTGGCCTGGATATCCACGCATAGCGGGTGGCCTCAACTCTGCCAACTCCCTTCCCTGCTCGCAGGGGAGGATTGGGGCGGGGTGCTCTTGAACTTGGTTCTTTTCGCAAGCTCAAGCAACCCCCTCCCTGCCTCCCCCTGCTAGCAGGGGGAGGAGCAAAGCAGCTCTCAGCCTGGTTCGACCACCGCCGGCAGCTTCTCGAGTGCTTCGCAGTCGACCTTCAGCTCGCCGTCCTGCACGCTCAGGCGAACCTGACCGCCATCGGCCAGCTTGCCGAACAGCAACTCGTCGGCCAGTGCGCGCTTCACCTTCTCCTGGATCACTCGCGCCATCGGTCGTGCGCCCATCTGCGGATCGAATCCGTGCTCGGCCAGCCAGCGGCGGGCGTCGGAATCCACATCCAGGCTCACGTGCTTCTCGGTCAGCTGGCTTTCCAGTTCGATCAGGAACTTGTCGACCACTCGCAGAATGTGCTCGAAATCGAGCGCGCGGAACTGGATGACCGCGTCCAGGCGGTTGCGGAACTCCGGCGTGAAGATACGGCGGATTACTTCCATCGCATCGGACTCGTGCTTCTGCTCGACGAAGCCCATGCTGCGCCGCGAAGCGAGCGCCGCGCCCGCGTTGGTGGTCATCACCACCACCACGTTCTTGAAGTTCGCCTCACGACCGTTGGTGTCGGTCAGCACGCCGCGATCCATCACCTGCAACAGGATATTGAACACATCCGGATGGGCCTTCTCGATCTCGTCCAGCAGCAGTACCGCGTGCGGATGCTTGGTCACCGCCTCGGTCAGCAGGCCACCCTGGTCGAAACCGACATAGCCCGGAGGTGCACCGACCAGCCGCGACACTGAATGACCTTCCATGTATTCGGACATGTCAAAGCGGATCATCTCGATACCGAGCTGCATCGCAAGCTGCTTGGTCACCTCGGTCTTGCCCACGCCAGTGGGACCGGCCAGCAGGAAGCAGCCGATCGGCTTGGACGGATCGGCCAGGCCCGAACGGGCCATCTTGATCGATGCGGCCAGCGCCTCGATCGCCGGATCCTGTCCAAACACCACCATCTTGAGGTTGCGCTCCAGATTGCGCAGCACGTCGCGATCGGACGCCGACACCTGCTTGGCTGGAATGCGCGCCATCTTGGCGATGATGTACTCGACCTCAGTCACATCCACCTTGCCGGTGCGCTGGTCCAACGGCAGCAGCCGCTGACGCGCACCAGCCTCGTCGATCACATCAATTGCCTTATCCGGCAGCAGCCGGTCAGGAATGTGCTTGACCGACAGATCCACCGCCGCCTTCAGCGCCTCGTTGGTATAGGCAACGTGGTGATGTTCCTCAAAACGAGAGCGCAGGCCCTTGAGGATCTCGATGCTGTCGGCCACGGTCGGCTCGACGACGTCGATCTTCTGGAAGCGCCGTGCCAGCGCGCGGTCCTTCTCGAACACCCCGCGGTATTCCTGGAACGTGGTCGAACCAATGCAGCGCAACTCGCCGGAAGCCAGCATCGGCTTGATCAGATTGCTGGCATCCATGGTGCCACCGGACGCCGAGCCGGCGCCGATGATGGTATGGATTTCATCGATGAACAGGATTGCGCCCGGCTGCTTCTTCAGCTGGGCGATGACGCCCTTGAGGCGCTTCTCGAAATCGCCGCGATACTTGGTACCGGCCACCAGCGCGCCGAGATCCAGCGACCAGATGGTCGCGTTTTCCAGCACCTCCGGCACTTCGCCATCGACGATGCGCTTGGCCAGACCCTCCGCCAGGGCGGTTTTGCCCACGCCGGCGTCGCCGACATAGAGCGGATTGTTCTTGCGCCGGCGGCACAGCACCTGGATCGTGCGTTCGATCTCGTCGGCACGCCCGATCAACGGGTCGATCTTGCCTTCCAGCGCCAATTCGTTGAGGTTGCTGGCAAATTCATGCAGCGGATTGCCTTTCGGCTCGCCGCCCTCCTCTGCCTCGCGCTCGCTTCCACCGGCGGCGCCTGCAGCCGGCTCATCGCCGATCTTGGCAATGCCATGCGAGATGTAGTTGACCACGTCGAGCCGGGTGATTTCCTGCTGGTGCATGAAATACACCGCGTGTGAGTCCTTTTCGCCGAAGATCGCCACCAGCACATTCGCGCCAGTGACTTCCTTTCGACCCGAGGATTGCACGTGATACACGGCGCGCTGCAGCACCCGCTGGAAGCCCAGCGTGGGCTGCGTATCGCGCTCGTCGCCGTGCGGCAGCACCGGTACGGTCTCGGCGATGATGCGTTCGAGTTCGCTCGACAGCCGTGGCAAATCCACACCGCAGGCGCGCAAGGCGCCTAGTGCCGACTGGTTTTCGGTCAGCGCCAGTAGCAGGTGCTCCACCGTCATGAATTCATGGCGCTGTTCGCGGGCCTGCTTGTAGCAATGGCCGATGGTGACTTCAAGATCCTTGCTGAACATTCGGATCATCTCCGCTTGAATAGTGAGCGGCCTTCAACGCCGCGATGAGCACAAAATGGGGTCGCTCAGAGCTTTTCCATAGTGCACAACAACGGATGCTGATGGGAGCGTGAATATTCGTTCACATGGGTTACCTTGGTCTCGGCTACCTCGCGGGTAAATACACCACATACGCCCTTGCCACGGGTATGTACATGCAACATCACTTGTACCGCCTGCTCCTGGTCCAGATTGAAAAAGCCGCGTAACACTTCAACCACGAAATCCATCGGGGTGAAGTCGTCATTCAGCAGCAGCACCTGAAACAGTGGTGGACGCGCCACCTCCGGTTTGGCGGTTTCCAATGCCAGTCCGCGGCCGCTGTCTTGCTCGTGTTCGGATTCGTGGGCCATGGTTTCTTGTGTATTTGATC
>Ga0302229_10000427_pt1 | contig 32402 bp, 32 predicted proteins | sample II_Palsa_N1_3_FD_193518 | JGI IMG/M metagenome (GOLD analysis project Ga0302229, IMG submission 193518) | Peat permafrost microbial communities from Stordalen Mire near Abisko, Sweden - II_Palsa_N1_3 | ecosystem: Environmental > Terrestrial > Soil > Palsa > Peat permafrost | place: Sweden... | reverse complement strand
CAGCGCCGAGATAACCGCGGCGTCGGCCAGCACCACGGTCGGCGTCAACCCGGATCGCCAGACCCGCCAGGCGAAGAAGGCCGACCACAAGCACAGCGCGGTCAGCGGCGCGCCCAGCCACCAGCCGGAGATCTGCTTCGTCGCGGCCAGCACCGCTACCGCAGTGAACAAGACCGCGCCGCCGAGGCGCAGGCCGATGCAATACCAGCCGGCCAGCCGGTGCAGGGCCTGGTCGGATGGCCCTGAGAACCGCGGGCGGCGCGCCCGCCTGAAGCGGCCCGCCGGGGGCCGGATCTGCCCCGCGACGGAATCAGCTGCCGGCTCCACCGGACCAGTATGCGGCAGGACCACGGCTACGGGAACGGTGGCGATTCAACCGATCCCCTGGTCTGCGCGTCCGCTAACCACTTTGGCTAACACGTTTCACAGGCCGACCAGTAGACCTGACTCATATATCCGGGTACTGGAACTACGTCCCGTTCCGGAAATTTGCTAAAACGGAACGAGGCGTGGCGCTACGGTCCTGAGCTGGCCTCGAGTGCCGCCTGCAGGTGTCCGTAGAAAGTGCCTAGGCGAGTTGCCCACATGACATGAGTCATGGGCCGGACCATGCCCGCGTCATGCCCCGATGAGGACGTCCTGCACTGGTGCCGGACCGGGCCTGATTCTTGGCCTGGTAAGCATGATGACGAGCAGCAATCAGGGTCCGGAGCGTGGTTCACGCCTCTGGGCTGGTGCGTGCTGGGCGTGGAACGGGACGGCACGCGATGGAACGCCGTCTTGGTGAAGGAACCAAGTCGACCGGGCGTACAGGAAGCGCGCCCTGGCGGCCGTCGCCGGCGGGAGGGAGGTGCGGCCGTGGAGGGGATTGCCTGCTCGTGGTGCCATTACCCGAACGAGCCGGACCGGGTGAGCTGCGGGACGTGCGGGGCGCCGCTGGATGCCGCGAAGGCGGTGTCGGAGTCGGGGTGGCGTGCGGCGCCCAGGCTGAAGGAGATGGCGGAATTCCGGGTCGGGGACATCACCTGCCAGATCGCGGGCCAGGTGGTCCCGGTGGCCGAGTTCACCCTGGCCGACGGCGACACCATCTTCTTCGAGCAGCACACGCTGCTGTGGAAGGAGCGGACGGTCTCCCTCACCGGGAAGAACCTGAAAGCAGCCCGCCAGCGGACCATCGCCGGGATGCCGCACGCGGTGATCGAGGCGCGGGGTCCCGGGCGCATCGCCGTCACGCGCGATGCCTCCGGCGAGGTGGTCGTGCTCCCGCTGCATCCCGAAGTCGAAACCGACGTCCGGGGCCACGCTTTCCTCGCCGCGTCGCAGAACGTGGGCTACAGCTTCATCCGGATCGACAAGCTGGCCAGCATGCTGCACGGCGGACCCGGGATGTACCTGGACCGGTTCGTGGCCGGCGACACGCAAGGGCTGTTGCTGCTGCACGGGTACGGGAACGTCTTCCAGCGGCGGCTGGGCGTCGGCGAAAAGATCCTGGTCGAGCCCGGAGGGTTTCTCTATAAAGACGCACCGGTCGCGATCAACCCCGTCCCGGTGCAGGCCGGCGCGGGGTTCCGGCACGCGAACTGGGCGGAACTGACCGGCCCGGGACGGGTCGGAATCCAGTCGATGTACGTCCACCGGGAGACTGGAGCGCCGCGATGAGCGAGAATGCCGCCGTAGGTGCCTCCCCCGGCTACGTCTGCCGGTACTGCCGGCTGAGCTCCGATGCGAGCGGCCCGGCCTGCCCGAATTGCGGGGCGCCCGTCGCCGTGCGCGAGATCCGCGACGACGAAGGGTGGGTGGAGCAGCCGCCGATCGCCGACCTGGCCCGCATCCAGGTTGGCCGGTCCCGGTGTCAGATCACCGGCAGCTACGTGCCGGTGGCCGAGATGAGCCTTGCTGCGGGTGACCAGGTTTACTTCTCCCATCACGTCCTGCTGTGGGCCGACCCCGCGACGCAGCTCGCCGCGCGGCCGATGGCCAAGGGCTGGGACCGGCGCCTGGCCGGGATGCCGCTGGTGATGTTGGAGGCGACGGGCCCGGGACGGATCGCCTTCTCCGACAACGACCCGGGCGAGCTCATCGCCGTGCCGCTCGAGGCGGGCCAGAGCATCGACGTCACCGAAGGCCATTTCCTCGTGGCGACGGCGGCGGTTTCCTACGACTGGGTCAACACCGTCGTCTGGTGGGCCATCGGCCAGAAGAGCGAGCGGGTCTACCACTACCCGCGCGGGCGGTACGCGGACCGGTTCACCGCGCAGCAGCGGGGACTGCTGCTGTTGCACGCCCGCGGGAACACCTTCATCCGGGACCTGGGCGACGGCGAGCGGATCTACGTCGTCCCGCGGGCCCTGGTCTACAAGGACAGATCGGTGGCCATGAACATCCACATGGAGCGCCCGGAGTCGCCCCGGGCCCACTGGCAGCTGATCCCGATGATCCGGCTGACCGGGCCGGGCCGCGTCGCGATCCAGTCCCAGTACGAATTCGAACCCGAGGCCCACTGGGGGTGGGACCTACTCGGCCCGGACGGAAGCTGGCGGAACTGGAACCCCGACCCGAACCGCTGGCGCCGCGGCCTCAAGGAACGCGAGCCCCTCTACCCATAGCTCACGATCCCGGCGACACCCGCTGCAGATCAGGCCGCTGTCCAGCATGGCTTACTTGTTCCGCGGGTCGTCTTCCGGGTCTAGGTATTCGAGGCTGATCGGCCCGATCGCCGTCACCTGGGTGACGTAGTCACCAGATTTGGCCCAGTGGAAATGAGGGGTACCGCCAGGCAGGACGATGACGGCACCCGGGGGGTACGCCTGCAGTTTTCCCTCGTCGAACTGTTCGCCCACGCCGATGTAGAACACGCCGGACATGACCGTATAGACCCGATCCTCGTGGTGTCTGTGCGGCATCAGCTTGACGCCGGACGGCAGCTTGACCCGGACGACGTACGGAGCGGGCTGTGATGGATCGCCCACCACGACGGCAAGACGGGCCGACGGCGGGAACGCCGGGAACGGCTCCCAGTCGATGTCCTCCGGCAGGGTCGGCCTGAAGACGGCCTGATCCAGTAGATGGGCGCTCATGGTCGTTGAACCTCCCGGGGTCAGGGTTCGGGGCGGCTGATGGCGACGTCTACGCCGGGCGAGTAGTGCACCAGCGGTTCCCCTTCGGGGGCGGGCAGGCCGGCCGCGGTGAGCAGGTGGTCCTCCACGACCTGGGCTTGAGCGCGGTACAGGGACCATGGCTGGTGGCAGGCGCGGGCGGAGACCAGGCGGCCGCCGGTGACGCTGAACAGCATCCAGCGGGCGGTCAGGAAGTGCTCGAACGCGGTGACGTCGGCCGGGGCGATCGGCGCGCCGATGCCGATACGGAGGCGGCAGGTGGCCGGGCGCGGGCCGGGCCAGCGACGGCGGGACAGGTAGGCGACCTGGCTGGCGCGCTCGCCAAGCCGCATCGACGACCAGAAGTAAGGCAGGCGGTAGGGCCCGCCTCGCGCGGTGACGGCTACGCCTAGGCGGGATGCGTCGAGAGAGAAGAACCAGATGCCGGACCGCCCCGCGCGGTCGCGGACGTAGGTGCGCACGTTCGTCTCGCAGAAGTTGGATACCCAGGGCACCCGCCGGCCGCCCGGCGTGGCCACGCGCATGTAGAACGGCACGAGGCCAACCCACGCCGCACCGTCGTACGTCTCGGCATCCAGGCCGTCGGGCAGCAATCGCTGTACGTGGGCGGCCTCGAACGGCCAGTGCAGGAACGTCAGCCGTTCCCACCGCTGCCGCATGACCGGCCGGTCCACGGTGAACGGGCATGTGCCCACGGCACCCAGCGTCTGCGGGGTCATAGCCTAAGTTTGCGGGGTCAGAAGTCTGGCGGGTGCGGCGGGTCAGCTCAGGGTGGTCGACACGACCACCGGGTGGCCCCGGCCCAGGAAGAAGATGCCCGGGTAGCCGGCGGTCTGGAAGCCGGCGTTGGGGTTGCCGCGCAGTTGTGAATGCTCGATCGTGAGCGTGCCGGTCTTGTCGTCGCTGACGAAGAAGAGCGCGCCGCCGCCCTCGCGGGCGCTGTTGCCGGTGATGACGGAGCCGTCGACGGTCACCGTGTAGTCGTCCCCGTCGGTGTAGATGGCGCCGCCGCTGCCGCCGCCCGGGGTCCCGGCTTGAGCCGGGTTAGCGCCGTCGCCGATGGCGCGGTTGCCGGTGAAGGTGCTGCCGGTGATCACCCAGGACACCCCGATGCTGCTCAGGGCGCCACCGTTGGAGCACACGCCGCCGGTGAAGGTGCTGCCGGTGACCTCGACGGCCCGGCTGGCGTACTGGCTCAGCGCCCGGATGGCGGCGCCGCCCAGATCGGGACCGGTGGAATCGCAGCGGTTGCCGGTGAAGCGGGCGTCGATGACCGTGAGCTGGCCGCCGCGGTCGAAGATGGCCCCGCCGCCCCCGCCGTCATAGAGCTGCCCGGTGGAGTTGCCGTCGGCGAAGGTGATGTTCTCCACGGTCAGCGCGGGAGCGGCCTGGTCCTGGCAGTGCGAGGTGGTCCAGGTCTGAGCCGGATCGCAGGTGTCCAGGTACAGGATGCGCCGCACGCCGCCGCCGCTCAGCGTGACCAGGCCGCCGCCGTCCAGGACGACCTTGGCGCTGGTGTTGCGGACCTTGGCCGTGGCCGTCATCACGATGGTCACCGGCCGCGGCCCGCAGGAAAACGCGATCACCCCGCCCGCGGCGACGGCCTGGACCACCGCCTGCGACGTGCAGCTGCCCGGGGTGCCGTGGCCGACCACATGATCCGCGTGGACAGCGGCCGGGGCGGAGGCCCGGGAACGGGGCGTCGTGCGCACCCGCGGGAGCGAGGAGCGGCCCGGCGCGGAACGTGACGGGGTGGCCGGGGAGCGGGCCGGATGCGAGGACGCCGGCTGGGAGGGCGTGGTGCCGGCGCCGGCGGCCAGGGTGGCGGCGCTGGTCGCCGGGGCCGGCGCGGACGTGCCGGCCCCCGGGCCGCAGGCGGCCAGGGCCAGGGCCGGGGCGCAGGCGAGCACGAGAACGGCGGCCGGGCGGGCGAGTCGCATGGGGCGAGACGTTAGCAAGTCGCGGGTCCCGGAATGGCATTTACACGGATCTGTAAGGATTAACGTGAACCGGCGGTGGTGTCACTGGCGGTGGGCGGGCTGCAGGCTATGACGACCCGAGCAGTACGACGGTGAAGTCGGTGAGGTCCATCACGACGGCTTCGTCGGCCGTCCGGCGGCGGGCCTGCATGCTCAAGGTGACGGGGAAGGGCGGGAGCGGAGGGTACGGGGGTACCCCGACCGTGGCGGGGTTGTAGTCGCTTGTGAAGCACTCCAGGTGGAAGTCGGAGCCGGTTACCGGGTCCCGGTCCCTGGGATAAGCGAGCGGCCAGGACAGGGATTGGGTGCCGTGCCCGATCGAGCAGGTCACCACGGCCTCGCTCCCTGGGGTCTTCTCCAGGTGGCCGTTGACCACCAGCAGGAAGCCCGCCATGTTCAGATCCGGGGGCACGTCCACCGACAGGGCGCCGGACAGTCCGGCGGCGCCGGCGAAGGGGACGTCCTGGCCGCCTTGCAGGGACAGGATGAAACGGTCCAGCCCGAAGCGCACATTGAGACCGTCGGCGGCCACGCTGGTGACCATGGCCGGCCCCTGCCCGGTCGAGTCGTAGTAGCTGGTCCACGGCGCCCACGCGGGCGCGGTTACGGTTGTCATGGTGGTCCTTTCTTCCTGGTGAGGTATCACGGTGCCGGAACTTGAGGTATCACGGTGCCGGGGGCGTGGTGCACGCGGCGGCCCGGCCCGGGCCGGTGAGCGGGCCGTAAGTGTCCCCGGGCCCGAGCCCATGCCGCGACATAACCGACCATAGGGAGTCCCGGCGCTGCTTACATCGGGTGTTTCCCTAGCTTTGTGCGCGTTCGGCCATGCGGGCCCCTAGTTCCGCGCGCGAGTCCAGCTCGAGTTTGCGGTAAACGCTGGACAGATGGGCCTCGACCGTCTTCGGGCTAAGGAAGAGCGCGGCGGCCACCTCCCGGTTGGTTAGCCCTCGCGCCGTGGCCTCGGCGACCCGGCGTTCCGCGTCCGTCAACTCGCGGCCCGGCGAGCGGCGCAGGCCGAGCCGGCCGAGTTCGGCACGCGCCCGCTCGGCCCACAGGGCCGCACCGATCCGCTCGCAGATCCCAAGGGCCTGTTCAAGGGACCGTCTGGCCTGGGCACGCTTGCGCGCTCGCCGTTCCACGACGCCTTTGGTGAGCAGCGTGCGCGCGAGTTCGAGCGGCATGTCGAGCCGCTCGTTCTCAGCGAGCGCCCCCTCGAGCACGTCACCTGCGCTCTTAATGTCGCCGCGGGCCGCGAGCAAAAGCCCACGGCAGCGTCCGGCGGTCGCGAGCGCCCAGGCGCGGTCACGCTCCCGGCCACGGACCTCGAAGGCATCAAGCAGCGCTTCGGCCCGATCGAGCTCCCCCGACCCCACCAAGGCCTCGATCGCGTCGGGAAGGAAAAACGCTTGGACCGGCTCGGGGATGCCGTGCTGCTCGAGTGCCTCGGTCGCCTGCCGGCAGGCCTCCCAGGCCGCGCCAGGATCGCCTCGTGAGAGCTCGAGCAGGCTCCGCGCGGCGGCGATCCATACCTCGACCCAGTGGTGATCCGGGGAGGTTGCGGCCGCGGTGCAGTCGCGCAGGGTTTCCGCGGGCTCCCCCCGGTGAGCATGAACCAACGCTCGCTGCGCGAGAAGGTTCTTGCGCACCGATTCGCTTCCGGTCAGGGTGGCGAGCGACACGGCCTCCTCGACGAGCGCGAAAGCCACGGCGAAGTTGCCGCTCCTGGTCTCGAGCCACGAACGCCAGAGGCCGATGAAGGCCAGATCGCTCTCGTCACCCCGATCGCGCGCCCGGGTCCAGACGTCCTTCAGCCGTTCGCGCGCCTCGGCGTGCCGTCCGACGTACAGCAGCAGGAGGGCGGCGATCGAGCTCGGATGGCACATCAAGGGCATGATGGCGTGGGGGTCCTCAAGCACGAGCGACCGTTCCACCTTGTCCCAGCTCAGCCCCCGCCCGCAGATGAGGTCGGAGATCGCGCACAGGGCCAGCGCCGGGGCCAGCAGCGATTCATCCCGGATCGCTTCCGCCTGTGCGAGCGCGCGGTAGGCGTGGACGGAGCCCGCCATCGGATCGTTGAGCTGGCCGTTCAGATAGCTAAGGCCGAACTCAATGGTGACCGCCAGCCGAGGATCGTCGGTGTGCTCGAGCGCCTCCGCATACAGGCGCTTGGCCTCGGCGGCGTGCTCGTCGTTGTAACTGATCTCCGCCAGCAGGCGGAGCGCATCAGCACGCAGCGACCGGGGCAGGGGCTTGCCCAGGATCTCTCCGAGCAGCACCCGCGCGCGTGAGCGCTCGCCGGCGTGGACGTGGCACTCGGCCGCGGTGATGCCGCGCCGGTTGTTCGCATCCGGCCGGCCGGACGGCGTCAGCGTCCGGGCTCGCTCGAAGAGCTCGGCGGCCGACTCCCAGGCACCACGCGAGCGGGCCACCGCGGCGCCGGCCTCGAGCGCTTGAGCGACGCTCTCATCGGCATGCGCGGTGGCGAGCGCCAGGTGGCGGGCCCGCTCCTCCGGATCGCTCACGAGCAGCGCAAGACGGCGGTGGAGTTCGTTCCGCCGCGAGCGCGAGGCCGTCTCGTAGACGGCGGAGGCGTACAGCGGGTGCGCGAAGGCGATCTGACCTCCTTCGACGCGAAGCAGGCCGGTCTCCTCCGCCGCGGCCAGCGCTGCCGCCGACGAAGCCCGTTCGACCAGCTGGACCGTGGGGTGAGACAGCGCCGCGGCGCACAGCAGGGCCGGCCGCGTTCCCGGGGACAGCTTCGGGATGCGCGCGGCCAGCAGCCCGCGAAGCCCCGCAGGAACGCCAAGGCCGGTCGCGGCACCGATGCGCGGCGTCGTCCGCAGCGCGTGCGCGACCTCGAACGCGAACAGCGGATTGCCGCCGGACGCGTTGTGCACCCGCAGCAGGGTGGGCCGTGACAAAGGCTCATCGATCCGGTCCTTCAGCATGCGATGGACCGCGGAGATGGTCAGCGGGCCGACCGGCACTACCATCAGCGATCCGGGTGGGATGAGCTCGCCGCCGGCGACCCAGTCAGGCTCGGGCGGGCGGGCCGCGAGGAGCCAGCCGAGCCGCGTGCCCGCGAGACGTCTCAGCACAAACTGGAGTACCGCCGCCGAACTCGAATCGAGCCACTGGACGTCGTCGATCGCCACCAGCAGCGGGGTTTCGGCGCTCAGGTTCGTGAGCAGCGAGCGCACAGCCGTCGCGAGCGCACGTGGGTCAGGGCCCGAGGTCGGCTTGACGCGGAGCATCGCGACCTCCAGCGCGTGCCGCTGGGGCTGCGGGAGCGCGGCAAACGCCTCGTTCCCTACCGGCTCCATCAAATCGGCCAGCGCTGACAGCGCGAGTTTCGTCTCCGCCTCGGCAGGCCGGCAGGAGAGAACACGGAAGCCACTGCCCTGCGCCCGCCGCGTCACCTCCCGCCAGACAGTGGTCTTGCCAATGCCTGGCTCCCCCTGGAAACACAGCACGCTGAACCGCTTCTTGGCACTACGCAGGAACGCATCGGCGCGGGAAAGCTCGTGCTCTCGGCCGAATATCGCGTTGGATGACATAGTCCCGTAGCGATTCTCTCGTGCGAATCAGCACCGGTACAACGGCCCGGGTATGGAGTTCCTATGTGTTTTTGCGTCCGGTGGCCGCGCCACGGTGGTGGCCGGTGAAGCTGAAGCCGGTCGCGCCCAGGAGCCGGGCGGCGAACGTGGCGGCCACCGCTACCCACGCGGCCACGGCCACCCAGAGCATGAACCGGCTGAGTGGCCCCATGAAGGCGAGGTGGGCGGCCTGGCCGAACGACAGCGTGGCCACGCTGTACATGCCGAGCGGGAAGACCACGCTCCACAAGGCCGGCTCGTAGCTCAGCGGCCAGCGGTGCCTGATGTAGCGCCAGCAGCCGAGCACGACGAGCAGCGGGATCCACCAGGTGCCAAAGGCCCACAGCGCGAAGGAGAACCCCTCGACGAACCCGGCCGCCGCCCTGACGACGGGCAGTGCGGCGAGAAGGCCCAGGATACGGGCACCGGCCAGCACGATGATCGCGGTGGCGCCCATCAGGATCCAGTAGGGAGGGCTGAGGGTCTGCGGGGTCACGCGGACCGTCAGCCAGCGCTGCAAGATCAGCGAAACGAGCAGGAGGTACAGCACCAGCCCGACAGCGACGGGCGCCAATAGCCCGGTTTGCGAGGGCCACGCCCGGACCAGGGTCGATGCGACCAGGGAGAGGGACTGAGTGGCGACCACCCACAGCAGCCAGGTGCCGTTCACGTCGCCGAGGACCGAATCATGCGATCGTCCGAGCAGCAGGATGGCAGGTACGCCGTAGGTCAGTGCGAGCCACACCACGGCCGCCACGCCGGCCAGGATCGCTGTGGCCGGCGGATGGCCCGCGGCCGCCAGCCGGATCCCGACCACATCCAGCCCGGCCGCAATCGCGAAGAAACCGAAGACCCGCCCGGGATCGTCGAAGGCGGCGGCCACGCTGGAGCGGAAGAGGACCACCTGGATCACCTGGGCCACGATCAGCACGGCGAGCCCGGCCGACGCGATGACGAGCAGCGCCCGGGACAGCCACGACGGTCCCAGCAGAAATGTTCCCGTCGAGATGATGCTCGTGGCCAGCACGAACGGAAAGTAGCCCGGAGACAGGCTCTGCACGGCCGTCGCGGTCCAGCTCACGGACCGCGGCTGGTTCGACATGGGTGGTTCCTTCGCGCGGGCCGGTGGTGGTTGCATCTGCGCGCTGGTGCTCCGCCCATCATCGCGCTTGGGCGAGCCGCTCGCGCCCTTGAAGGCCCTGGCCGGCACCCTGGCCGCGGGCCGGGCTGGACGAGACCAGGGCGCCGGCCCGGGTATCTACGGGCGCGACCGGCCGCCCTCAGCGGCGAGAATGAAGGCCAGCGCATTACCCTGAGAAGGCTTAGGTGAACAGGACATGGATCGTGACGCCAGGACCCGCGCCCGGATAGAGCAGCACTGGAAGGCCTCCGAGAGCGGAGACAGCGACACTGAGCACGCGATCTACGCGGACGACGGGATCCTGGACTACCCGCAGTCCGGAGAGCGCTTCCGCGGCCGGTCGAAGATCCAGGCGCAGCGCGGCGGGCACCCGGCCGAACGCCACTTCATCATCCTCCGGATCCGGGGCAGCGGCGACCTTTGGGTGAGCGAGGTGGTGATCACCTACGACGGCGCGCCCACCTACTCGGTGAGCCTGATGGAGTTCGCCGGCGATCTGGTCACGCACGAAACCCAGTACTTCGCCGACCCCTTCCCGGCGGCCGCCTGGCGGGCGCCGCTGGCGGAGCGGATCCCGGACGGCGAGCGATATGCCCCCGCGGCCGCGGAGCGATCGACGGCATCGACCGCCGGGGATGACCGAACAGGCGACGCCGGGACTTAGGCCAGCACCCGTTCGGCATCTCAAAGGAGGACACCGGTGGCGGCGAGGCATGCAGGTGACGGCCGCAGGTTTCCGGCCCGGTACCGCGCGTTCGCGGGCTTCATCGTGGCCAGCGCGGCCTTCGTCGCGATCTTCGTCGCGCTGACCCTCAGCGCTTTCCATAAGCCGGCCCCGCATGACCTTCCTGTCGGCATCGTCGGTTCCGCGGCGGTAACCCGCCAGGTCGAGCACGCCCTCGACGGCGCCGTCCCCGGGGCTTTCCGGTTCCGTAGCTACCCCAGCGAGGCCAGCGCGACGACCGGGATCGCGCAGCGTGAGATCGATGGCGCCCTGGTCGCTTCCGGCGCCAGCCTGCGACTGCTGGTCACCCAGGCCGGGGGCACCGCCCCGGAGCAGGCCCTCAACGGGGCCTTCACCGCCGTCGCGGCGCGGTCCGGACGTCCCCTCATAGTGTCGGACGTCGTCCCGCCCCGGACCAGTGACACCCAGGCCCTCTCGTCCTGGTTCCTCGTCCTCAGCGTGCTGATCCCTAGCCTGGCGGCGGGCTCGGCGTCGGCGCTGGCCTTCCGCCGCGCCCCGCGCGCTTGGTCCTACGCCGCGCCGGTGGCCATGGCCGTCGCCAGCGGCCTGGTCGCCGCGGCGATCGCGGATGGCCTGGCCGGCCTGGGCAACTACGCCGCGATCGCCGGCCTCGTCGCGCTGTTCTCGCTGGCCGTGGCGGCCCCCACCGCCCTACTGGCACGGATCCGGCCGCCTCTGGTCGCCCTGGCCGTCTTGGCGTTCATCGTGTTCGGGATCCCAGCCAGCGGCGGGCCGGCCAACCTGGCCAGCTTCACACCCGGCTTCCTGCGCGCCCTTAGCCCTGTCCTGCCGCTCGGGGTTGCGGCCAGCGCCATCCGCAACGTCGTCTACTTCGGCGGCCATGCCACCGGTCCGTACCTCTGGACCCTGGCCGCCTGGGCGCTGGCCGGCCTGGCCGGCCTGCTCCTGGTCACGACGCTCCGGCGCCCGGCCCCCGCGCTGACCGAGCCCGTCGTGCCACCTGTCCTGGCCGAACCGGTGCCGGCCGGGGCAGGCCACACTCCCGGCAGCCCCGATCCCGGGGCGGCGCAGTCCGTCACCCTGGTCGTCGGCTTCGATGACTCCGAGCCGGCCCGGCGGGCGCTCACCTGGGGCGCGGAGCTCCTGCGGGCCCGCCCCGGTGGCCTGCACATCATCTACGCCGACCACGCGCTCATCGACAGCGACCTATCCGGATTTGGCCGGGCGGAGATGGACGAGAACCGCGATGAGAAGGCCGCCCGCGTGGCTGAGGCCGCTCAGGAGATCGCCGCCGCGGCAGGCACGCCGTACACGTTCGAGCGCCGCCAGGAATCACCAGAAGACGCGATTCGCGACGCCGCCGGCGTTTACGCCGCCGCCGAGCCCGCCAGCACACTCCTCATCGTGACCGGCCGCTCTCATCATGTCCCGCACCGCGTCCTTGGCTCGGTCCCGGTCCGGCTGCTGCACGAGTCGCCCTACCCGGTACTCACCATCCCGTGATCGCCGCCCTCACCATGGGCTACGCCGCCACCTGCCGCTTCGCCTGTATCTTCCGCTGACGCCACGATCGTTCCCCGGGTTCTAGCCCGCCTGCTCCAGCGGCGTAGCCAGAGCAGGCCGAAAACCGGGAGGACGAGCGGGACGAAGCCGTAGCCGCTGCCATAGCCGGACCACACCGTGGCGTCGGGGAAGCTGGCCGGGTCGGCCAGGCTCCAGGTGCCGACCGCCAGCACGCCGGCGAGTTCGACCGAGCAGGACAGGACGGCGATCCGGCGTGCTGTCGGGCTGCCGAGGGTGAGGGTGACCGTGGCGAGGATGTAGACCACGCCGGCGAAGGCCGACAGCACGTAGGCGACCGGGGCGTGGCCGAACTTCGTCGCGATCTGCACCCCGGCCCGCGCGGAGGCCGAGAGCGCAAAGAGCCCGTAGACGGCGACCAGCAGCCGGCCCGGGCCCGTCCTGGTCGAGTCCGGCTGTGAGGCCGCGGGCTCGGGGGATGCCGCGGGTCCGGGGGATGCCGCGGGCCCAGGGGATGCCGCGGGCCCAGGGGATGCCGCGGGCTCAGACATGGATGACCGGCCAGATCTGATGCAGCCGGACCATCAGCACGGCCGCGACGAGCCCGGCCACGGCGATGACCGCCGGGCCCCACCGTGATCGCTCCATCAGCCCCCAGAACGCGGCGACCACCGGGACGATCGGCGTCGCGATCAGGTATCCGATGAGCGTAGCCAGCGCGGCCGGGCGCTGACCGCCGGTGAGCTTGGCCACGATGATGCCGACCTCGACGAGCAGCAGGATCTCAAGGACGCCCACCGCGGCCAGCAGGGGGACGTTCATGCGCCGGTTCAGGGCGGTCATCAGCAGCGCGTATCCGGCCAGCGCCAGACCGGCGACGATGATCGTCGTGGGGACGGCGCCGTTCACGCTTGACATGTTACTACGTTTCGTAGTAACAGGAGCTGGCCCGGGCCGTCCGGGCCCTGGACCGAGCAGCACCGGCAGCGGAGTGATGATGAGGTCAGGACCGAGCTCGCCACCGCACCCGACCTGTTCCCCGATCCGGGATAGAATCGCCCGGACTGGATCCGGGTCCGGCCAGCAGGACGAGGCCCGGGTACCCCCCGGATGCCTGCCCCGTGATCTCAGCGGGTGCCATGCGCCCAGGCGGGCGACCGCTGCGCTTGACGGTCGCTGGCGATCGCACGACGATTATGACGACTGCCACCTAGCAGGAGGGGACCCCCCATGATCCTGATCAACATCAAGATGCAGATCCGGCCCGAGAAGATAGACCAGTGGCTGGCGGTGGCCGATTCCTACGCCAAGGACGTCAACTCCGAGGACGGCTGCCTGTTCTTCCAGTTCTCCCGGAGTCTCACCGACGACAACGAGTTCGTCTGCATCGAGGGCTTCACCGATGCCGAGGCGGGCGCCGCGCACGTCAAGCAGCCGTACGTGAAGAGGTTCTTCGACACCGCACCGGACCTGGTGGCCACGCAGCCGCAGATTATCTACATCGACACCCCGCATGACGGCTTCGGCCCGATGGGCGAGATCCAGCCTCGCTGAGGTGATCTTCGCGCGGCGGTTCCCCGGGTAGCTGGCGACTATGGCGCGGCCACGGGTCCGCGGGGCATTGTTAGGGGATGGACAAGCGTCTCCGCTTCATAGCGGACCTCATCGAACCGCTGCGGGTAGCGCCGGGGAGCACGGTCAGGCTGAGCCGCGACCACGATCCGGGCTACACCGGCAAGGTGGCCAGGGCGCAGGCCGGCGCCCTGCTCGCCGACGGTGCGGAGCTTCTGGCCGAATACCAGGACCGGCTCGCCGCCCAGGACAGGTTCGGCGTGCTGCTAGTGCTCCAGGGGCTGGACGCCTCGGGTAAGGACGGCACCATCAAGCACGTGATGAGCGGGGTCAACCCGCAGGCGGTAACGGTGCACGCCTTCAAGCAGCCCTCCGCGGAAGAGCTGAACCACGACTTCTTGTGGCGCTGCCAGCGCGCCCTGCCCGGCCGGGGCGAGATCGGCATCTTCAACCGGTCGCACTACGAGGAGGTGCTCGCCGTCCGGGTGCATCCGGACCTGCTCGCCGCGGAGCATCTGCCCGCGCCGACGAGGAAGCACGACGTGTGGGCCCGCCGCTACCGGGAGATCAACGACTGGGAACGCTACCTGGCCGGTAACGGCATCCATGTCGTCAAGATCATGCTCAACATGTCCAGGCAGGAGCAGGCCAGACGGTTCCTCAAGCGGATCGACCACCCGGAGAAGAACTGGAAGTTCTCACCCAGCGATGTCAGGGAGCGGGGCTACTGGGACGACTACCAGCAGGCCTTCGACACCATGCTGACCAAGACCAGCACACCGTGGGCGCCCTGGTACGTCGTGCCGGCCGATCACAAGTGGTTCAGCCGCCTGGCCACGGCTGCGGTCCTGGTGACAGCGCTGCGCGCGATCAACCCGGAGTACCCGGCCGCTGACCCCGCGGAGAGAAAGGAGATGACCGAGGTGAGGGCCGAGCTTGCGGCAGATTCCGGCGCGGTCTCTGCGGGACCCCGGGGAGACCACTCGTAAGGGGCCGAGGCGTGCGTGTCATGGAGACCTGGATGTCGGCAGCGCCGGGCGGTGCGACTGCGATTGAGCGGGCATGTCCGTCGTTTTGGGCATCGGCGTGCGGAGCGCAGCGTTCACGCCGCCGTAGTTCGCCGCGCCGAGCGCGACGACCAGGATGAGGACCGCGCCGGCCAGAGCCGGTATCCGCACCCGTGCCCGCGCGCGACTGCGCGCAGGCGCCGGTATGCTCCCGGCCGCAACCGGCCGCCTCGCCGCCCGCACGCCCTGGTATCCGGCGGCCAGCAGGAATAGGGGCGTGCAGCCGATGATGAAGAAGTCCGCGACGTTGTAGTAGTGCCCGCCGATGTGGACGAAATCGACCACGCCGCGGACGCTGCCCGGGGCGGTCCAATAGTGGATTCCCAGCCGGTCCAGCAGGTTGCTGCCCCATCCCCCGGCCATCAGGGCGCCGGGAACGCCGACGGCGGCAGTCGCCTGGCTGCGCGCCAGGACCGAAACGGCGATGCCCAGCAGGCCGAAGTCCAGCAGGTCGAGCAGTGCGCCGGTGACCGGGGCGGCGTACCACGCGCCGATCGCGCGCCCGGTGAGGACGTCGCCGCCGGAGTTGATCCTGGTCCACGAGAAGTGCCGCCATGCCCACCACTTGGCCGCCTGATCCAGCACGACCACCACGACCAGGAGGGCCAGCACCACCACGCCTTGCCTGGTTCTGTCATGTCGTCCCGCGGAGCACGGCTGAACGGCCGGAGCTACGGAGGGCGTGCGGGCAAGCGGGATAAGGCGGTACAAATCCTGACACACATCTCGGGACGATAACATAAATATCACGCTAGTATAACGCCGACCCTATGCCTATCCCATTTGCACTGAACGGACAGTGGTGTCCGTGTCCGGCCGGCGGTGTGCGCTCGAATCGGCTGGCGCGAATGCCCGGCTGGTAAGTGCTGCGCTGTTCGCTAGAGCGGGTATTCCGTGGGGGTGGTGGTGAAGGTGCGTCCGTGCGGGGTGCGCCATTGCAGGACGCCTGGTTCCGGCTGAGTCAGCTGCCAGCCCTGGGCCTGCTTGCACCTGTGGTGATGGCGGCATACGGGAGCCAGATCGCATTCGCAGGTGAGCCCGCCCTTGTCCCAGGCGAGGGTGTGGTCCAGGTCGCAGCGGGCCGCGGGGCGGCCGCAGCCCGGTGCGGTGCACCGGGTGCTGCGGGTGCGGATCAGGTGCTGGAGCTTGCGGCTGGGCTGGTACCCAGGTTCCGCGTGCCGGTGGTCGCAGCTGCCCCGGGCAATCGGGACCAGCCGGACCCCCAGCGAGCGCAGGTAGTCCTCGGCCCTGGTATCGGGCGGGGGCCGCTGGTCCGGGCCGGGTGGCTCCGGGCCGGGCGGCGGGGGGTGGCGGCCGGTGGCGCAGCCGTGGGCGGCGGCGGTCCCGTCCGGGTACAGGACGGTCACGCACCACCGGGTGTGCGGGCTGCGCCCGGCCGCGGCGAGCAGGTCCCGGGCGGTCCCGGCGTCCAGCAGCCCGAACCCGCCGGCCTCGCCCGGTACCCCGGACAGGCCCAGCGCGGTCGCCAGCGGCACGGTCAGGTTCACCAGCGCGGCCAGGGACGGGCCGGTGCCCGGCCCGGCCGGGCGGGCATGGCCATCCGGGCGGGCGTGGCCGTCCGGGCCGGTCCCGGCCGGGCCGCCGCGCGGCCCCGGACCGTTCCCGCCGTTCCCGCCGGGGCCGGGCTGCGGCCCGTCATCGCCTACGGGTCCCTGGCCCGGGCCCGGGTCCTGGCCTCGGTCCTGGCCGGGCGCGGGCGTGAGGGTCAGGCGGCTGTCGCGTTCCTGGAGGAGATCCAAATATGCGCGGATGCGCAGTTCCCGCAGCGAGCCGGGGACCCCGGCGGCACGCAGCTCCCGGGCCCGCTGCTCGACGTGCTGCCACGACGCGAGGACCTCATCCGACGGCAGTTCCCGGGCGGTCATCCCGGCGTTCCCGGAGTCCTCCCGGAACGGGCGGACGTGCGCATCGTTCTTACGGCGGGCCTGCTTACGCCGCTCCGCCGCTTCCGGGTCGAGCTTGAGGACCAGCTTGGCCGCCGCGGCCCGCAGCTCCGCGTAGGTCTTCTGCTGCGCCGCCGCCGCCAGCAGCGGGTCGGCCTTCGCCGCGTCGGCCGCTGACAGGACATCGGTCTGCTCGGAGATGATCTTGGCGTGGACCGGGTCGATCAGCCCCGCACCCAGCGCCGCGAACGTCACCGGCAGCCGCCCGGCCAGATCACACGCATAGGAGATCCGGTCCGCCGCCCCGTGCCACGACATCCGCAAGTCATAAGAGACCTCGTCCGCGACGAAATCATCGAACTGCACCCGGCCGTCATCGGCAGGGACGGGGGCGGCAGAGGCAGCACCGGTCCCGGCTGCGGCTTCGTTACCGGCTGCGGCTTCGTTACCGGCTGCGGGTGCCTCGGGAGCGGCGGGGGCCGTGGGGGGGCGGCGCGGGACGACCGGGTGGCGCAGGGCGAGCTCGCGCATCGCGGAGAACTCCAGCCAGGTCGCCCACGACGACATCCGGCGGCCGCCGGAGATCATCGCGAACAGCATGTCCTCCGGCACCCGGGCCAGCCCGGCGCCGTCGCCGCCGGCTACCGCGGCGGCCACCATGGCCAGCAGCGGACCCGGCGCCATCGGCGGCGTCTGGTCATCGCCGCCGAATCGCGCCAGCTCCATGTTCTCCGCCGGCAGGCACACGAACAGGCCCTGCTCCCCCGGCCCCTCCGGCGGAGCTTCGTCCCAGCCGCTGTCCGGCGGCGGCCCCTCGGACGCGCTGCCGTCGGACGGGCTGCCAGCGGACGGGCTGCCAGCGGGCTCGGACGCGGGGTCCAGGTTGTGCTGCGGACCGTTCTCGGCGGGCAGCGGTGCGGGGCCCTCGGGCTCCTCGCCGCCGGGCCCGCTGCCGGAGAACGGTTCTTCGCGCATGAACCACCCTTCGTTCGGGAGAATTAAGCTTTAAGTCATTGTATCGAACTCATAGTCGAATGTCGACTCCAATGGCCTGTTCCGGCGGGGAATTTGTTCCCTCATTGTTCCAGCCCGCGGACACCGGTCACCGAGACCTCAGGCGCGCGGATCGTTGGAGCGGGAGGCGTCAAAGAGGTCGAGATAGCCTTCGACCGCATCCCACAGTTCGTTCTCCGGGTAGCGGCCGTAGCCCCGGTGCTCGCGCCGCCAGTCATGATCCCAGTACTGGTCGCGGACCTCGCGCAGATGAGCCAGCGCCGCGCCCAGGTCTTCGCGGAGCTGTAGCCGCTCATCGGCCGACTCCGGGATCAGCCGCTTCAGCGAGCCGAGATCTCTTGCTTCTAGCGCCGCGAGCGCCTGCTCATCGGGGCCGCCGTCGACAGACCAGATGCGCACCGGGCCGCGGATGTAGTGATTCCAGGCCGGATCAAGGTGCGACCGCCAGACGTAGATGAAGCCGCCCTTGCTGAGCCGCAGCTCATTCGCCAGCCAGTCGGCGCCTTCGGGGTTGGACTCCCACGGGACTTCCTCCGGAGACAGGTTGATCGCGACCGCGACCTGAACGGCGTCCAGCGGGTCGGCTCCGTCCAGCACGTCGCCGAAGGCATACACGGCCCTCAGGAACGGTTCCGTGTCGAACCAGAACATCTTCACGCGCTCGCACGCCTCGGCGAGGATCCGCAGCTTCTCGACGCCGCGTTTGTACCTCATGACTGCATATGATGCACCAGCTTGCTCACGCCTAGGTCGCGGCCCCGACGGTACGCCTGGCGATTCGCCACGATCCCGCCGAGCGCCGCAAGGTTTGGGTGATGATGGCGGTGGTACGGATGGTCACGGGCGGGTCCGGGTCGATGATCAGCAGCACCGAGCGGGCGACCGGCTCCGGTCCGCCGTCGTCCTCGACCACCGGGTTGAGGGTCAGGTGCAGGGTGGCCTTCCCCTCGGCGGCCCAGATCGGCCCGACCGAGGCGCGGAGCGCCTCGCGGCCCGCGTGGCGTCCCTGGCCGCCGTCGAGCACCGCGTCCTCGGTGAACAGCTGGACGTAAGCATCGGCGTCCCGGCGGGTCGCGGCCCAGTCGGCCCGGGCGATGACATCGAGGATCTCCAGCCGGTCCGCTGTGGACAGCGTCATGCCTGGATCCCCTCCGGCCGCAGCCACCCGCCTATCCGGGCGCGGAGGTCCGCCGGGAAGATGTCCTTCCCGATGACGGCGTGCACCGCCTTAGGCGGGGTCGAGCTGTAGGCCGAGGCGGTCTGGTTCGCGTACTGGGTCACCCGGAAACTGACCGCCATGCTGGCCAGCGCATAGGCCTCCGACTCGGTGATCTGCGCGGCCGCGGACAGCCAGCTGATGACCTCGCGCACGCAGGCCACGAGGGCCTCATCGAGGCTGGCGGCGAACGCGACGACGATCCAGGCCGACTCCGTCTCCCCGAGCGGACCGCGCAGCGGCACGCTCTTGTGCAGGTCATACCGGACGTCGAGTTCCTCAGCGGCGGTCTCGATCGCCGTCTGGTCCACCACCCCGTCGCCCTGCAGCGCGTGCACGTCACCGTTCCAGATCCGGCCGCCCGCCTTGGCCACCGGCAGGAACAGGCGACTGCCGACCCCCAGGTCGCGCAGGACCAGGTTCCCGCCGGTGGGCCCGGCCAGGATCGCGCTGACCTGGTCGTCGCCGGGCGGCTCGGCCGCCACCACGCCGAGGAAGGGAGCCATCGGCAAGCGGATCCCGTGGGTGAACTCCGCGACCGTCCTGGCGTCGTCAAAGCGGAAGTAGTGCACGTACGGCTGGGCGAAATCATTGGGTAGCGCGCCGACGCCGAGCGGGAAGGAATTCCAGCCCCAGCCGATGGTGCGCAGCCGGGTGATGCTGCACTCGATCACGTCACCCGGCTGCGCGCCGGACACCTCGACCGGGCCGAGCATCGAGTACGGGCCGTGCGGGTAACGGTGCCGCAGCGGCTCCCGGTCGGCGAAACTCATCCCGAACGTGGCCTCGTTACCCCAGTGCGTCCAGGTGTTGGGGTAGCGGACGGTGTCGCCGGGCATGATCGTCGCGACCGGCTTGGCCGCGGGGTCCAGGTACCCGGAGCGAACGGTGTCCGGGGTCGATTCGACGGTGTGCGTGCTGGCCATGGAGATGACCCTAGTCATTTAAGTGAAACGGCGGATGAAGGCCAGCGCGGTCTCGGCCACCTCGCTCCAGCCGCTGTCGATGGTCAGGGCGTGGCCACGGCCGGGTATCTCGGCGAACTCGGTGACGCCCTTGTTGTGCTGCTGCCGCTTGTAGGCGGCGTGGCTGATGGCGCGGGGCACCGTGTTGTCCTGCTCGCCCGAGATGATCAGCAGCGGTCCGCGATCGGGGTTGTCCACATCGACCTTGGCCTCGGTCCGCGGGTTGAAGTTTTCCGCGGCCGCCTGGAACAGCGGCACGCCCGACGCGGGGACCGCGAACGTGTCGTACAGCTGCCTGGCCTCCTCCTCGGGCACGGCGTTGGCGAAGGCGTACCGGAACTGCTCGTAGGTGAGCGGCACGGCGCGGTGCCGGTTGGCCGGGTTACCCAGGACCGGGAAGGCCGCTTTCAGCGACGAAAGCGGCAGCGGCAGCACGCCGCGGAACGGCGCGGCGTCGATGGCGACCGTCGCGGCCGACTCCCCGCGGCCCGCCACGATCTCCGCGATCAGGCCGCCGAAGGAATGGCCGATCACCGCGGGAGGCCGGGTCAGGGTGCCGATCACCTGCGAATAGTGGTCGGCGACCCCGCCGACGGTCTTGTCCGCGAAGACCTCGGGGTGGGCGTTCGCCTCGGCCACGGTATCCGGGTCGTCGGGCCAGCCGGGGCTGACCGGAGCGTAGCCGGCCTCCGCGAACAAGGCGGCCCACCGGTCCCAGCTGGAAGGCAGCAGCCACAGGCCGTGAATGAACACGACGGGCACGAGGCCCGAGGCATTGGCCTGGGCGATCTGGTCGGCGACGGGAACAACGGGCGGGTGAGGATGATCTGCTGTAGTCATGAGACCATCGTCGTTCAGTCGAAGGACGACGTCATCAGTCACCGCGACTGAAGGGCGACTTAAATCCGAACGGGCCCTGCCGCACGCCGACGGGCATACTGGGCGCTGTGGGTAGCTCTGATGCGGTTGCGTCCGATGCGCCGACGGCACCGGCGCCGCTCGGCCGCCAGCGCGAGCTTGCCACCTTGACGTCCCGGCTCGACCAGGCCGCGGCCGGATCGGGTTCCGCCCTGCTGCTGCGCGGCCCGGCGGGCATCGGCAAGACGACCTTGCTCGGAGCGGCGCAGCGGCTGGCGGCGCAGCGCGAGATGAGGACGCTGACCTGCAGCGGGGTGCGAGCCGAGGCCCGCCTCCCGTTCGCCGGGCTGCATCAGCTGCTGCGGCCGGTGCTGGGGCTGGCGGCCGGCCTGCCCGCGGAACAGCGCGATCTGCTCCGGGCGGCGCTTGGCCTGGACGAGAACGCGCTGGCCGACCTGTACCGGGTCGCGCTGGCCGCGCTGGAACTGCTCGCCGTGGTCGCGGCCCGAACGCCCTTGCTGGTGGTGGCCGACGACGCGCACTGGCTCGACCGCGCCTCCGCGGACGTGCTCGCGTTCGCCGCCCGCCGCATCGCCGCCGAGCCGATGGCGATGCTCTTCTCGTTGCGCGACGACGCGGACAACCCGTTCGAGGGGTCGGGAATCCCCGACCTCGTCGTCGGCGCGCTTGACCCGGGCTCGTCCCGGTCCCTGCTCGACCGGGTCGCGCCGCAGCTGACGGCCGAGGTTCGCGACCGCCTGCTCGCCGACGCGGCCGGCAATCCGCTGGCGCTGACCGAACTTCCCGCCACGCTGCGCCCGGACGAGCCGCTGCCCGATCGGCTGCCCGTCGGTGACCTGCTCAGGCGGTCCTTCACCACCCGGCTGTCCGAGCTGCCGACGAGAACCCAGATGCTGCTGCTGGTGATCTCGGCGGATTCCGGCTGTCGCCTCGGCGAGCTGTGCGCCGCCGCGACCATCGCGGGCGGGAGCCCGGTCCGCGAGGCCGACATCCAGCCCGCGATCGATGCGCGCCTGGTGCGCCTGGTGCGCCTGGGCGGCGACAAGGTCACGTTCTGCCACCCGCTGATCGCCGCCGCCATCTACCAGTCCGCGACCGTGGGCGACCGCCAGCAGGTCCATGCGGCGCTGGCGCGGGTCATCCCGGCCGGCGATGACCGCCGGGTGTGGCATCTGGCGGCGGCGGCCCTCGGCCCGGACGACTCGGTCGCCCGCGAGCTTGAGGCGCTGGCCGACCGCGCGACCCGCCGGGGCGCGGTGACGGCCGCCATCGCCGCGCTTGACCGCGCCTCCTCGCTGGTGACCGACAAGACCCGCGAGGCGGAACTGCTGCTCCGGGCCAGCGAGTGCGCGGTCGAGCTGGGCCGCGGCGCGCTGGCCCTCGACCTGGCGTTGCGGGCCGACGTCGGACAACTCGAGCCGTATGGCGCGGCCCGGCTGCTGATCATCGGCGAGGCCGTCAACCCCGGCGTGAGCGGCCGCGGCGTGGCCGTGGCCGACTTCATCGAGGCGGCCCGCGCGGTGGCCGCCGCCGGCGAGGCGGACCTGGCCGCGGCCACCTTGTGGACGGCGGCGTCCCGGTGCTGGTGGACGTCGGCCGACGTCGGCGACCGGCTCGGCGTCGTCGCCGCCACGCAGGCGCTTGACCTGCCGGCCACCGACCCGCGGCGGATCGCCATCTTGTCTTACACGGTCACCCCCGACCGCCGGCCGGAGCTGCGCGGGCACCTGCTGCAGGCCTGCGCGGTCCGGCCGGACCTGATCAGCCTGCGGTTCGTGGCCAGCGCGGCGGCGAACCTCGGCGACCACGCGCTGGCCGTCCGGTTGTTCGGCGCCGCGGTTAAGCTCGCACGGGCTCAGGGGCGGCTGGGGGTCATCGCCCGGCTGCAGGCGCTGCAGGCCTGGTCCACGCTGTGGTCCGGCGACCTGGACACGGCGGCGATGCTCGCCGACGAGACCGGACGCCTGGCCGGTGAGCTGAACCAGCCGATGTGGCACGGTGCGGCCATGCTCGAGCTCGCGCTGGTACGCGCGCTGCGGGGGGACTACCCGCAGGGCAAGGAGGAGCTGTGGCGGCGGCTGGCGAGCGAGGAGAGTCGCGACGTGCGGCTCCACCATGCGATGGCGATCTACGCCTTGAGCGTGGCCGCCCTTAGCGTCGGCCGGTACGCCGAGGCCTACGATTACCTGCACCGGATCGTGGACCCGGCCGACGAGGTATCCCATTACGGCGCCCGCCAGTGGGTCATCGCCGACCTCGCGGAAGCCGCCGTCGGCGCCGACCGCGTCGCCGACAGCGCGGAGCTGCTCGCCGGGCTGGCCGCGGAGCTGCGGGAACACCCGACCCCCGCGGTGCGCTACGCGGTGCTCTGCGCGGACGCGATCCTGGCCGGCGCCGACGCCGGCACCGACGACGGCACCGCGATGGCCCGTTTCCGGGCCGCCCTGGCCGCCGATCCCGGCGGCGGCGAGCTGAACTGGGCCCGGCTGCGGCTGGCCTACGGTTCCTGGCTGCGGCGGCACCGCCGGATGCGCGACGCCCGGGACGTGCTGGCCGTAGCCCAGGAGACGTTCACCCGCCTGGGCACGAGCGGATTCGCCTACCGCGCGGCCCGGGAACTCCGGGCCGCCGGCGGAGCAGGCCGGCCGCACGGAACTCCCGGGCTGGTCCAGCTCACGCCGCAGGAGCTGCAGATAGCGCAGCTGGCGGCCCAGGGTCTGTCCAACCGGCAGATCGGCGGGCAGCTGTTCCTTTCGCACCGGACCGTGGGCTCACACCTTTACCACCTGTTTCCCAAGCTCGGCATCACTACCCGGGCCCAGCTGGCGGACGTGCTGACCGGCGCGTCATAGCTCGGCCTGGTAGTGCGCGACCGCGGTCTCGTCCCAGGCCAGGCCGTTGCCGGGGACGTCGGGCAGGTGCAGCTCACCCGAGCGGACCTCGAAGGGCTGCGCGAGCACCGGGTGAGCCCAGTCCTGCCACTCCAGCCAGTGCCGGGTCGGCGTGACCCGCAGCAGGTGCCCGGAGACCTCGGGGTACAGGTGCGAGGACATCGGCAGGCCGGTGACGTCGGCGATCGCGGCGGCCTGCAGCCAGCCGGAAACCCCGCCGATCCGCATCAGGTCCGGCATCACCAGGTCACAGGCCCGGGACCGGATCGCGTCGTACATGGCCCGCGGACCGTAAAAGTTTTCCCCGAGCATAACGGGCGTGGCGAGACCCCCCGCGAGCCTGGCGTGCCCGTCCAGGTCGTCGTACCTCAGCGGTTCCTCGATCCAGGCCAGGCCCTCGCCGTCCAGCGCCCGGCAGCGCTCGAGCGCCTCGCCGAGCCCGAGTCCCTGGTTGTAGTCCGCGACCAGCGTGACCTGGTCGCCGACCGCCGCCCTGACGTTGCGCACGGCGGCGATGTCGTCGGCCGGGCGGTCACGGCCGACCCGCACCTTCAGCGCCGTGAACCCGCCCTCGTCGAGCAGTTCGAGCGCCTCATCGGCGGCCCGTTCCGGCGGTATGAGGCCCAGGCCGTTGCTGTTGTACGCGGGCACCGGGGCCAGCGTCCCGCCCAGCAGGGTGACCAGCGGCAGCCCGGCCGCCTGGGCCAGCGCGTCCCACAGCGCGATGTCGAGGCCGGCCACCGTGGCCAGGGCCAGGCCCTGGTATCCGGCCAGGCCGAGCCAGCCGCGGGCGCCGGCCATGGCCGCGGCGGGCGAGACCGGCTGCCCGCGCAGGGCGGCGCCGAGGTCGGCCAGGATCGTCCGCAGGCCCGCGGTCGCGCGGGTCAGGTAGGGGGCCAGGTACCCGCGACCGGTGATGCCCTGTTCGGTCGTCACGTCGATGAGCAGCAACGGCCACTGGGAGAAATCCCCCACCTTGGTGGCCAGCGGCCGCCGCAGCGGCACCACCACCGGCCGCACCGCCACGTCCCGCACGACCAGCCCGTCCTTGCGATCTGCCACGGCTGCCTCCCGGTCGTATCGGCCGCCGCGTCGACGACCCGCTAGGACATAGGTCTAGCGCGGAAAACCGGACCACGCCGTCTCAGCCCCGGACGCCTGCCGGTCGGGCGGCGGCCGGGGCGGGTCGCTGACGCCATGACCGCCGGGCCCGGCTACGGTTGTAGGACCGTAACGCACGCTTTACAGGTAAATGAGAGGTAAATGGGGTAATTGGCGATGGCAGCAAGGAACGCGCCGAAGGCAGGTGGTCCGGCGGGTGCCCACGGCAGCTACGGATTTGATGCCCGGGTCGCGCATCCGGCCCGCGTGTACGACTACTGGCTGGGCGGCAAGGACAATTTCGAGGCCGACCGGATCGCCGGTGAGCAGACCATCGCCGCCTATCCGGCGATCCGGGCCTCGGCCCGCGCCAACCGGGCCTTCCTGGCCCGGACCGTCCGCTACCTGGCCGCCGAGGAAGGCATCCGCCAGTTCCTCGACATCGGCACCGGGCTGCCGACGGCCAGCAACACCCACGAGGTGGCGCAGTCGGTCGCGCCGGCCAGCCGGATCGTCTACGTCGACAACGACCCGCTGGTGCTTTCGCACGCCCGGGCGCTGCTGACCAGCGACCCGCGGGGCGTGACCGCTTACCTCGACGCTGACCTGCGGGACACGGACTCGCTGCTCGAGCAGGCCGCGGGCACCCTGGACTTCAGCCAGCCGGTCGCGATTATGCTGCTGGCCATCCTGCACTACATCCCGGACCTGGCCGAAGCGCAGCGGATCGTGGCCCGGCTGATCGGCGCCGTGCCGTCCGGGAGTTACGTGACGATCTCCCACGCGGCCAGTGACATCTCCCCGGCGGAGATGGCCGAGATGATCAGGCGGATGAACGAGCACCTGGCCGAGGGCAACCATGTCGGCCGGCCGCGCGAGGTGGTCGCGCAGTTCTTCGAGGGGCTCGAACTGCTGCCGCCCGGAGTGGTCAAGGTGACGCAGTGGCGCGCGGCGTCGCAGCGGGAAGCCGACGGGCCGACCTCCCTGTGGGGCGGCGTCGGGCGCAAAGCCTGACCGGCCGGTCTGCGCCGCCGGGGGGCGCTCTGGCACAATCGGCGGGTGACTGATGCTGAGTCCACCGAGGCCATGGTGGCGCGCGTCCGGGCCACCTTCGACCGGCAGGGCATGATGGCCACGCTTGGCGTGGAGGTGGTCAACGTCGAGCCGGGACGGGTGGAGCTGGCGCTGCGGCACGATGACAGGTTCATCCAGCAGCACGGGTTCCTGCACGCCGGAGCGGTCGCCTCGGTCCTGGACACCGCGTGCGGATACGCGGCCTATACCGTCATGCCGGCGGAAGCGGCCGTGCTGACCGCGACCTACACGATCAACCTGCTCGCGCCCGCGGCCGGGCAACGGTTCGCGATGATCGGTGAGGTGGTGCGGGCGGGCCGGACGCTGGTGGTCTGCCGCGGCGAGGCGTTCGCCGACGGGGGCCAGCGCCCGTTCGCGGTCATGCAGGCCACCATGAGCGCCGTGTACCGGCCGGGATTCAGCGGCTAACCGGCCAAACGGAGGGCGGCGGCCACCAGCCGGCCGGCTCGAGCCCGGGCGCCCGGCTCCTCCCGGATGGTCTGGGCCAGGAACTGACCGGGGTCGAGCCCTACTTGCTCGGCGTCCTTGTCGCCGCCCGCGTCCAGCCAGCGCTTGAGCAGCGGGCCGTCGACCTCGGGATGGAACTGGACCGCGAGGTGCCTGCCGAGGCGGAAGGCCTGCACGCCCGCGTCGTTGCGCGCCAGCACCGTCGCCGCCTTGGGCGGCCGGCAGCGGTCGCCATGGAACTCCAGCCAGGGCCCGACCGGAACCAGTTCGTGGTCCCACGAGTCGACCAGCCGCCAGCCGATCTCCTTGCGGGCCATGGCCTCGACCTTTCCGCCGAACGCGGCGCAGATGGCCTGGGCGCCGAAGCAGATGCCGAGCACGGGTATGCCGGCCTCGTCCGCCGCGCGCAGCCAGGCCTGTTCCTCGGCGATCCACGGGTCGGGATCGTTGACCGAGCTCTCGGCCCCGAGCACCAGCACGTGATCTACGCCCTCGAGGGCAGGCAGCGGTCCGTCGTCGGGCAGCAGGTGCACGGCGACCTCGGCCCCGAGCGCCTCGAAGGCCGCGCCGATGAACCCGGCCGAATCCACGCCGTGGTGCTTGACGGCCACCACTCGCATCACGCTGTGCTCCTTACCCGGGGCCGCCTGGATTCAGGGCGCGCTGTAACCGGCGCTGGTCAGCAGCCGGCGGAGGTCGATGACCGTCTGGACGTCGATGTCCTTTCCTGCGGGCGGGTCGAAGATCTCGTTCTGGGCTCCGACCGTGACGGTGACCTTGCCATCGTGGTGGGCCGTGACCGTGCCGACCGCCTCGAGCAGCGACGTCACCGCGTGCCACTCGATGTTGTGGCTGGTGGGGTGCTGGAAGATCTGGCGCAGCGTGTTCCGGTGGCGGTTGTCAAGGTGCGGTAGCTCCGACGAGGATGACATGACGTTCCTTTCCTGGCCCGACCATACGTTAGGCCGACCGCAACCTTAAAGGGGATCCTGTGTCTCGCGTGTTCATCACCGGGTCAAGTGACGGGCTGGGCTTGATGGCCGCCCGGCTGCTAGTCGCCGACGGTCACTCCGTCACGCTACACGCCCGCAGTAAGGGCCGGGCCGACGATACCCGGGCAGCCCTGCCGCAGGCCGACGGCGTGGTCATCGGGGACCTTTCTCACCTGGCCGGGATGCGCCAGGTCGCCGAACAGGCCGGCGCCTCCGGCCGCTTCGACGCGGTCATCCACAACGCCGGCGTCGGCTACCGTGAGGTGCGGCGGGTCGAGACGCAGGACGGCCTGGCCCAGGTCTTCGCGGTCAACGTGCTCGCGCCCTACATGCTGACCTGCCTGATCGAACGGCCGGACCGGCTGGTCTACCTGAGCTCGGGCATGCACCGCGGCGGGAACCCCGAGCTGGACGACCCGCAGTGGACGCGCCGCCGCTGGAACGGCACGCAGGCCTACTCCGACAGCAAGCTGTTCGACGTGGTGCTCGCCTTCGCCGTCGCGCGGCTGTGGCCCGACGTGCTGGCGAACGCGATGACGCCCGGCTGGGTACCGACCAAGATGGGCGGCCCCGGCGCGCCGGACGACATGTCCCTGGCCCCGGTCACGCAGGCATGGCTCGCCGTCAGTGCGGATCCTGGGGCCATGGTCAGCGGCGAGTACTTCTACCACCAAGAGCCGCACCCGACTAACCCCGCGGCGCGGGACGTAACGGTTCAGGACGGGCTGGTGCGTTACTGCGCGGACCTCACCGGCGTGGCCCTCCCCCAGTGACCGCGCGGCGATCCGGTCCGGTGCGATCCGGGCCGGCGGGGATCCGGCCAGAGACGATCAAGAATAAGCGCGCAGGCCAGGACCATTCCGGTGCCGACCGCGGCGCCGGCCACGACGTCGGTGAAGTAGTGCGCCCCCCGGGCCACCATGCCGATGGCGACGGCGGTGGCGGCCAGCAGCGCCAGGGACGCCAGCACGAGGCGGACCGCCCCGGGCAGCCGGTGCCCAGGCGGATCAAGCAGCAGCAGCGCGCACGTGCCCGCGAGCGCGAAAGAGCTGGTGGCGTGCCCGCTGGGCAAGCTCAGCAGGCCGCCCAAGGTCCGGCCAACCAGCGGCTTGAGGACGTACTCGCTGAGGACGACCGCGACGGGGGTCGCCACGGCGGCCAGGACGGCCCCGGGCCACCGGCGGGTCACCACGCAGGCCAGGACCAGCGCGAGGGTCATCAGGGTCACCGGGATCAGCGTGCCGGCCTCGGCCAGGACGTTGAGCAGCGCGGGAAACCGTTCGAGGGCGGACTTGAGCGGCGTGTCGACCGCCGTATCCAGCCACCCGGCTTGCCGTTGGCCGGCGAACGTGATCCCAAGCAGCGCCGTCACCGTCACGCAGAAGGCGAGCAGCGCCGCGGCCGGGAGGCGGAACGGCGCGGGCAGCAGGCGCCCGGCCCGCGGGCGCGCGGGCGGCTCGTACCCGGGCCGCTGATGTTCGGCCGCTTGCCGGAAGGCCTCCGGCTGGCGCCGATCGCCGTACCGCCGTGTCTCCCGGTGCATCCGCCCATCGTATGCACGGAACGTAGCTGGTCTTTAGCTGCCGGTCAGGGGGTCCTGGCCTGACGGCCCAGCGGTATGAAGCGTCTGGTCTTTCCGGTCATGGCGTCACGGTCGAGCGCCTCGACCCGGCGGATGGACACGTGCGGGCTGGTCACGCCCGCCTGGCGCAGGCCGTCGGCGATGGCGGCGGTCACCGGGCCGGGGTTGAAGTCGCCGTCGGTGACCACGGCGATATCAGCGCCGCCGGCGGTCTGGCGGACCTGGAACTCGCGGATCGCGGGGACGGGCAGCAGGACCGCGGCGAACACCGACGGGTGCACGCTGGTCGCGCCGTAGCGGAACAGGTCATCGGAGCGGCCATCGACGCTGGCGCGCAGGTAACCGCCCGCGCTGGCCGCGGCCGGCGTGAAGCGGTCCGTGAGCTCGTAGCGGATGAGCGGCTGGGTCAGGTTGTGCAGGTTGGTGATGAGCACCTTGGCCGAGGTGGTGCCGTCCGGGACGGGACGGCCCGCGTCGTCGACGCACTCGGCGATGCAGCTGTCGCTGGCGAAGGTGAAGACCGCGCGCCCCGGCTCGCTGTGGCCGACCAGGCCTTCAGTCGAGACGAAAGTGTCGATCACGGGGACCCCGAAGGCCTCGCCGATGGCCGTCCGCGCCTGTTCGCTGAGCCCCTCTGAGTTAGAGACGACCGACCTGAGCGCCAGGCGCAGGCGACCTTCCCGCTGCTCGTGAGCCAGTTCGGCCAGCTTGGTCGCGTAGCTCATCAGGGCCGGCGGCTGCGCCGCGTTGAGCCGCCGGACGATCTCGGCCGTCGGCAGCTGAGCCGGCACGGGGATCAGGCGTATCGGCGGCCGGGTGGCCGTGGCGGCGGCCAGTCCGCTGGAGTGGACGGGCGAGCCGGCCCCGACGATGCCGAACACCAGGCCATCCGGTGGCGGTCCGCCGGAGGTCATGGCCACGGCCATCGCCCGGCGCATGAGCGAGGCGGCGAATTCGGCGTACGCCTCGACGGTCTGGACGAAAAGGCCGCGCAACCCGGAGCTGCCGCCCGACACCAGGCAGAGGTACTCGCCGAGCCGGGGCAGGTCAGCGAGCTCGAACCGGCTGGGGTCGATGCCGCGGAGGCGTTCGGCGTGGAAGGGCGAGCACTCGATGGCGTGAGCGAGCAGCGCCCCGAGCCGGTCCCGCTGAAAGGCGGCGAGCTGTCCGGCGCTCCAGCCGAGGCGCTCGATGGCGCCGGGCATCCGGCGGCCGATGGCGCCGGCCATCCGGGTCCGCAGCAGCTCGATATCGGAGATCGTGGTGGCGGTCATGCTTCCTCCCTGATGGGGACGGAGGCTGGCGCGAGCCAGCGGTTCAGCCGGGCGAGCACCGGAAGATCCGGGCCGCCGAGGGCGTCTGGGTTGGCCGCCTGCTCCAGCGCGAGGCCGGCCTCGACGGCCAGCAGGAGCTCGGCCAGCTGGCGCGGCGGGGACGGCAGGGCTCCGCTGTCACCGCCGCTGATCGACACCAGTACCCGGGCGATGCCCTCGACCGTCCGCGCGTGCACCGCCGCGTACCGGCGGTTGAGCTCAGGGTCGCGGGCCGCGTGGATCCGGAACTCGATGACCAGCAGCCGCCAGCCCGGGGCGGCCCGCTCGGCCTGCTGAGCGAGGTCGAGCAAGGCTCCGAAGTCACCCGAGCCGGCTAGCCTGCGGGCCGCCGCCGCGTTCTGCCCGGCGCGCTCGGCGATCCGTTCCTCCAGCAGGGCCAGGAACATGTCGGCCTTGCTGGCGAACCTGGAGTACACCACGCCCTTGGAGAAACCCGCCTCGTCCGCGATCTGCTCCAGCGTCGCGGCGTGATACCCCCTGGCCAGGAACACCCGGCGGGCGGCCGCGAACAGCTCGGCGCGGTTCCTGTCGGTCTGCTCGGCCCGGGACAGTCGACGATTCATACCGTCGATATTCGAATACCAACGGTATCCTTGTCAAGAGGTGGCGGACGGAAGCACCACGGATCGTTCGGCCTGAAAAAACTGCTGGCGGGGCGGCGGGTCAGGGTAGCGTCAGGATCTGCGGGCCATCGGCGGTGATCGCCACGGTGTGCTCGACGTGTGCCGCTCGGCTGCCGTCGCCGCTGCGGATCGTCCAGCCGTCCTCGTCGATCTCGTAGCTGTCCTGGCCGCCGGCCAGGAACCACGGCTCGATCGCGAGGACCAGCCCGGGCACGAGCCGGGGACCGCGGCCGCGCCGTCCCTCGTTCGGGATGTGGGGATCTTCGTGCATCGCCCGGCCGACGCCGTGGCCGCCGAAATCGGTGCAGATCCCGTAGCCGGCCGCGCGCCCGGCCGCGCCGATGGCCGCCGAGATGTCGCCGATCCGCCCGCCCGGGACCGCGGCGGCAATGCCCGCGCGCAGGGCCTGGCCGGCGGTGGCGATCAGCCGCGCGTCCGCCGGTTCCGGCGGCCCGATCGTGAACGAGATCGCGGCGTCGCCCGCCCATCCGTCCAGGACGGCGCCGCAGTCCACGCTGAGCAGGTCGCCGTCGGCCAGCCGGTACCGGCCCGGGATGCCGTGCAGCGCGGCGTCGTTGACCGAGGTGCAGATGACCGCGGGGAACGGGATCGGGGCGAACCCCGGCTGGTAGCCCAGGAACGGCGAGGTGGCCCCCGCCTCCGCGAGCACCCCGCGGGCCATCTCGTCCAGTTCGGCCAGGGCCATGCCCGCCTTCGCCTCGGCGCGCGTGGCCGCCAGGATCCGCGCGACGACCTGCCCGGCCGCCCGCATCGCCTGGACCTCTCCGGCTGTCTTGACCTCCACCATGGGTTCCCGCCTCCCTTTGCGGGATAACTATACCGGTATTACTATCACGGTATGGTCCGACCGCCACTGAGTCATCTCGAGCATGCCCGCGGGCAACGGCTCGGCCTGCTTTTGCGCCAGGCACGCGGGACGCGGAGCATGGCTGAGATCGCGGCCCGTTCCGGCGTTCCCGCGGAAACGCTGCGCAAGATCGAGACCGGCCGCATCGCGACGCCCGCGTTCTTCACCGTGGCCACCCTGGCCGCCGCCCTCGGGCTGTCCCTGGAGGAGATCGTCCGGGCCTGCGCCGAACCCGGTGCGTGCGCGGAACCCGCCGAGGCGCTCAGCGCCTGACGCGCCGGGCTGGCATTTGTTCAGCGTGGGGCCCGGACCGGCGCGGGGCTAGAAAAATATTTTCCGGCCGATGTGTCGCATGGTGCGAAATAAGATCTCACGTGTAGGTTTGCGCCATGGCGACGGCAGGATACCGGCTGGCTGCCGCCCTGGCCGTTTTGATCGTGGCGGGTACCACAGCGGCCGGCTGGCGCGGCGGCCGGACGACCGGGACGGCCCCGGCCATGGTCCCGGTAGCGTCGCCGTCGGGCGGTGCCAGCCAGCCCGCCCGGCCCGCCACGTCACTCGAGCTGACGATGCCCAGGGCGCGGGCGGCCCAGGATGTGGCGGCCACGCCGACGCTGGTCAGTCCCGCGACCCGAGCTCCGGCGAGGCTGACCCTCACAGTGCTGACTGCGGCGGCCCGCAAGGCCTGCCCGGCCGCGGCGACCGCCTGCGTGGATCTGAAGGACCACCTGACCTGGCTGCAGGCGCGTGGCCGGATCACCTACGGCCCGGTGGCCATGGAGCCCGGGACCCC
>Ga0302229_10000424_pt1 | contig 32484 bp, 29 predicted proteins | sample II_Palsa_N1_3_FD_193518 | JGI IMG/M metagenome (GOLD analysis project Ga0302229, IMG submission 193518) | Peat permafrost microbial communities from Stordalen Mire near Abisko, Sweden - II_Palsa_N1_3 | ecosystem: Environmental > Terrestrial > Soil > Palsa > Peat permafrost | place: Sweden... | reverse complement strand
GCCCGCCCCGGCGGCCGTCCGCGCCCCGGCGGCCGGCCGGGCACCGCAGCGCCGGCCGGGCACCGGCAGCCGGACCCGGGCTAGCGTGACTTCGCTGGCGGCAGCGCGCTGCGCTCCCGTGCCTCCGCCCACAGCTGCGCGTAGCTGCGGGCCGCGGTGCTGCGCGGCGAGAACGCGGCCACCGGGGCGCGCTGCACGGACATCTGCTCGATCAGCGACAGCGCCGGGATGGCCGTGGCGGCGACATCGGATCGCTGCCCGGGCAGCGATGCGGCGATCTCCTTGTGCAGGCTTTTACGCCGGTCGATCATGGAGAAGAACGCGAGGATATCCGGCCGCTGCCCGTCGAAGCCCGCGATGAATTCGGTCAGCTGGTCGAGAGTGCGGACCGACAGGGTGGTCGGGATCAGCGGCACGAGCAGGGTATCGGCGGCATGCAGCACGCTCTCGGACAGCAGCGAGATGCTGGGCGGGCAGTCAAGGAAGACGACGTCGTAGGAGGCCCGCAGCGGCGCGAGCAGGCGGCTGAGCTTGCGGGCCGGCTTCCTGGCCGCGTCAAGGAGCAGGTCCAGGTTCCGGTAGGTGAAGTCGGCGGGGAGCAGGTCGAGGTTGTCGAAGTCGGTGCCCTTGATCGCCCCCTCCAGGCTGCGGGTGCCCTGGATCAGGGCCTTGCCGCCGCCCTTGACCCGCGGCCGGACGCGGAACAGGAAGGTGGCAGCCGCCTGCGGGTCCAGATCCCAGAGCAGCACCCGGTAGCCGTCCCGTGCCGCCAGGTAGGCCAGGTTGACGGCGGTGGCGGTCTTGCCCACGCCGCCCTTGATGTTGTAGGTGGCGAATATCTTCATGACGCGGCCGTCTCGGTCATGGCCAGGATCCGGTGCTGGCTGGCCGGGCTGGCGAAGTCACGGAATCTCCCGGCGAACTCGCTGCGCGCCTGCCGCTGCCGGATGGCGAGCCCGGTCGCGACCTCGCCCATGGCGAGCAGCGTCGCCGCCGGCGCGGTCCGCGCGTCCATCATCTGGCTGGCGAAGGCCCGGATCTCGCCGCGCTGCACCTCGGTGTCCTGGAACTCGCCGAGGCAGTCCTGCAAGGACTTAAGCTCCCTGACCGCCTGCCAGTGCTCGCCGGGGTCATACAGCGAGCCGAAGATCTCCAGCAGGTAACGCAGATCCTTGCAGCGCTTGCGCAGCTCGTGCATGCATTCCGGGGCGGATGCCGCGGTGATGGCGCCGCCGTCGGCGAGCACCCGCCGGTGCGCCCGGCGGATCCGGCGGGCGGCAAGCTGGGCGGCGGAAGGGCGGCCCCGGCGGCTGCCGGCCGCGCTGCCCAGGGCATCCCGCCATTCGGTGCTGAGCTTCGAAAACCGGGCAGAACGCAGCCCCCGGGCCAGCTGCCGTTGCTCTGCCGCACGCCGCCGGGCTAGATCCTCGTGAAACGGCTGCAGTTCAGCCGGCGACGCCGCGACCAGGCCGGCTGCCATGGCTGCGAAGCCCATCAGGTACACGTCGAGGTCCCTGGTCGGTGTTGTCAGGTCCCCTAGCCACTTGAACTCGGGCCGGAACCGGCCGGCCAGGCCGCCCGGCAGCACATCTCCGGCCAGCTTGAGCGTCGACCGGGTGCGCCGCACGGCGATGCGCAGGTCGTGCAGGAATTCCGTATCGATGTCGCGCGCCGCGCCGCCGACGTTGGCCTGCAGCGTGCCGAGTAGCTGCTCAAGCACGGCCGCCACGGCCACGACGGCGGGGGACTGCGGGACCAGCCGGACGCTGACCTTGCCGGTGTAGTCGCCGGGGTGGCGGCCCGCCGCGGCCAGGGCTGCCTCCAGCGCGCCGCCGGCGCTGTCCGTCACCCCGCGCGAGGCAGCCAGGATGTCCGCCAGCCGGTCCGCCTGCGCCTGGTAACCGCGCAACGCGGTGACCGCCAGGCGGGGCGGCAGCACCGCCCGGGCCGGATAGCTGACCGACATACGATCCACCGTCACCCGGGCAACCGTCTTGTCGTCGGAGTTGAGCACCCGCAGCCCGTGCACGGTACTTGCCGCCCGCGCGACCGGCATCAGCGCCCGCACTCCGACGACCGGGCGCAGCCGCTCGCGGAGCGGCCCGACCGGCAGCATCTCGATCAGGCCCGGCCACCTCGGCCGGCCGCCCGCCACTCCGGCCTGCTGGGCGGCGACCACCGCGCCGTCCCGCCCGGTCAGCGTCAGCTCTGCGGTGCCGCGTCCGCTAGTGAGCTCGAGCGTCAGGCCGGCCCGGTAGAGCCGCCAGTCAAAGGTATCCAGCCAGGCCCGCCGGACCGTCGTGGCCCTGCCGTCGCCGTGCCAGCGCAGCCGTGGCCCCAGCGCCACCAGGTAGTCGTCGGACTCCGGCATGCCGCTGTCGTCGAGCACGAACTCTCGCAGCGCAGTGCGCAATTGTGGCCTCACGAAGGGTGACAGCAAGCTGCAGGGCAAATACCGGCAAAAAGGATTTTAGGCATCATTTAGCGAAAAAATAGTCTAGCAGTGTGGGCCCGCCCCGGCCCGTAAAGGCCATCCTCGCCTAGCCTTAGCCTCGTGACCAGCCCGACTCGCCTAGCCTTAGCTTCGTGACCAACCCGGACTGGGCGACTATCGCGTCGCTGGCCACCGCAGGCGGCACGCTGGTGCTTGCGGTCTCGACATTCGCCTCGGTCAAGTCGGCGAACCGGGCAGCCCGGGCGGCTGAGCGGTCCCTGCTCGCCGGGCTGCGCCCGCTGCTGATGCCGTCGCACCTGCAGGACGCCGACCAGAAGATCCTCTTCGGCGACGGCATGTGGGTGCACGCGCCGGGTGGCGGGGGAGCGGCCCTGGTGGCGGCCGGCGGGGAGGTCGGCGACCTGTCGGCCCGCGGCCAATTCGGCCGGGACGCGGATGTCCCGGCCGGCGGCCACGATTGCGTTGTCTACCTGGCGCTCTCGCTGCGCAACGCCGGCACCGGACTCGCGGTCGTGCACGGCTGGCGGTTCTCGCCAAGGCCCCTGATGGCAGATTCTGAGCACCCGTCGCCTGACTTCCGCCGCCAGAGCCGCGATCTCTACATTCCTGCTGGCGATGTGGGTTTCTGGCAGGCCGCGTTCCGGGATCCGGCCGACCCGCAGTATGCCGAGGCAAAGAAGGTAGTCGAGTCACGGCAGCCGGTAACGATCGACTTGCGGTACGGCGATCACGAAGGCGGGCAGCGGATGGAGAGCCGCTTCAACCTGCTGCCGGGCCGGGAGGACCGGTGGATCGCGTCGGCGTCGCGGCACCGCAACGTCGACCGTCCCGACCCGAGATAGCCGGCCGGAACCTATCCGGCCGGCGACGTGCGGAGAAAGGCGCGGCGATGCTCTACGCATTTGGCTTTGAACGAGTCAGCGTGCTGCTCAGCGACCTGTACTTCATCGACCCGGCGCCGCTCGAAGGCCAGGAGAGCGCCGAGCGCGGCGTCCGCCTGGAGGTCCGGATGCTGGAGCGCGGCGAGCTGAAGGGCTCCATCTACTCGGCCCAGCCGATCGGGATCGGCCAGCCGGTCTGGCGGGCTGACCTGCTGGAGTCGGTCGACAGCCCGCCTGGCAGCCTGGACCGCGCGCATCACCACCCGGCGTTCACCGGCTGGGAGCCCGGCCACCGGGTATTCGACCTGCAGCTATCGGCTAGCCCGGTCGGCTGGGTGGGGGAGCAGCTCGCCGACCTGGCGGGGCTGCTGCGGCGGGCGGGCATCGACGGTGACGAATCGTCCGGCGGGGACGGCTCGTTCGCGCGGGACGCCGAGAGCCTGCGCGGCTGCGTCCCGGAGATCATGGCGGCGGTCGACCGGCTGCTCGGCCGGGTGAAGGCCGGTGAACTGGCCACTGCCCCGGGCAATGGCGCCGGCAGCGCGCCGCTGATCAGCGCCCGGGTGGGCTGGCTGTAGCAGCGGATCCGGACGGCTGCGGCGGCGGACTCAGCCGTCCGGAGTCAGAACGGGCGTGCCGGGCCGGCCGGCCCGGCAGGGCGTGCCGGGCCAGCGGTCAGAACGGGGTGTGCTCAAGCCAGCGGGATAGCGCCGGGGCGTCGCCGAGTACCTCGATGGACGGGTCATCCGGCGGCAGCCGCCTGACCAGGACGAGCAGCAGCCGCACGGCCGGGCCCCGCAGCGCGACGTCGCCCTTGGCGTGGCCATGCTGCACCGTGATCCCGGACGGCGTGCTGCGCACGGTCAGCTCGCCGGCTCCGTCCAGGCCGTCGTCGGTGGCGTGGACATGCAGGGACCGGCCGGCCGGCAGTGCGTCAAGGCGCGGGTCGGGGCCGGCCGCGGCCACGTCGAACGCGCCGGACAGCATGCCCAGCCGCTCGTCGATGGCGTCGGCGGCAAGCTCCGGTGCAAGGTCAGGGGTCCGGCCGACGGCAATCTCGGCGTCGGCCCTGTGCACGGCGGTCTCGTGTGCCATCCGGCGTGCCCAGAAGCTGGCCGGGCGCATCTCGCCGAAGGCCCAGACCCGGTCGCTGCCGGCCGCCTGCACCGTGTCGACCAGCCGCGCGGCCCCGGCCCGCAGCCACGAAGCGCGTTCGCCTGGCCCGGCCGGGAACTTGCCGTCCGGCACCGAGCGGAACGGAATGAACTCGGCCGACCGGGTGCCGACGATCGCGGCCGCCCACCGGTGCGCCCGGCCGACATGAATGGCCAGTTCCCGCAGCGTCCAGTCCGGGCAGGTGGGCACCCGCTGGGTCAGGTCGCCGTCGCCGGCCAGCCCGGCGAGCGTCGCCGTGCTCGCGTCGATCTCGGCGCAGAACTGCCCGAGGCTGACCTCCGGCACCGGTTCAGCCGCAGCCGCAGCCGCCGCCGCAGCACCCGCCGCCGCGGCTAGCCGGCCCGGCACTGGCCCGGCCGCCGACGGCGACCGCGGACAGCAGCTTCACGGTGTCATCGTGCCCATCCGGGCAGGCGCAGGGCTCGGACGCCTCGCTCATTGGCCGGGTCCGCTCGAAGGTCGCCCCGCAAGCACGGCATCGGTACTCATATCGTGGCACGGGCACAGCCTACGCCAGATCCCTCCGGCCCTGATCTGGCAGCGCCGGGACGGCCGTCGCCGCGGTGGTCGCCGGGCGGTCTGCGTAACTCCCGGAAGCGGCCAGCGGCGCGGACCCGGGCGATGTCTCCCCGGTGCCCGGCGTGTCGTAGTAGAACTGCCTGCCGCGGGTGAGCGAGACGAGGGCGCCCGCCACCGACATGGCGATCGCGGCGGAGAAGACGATCACCAGGCCGTGGTGGAACGGGCCGGAGATCAGGTGCGGGAAGAACTGCTTGCCGGTCAGCACGGCGGCGTTGCGCCGCGGCAGCCTGGCGAGCTCGCCGGATACCTGGAGCAAGTTGCGGATCGGGTTATAGCCGAGGAACGAGGCGAACAGCGTGCTGACCGGCGGCAGGCTGGCCATGTGCGCGGCCAGCTGCGACGGCACGCCCTGGGCGCGCAGCCCGCTGGCCAGCGTGCGCGGCAGCGTGGACGCCAGCCCGGCGATCATGAGCGAGAAGAAGATGCCGATCGATAGCGACATGCCGGAGTTCTGGAACGTGGCCCGCATGCCGGACGCGGCGCCGCGGTACCTGGCCGGCACGCTGCTCATGATGGCGGAGGTGTTCGGCGAGGCGAACAGGCCGGACCCGATGCCATTGCAGAAGATCAGCAGGGCGAACGCCCAGTAGGGGAAGTCGACAGGGAGGAGCAGCAGCCCGGTGAACGCGGCCGCCGTGACCAGCAGCCCGGAGGTCGCGAACAGCCGCTGCCCGTAGCGATCGGACAGGTAGCCGGAGACCGGGCCGGCGGTGAGGAAGCCCAGGGCCAGCGGCACCAGGTAGATGCCTGCCCACAGCGGGGTTACGACAAAGTCGTAGCCGTGCAGGGGGAGCCAGATTCCCTGCAGCCAGATGATCAGCATGAACTGCAGGCCGCCACGAGCGATCGCGCCGAGCAGGCTGGCGATGTTTCCGGCCGCGAAGGCGCGGATCCGGAACAGGCTCATCCGGAACATCGGTTCCGCGATCTTGGTCTCCAGCACGCAGAACGCGATCAGCAGCGCAATGCCCGTGGCCAGGCCGCCGAGCACGAACGGGCTCGTCCACCCGGTCGGGTGCCCGCCGTAGGGCTGGATGCCGTAAGTGATGGCGACAAGCAGCAGCCCGGCGCCGAGCGCGAAGGTGATGTTGCCGGCCCAGTCGATCCTGGCGCGCCGGGTGGTGGCGATCTCGTGCAGGCTCCGGTAAGCCCAGACCGTGCCGAAGATGCCGATCGGCACGTTGACCCAGAACACCGCGCGCCAGTCCCAGGCGGCGAGCAGGCCGCCGAGCAGCAGGCCGATCAGCTGCCCGGAGATCGCGGAGATCTGGTTGATGCCCAGCGCCATGCCGCGCTGCCTGGCCGGGAACGCGTCGGTCAGGATCGCGGCCGCGTTGGCCATCAGCATCGCCCCGCCGAACGCCTGCACGATCCGCCAGCCGATCAGCCAGAGCGCACCCGAGCTGCCGGTGAGCGGGTCCAGCGAGAGCGCGATCGATGCGGCGGTGAAGACGACGAAGCCGAGGTTGTAGATCCGCACCCGGCCGTAGATGTCGCCGAGCCTGCCGAGCGTGACCACCAGAACCGCGGTCACGAGCAGGTACCCGATGATCATCCAGAGCAGGTAGCTGACGTTCCCGGGAGCGACCGGGTTCAGGTGGATGCCGCGGAAGATGGCGGGCATCGAGATGATCACGATCGACGCGTCGATCGTCGCCATCGTGATGCCGAGCGTGGTGTTCGACAGCGCTATCCATTTATAGCGGTCGCCGTTCCCGCTCGTGCCGCCGTCCGGGTCCTGGCCGCCGACGCGGTCCTGGCCGCCGTCACCATCCTGGCCGTCTAGGCCCCGTCCGTCTGGCGCAGCTCGCCCGTCTTGGCCGCCCTGCCCGGAGAATCGCCGCACGTTTATCGACCTTACAGCCGATCAGTTGCTTGATAGCAACTACCTAACGGCCAGCCGTATCCGGTAGGTCCACCACCAGGTGCGCGGCCGGGGGAGCCTGCGTGCGGCCACGCCTGGCGTCAGGCGTTGCCGCGCACCATCGAGATCAGCCGGTCGAGCACGCGGCCGTTGCTGACCCGCAGTCCTTCGTGCTCGTACTCGTTCGTTACCCAGGCCCGCAGTCCCCGGATCGTGGCAGCAGTCTGCGCCGAGTACTCCCGCGGCACGTACATGTCGTCGTAATAGATGGCGGCCGCGGCCGGCACGTCGTTGGCGCGCAGCCGCGCTGAGTCATAGAGCGGCGGCCAGGAGTCCCGCTGGGCGAGGAGGCTGGCGGCCCGGCGGAGTGGCCGGAGAACCGGATCGTTCTCGAACATCCACGGGTAGATCATCTCGCCGGTGAACAGCAGCGGGTCGTCGCCCTGCAGCGCTGACTCGGCACTGAACTCGGGGAACTCCGCCCTGATCCGCTCCGCTGCCCAGTCGGTCGGGCCGTCCTGCGCGTAGCAGGCCTCGTGCAGGAGCGCGTACAGCGGGGCGGCCGCGAAGCTCAGCCGGGACTGCATCTGGTAGAGGAAGTCGTCGGAGAGCTCGTCGCCGGCGAACGGGTCTTCCAGCAGGTAATGCAGCCGGTGGCTGCCGGAGTCCGAGCCCAGGGCCTGCCCGAGCGACTGGAATGCCTCCACGGTCAGCCGCGCCCCGCTGGGCAGCAGCGTCTCGCCGCGCGCGAGGTGCCTGGCGATCTGCTTGGCCCGCTTGACGTCCTGCGGATACCGGTCGTAGTACGCGAGATTCTTCGCCGCCACGATCGGATAGGTCGCCCGGTACACGTCGTCGGCCGTGGCGTCCAGGCCGGGCAGGCCGCCGGTCAGGAACGCCTCCCGGATGCCCTCCGGGGCGAACGACAGGTAGGTCACCGTGCAGAAGCCGCCGAAGCTCTGGCCAAGCACGCTCCAGGGCCGGCCGCCGGTGAGCTGGTGCCTGATCAGCTCGGCATCGGCGACGATCGAGTCGGCGCGAAAATGCGCCAGGTAGTCTGCCTGCTCCCGCACGGTGGAGTGCAGCGCCAGCGTCTGCCGGTTGGCCGGGCAGGACCTGGCCGTGCCGCGCTGGTCGAGCAGCAGCACCCGGTAGTCGTTCAGCGCCCGGTCCAGCCAGCCTTCGCGCCCGCTCGGCCTGACCGCGCCGAACCCGGGACCGCCTTGCAGGAACAGCAGCCACGGCAGGTCCGAGGCCTGCTTATCAGCAGCGACGACCTCCCGGGCGAACAGCCTGACCTTGTCGCCTGCGGGCGTGGCGTGATCAAGCGGAACGATGAACGTGTGGTCCTTAAGGATGGTGCCCGGCTGCCGGTACGAAAGCATGATGCAACCGTAGTGACCAGCGGCCCCCGGTGGTGACTGAGGTGCTGGACAGCTCACGCGTGCCGGTGCCTGAGTGGCGAAGCGTCATTTGTTCCATGATCCCGAAGGATTTGGGGCGCTGGGAGACGCGAATCCTTCGGGATCATGGAAAGGGGCCGGCGTGGCTCCGCGGAGACGTCGCCCGGTCGCCATCGGCGCGCACTTAACCGTTGAGCGCATCAGCTATGGCCGTAGCGGCATCTACGACGTGACGGTCCGGCGGGGGGATGAGGTCATCGCCGAGTTCCGGGGGAGAAGCCGGGCAATCGGCTAGCGCGCAGGGCCGCCCGCCGCTGGCTCCGCGTTTCCGCTGAAACGCAGGCGTCCTTACCGGGCGCGTGCCACGGCCGCCACGGCGGCAGCGATGGCGCGGGGGTCGGCGGCGACTGGCTCGCCCGCTACGAGCACCGTCGGCGTGCCGCTCACTCCAGCCGCGGTGGCCTGCTCTGTCACGTACGGCGGCCAGTCGAGATAGCGGCCGCTGAGGACACACTGCCCGAACGCAGGATCGGTCAGCCCGGCCGATGTGCCGAGTTCGACGAGCTCGGCGTCGGTCAGGCCCGGGCCGCCTTCCGCTGGCTGGCTGACGAACAGCGCGCGGAGGTACTCGGGGAACTTCCCTCCGTCGGACGCACAGCCCGATGCTGCTGCCGCGCGGGAGGAATAGCGCGTGGTGGAGGCCTCGTCCAGGAAGGACATCGGGTGGTAGACGAGCTTGATCAGCCCATCGGTGACCATGGCCTTCAGCGTGTCCTCCGACGCGAGCTCGAACTGCCGGCAGAACGGGCACAGGAAGTCGACGTAGGCATCGACCGTGACAGCGCCGGTTCCGATGACGATGCCGTCGCCTGCCGGCGTCGCGTCAGCCGGGATGTGACCCGGGGCCTGGCCTGAGCTCACGGCGTCCGCCGCGGCGCTGGGACCTTGTTGTGGTCGGACCGCTTGGCCTTCTCGTCGTCGATCTGGCGGATCAGCTCCTTGCGAGCCTCGATCAGGGCGTGATCGAGATCGCGGTGCGCGGAGGTGGCCACCACCAGGCCCAGGCCGGGCAGCTGCGCCTCCAGGGTGATCTTCTGCTCGGGTCCGTTGCGGTCCTTCACCGAGATCTCGAGGTCTACCTTCTCGGGCTTCCACCTGGCCAGGTGCCTGGCGAGGCTGGACATGAGCTCCAGCACATGGCCGCTGTCAGCCGGCCCGAAGCCGGCGCCGAGGCGCAGCCGGTCCTTGAGAACCTCCGTCGGGCTATCCCAGGTGTCACTCATGAGTCCACCATTGCACAGCTGCGCTGCGTGACGCAGGCAGCGAGCCTGGCGGAGAGAAGCCGGCCGCTCCTTCAGGAGACTGGATGACTCTAGCTGGCCTGCTCCAGCGTGGCGATGTACGGCAGGTTGCGGTAGCGCTGGGCATGATCCATCCCGTAGCCGACGATAAATTTCGGCGGGATGTCGAAACCGAGGTAGCGCAACGGCACTTCGAATTGCGCCATCTCGGGCTTTCTCAGCAGGCTGAAGACCTCGACGGAGGCCGCGGACCGGGAAAGCATGTTGGCGATCAGCCAGGAAAGGGTCAGTCCTGAGTCCATGAGGTCATCGACGATCAGCACGTTGCGGCCAGCGAGGTCGGTATCCGGTTCCTTGAGCAGGCGGACTACGCCAGAGGAGGACGTGCTGCTGCCGTAGCTCGACACGGTCACCCAGTCCACCTCGACGCGATCGTGCTTCAGCAGGCGGGCCAGATCCGCGGTCACCATCAGCGCGCCCCTGAGCACGCCGAGCAGCACCAGATCGCGCCCCTCGTAGTGCGCATCAACATCCGCCGCGAGCTCGCGGAGCCGCCCCTTGATCTCGTCTTCGGTGATCAGGACATTCCCGATGACCGGATCAGCTTCCGATGATGAAGTCACGTGATGCATGCCCCCTGTTTGTCGCACACGCGGCATTGATCCCGCCTCACATCGGCATTATTCCATCGCCGAGCACGGCATACGGGGGGAGGCGCACTACACTGGTGTAATTCAGGCGCTACGGGGGATCTGCGGCACGCGGTTGCAGTGGCATGCTCCGCTGTCCTAGACCGCCTCCATGCCGAACCGGGCCATCAGCGCGCGTTCCTCGTCGGAGGACGGGGGCTCGGCACGGTTCCACAGGTCGTGCAGCCCGGCGAAGTAGGCGTCCATCGCGGGGGCGTGGATCACCAGGAGCCGGGCCTCGCTGCCGGCGGCATTGCCGAAGGTGTGCGCGGTGCCCCGGGGTACCAGGACGAACCCCTCGGGCCCGACGGCCAGCTCCTGGTCCTCAACCGTGACCGACACCAGCCCGTCCAGCACGAAGTACGCCTCCGAGCAGTTGGCGTGACGATGCGGCGGCGGCCGCCGGCCGCCGGGTGGCAGTGTCCGCTCCATCAGCGACAGGTCGCCGCCGTCCTGCTCCGCCAGTGCCTTGAAGAGCATGACGCTGTCGCGGGCGGTGTACCGCCGCTGGGCTTCACCGCGCTGGAGAACTCTGGCAGTCATTGAACGCCTCCCTGTGCCGGATGCTAGTTCAAGGAGACAGCTGCGGCCCGTACCCGGCCGTCAGGCCAGATTCAGTGAGACGGGGGACCACTTTCAGTGAGACAGGGCAGGTGGGCAGCATCGCACCCACGGGGAGGGGCCGGAAATCCTTAACTTTACATAATATATATTATCGGCTATTTATGTCATCGCCCCCGGAAGGGGCAAGGTCATCGCCCGGTGTCGTTTGCCAGGCTAGCTGGCGGATTGCCAAACGATCTGGCGAATCCCGCCAATGACACGGCGAAGTCGGCATCCAATCCTGGTCGAAAGGGAACCATTTCTGGAGCCAGACGGCACCCTGCTGCTCCAGGAGGACACGCCCGACGACGCCCCAGTCGAGCGACCCGAGGTCGACCGTACCGATCTGCGCAACCTGCTACTGGATTCTCTCCCCGAACGCGCGGTGCGTTGGCGGCACGCGCTCGAACACGCACATAACGGTCTGCTGCACTTCACCGACGGCAACAGCGCGACGTATGACCTGCTGGTCGGCGCGGACGGCGCGGACTCCCGGGTCCGCGCACTGCTCACCGACGCCCGCCCGGCGCACACCGGCCAACACGTCATTGAGCTCGGTATTCCCGACATCGACCGCACCCACCCCGACCTCGCGGCGATGGTTGGGCGCGGCAACTACTGGGTGCTAGGCAAAGGACAATCCCTGTCGGCGCAGCGCAACGGCGACGGCCGCGCACGCATCTACCTCAGCTTCTACAACACCGCCGAGGACTGGCTCGTGACCAGCGGAATCGCGTTCGGCGACCCAACCGCCGCCCTGGCGCAGCTGATCGACCTGTTCGCCGGCTGGGACTCACGGTTCACCGCACTGATCGCCGCCTGCGACGACACGATCCTGCCACGGTCGATCACCACTCTCCCGGTCGGCCTGACCTGGCCGTCGAGGCCAGGCGTCACGCTGCTCGGCGACGCCGCACACCTGATGCCGCCGGTGGGGCAGGGCGCCAACATGGCACTGCTCGACGGCGCCCTGCTCGGCCTCGCGCTGGCCGCGCACCCGGACGACTTTCCCGCCGCCGTGAAGGAATACGAACGCGAGATGTTCGAACGCACCAGTGCTGCCGGCCGGCAGTCCGCACACATGCAGGAGATCCTGACATCGCCGGACGCCAGCCGGAGAATGCTCGCGTTCTTCCAACCGGGCTGAAGGTAACCGAATACGACCCGGGCAACCGGCCACCCAGGCGGCCCAGCGGCTGTCACCGGGGCAGGAGGAACATGGCGCTACGCTAGAAGGACATGGCGCTGATCCGGCAATCACCGGTGAGCCTCCGGAAGAACGGGTGCCGTGCACCTCAGTAGATCCGGACGGGCGGGCCCGTCACAGCCTCCGAAACGAGCGGTCGCGGCCGCCCGGTTCCCCGGGAACGGTTCCCGGGGGACACGGGCCGCGGCAAGCGAGGTGGTACCGCGGTGCCGCCCCGGGCCTGGTCCCGGGTGGCGTCGTCCTCGTGATCAGCAGCACGAGGGACCGACCGCGAAGGATCACCGATGACGTACCCGAAGGCATCCGCCGGCGAGACCGGCGGCGGGGTGCCCGCCAGCCCGCGTTTCCCCGAGATCGAGGAACGGGTACTGGAGTACTGGGCCGGCGACGACACGTTCCGCGCGTCGGTGCGCGGCCGCCCGGCCGGCCAGGACGGCTCGAATGAGTTCGTCTTCTACGACGGCCCGCCGTTCGCGAACGGCCTGCCGCACTACGGCCACCTGCTCACCGGCTACGTCAAGGACCTGATCCCCCGCTACCAGACCATGCGCGGCAGGCGGGTCGAGCGCCGGTTCGGCTGGGACACCCACGGCCTGCCCGCCGAGCTGGAGGCGATGAGCCAGCTCGGCATCACGACCAAGGAAGAGATCGACGAGCTGGGCCTGGCGGCCTTCAACGCGGCGTGCCGCGAGTCGGTGCTGCGCTATACCAAGGAGTGGCGCGACTACGTCACCCGGCAGGCCCGCTGGGTCGACTTCGAGCACGACTACAAGACGCTCGACGTGACCTACATGGAGAGCGTCATGTGGGCGTTCAAGTCCCTTTTTGACAAGGGCCTGATGTACGAGGGGTTCCGCTGCCTGCCGTACTGCTGGAACGACGAGACCCCGCTGTCGGCGCACGAGCTGCGGATGGACGATGACGTCTACCAGCTGCGCCAGGACCCGGCGGTCACGGTCGGGTACCGGCTGGAGACGGGCGAGCTCGCGCTGATCTGGACGACGACCCCGTGGACGCTGCCGTCCAACCTGGCCATGGCGGTGCACCGCGACGTCGGCTACGTGGTGGTCGAGTCCGACGTCACCGGGCGGTCCGAGCGGTACCTGCTGGCCGAGGCCCGGCTGCCCGCCTACGCCCGCGAGCTCGGCGAGGACGCCGCTTCGCGGATCGTCCGGCGCTGCACGGGCGCCGACCTGATCGGGCTGCGCTACGCCCCGCCCTACGGCTATTTCGCCGGGCACCCGAACTCGCATGTGGTGCTGCACGCCGACTACGTGACCACCGCCGACGGCACCGGGGTCGTGCATATCGCGCCGGCGTTCGGCGAGGAAGACAAGCTGCTGACCGATCAGTACCAGATCGTGCCGGTGGTGCCGGTCGGCCCGGACGGCAAGTTCACCTTTCCGGTCACCGACTACGCGGGCATGCACGTCTTCGACGCCAACCAGGCCATCATCGACGACCTGCGCGGGCGCACCCGGCGCGACGGCGGCGACGCCGCCGCCCCGGCCGGCCCGGTCACCGCGGGCACCGTGCTGCTGCGCCAGGAGACGTACAGCCACTCCTACCCGCACTGCTGGCGGTGCCGCAAGCCGCTGATCTACATGACGGTCACGTCCTGGTTCGTCTCCACGACCGCGATCAGGGACGAGATGCTCAAGCTGAACGAGCAGATCACCTGGGTGCCCGAGCACGTCAAGCACGGCCAGTTCGGCAAGTGGCTGGAGAACACCCGCGACTGGTCGATCAGCCGCAACAGGTACTGGGGCAGTCCCATCCCGGTGTGGAAGTCCGACAACCCGCAGTTCCCCCGGACCGACGTGTACGGGTCCCTGGCCGAGCTGCAGGCCGATTTCGGCACCGAGGTGACGGACCTGCACCGGCCGGCTATCGACGAGCTGACCCGGCCCAACCCGGACGACCCGTCCGGCCAGTCGGTGATGCGCCGCGTCACCGACGTGCTGGACTGCTGGTTCGAGTCCGGCTCGATGTCGTTCGCGCAGGTGCACTACCCGTTCGAGAACGCCGGGTGGTTCCACGACCACTTCCCCGGCGACTTCATCGTGGAGTACATCGGGCAGACCCGCGGCTGGTTCTACACGATGCACGTGCTGGCCGCCGGGCTCTTCGGCCGGCCCGCGTTCGAGACCTGCGTCAGCCACGGCATCGTGCTCGGCTCGGACGGGCAGAAGATGTCCAAGTCGCTGCGCAACTACCCGGACGTGCGGGAGGTGTTCGACCGGGACGGCGCCGACGCGATGCGCTGGTTCCTGATGTCCTCGCCCATCCTGCGCGGCGGCAACCTGGTCGTCACCGAGCAGGGCATCCGCGAGGGCGTCCGGCAGGTGCTCATCCCGCTGTGGAACAGCTGGTATTTCTTCTCCCTGTACGCGAACGCGGCCGGCTACGAGGCGTCGCCTGCGGCAGCGCCGGAGGACCTGCTCGACCGGTACCTGCTGGCCAAGCTGCGGGTCATGGCGGAGACGGTCCAGCGGCAGCTGGACCATTACGAGGTCGCGAACGCCTGCGACAGCCTCCGCGGTTTCCTTGACGTGCTGACGAACTGGTACATCCGGCGCTCGCGCGAGCGGTTCTGGGGTACCTCGGGCGCCGACCCGTCCGTCGGCCGCCGCGCCTTCGACACGCTGTTCACCGCGCTGGAGATCACCTGCCGGGTGGCGGCGCCGCTGCTGCCGCTGGCCGCCGAGGAAGTGTGGCGCGGCCTGACCGGCGAGCGCTCGGTGCACCTGGCCGACTGGCCGGACGTGTCGGCGCTGCCGTCCGACCCCGGGCTGGTGACCGCCATGGACCGGACCCGCGAGGTCTGCTCCGCCGCCGCGGCGCTGCGCAAAGCCGGCGGGCTGCGGGTCAGGCTGCCGCTCCCGGAGCTGACCGTGGTGGCCCCGGACGCCGAGTCGCTCGCCGATACCGTGGCCCTGATCGCCGACGAGGTGAACGTCCGTCAGGTGACGCTGCTCGACGTCGCGGACGCCGAGGCGCAGCAGATCCAGCTGACACGGCGCCTCACGGTGAACGCGCGCGCGGCCGGCCCGCGGCTCGGCAGGACCGTGCAGTCGGTGATCCGGGCGAGCAAGTCCGGTGACTGGGCCGAGAGCCCCGCGGGGCAGGTTACCTGCGGCGGCATCGAGCTGGCCGCGGGCGAGTTCACCGTAGAGACGGTCGTGGACGACAGCGCCGGCGCGACGGCGGCGCTGCCAGGCGGCGGGTTCATCGTGCTCGACACGGCGGTGACGCCGGAGCTGGCCGCCGAGGGCCTGGCCAGGGACGTGATCCGGGTGGTGCAGCAGGCCAGGCGGACGGCCGGCCTGGACGTGTCCGACAAGATCGGCCTCGTCATCGCCGGCTCCCCCGCCGCGAGGGAGGCGATGGCCGCCCACCGGCAGCTGATCGCCCGCGAGACGCTGGCGTCGGCCGTCGAGCTCGCCGGGGCAGCTGCGCTGGACGATGACCCCGCAGCCGGCGAGCCGGCCCCGGTGGGAGAGCGGGAGACCGTGCGAGTCCGCATCACCCCGCCCCCGGCCTGAACGGGACCCAGCTGACCGCCCGCGCCGGAGCCGCCGGATGCTGCCCGTCCCTGCTAGTCCGTCCGGCCGCGGCAGCGTGGCGCTCCTGCCGCCGGCCTGCGGATCGCATATCCTGTACGCGCTCTACCAGGGAGTTTGGCCGCATGGGAGAAGACAGCCGCGTTCCGCCGCCCTCCCCCCGCGTGCCAGCTGCGGCGGACGGGCGGGAGGCGGCGGCGCTGGTGATTCCTCCGGTGCTGCCTGAATCCTTGCTGCAGCGACTGCATGCCGCGACTGATGCCGCGGACGCCGTGACGACGCCGATCCCGGCCATCTCAGGGTCAGCGGACGGCGACATCGCGAGCCCGGCTGCCGGCGGGACCGGTGCCCGGCCGGATCAGGCGGCTCAGGCTGCAGCGGACCACGGACCAGCCGCGGCCATGCGTGTCACAGCGCAGCGGCGGCCCGGGCAGCGGCGCCCCGGGCCGCAGGCGACCGGGCCGGAGGTGCCCGGGCCGAAGGTGCTGGCCGGCCGGCGCTACCGCAAGGCCGGTGCGGTCGTCTCGGTGATAGTTCTGATCGCCGCGGTATCGCTGGCATTCGCGCTGTCCCGGCACACCCCGGCGGCGGCCGCGCGGGCCGGCGCGACCCGCGGCATGGCCGCGGACTGGGTGGCCGGCCAGGTCAGCCGGGCCGCCATCGTGTCCTGTGATCCCGTGATGTGCCGGGCACTGGAGGCGCACGGCATCCCGGCGGCCGGCCTGCTCGTGCTGAAGCCAGGGACGGCGAATCCGCTCCGCTCCGATGTGGTGGTCGCGACGGCAGCAGTCCGCGGCATGTTCGGCGGCCGCCTCAGCTCCGTCTATGCGCCGGAGGTCATCGCGAGCTTCGGCTCGGGAAACCTGCGGATTGAGGTCAGGGCCATCGCCCCGCATGGCGCTGCCGCCTACTTCGCCGCGCTGCGCGCGGACCTGCGCGCGCGCAAGGCGTCCGGAGCCCAGTTGCTGCGCAGCGACCGGATTGCGGTCTCGGCCGGGGCCAGGAGGCAGCTCTCCGCTGGCCAGGTCGACGCGCGGCTGCTGATCACGATCGCGGGCCTGGCCTCGCTGCATCCGGTCCACGTCGTGGCGTTCGGCGACGCCGGTCCCGGCATCGGCGCCAGCAGCCCGCTCCGTTCTGCCGACCTGTCAGCTACCGGCGGCGCGCCGGGCGCCTCCGGCTACCTGCGGTCCATGCTCGCGTTCCTGCGCGCGCAACGTGCCCCGTACGTTGCCGCGCACGCCGGGACGGCCCGGCTCGCCGATGGCCAGACTGTGCTCCGCGTCGAATTCGCCGCTCCGAGCCCGCTCGGGCTGCTCGGCCCTGCGTGATCTCGCCGGGACGGCGAGCGTGCTCGCTGGGACGATGAGCGCTGGCTAGGTCCCGCCGCCAAGCGCGCTGAGCAGGTTCCTGTCCCAGACCCTGACGGTGTAGGCCTCGAAGCGATAGGTACGGGCCGGCCGGCCGAGAGCCTGCAGCAGTGCCTGCGACATCAGCCTGGCCTGTACTGCCGGATCGTCTACGGTGACAACGAAGTTCGCGTAATGCGACCGGGGGTCGCGCCACGACAAGTTGGTCTCCCGCGAGTGGCCGAATACCGGCTTGCCGCCTTGCACCGCCACCGTGGTCAGCTGGACCCGGCCTCCGCTGTCCAGCGTCGTGTTGTTCGCATGCCAGTACTTAGCCAGCCCGTCGCGGAGGTGATGGCTGGTGAGCCACGCCGCGAGCGCCTGGTCGGTTGCGGGCACTGACGGCTGGGCAGCGTCGTAGCCGAGGGCGGCTACGGAGCAGAGCAGGCCAGCCGCGGCCGCCGGCACCAGCGCGATCCCGGCGAGCCGGCCGGCGCTGGTCATCCGGCCTGCCGCTTCGATCATCGGGCCCGCCAGCAGCCGTCCGGCGAGGACGGCCCCGAAGGGCAAGATGCCGGCGATCTCGCGGGTGCTCCGGATGTTGACCGGCGTGACGCTGACGATGTACGCGAGCAGGTTGAGGAGTATCGCAGCGGCGAGCGCCGGGATCAGCAGGTCCTCCCAGCGCAGGAACCGGCCGACCGCAAGGCAGAGCGCCAGTACCGCCAGGGCCAGGCCCGCCAGGTGCGCCGCCGCGAAGAACATGGCAGTGCCCGGCCGCTGACCTGAGAAGCCAGCCCCGAAGAGCTCCAGCACTCCCTGATACGCGAGCGCCACGTGCCGCGGCAGCGCCCCGGCCGGGCAGAGCCTCGTCCTGGGCTGGTAGACGGAGTATCCGCCGAGCTCGTGGATCAGCCGGACCGCCAGCGATGCAGCTGGCACCGAAGCGAGCGCCGCCCCGGCCAGGCCCGGGTAATACCAGCGCGGCGCACGGCCGCCGGGGCGGGCCGCCTGCTGCCTGTGTCCGATCCCTTGCCAGCCGCACGCGGCGCAGGCGATGACGAGCGGCACGACGCCGATGATCAGCGCGATCGAGTCGGCGACCTGCACCCATGCCAGCAGCACCCCGGCCGTGACCGGCACATACCAGCGTGGCCGTGCGCGGTCGACGACCAGCCAGAGGAGCAGCAGCGGCACGCCGGTGCCCACGTGGTCCGGCGACAGCAGGAGGGTGTAGCTGGCGTTGCCGAGTTGCGGGGCGAGCATGATCGCTGCGGCGATCAGGACCCGGACCACGGCCTCCCGGCCGGCCGCGCGGCCCTTGGCCAGCAGGGCCGCGAGCAGCAGCAGCAGGGTGTAGGTCATCGCCGCCGCCACGTGCACCACATCCGGCCCCAGGCCGCGCACGGACTCGATCAGCATGTACTGCGGAAGCTCGGTTGTGTAGAAGGACACATCTGACAGCCACCAGCCGTGCAGCAGCAGGTTCCCGTGCAGCATGTCCCACGCCTGCAGCGCGTTCGACGCGCCGTCGGAGTTGACCGGCACCGTCCGCGACAGCCTGAGGTAGCAGAGGAAGAGGACCACGCCAGCAGCCGCGAACCCGGCGGCCTGCGCTGCCCGGCGCCCGCAGGCCGCCGGCGGCCGCCCGGGCGGACCCGGGTCCCGGCACTGCGAGCCGGACAGGGTGCCGAATGGGTGAGACATCGGATCAGATGGTACCGATCCCGGCCGCCTGGCCAGGCAGCCACCGGTTGTACGTGCGCACCGGGACGTTAGATGCGAACCAGGACGCCTGCTAGTCGACCTCGGCCAGGGCCTGGGCGAACTGCGCGGCGTACAGCCGGGCGTAGGCGCCGCCCGCGGCCAGCAGGCCGGTGTGCGTCCCCTGCTCGACGATACGGCCGGATTCCATCACCAGGATGAGGTCCGCGTCGCGGATGGTGGACAGCCGGTGGGCGATGACGAAGCTGGTCCTGCCGCGGCGCAGCGAGTTCATCGCGCGCTGGATGAGGACCTCCGTGCGGGTATCCACCGAACTGGTCGCCTCGTCCAGGATGAGGATCGCCGGCTGGGCCAGGAACGCCCGCGCGATCGTGATCAGCTGCCTCTCCCCCATGCTGACGCTCGAGCCCTCGTCGTCCAGGACGGTGTCGTAGCCATCGGGCAGCGTGCGCACGAACCGGTCCACGTAGGTGGCCTGCGCTGCCTCGGTGATCGCCTCGCGGGACGGCCGGTCGGCGCCGTACGCGATGTTGTCCGCGATGCTGGCGCCGAACAGCCAGGCGTCCTGCAGTACCATCCCGGTCTTCGACCGCAGGTCGTCGCGGGTCATGTCCGCGATGTCAATCCCGTCGAGCGTGATGTGCCCGCTGCCGATCTCGTAGAAGCGCATCAGCAGGTTGACCAGGGTCGTCTTCCCGGCGCCCGTCGGCCCGACGATGGCCACGGTCTGGCCGGGCTCGACGGTCAGTGACAGGTCCTCGATCAGCGGCACGTCCGGGGAGTACCGGAAGCTGACATCGCGGAACTCCACCCGGCCGCGAACCTCGGCGGGCACCAGCGGCTCGGCGGGGTCGGGCTCCTGCTCGTCGGCGTCCAGCAGCGCGAAGACGCGCTCCGCCGAGGCCACGCCGGACTGCAGCAGGTTCGCCATGCTGGCCACCTGGGTCAGCGGCTGGCTGAACTGCCGCGAGTACTGAATGAACGCCTGCACGTCGCCCAGGGACAGTGCGCCGGAGGCCACCCGCAGCGCGCCGACCACGGCCACCAGCACGTAGTTCAGGTTGCCGATGAACATCATCGTCGGCTGGATCGTGCCGGAGATGAACTGCGCCCTGAAGCTGGCGCCGAACAGCTTTTCGTTGTGCTCGGTGAAGGTGTCCATGGCCTGCTCGCCCTGGCCGAAGACCTTGACCAGCGAGTGCCCGGTGTACATCTCCTCGATGTGGCCGTTCAGCTTGCCGGTGGTCGACCACTGCCGGACGAACTGCGGCTGGGCGCGCTTGCCGATCCGGGCCGCCAGGAAAACCGAGACCGGGACGGTCACCAGCGCGATCAGCGCGAGCAGCGGCGAGATGACGAACATCAGCGTCAGGACGCCGGCGATGGTGAGCACCGACGTCACGATCTGGCTCAGTGTCTGCTGCATCGACTGGCCGAGGTTGTCGATGTCATTGGTCACCCGGCTGAGGATCTCGCCGCGCGGCTGGCGGTCGAAGTAGCTCAGCGGCAGCCGGGACAGCTTGGCCTGGACCTGCTCGCGCATCCGGAATACCGCACGCTGCACGATGGTCGTCGTCACCCGGCCCTGCATCAGGCTGCCGGCCGAGGAGAGCGCGTAGATGACCAGCACGGTCAGCAGTACCCGCCCGACTGCGCCGAAGTCGACGCCGTGCCCGGCCGTCAGGTGCGTCGAGGAGATCAGGTCGGCGAGGTCGCCGTGGCCCTCATGGCGCAGCCGCGCCACCTCCTCGGCCTTGGTCGTCCCGGCCGGGATCTCGCGGCTCACCACGCCGGAGAAGATCAGGTTGGTCGCCTGGCCGAGGATCCTCGGCCCGAGCACCGACAGCGTGACGCTGGCGGTGCCCAGCGCCAGCGCGAGCGCGGCCAGCGCGCGCTCGGGCCGCAGCGTGCGCAGCAGCCGGCGGCTCGAGCCGCGGAAGTCCAGCGACTTCTCGGTCGACCGGCCGGCCATGAACGCGGCAGGCCCGCGCATCGCACCGGGAGCAGGCCCCGGACCGCGGCGCGGAACCGGCCGCTCCCCCGCGCCGCCTGCAGCACCGCCGCCTGCAGCACCGCCGCCCGCGGCACCGTTCCCGGCACCGTCCCCGGATGCCGTGCTCATGCCGCGGCCTCCTGCTCGGTCAGCTGGGAGAGCACGATCTCCCGGTACGTCTCGTCGGTGCCCATCAGCTCGCCATGAGTGCCGGTCGCGACGACCGTGCCCTCGTCGAGGACCACGATCTGGTCCGCGTGCCGGATGGTGCTGACCCGCTGGGCGACGATGACCACGGTCGCGTCGGCCGTCTCGTGCGCGAGGGCCGCGCGCAGCGCGGCGTCGGTGGCGTAGTCCAGCGCCGAGAAGGAGTCGTCGAACAGGTAGATCTCCGGCCGGTGCACCAGTGCCCTGGCGATGGCCAGGCGCTGCCGCTGGCCGCCGGAGACGTTGGTGCCGCCCTGGGCGATCGGCGCGTCCAGGCCATCCGGCATCCGCTCGACGAAGTCGCGGGCCTGCGCGGTCTCCAGCGCCCGCCACAGGTCATCGTCGGTGGCATCCGGCTTGCCGTAGCGCAGGTTGGAGGCGACGGTGCCGGAGAACAGGTACGGCTTCTGCGGCACGAAGCCGACGGCGTCCGACAGCACCGCCGGGTCCAGGTCGCGGACATTCACGTTGTCGACCAGGACGCTGCCGCCGGTGGCGTCCATCAGCCGCGGGATCAGGTTCAGCAGGGTCGTCTTGCCGCTGCCGGTGCCGCCGATGATGGCGGTGGTCTCGCCGGGCCTGGCGGCCAGGCTGATGCCGCGCAGCACCGGCTCCTGCGCGCCGGGATAGCGGAACTCGACGTCCCGCAGCTCCAGGTGGCCGCGGGTGGCCAGCCCGCGGACCGGGCTGGCGGGCTGGATGATGTCAGGCTCGGTGTCGAGCACCTCCACGATCCGCTCGGCGCAGACCTCAGCCCGCGGCACCAGCATGAACATGAACGTCGCCATCATCACTGACATCAGGATCTGCAGCAGGTAGGTCAGGAATGCGGTCAGCGAGCCGATCTGCATCGAGCCGCTGGCCACCAGGTGCCCGCCGAACCACAGGACCGCGACGCTGGAGAGGTTCAGCACCAGCATCACCGACGGGAACATCAGCGCCATCAGCCGCCCGGTGCCGAGCGACACGTCGAACAACTCGGTGCTGGCGGCGGCGAAGCGGTCCCGCTCCTGCCCGTCGCGGACGAACGCCCGGACCACCCGCACGCCGGTGATCTGCTCGCGCAGCACGCTGCTGATCCCGTCAACGCGCTCCTGCATGAGGCGGAACAGCGGCCGCATGCGCGAGATGATGAGGGTGACGATAATCGCCAGCAGCGGGACGGCGACCAGCAGCAGCGAGGACAGCGGGACGTCCTGGTTCAGCGCGAGCAAGATGCCGCCGACGCACATGATCGGGGCCGACACCATCATGGTGAAGGTCATCAGCGCCAGCATCTGCACCTGCTGTACGTCGTTGGTCGTCCTGGTGATCAGCGACGGGGTGCCGAACCTGCCGACCTCGCGGGCGGAGAACTCCATCACCCGGCTGAAGACGGCCTGGCGCATGTCCCGCCCGACCGCCATGGCGGTGCGCGCGCCGAGATAGACGGCCCCGACTGAGCAGATGATCTGCACGAATGCCACGGCCAGCATGATGCCGCCGGTGTGGATGATGTAGCCCGTGTCGCCCCTGATAACCCCGTTGTCGATGATGTCGGCGTTCAGGGTCGGCAGATAGAGGGTCGCCAGGGTCTGCACCAGCTGCAGCAGTATCACCGCTGCCACCGGCCTGCGGTAGGGCCGCAGGTAGTCGCGCAGGAGTCGGATCAGCACGGGAACTCGCTCTTCGTGGTCAGGCCGAGGCCGCTGCGGGAGCGCGCGGGCCGGCGGCAGGCAGGATTTCGGTGAGCTTGCCAAGCGCCAGCCGGATCAGCGGCGTCAGCGCGGTGGGCGGGTCGGCGAAAAGCCAGCGCTCCATGGCAACCTGCGTAGCGGCGGTGACGGCGCCAGCGATGACCCGCGGCAGCATGTCGCTCCCGGCATCGGTGCCGGTCCGCTCGGCGATCGCCTCGGCGAGGACATGCTGCATGACGTAATTCGACTTCAGGTACTCGCCCTGCAGCACGGGAGAACTGACGACCAGGCGCACGCCGGTGATCCAGTCCTTCTCCGGTGCCTGGTCGGCGGCGGCATACTGCTGCAGGACCGCGTGGGTGATCGCGTCCCAGAGCGGCTCAGCCTCCGGCCGCTTGCGCAGCGCCGCGCCGGTCTGCTGCGCCCGGTCCATCGCGAGAGCGCAGATGGCCTCGTATTTGCTGGAGAAGTAGTTGCTGAACGTCCGCGGCGACACCCCGGCCTCGGCCGCGATGTCGTCGACGAGCACGTTGTCCAGCCCGCGCTGCACCGCCAGGCGCATCGCGGCTATCCCCAGCGCGTGCCGGGTCGCCAGCTTCTTGCGTTCCCGCAGCCCGGCTGCCTTGCTGCCCTCCCCCGGCCTGGCGGCCGGCCATGGGCCGTGCGGGCCGGGGCCGGGGCTCAGGTCCGGCACGGGTTCGGCGGTCATGGCAGGTAGCATACATATAATTACGTGAAGCGCAAATTTGCTGATCCCGCAACTTGTTGCCTCGGCACGTCCGGGTCCGGCTGCCACGGGACCGCCCGCCGGTAGCGGTTTTGCGACCTGACCCTGCCGGGACGCCCCGCGTCAGGGCCATGTCGTATTTTCGCTAGACCCGGGCACTCCCCCGGGCCGATGCTGGGCGGGTGCACAACGACACAGAGCGCTGCGTGCGGGCCGTCCAGTCGAAGGACGCCCGCTTCGACGGCTGGTTTTACACGGCCGTCATCACCACCGGAATCTACTGCCGGCCGAGCTGCCCGGTGGTGCCGCCGAAGCCGGAGAACATGCGGTTCTACCCGAGCGCGGCGGCGGCGCAGCAGGCAGGCTTCCGCGCCTGCAAGCGGTGCAGGCCGGACGCCACGCCGGGCTCGCCGCTGTGGAACGAGCGCGCGGACCTGGTCGCCAGGGCGATGCGGCTGATCGCCGACGGGGTGATTGACGCCGGCGGCGTGCCGGGACTGGCCGCCCGGCTCGGCTACAGCGTCCGCCAGGTGGAACGGCAGCTGCTCGCCGAACTCGGCGCCGGCCCGCTGGCCCTGGCCCGGGCGCAGCGGGCGCAGACGGCACGGCTGCTGATCGAGACGAGCGCGCTGCCGATGGCCGATGTGGCCTTCGCGGCCGGCTTCGCCAGCATCAGGGCCTTCAACGACACGGTGCGCGAGGTGTTCGCGCTGTCCCCGACCGAGCTGCGCCGCCGGGCGAGCCGCGGCCAGCCGGCCACTGCGCCCGGCGTGCTGTCCCTCCGGCTGCCGTTCCGGCTGCCGCTCTGCCCGGACAGCCTGTTCGGCCATCTGGCCGCGACGGCCGTGCCCGGCGTGGAGGAATGGCGCGACGGTGCCTACCGGCGCACCCTGCGGCTGCCGCATGGCCGCGGCATCGTGGCGCTGCGGCCAGGACCCGAGCACATCGCCTGCCAGCTTTCCCTCACCGACCTGCGTGACCTGGCGATCGCGATCAGCCGGTGCCGGCGGCTACTAGACCTGGACGCCGATCCGGTCGCGGTCGCGGATCTGCTCAGCGGCGATCCGGTGCTCGCCCCGCTGGTGGCCAAGGCCCCCGGCCGCCGGGTGCCGCGCACCGTCGACGCGGCCGAGTTCGCCGTGCGCGCGGTGCTCGGCCAGCAGGTGTCGACCGCTGCAGCCAGGACGCACGCGGGCCGGCTGGCGGCGGCGCACGGCGAGCAGGCCGACGACCCCGCGGGCGGTCTGTCCCGGCTGTTCCCGTCGATGGACGCGCTGGCCGGCGCCGACCCGGCGACGCTGGCCCTGCCGGGGGCGCGGCGGGCCAGCTTCGCCGCGCTGGCGACGGCGCTGGCCAGCGGATCGGTCGATCTCAGCGCCGGCAGCGACTGGGCACGTGCCCGCGCCGGACTGGCCGCGCTGCCCGGCGTCGGGGCATGGACCGTCGAGACGATCGCGATGCGCGGGCTGGGTGACCCCGACGCTTTCGTTCCCGGTGATCTTGGTGTCCGCGCGGCCGCGGCCAGCCTCGGCCTTCCCGTCACCCCCGCGGCGCTGCGGCGGCGTGCCGCCGCGTGGCGGCCCTGGCGCTCGTACGCGGTCCAGTACCTGTGGGCCACTGGCGAGCACGCCATCAACCGGCTTCCGGCCGGATAATCAGCAGGCAAGGGAGTTTCCGTGATGAGCACAAGAACTTCGGGATTTACGCAGTCCATCGTGGCCAGTCCGATCGGGCCGCTGACTCTCGTCGCGGCCGACGGCGGCCTGGCGGGCGTCTACATGGACGCGCAACGACACCTGCCGCCGGCCTGCACGCTCGGCGAGCCGTGCGGGCCGGACGGGCCCCATGCGGCGTCGCTGGCCGCGGCGGCCGGCCAGCTGGCCGAGTACTTCGCCGGGGAGCGGACCAGGTTCGAGCTGCCGCTGGCGACGGGCGGCACCGGCTTCCAGCGCCGCGTCTGGGCCGCGCTGCGGGACATCCCGTATGGCGAGACGATCTCCTACGGCGAGCTGGCCCGCCGGATCGGCAGCGCCTCAGCGTCCCGGGCGGTCGGGCTGGCCAACGGCAGGAACCCGGTCTCGATCATCGTGCCGTGCCACCGGGTGGTCGGCTCTAACGGCAGCCTGACCGGGTACGGCGGCGGCCTGGACCGCAAGCGGTTCCTGCTCGGGCTCGAGCAGCGGGTCAGCGGCCGGACGCTGGCGTAGCATCAGCGGATGCCCAGTCACCTGTATCACTTCTGCATCGACTGCCGCGATCCCGGCAGGCTCGCCCGGTTCTGGGCAGCGGCCCTTGGCCAGCGGGTGCTCTTCGAGGACGACGAGGAGGTGATTGTCGGTGCCAACGAGCAGGCATATCCCGGCCTCTGCTTCCTGCCTGTTCCCGAGGCCAAGACGGTGAAGAACCGGCTGCACATCGACCTGGACCCGGACGACCTCGATGCGGAAGTGAGACGCCTGATCGCGCTCGGGGCAACGCGGGCCGACATCGGCCAGGGCGCCGACGCCAGCTGGGTGGTGCTGGCCGATCCGGAGGGCAACGAGTTCTGCGTGCTGCGGCCGAAGCAGTCCCTGATCGGCTAGCGCCGGGCGGGCTCGCAGGTCGGCTGCGCAGGACCTACCAGGTCCCGTAGGCGCGCACGGGGAACGTGCCGAACGGCCGCAGCTTCGGCGGCACGGCACTGAACCGGAACCCGTCATCGGGCAGCGCGCCCAGGTTCGTCAGGTGCTCGCAGATCGGTATCCCCGCAGCCAGCAGCTGGGAGTGCACCGGGCGGTCGGGGTCGCCGGTGTCGTCGATGTTCAGCGCGTCGATGCCGACAAGCACGGCGCCGGTCCCGGCCAGGTAGGTCGCGGCGTCCGCGGTCAGGAACGGATGGTTCCTGAAGTACTCGTTAGTCCCCCAGTGCCGGTCCCAGCCGGTGTGGATGAGCACCGCCTTGCCCCGGCAGTTATAGGGCAGCAGCTGGCTGCGGCCGATGGCGCGCGTGCCGGTTTCCGTCAGGTCTATCCGCACGCCGTCAAGATCGGCGAGCTTGTCCAGCGAAAGCTCGGACAGATCGTCGGCGTCGGGGTAACGGTGGAACGGGCTGTCCAGGTAAGTACCGGTGTTACCGCAGATGGTGACCTCGCCGATCTGGAACTCGACCCCGGGCCCGTAGGAGGTGCGGCCGATCGCGCTGACCGAGTCTGGCCTGATCTGCGGCACGGGCAGGCCGGGGTAGGTGATCATCCCGTCCTCGATCACGTGACTGAGATCGGCACGGTGCAGCACGCGGGGGCGGGCTGGCTCTTCCGCCTGGCCACGGCCGGCCGTGGCCGCGAGGTCCGCCAGGTCCGCGTCCGCCGCGAGATTCCCGGGCACGGCCGGGTCTTCCCGGGGAGACGGGTCTTCCTGCGCCGGGACGTCTTCCTGGACCGGGACGTCTTCCTGCGCCGGGACGTCTTCCTGCGCCGGCTGGTCCTCCCGCGCCTGGACGTCCTCCCGTGCCTGGCCGTCCTGCGCTGGCTGGTCGTCCGGCGCCGGCTGGCCGTCCTGCGCCTGGACGTCGTCCGGCGCCGGCTGGCCGTCCCACACGTGGACATCGTCGCGCACCGGCTGGCCTTCGCGTGCTGACGGGACCTCCGGCACCTGGTGGTCCTCCCGGTCCGGCCGGTCGTCGAAGGCCGCGGGCTCGGGCAGCGGTTCCAGCGGCGTCAGCTCGGGCGAGGCCAGCTCCGGGGGCGTCAGCCCCGGCGTTGTCGGCTGGTCGTCCGCCGGGGATGTGAACGCGGGCTCCGGCTGGGGCACGAACGCGGGCTCCGGCTGGGATGTGAACGCGGGCTCCGGCTGGGGCACGAACGCGGCCGGCGCAGCTGGCTGGACCGGCGTCCGCGGAGCTGCCGGAGCCGTCGCTGGCATGACCAGCCCCGGTCGCAGGTGCCGGGCGCGCATCACCTGGCGGCTGTGGATGTCGACGCTCTCGGCCGTCACCACCCCGAGATCGAGGACGAGTGCCGCGGCGAGCTCTTCCTCCGTCATCCCCGGGTGCGCGATGTCGATGCGGAACTCGCGGCCGCGCAGGCTTCCCCCGTTCGAGAAGGTGATCTCGAAGTCGAGCTCGGCCCGGTATTCGTCAGCCGGGTGGTTCACCGTGTGCCCTTCCTGGTGTCCTGCTCTCCCGCCTGGTCAGGCGGTTCGCTCGAGGGCGATGACCGGAATGGTACGACTGGTCTTGGCCTGATACTCAGCGAAACCGGGGTACAGCGCCGATTGCCGTTCGTACAGCTCGTCCCGTTCCGCGCCGCTGAGCACCCTCGCGGTGACCGCGAAGCGGTCGGTGCCCACCTCGACGAGGGCCGCCGGGTTGGCGACCAGGTTGTGGTACCAGTCCGGATTGGCGGGCGCGCCGCCCTTGCTGGCGAAGACGATCAGCCTGCTGCCGTCAGCCAGGTACATCAGCGGGTTCGTCCGCTGCGCTCCCGTCTTCGCCCCGGTGGAGATGAGCAGCAGCACCGGGGCTCCGGCGAACGGCCCGCCGACCTCGCCGTCGTTCGCCCGGAACTCCCTGATGATGCGGCTGTTGAAGCTCTCAGCCTCGGGTGCCTCAGTCATGATCCACTCCTCTTCGCCCCGTGCCGTTACTCTCCCGGCCCAACGATTGTTCCGCTCCGGCTGCCATTGCGCTGGCCAGACCCCGCACATAGCGGCCGAGCTAGCTGTCATCTTCCTTGCGGGGGATTTCCTCACCTACGGCCAGTCCGGGCCGGCCAGCAGCGGGGCGTCGAACAGGGCGCTGACCGATTCGCCCTCGTGGATGCGCCGGATCGCCTCGGCCAGCGCCGGAGCCAGCGAGATGACATGCAGCTTCGGGTCGCGCTTGCCGTCCGGGACCGGCACGGTGTTCGTGGTCACGACCTCCAGCACCTCAGGCTGCGCGGCGATCCGCTGCAGCGCCCCGTCGCTGAAGAGACCGTGCGTGCAGGCGACCCGCACCGAGCGCACCCCACGCTCGCGCAGCCGGTCGAGCAGCTCCATGATCGTGGTGCCGCGGGCGATCTCGTCATCGAGGATGATGACGTCGCGGCCTGCCACGTCCCCGATGATCGAGGTAATCGTGACCTGCTCATCGGTCTGCCGTTCCTTCGCGCCCGCCGCGACAGGAACGCCGAGCATCCGGGCGAGCGCCGCGGCCTGCTTGGCGTTGCCGAGGTCAGGCGAGACCACCACCGCGTTGGCGAGATCGACATCACCGTAGTGGCCGGCCAGCTCGCGGAGCGCATGCAGGTGGTCGACCGGCACCGAGAAGAACCCGTGCACCTGCGGCGCATGCAGCGTCACTGTCAGCACCCTGCTAGCGCCCGCGGTGACCAGCAGATCGGCGACGAGGCGCCCGCCGATGGACACCCGGGGCATGTTCTTCTTGTCGGAGCGTCCGTAGGCGTAGTGCGGGATCACCGCGGTGACGCGCGCGGCCGACGCGCCGCGGGCCGCGTCCAGCATCAGCAGCAGCTCGGTGAGATGCTCCTGCACCGGCGGGCTGAGCGGCTGGATCAGGAAGACGTCACGTTCCCTGCAGTTGGACTGCAGCTGAACTTCGAGGCAGTCGTTGGCGAAGCGCCTGGTCACGACGGGCCGCCTGGGCACCCCCAGCCGAACGCAGATCTCCTCCGCGAGCTGGGGGTGCGCGCTGCCGCTGAATATTGCGATCTCCCGCACGAGCTAAGGCTAGGTCCTCGCGGCCGCGCTGCCGGGGCCACTCCCCCAGTCTGTCGCGAGCAGCTGCCCGGCGGCGCGCAGCCAGCGCGCCGGGGCGGCGCGGGCGGCTGCCACGTCGCCCGCCAGTTCGCCGAGTGAGACTCCCCGCCAGCTGCCGGCCGGCAGCTCGGCCGCGATCGAGCCGGCCACCAGCGCGGCGGGAACGCGGGCCGCGGCGGCGGCGGCCAGCACCGCGCCGGTGACCTTGCCGGCCGTCGATGTCAGGTCGTAGCGTCCTTCACCGGTGATCACGAGGTCGGCGCGGGCCAGCGCGGCGCCCAGCCCGGCAATCCGGCACAGCTCGGCGGCGCCGGGCCTGATGACAGCGCCCCAGGCGGTGACGAAACCGTATCCGGTGCCACCCGCGGCACCCGCCCCCGGCGCGGCCGGGTCACCGCCGAGCACGCGCGCCAGCCGGGCGAGTCCCGCTTCCAGGGCGGCCACCTGGCCGGGGCCGGCTCCCTTCTGCGGGCCGAAGACCGCTGCCGCGCCGTGCGGTCCGAGTAGCGGGGCCGTGACGTCGGACAGGCAGGTCACGCCGCCGGGCGGCGGCGGCCGCAGGCCGCTCAAATCCGCCGAAGCCAGCTCGGCGAGCGCTCCCCCGCCTGCCGCCAGCGGGCTGCCTGACGCGTCGGTGAACCGTGCGCCCAGCGCGGTGAGGGCGCCGGTGCCGCCGTCCGTCGAGGCCACGCCGCCCAGGGTGAGCACGATCCGCGCCGCTCCCGCGTCCAGCGCGCGGCCGATCAGTTCCCCGGTCCCGGCGGTGTGCGCGTGCAGGGGATCCGGGCGCGATAGCAGCGGCAGCCCGCTTGCCCGGGCGATCTCGACGACCGCCGTCCGGCCGGGAAGCTCCAGCCAGGAACTGCTGACGGCCCGCTCGCCGGGCCCGCTGACCCGTGCGGTGTGCCAGCGGGCAGCTGGCTCGGCCGCGGCGAGCACGTCGAGCGTGCCCTCGCCGCCGTCCGCGAGCGGGATGCAGGTGAGCTCATCGCCGCCGCGGGCGGCATGCCAGCCCTCGGCTATCGCCGCGGCAGCCGCGGCGGCATCGATGCTGCCCTTGAACGAGTCGGGCGCGACGACGATCCGCATGGCGTCAGCCGGCCGGCTGACCGTCGGCCGCTGGCCCGCCGGGGACTGGCCCGCCGGGGACTGGAGTGCCGGGGACTGGAGTGCCGGGGGCTGGGGTGCCGGCCGCTGGCCCGTCGGCGGCCGGCATCGGCTGCTCGCGCGGCGGGAGTCCCAGCTTCGCGCGGATCGCCTGCTGGATGATCTCCCTGCCGGGGCGGGCATCGACCGTCACGACGTACTCCTTGCGGCGGAAGATGTCGAGCACCGGATTGGTCTTCTGGTGATAATCGCGGAGCCGGACGGCGAGGGCCTCCTCGGTGTCGTCTTCCCGCTGGACGAGCTCGCCACCGCAGACGTCGCACTTGCTGGCCACCCGCGGGCTGCTGGCGATCAGGTTGTAGTCCATGCCGCAGCCCGAGCACAGCCGCCGGGCGAGCACCCGGCGGCGGACTTCGCTGTCGGGCATGTCGAGGTGGATGACCCCGTCGATGTCGTAGCTCTCCAGGAAGAACTCTGCCTGCCGCTCGTTGCGCGGGAAGCCGTCGATGATGAAGCCGAAGTTCCAGTCGTGCTCGGCGAGCCGCGCCTTCACGACCCCCTCCACGAGATCGTCACCGACCAGCTCGCCGGCCACCATGGTCCGCCTGACCTGGGCGCCGAGCTTAGTGTGGTGCTGCACGTTCCAGCGGAAGATATCGCCGACGCTGATATGCACCAGGTCGAGATCTTCGGCGAGCATCGTGGCCTGGGTGCCCTTGCCGCTGCCCTGCACGCCCATGATGACGTATTTGCGCATGACGCAACCCTGGCACGCGGCGGCTGCGCTGGCTGCGTTAGGGCACCCGGAACATCAGCTCGCTGCTGATGACCCTTCCTGCGTACCTGCCTTCGCGACTCGCAAGCTGGTGAACCGGCGCTCGCACCACCTGCGCAGGCTGGGATCGAGCGAGCCGCGGATGACCGGCCAGTCGTCCCTGAGCAGGCCCGGGTTGAGGAAGCGCGCCACGTCGTTACGCCGGCCCTGGGTGAGCACGACGCCGTACATGCTGCGGCGGTCCCCGGCATCGGAGAGATCGAATTCCCGCATCCCGGGCCAGGACAGGTGCCGCGGCAGGACGATGACGCCCCGGGCAGGTCCGCGCAATTCCTCCAGCCGCTGCGGTAGCCGGCCGGCCGGCCTCTTCCGCCCGGTGAGCAGATCGGCAAGCGACATGAGTCCGATTATGTCTGACCGCCGGTCGCTGCCTGGGGGCGGCCCGCGGAATGCGGCCCGGCGGGGGACGAGAAGCGGACGGCGCTAGGCTCTGAAGCATGTCCGGCGTCCGGCCCGCCCCGCGGTGGCTGTTCCTGGTCACCCCCCGGTGGCTCGGCTGGCACGTTTTCGTGGTCCTCGCCGGGTGGGGGATGTTGTGGCTGGGCGACTGGCAGTTCCACCGCGCCGAGTCAGGGAACGCGCTCAGCTGGGCGTACACGTTCGAGTGGCCGCTGTTCGCGGTGTTCGGCGTGGTTTTCTGGATGAAGACGATCTTCGACGAGTTCCATCCGGACGGTGCTGACGAAGCCGAGCAGATCGAGCTGCCCGGCGGGGCGAGCCCGGCGCTGCGGGCTAGCCGGGCGGCGGGCGGCGAGGACGGTGACGAGCAGGATCCTGAGCTTGCCGCCTACAACGACTACCTGGCCCGGCTCAACGAGCAGGTGCAGGGCCACGGCCGCTGGCACGGCCTGCGATAGAGGAGGTGCTGACGGTGCGCACAGCTGTGCTCCGTTACCGGGTGATGGCGTACGTGACCGGCATCGTGCTCATGGTGCTGTGCTTTGTCGGCATACCACTGCAGGTGTTCGCGCACAACGCCGCCGTGGTGAACTACGTCGGCACCACGCACGGGATCCTTTACATCATCTACCTGATCACCGCGTACCTGATGTCGCGGCAGCTGCGGATGAAGCTGGGCAGTCCGCAGACCGTGATCCTGCTGCTGGCCGGCACCGTCCCGGTGCTGACGTTCGTGGTCGAGCGCTGGATGACCCGCAGGTTCATCAACCCGGCGCTGGCAGCGGCCGCCGAGACCCCGGCCGCGGCCCCGGCGGCGGGCGCGCCGGCCGCGGCGCGGCCGCAGACCTGGTAGGCGTGGTCCCGCCTGGCAGGCGCGACTCCGGCCAGCACATGGGCGAGCATTACTTCACCGGGCGGCCCAGCGCGCCGCATCGCCCTGGCCGCGTGCACGTCGTTCTGCCGGACGTGCACCTGGAGCTGCAGACGGATTCGGGGATGTTCTCGC
>Ga0302229_10000415_pt1 | contig 32859 bp, 32 predicted proteins | sample II_Palsa_N1_3_FD_193518 | JGI IMG/M metagenome (GOLD analysis project Ga0302229, IMG submission 193518) | Peat permafrost microbial communities from Stordalen Mire near Abisko, Sweden - II_Palsa_N1_3 | ecosystem: Environmental > Terrestrial > Soil > Palsa > Peat permafrost | place: Sweden... | reverse complement strand
ACTGAATCCGGTTCCTCGCCGCTCGCCGGTGCATGGGGAGCCTGCGGGCACGGCAGAATGGTGGGGTGACCGACACCCAGTCCCAGCTGAGCGACGCCGAGCGGGCTGATCGCCTGGACAAGCTCCAGGGGATCATGGACCTGATGCGGCCGGCCGTCCAGGCCGACGGGGGCGATCTCGTCCTGGTCCGGGCCGATGTCGATGCCGGGGTGATCGAAGTCCAGTTGCAGGGTGCGTGCAGCTCCTGCGCCATCAGCTCGGCCACCTTGTCGGGCGGGGTGGAGCGGATTTTGCGTGAGCGCCTGCCCTGGGTGACCGAAGTCCTGGGTGGGATCGACGACTCCATGAGCGTCGACGAGAGCGCCGCCCTCGGTTCGGGCGGCTACGTCCCGAGCTTCTAACTCGTTTCCCGCTACCTCGAAGCGTTGGCGCGTCGCGCCGGCTGCATGTCGTTCACGACGGGTGCACGAGCTTCTGGGCCACCGGTGACATCACCGCGCCGAACTCGGCCACCAACGACAGCAAGAGATCGTCGACCGAAATGATCCCGGCGAGGTCCTTGTCCTCTAGGACCGGGAGGCGCCGGGAGCTGGCTGTCTTGAACACACTGAACGCCTCGTAGACGTCGGCCGAACCCTGAATCGTGACCGGGTCGGCGGTCATGACCGCGTCGACCGGCGAGGAAAGGGCCTTCCCTTCTCCTACGCCGCGCACGGCGATGTCGCGATCCGTGACGATGCCGACCAGGCGGTCCCCGTCGACGACCAGGAGCGAGCCCACGCCGTGGCTCCCCAACAGTCGCCCGGCCTCCTCCAGGGTGCACCTCGGAGGGACGGTCACCGGGGCCGTTCGCAGGCACTCTCTCACCAGCATGGCCGTTCACCCCGTTCGCACTGTCGGATCAGTCTCACCCGCCCAGAGTAGGGGAAATGCCTCGTGGAACCCGGGGGCAACGATGCCGGTCCGACGTGGTTCACCCCGTGGGATCGAGGAGTCCCCGCTCCCGGGCTACCGCCAGCAGCTCCAGCTGGTTGTGCACGCCGAGCTTGCGGTAGAGGTTCTTGACGTACCCGCGCGCGGTGTTCACCGTGATGCCCAACCGCCCCGCGGCCGCCTGGAGGTCGACCCCGACCGCAAGCAGGGAGAGGATGTCCCGTTCACGCCCGGTCAAGGGCGACGAATCGCTGCTGCGCCGGACGGCCGGAGCCCCGGACCGTTCGAACAGGTCGATCAGGCCCTGGCGGTCGACCGCGAACGTGTGCCCTCCCAGTGCGGGAATCGTCCCCACGACGACACCGAGACTGGTCGACTTGGGGAGCAGGCCGGCGGCGCCCGAGTTCGCCACTTCGTGCACCAGGGCCGGGTTCAGGGGCAGTCCGGTCAGGACGAGCACTCGCATCCGGGGATGTCGTTCCAGGAGGAGCCGGACGCCCTCGCTCCCGCTGAGTTGGACATCCAAGACGGCGACGTCCGGCTGGTACGCCTCCACCAAGCCGGTGGCCGCATCGATGTCGTCCGCGGTCCCGACGCAGGTCAGCTCTCCGGTTGCCTCGATTGCGATGGCGAGCGCCTCGGCGAACACCGGGTGGCCGTCCACGATGATGACGCGGGTGGGATTGGTGGAGGTCTGGGTCACGTTCCACCCCGGGCGTGACGAAAGGGCGCGCCGAACGGTGGTCGTTCCCGCGTCCTGATCCTCGAGCGAGCGAGGCGGCGCGCCGAAGCCCGCTCCCGGCTAATGGGTTTTCGGTTCCTTCGGTAGGCCGAGCACTCGCTCGCCCACGATGTTCCGCTGGATCTCGGCGGTCCCGCCCCAGATGGTCTCCGAGCGCGAGAAGAAGAACAGCGACTGCAGGTTGTTCGCGGGATAGCTGGCTTTGGCTCGGCGTGCCCCGGGGAGGAGGGTGTCCGCCCCGTCGTCGCCCAACAGGACCTGACCCTCCATGCCCAGGATGTCCATCCCGAGCAACAAGGTCTCCTGGTGCGCCTCGGACCAGAACATCTTGTTGCACGCGCTCAGTGCGGCGGTGGTGTGCGTCCCGTTGAGGACGTCGGTCAGCGTGCGGAAGCCGTTGATCTGCATGATCTTAATTTTCGACCACGACCGCGCCAAACGCTGGCGTGTCAGGGGATCGCCGGCGCGGCCCCGGCGGCGCGCCTCCCCCAGGATCTCGTCGAACTCCTTCTGGAAACGCCGGTGGCCCGTGGTCGACGACGTGCCGCGCTCGAAGCCGAGCGTCGTCATCGCGACCTTCCATCCGTTGTTCACGCCGCCGATCACGTTGTCCTTGGGACAACGCACATTGGTGAAGAAGACCTCGTTGAACTCCGCTGAACCGTCGATCTGCTCGATCGGCCGCACTTCCACCCCGGCCTGCTTCATGGGGACCAGGAGGTAGGAGATGCCGGCGTGCTTGGGCGCCTCCGGCTCGGTGCGGGCCAGCAGAAAGATGTAATCGGCGTACTGCGCCTGGGTCGTCCACACCTTCTGCCCGTTGATCACCCACTCGTCCCCGTCAAGCTCGGCCCGCGTCTTCAGGCTGGCCAGGTCGGAACCGGCGTCGGGCTCGCTGAACCCTTGGCACCACGCAATCTCGCCCTTCAAGATGCCGGGAATGAACTGCTGCTTCTGTTCTTCGGTGCCCCACTGCAGGATCGTCGGACCGACCAGGGTGTCGCCGAAGAAGTCGGCCCGGAGCGGCGCACCGGCGCGGGCGAACTCCTCGTTCAGCACGACCTGTTGTAAGAGGCTCAGGCCTTTGCCGCCGTATTCAGTGGGCCAGCTGGCGCAGATCCATTCCCCGCCGTACAACTTGGTGGTCCAATCCTGGTTGAAGGCCTTGCGCTCCTCAGGGGTCATGGAGAAGCCCGGCTTGCCCCACCCTTCGGGCAGGTTCTCACTGAGCCATCCGGCAATCTCTGTCCTGAATTCCTCGGCTTCGGGTGGATAGGCCAGGTCCATGGGACGAACGGTACCTGGCCCGTTGCCGTCCATGTGCTCGGGTCGGGGTGATCGGGTCGGGCCCGAAGCGGCGCGGACGGCCCGGTACGATGGAGAACCGAAGATGTTGGTGTGGATCCTCCCGAAGGGGGACGACGGAGAAGGAGGTGTGGCCATGTCGAGGGGCGAACCCCCCAGTACGACAGCCGGCGCATGCCCAACTCCGCGCCGCGGCTGATCGGCCGCGAGGGTGCCCTGAGATCCCACGGCTGGGAGGGCGCGGAGTCAGACGCCGGGCATTGATCCTCTGGTGAGGCGCGCCGCGCTTCCCAGACGTCCGATCCGAACCGGTCCATCGAGGACGCCACAGGAGGGAGCTCCATGGCCACGCCACCGTCGACGAGCGCATCGAGCCGCTCACGCTTGATCCCAGTTCGTTCCCGCGATGCGGAACGACCACCACACCAGCGCCGGCGCCGGACGCGCCGCATCCTGGCGTCCGAGGGCGTCTTCGACTCCATCGTGTCGCTGGCGGGCCTTCTCGGCCGTCCGGTGCGAAACCAGACCGGCCAGGAGATCGGCCGCTTGGACGACGTCGTGGCGCGCTGGGCCGACGGGCAGACGTACCCACCGGTGACCGGCCTGGTGATACGGGTCGGGCATCGCCTTGCCTTCGTACCGGCATCCGCCATCGACCGGCTCGACCACGCCCAGGTGATCCTGCGCTCGTCCCGGCTCGACCTGCGCGACGTCATTCGTCGTCCCGGTGAGGTCCTGCTGGCGAAGGACGTCCTCGACCACCAACTCGTCGACGTCGAGGGCGTCCAGGTCATTCGGGCCGCTGACCTCTACCTGGCCGAAGTGATCGGCCGCATTCGGCTCGTCGGCGCCGATGTCTCGAACGCCACACTCCTGCGCCGCCTCGGCCCGCGCCGTTGGCGGCCGCGCCCCACACCCGACCGCGTCATCGACTGGGCGACCATCCAACCCTTCAGCGAGTCGTCGGCGAAGGACGTGAGCGGCGCGGCCACCCAGGTGCGGCTCAAGACGACGCACGAAGGCCTGCACCGCTTGCGGCCCGGCGAGTTGGCCGACCTGCTCGAGGATCTGCGGCGCGACGAGCGTCGCGAACTCCTGGCGGCGCTGGGGCCGGACGAGGCGGCCGACGCCCTCGAGGAGATGCAGCCCGAGGACCTGGAACAACTCCTGCGCGAGTCGGATCCGGTCGAGGCGGCGCGCCTCCTCGCCGCCATGGAACCGGACGAGGCGGTCGACGCGTTGCGGGACCTTCCGCTGGCCGTGCGGGCCGAGGTGCTCCGCCACATCCCCGCCGTGACAGCGCTCTCACTGCGTGAGCTCCTCGGCTATGAAGAGGACGAGGCGGGCGGCATCATGACTACAGCGCTCGTGACGGCCAAGTCAGGGGACAAGGTCAAGAAGGTCGTCGACCGGCTGTCGGAGGCGCGCGCGCACGGCGCCGACCTCGACGCCGTGGCGGTCGTCGACGATGACGGGCGGCTCCTCAGCGACGTCAGCGTGCTCGACATTCTTTTGGCACTCCGAACCTCGACGGACACACGCCTGTCTGCGCTCATCGGTGACGAGGGCGTGGTGACGGTGAGCCCCCACACGTCGGCGGGGGACGCGGCCCGACAGCTGATCGAAGCCCGGCGCCATTCCATGGTCGTCGTCGACGACCATGGGCGTCCCATCGGGCGCATCCTCGCCGACGATGTCCTCGATGCCCTGGTGCCGACCAAGGGTCGATTCCACTTTCCGCGCCTTCTGTCGTGAAATTGAAGGTGTCGCGGCGGTGGCTGGTCTACCTGGCCGCTGCCGGGCCGGGACTGATCGCGGCGGCGGCCGGCAACGACGCCGGTGGCATCGTCACCTATTCGTCCGCCGGAGCGCAGTTCATCTACCGCACCCTCTTCCTGATGGTGCTGATCACGGTGGCCTACGTCATTGTGCAGGAGATGGTGGCCCGGCTGGCGACCTACACCGGCAAGGGCCTGGCCGCCCTCATCCGGGAGGAGTTCGACCTCCGGCTCACCGCGTTCGCCATCACCGCTTTCGCCATCGCCAACCTCGGCCTGATGGTCACCGAGTTCGGCGGCATCGCCACCTCGTTCGAGCTGTTCAACGTCTCGCGCTACATCTCGGTCCCTATCGCCGCCGTGGCGATCTGGTCGCTCGTGCTCTTCGGTTCGTACCGCTACGCCGAACGGATCTTCCTGCTGCTCACCGTCGTCTTCATCGCCTACCCGATCGCCGCCGTCCTGGCGAAGCCCGATTGGCACCAGGTGGCCGTCAACACCGTGTGGCCCCACTTCGAAGCCTCGAAGTCGTTCCTCCTGCTCTCCGTCGCCCTCATCGGCACCACCATCACGCCGTACATCCAGCTGTACGAGGCGGGCGCCGTCGTCGACAAGGGCGTCAAGCCGGAGGAGTACCGCTTCCAGCGCGTCGACGCCATCACCGGCGCCGTCCTCGCCGCCTTCGTGGCGATGTCGATCATTGTCGCCACCGGGGCGACCATCGGGGGCACCGGCCCGCTCACCTCGGCCACGACGGCCGCCGAGGGGCTGAAGCCGGTCGCCGGCGCATTCGCCACGACGCTGTTCGGTCTCGGTCTGCTCGGGGCCTCCGCCCTGGCCGCGGCCGTGGTGCCGCTCTCGACCTCCTATGCCATCGCCGAGGCGATCGGGGTCGAGCGCTCCGTCTCGTCGAGCTTCCGCCAGGCCCCCGTCTTCCTGGGCATCTTCACGTTCCAGATCCTCGTCGGTGCGGCCGTCGTGCTTGTCCCGGGCAACCTGATCACGCTCATCCTCAACACCCAAGTGCTCGAAGGGGTGATCACGCCGGTGACGCTCATCCTGATTCTGGTGCTGGCCAACCGGCGTTCGCTGCTCGGTTCCGCCGCCAACGGCCCGATCGCCCGCTGGGTTGGAGGACTGGCCATCGTGGCGGTGGCTGTTGTCGCCGGCGTCTACGTCCTCCTCACCGTGCTCAGCTGGTTCGGCCTCGGTTGAGCCGCCGGCACCGAGGGGTCGCTCGAAGGCGCCGTTTGCGCAGGACCAGGGGGTTCGGGGAGGCTAGGGGGTCATGGTGAGTTGTGTCGGGACATCCGTTGCCTAAATCGCCTCGCCAGAAGTGGATCGAGACAAAGGAATCCTGGGAGCGCTCCCGTCGCATTGAGCTGCCAGCCCCGATTGCCGCCGCGCCGCCCCGACCTTGGGGTTTGCGAGTCGCCTTTCTGATTTATCGGGGTAACCCCCGTTGCGGTGGGCAGGGCGTCTACACCCGCCACCTCACCCGTGAACTGGTCGCCCTGGGTCACTCGGTCGAGGTGTTCTCGGGCCCGCCGTGGCCGGAACTCGACGAGGGCGTGGGTTTCACCCCCGTTCGCGGGCTCGACCTCTACCGCCAGCCCGATCCCTTCCGGGTCCCCCATAGGAGCGAGTTCACCTCGCGGGAGGACTGGACCGAGTTCGCCATCATGTGCACCGCCGGATTCGGTGAGCCCTTGGCCTACTCGCAACGGGCCCGTCAACTCCTGGCGCAACGTCGCGACGAATTCGACGTGGTCCATGACAACCAGTGCCTCGGCACCGGGATGCTGGGCATGGTCGAAGACGGCTGGCCCCTGCTCACGACGCTCCACCATCCCATCACGGTCGACCGCGATCTGGCCCTGTCGCACACGACGAACCCGTGGCAGCGATTCACGACGCAGCGCTGGTTCGGATTCCTCGGCATGCAGGTGCGCGTCGCACGTGCGCTCCCCGCGGTGTTGACGGTGTCGCAGAACTCACGTCAGGACATCGCAGCCCAGATGGATGTCCCCCCGGAGCGCATGACCGTCGTCCCTGTCGGGGTCGACCACACGGTCTTCCGCCCCTTCGAGGACGTCTCGCCGGTGCCGGGGCGCATCATGGTCACGTCGAGCAGTGATGTTCCCATGAAGGGATTGGTGCCTCTGCTCGAGGCGGTGGCCAAGCTACGCACCGAGCGCGACGTCGAGCTGACCGTGATCGGCCGCCCCAACGAGGGTGGTCGGGTCGAAAAAGCCATCGCCCGATTGGGTCTGGCTGATGCCGTGCAGTGCGTGAGTGGCATCAGTGACGACGCGTTGGCCCGCCTCTACGGCGAGGCGGAGGTGGCCGTCGTGCCCTCGCTCTACGAAGGCTTCTCGTTGCCTGCCATCGAGGCGATGGCATGCGGAGTGGCACTGGTGGCCACCACGGGAGGGGCCCTCCCCGAAGTGGTGGGCACCGACGGCGAGACGGGTCTGCTCGTCGCGCCAGATGACCCGAGCGCCCTGGCGGGCGCAATCGCCCGTTTGCTCGACGACCCGGAATTGCGGGCTCGCCTCGGCGCGGCGGGACGCGAGCGAGTCATGAGTCGGTTCACCTGGCAGATCACCGCGGCCGGGACCGCAGCCTGTTACGAGGCCGTCATGGCTGGGGTGCCGCTGCCGGGTGCGCCGACGGCCGTGGCCGACGACGGTGACCGGACGCCATTGGCACGAGGAGCAGCCTGATGTTGACAGTCGACTACGACCGTCTCGGGGTCGGGCCTGGGGACCGCGTGCTCGATCTGGGGTGCGGATTCGGGCGCCACGCGTTCGAGGCCGCCCGCCGCGGTGCATCGGTGGTGGCCCTCGACGCCGGCCCCGACGAGGTAGCGCAGGTGCGTGGCACGTTCGCCGCCATGATTGAGGCGGGGGAGATCCCCGCCGATCACCCGGCGACCGCCGTGCAGGGAGATGCGCTCAGCCTGCCCTTCGAGGACGGAACCTTCGACCGCGTGATCGCGTCGGAGGTGCTCGAACACATTCCCGACGATGCGGCGGCAATGCGCGAGCTGGCCCGCGTCTTGCGTCCCGGTGGCGCCATGGCGGTCACCGTGCCGCGCTGCGGGCCCGAAGTCGTCAATTGGGCGTTGTCCGACGAGTACCACGACACCCCCGGAGGGCACGTCCGCATCTACCGGCGGTCCACGCTGGAGCGCCGGCTGAGTTCGGCCGGGCTCGAGCCGACGGGACACCACCACGCCCATGGCCTGCACTCGCCGTACTGGTGGTTGCGCTGCCTGGTCGGTCCGTCGAACGATTCGCACCCGGCCGTGGCGGCTTACCACAAGGTGTTGGTCTGGGACATCGTCAAGGCGCCTTTCGTCACACGCACCGCGGACCGTGTGCTGAGCCCGGTCATAGGCAAGAGCCTGGTGCTCTACCTGATCAAGCCGGTGACCCGTGTGGCGGACATGTCCGATTCGCGCCCCACACTGCCCCGCGGTGTTCCCGGGCGGCGCGGACCGACCACACCGAGCCAGGGAGCTGCTGCATGACCACCGAAGAGATCCGTTCTGCCACCCTGCCGGAAGTTCCCGGCATTTTGACGAGCGCGGAGGTGCTCGCCACCGGCCAGGCCATTGCGGCCGTCCAGCGCCATGACGGGCAGATTCCGTGGTTCGAGGGCGGCCATTGCGACCCGTGGAACCACGTCGAGGCGGCCATGGCGTTGACCGTCTGCGGTCTGGTGGACGAGGCCGTGGACGCGTATCGGTGGCTGGCGCGTCGTCAGCTGCCCGACGGGAGCTGGTTCAACTACTACCAGGGCGATGGTGTCAAGGACCTCCGGCTCGACACGAATGTCTGCGGCTACCTGGCCGCCGGCGCCTGGCACCATCATCTGATCACCGGCGATGTGGAGTTCCTCGGCGAACTCTGGCCGACGATTGAGAAGGGCATCGACTTCATTTTGCGCTCCCAGCAGCCGGACGGATCGGTGCTGTGGTCCCTCGATTCGGCCGGCCGCCCGGAGCGCTATGCGTTGCTCACAGGCTCTTCCTCCATCTACCACTCCATGCGGTGCGCCGTCGCCGTCGCGGAATGCCTGGCCAAGGACCGGCCGGACTGGGAGCTGGCGGCAGGGCGGCTCGGGCATGCGGTGGCCCATCATCCCGGGGCTTTTGCGCCAAAGATCGAGTTCGCCATGGACTGGTACTACCCCATGCTCTCGGGTGCGCTCGAAGGTGAAGCCGGTCGCCGCCGTATCGCTGAAGGATGGTCGACCTTCGTCATGGAAGGCCTCGGCGTGCGCTGTGTCTCGACGGGCGACTGGGTGACGGCGGCCGAGACGGCGGAATGCGTGCTCACGCTCGACGCCCTCGGCATGGAAGGTCCAGCGCTGGACCTGTTCGCAGCCGGGCAAAATCTGCGGCTGCCCGACGGCTCCTACTGGACCGGCATCGTCTATCCCGAGCGGGAGACCTTCCCCAAGGACGAGCGGACGACGTACACCTTCGGTGCCATGGTGCTGGCGGCGGACGCTTTGTCGAACACAACGCGGGCCGCCGGCCTGTTCCGTGGAGAAGGCCTGCCGGCTTCACTCGACTTGGCCGAGCCCCATTGCGGGGACGCCATCGAAGGGTGCACCGTCGCCGATCCGCCGCAACGCTTTTCCCGCGGCTAAGCAAACTGATCCCGGGTCCATCGGTCGGGGGAGCGGACTCCCGGATCTGACCTCCGGGCCCTGCGCAGTGGTGTGCCGTCAGCCGGGGAGCGCGATGCGGCGCAGGACGCGCAGGCTCCCGCAAACGCCGTCCTCGGTGAATTCGCCCGAGTCGACTGCCGCGCGGTAGAGCTCGTAGGGCGGGCGCCCCCCCTCCGCCGGGTCGGGGAACACGTCGTGGATGGCCAGCCAGCTCCCGAGGGCCACGTGCGGCGACCAGCCGCGGAAATCCGCCCAGGCGGGCTCGTCGCCGTGCCCGCCGTCGATGAAGCAGAAGGCGAGGGGTCGGTCCCAGCGTGCGGCCAACGCCGGGGAATCGCCGACGATGCCCATCACCGACGACTCGAGGCCCGCCGCGGTGATGGTGCGGCGCCAATGGGGCAGCGTGTCGATGCGACCCACCTCGGGATCGACGAGGTCGGGCTCGTGGTATTCCCACCCGGGCTGGTTCTCCTCCGAGCCTCTGTGATGGTCGATCGACAGCAGGGTGGCACCCGTGGCCTCCGCCGCGGCACCCAGGTAGACCGTCGACTTTCCGCACCAGGCACCGATCTCCACGAAGGTCGTCGGTGCGGCCGCCGGGACGCCGGCTTGGCCGGCGTGCAGGGCGGCGGCGAACAGCGCCTCGCCCTCGTCGTCGGGCATGAAGCCCCGCGTGCCCCGCGCCATTTCGAACAGGGATCGCACCCGTGCCGAGTCGATGGCGTCGGTCCCGGGGGACTGCTCGGTCATCAGGACGTAAATGGACCGGCCGCCCGCAGCGACCCGACCAGTCCGGCCCGCTCCCGGGTGCCGAAGGCAACGTTGATCCGGAGACGCTCGATCGACTGGGCCACGCGGCGAGGCCCAGACGACAGCGGGTTGTCGTGGAGGAACGCGATGGCTTGCTCGGCGAACTCGGCGTCGTTGCACAGGGCCGTGACGGCTTCGACGATGCGTGGTGCCGCGTTCTTCGGGAAGCGTTCCAGCACCGCATCCCACGTCTCGGTGAGCCGGGTCCACACCGCTTGATTGGCGACGGGGTTGGCCAGCAGCGAACCGATCACGGCGAACCCGTTCTGGGTGCGCACCTCGGTCATGGCGAGGTCGAAGGTACGGAGGCACAGGTCGACGTCGGGGAACCCCGCCAACGCGCCCAGCGAGCGCATTTCCTCTTGGGGCGTGGCCGCGGACCGGTAGCGCTCCAAGAGCGCGTCGTAGTCGCCGGGCCGCAGGAGCTCCGACACGACAGCCAAGGTGGCCGATTCGATGTCCGGAGGGATCGGAACACCCGAGCCTCCGCCGAGGGGCGAGGTGTCGAAGCGCCGGGCCGCCTCCGCCCGCACCTCGGGGTCGGCGCCAACGGTCCCCATGAGGTTGATGGCCAGCGCGCGCAGCATCGGCGTGCGGTCGTTCTCGCCGGGTATGGCATCGAAACCCAGACGGCGGTGCGTCGGCCCGATGAGCGTCCGCACGGCCTGGTGCAGCGCGTCCTGCTGCTCGACCAGCGCGATGCGCTTGGTCAGTCCCAGCGCAGCGCCGACGGGGGCCCAGGCCGAGGGCTCGGGTTCATCGCCGAGCCGGGAAGCCAGTGCCAGGAACTCTTCGAGCGTGGAGAGGCCAGCCAGGGTGGTCGCCCACGTGTCGGCGATCAGCTCGCCACGCTCCAGCGGAGTGAGCTCGGAGAGGTGCTCAGCCAGAGCCGTCCGGTGCGCGGTCTCGTAGCCGACCCGGAAGATGCCCCATCCGCTCGCGTTGACCACGGCGAGGCCCTGCCCGGCCTCGGCAACCTCCTCGGGTTCCGCATGCAGCACGAGGTGGCGCACGGGCGCGCCGGGCTCGCCGCCGAGCGGCAGCGCGCGCACGGCGACGGGGACTTGCCACTCGGACCCGATGGACGACGTCTCGCCGGCGGGCACGGGTCCCAACGCGAAGGGCTGTTGGCTGATGGAGTCACCGCGCAGGGAGACGAGCGGGTAGCCGCCTTGAAGGATGAACGTATCCATCATGTCGCGCACGGGCTCGCCGCTGGCGCTCTCGAGCGCATCCCAGAGGTCGCTGGTGACCGTGTTGCCGTATGCGTGGGCCTTGAGATAGGTCCGCACGCCGTCACGGAACACCTCCGCCCCGATGTGCTGTTCCAGCATGCGCAGGACGCCACAGCCCTTCTCGTAGGTCAGGACGTCGAACATGCCCTCGGCCTCTTTGGGCGGGCCCACCGGGTACTCGATGGGACGGGTCAAGTGCAGCGCGTCGACGGCCAGGGCCGCTTCCCGCGAAGGCATGAAGCCGATCCAGCGGTTCCAGGAGGGACGGAACGCGTCGACGCAGAGCACCTCCATGAACGTGGCGAAGGCCTCGTTGAGCCAGATGCCCTCCCACCACCCCATGGTCACCAGGTCCCCGAACCACATGTGCGCAAGCTCGTGCGCGATGACGTCGGAGACGCGCTCGAGCTCGGCCCGGGCCGCCTCGTCCTTGTCGATGAGCAGTGCCGTGTCGCGGAAGGTGATGCAACCCAGGTTCTCCATGGCACCGGCGGCGAAGTCCGGAATGGCCACCAGGTCGACCTTGTCCCCGGGGTAGGGGATGTTGAAGTACTCCGTGAAGAAGCGCAGCGCGAACGCGCCGACTTCGAGGGCGAACTCGGCGAGAGGGAGTTTCCCGGGGGTGCAGACCACGCGCAGGGGGACGCCGTCCACGTCGACGGTCTCGGACATCTCGAGCTTCCCGACGACGAATGCCACCAGGTACGTGGACATCTTCATGGTGGGGGCGAACCGGACGCGCTGTTTGTCGCCCACCTGATCGATCTCGACGACGGGTGAGTTCGAGATGGCGTCGAGGTCGGGATCCACAATGAGGGTGACTTCGAAGACCGCCTTGCGATCCGGCTCGTCGAAGCAGGGGAAGCCCCGCCGTGCGTCCACCGACTCGAATTGGGTCGTCGCCATCGTCTGCATCTCACCGTCGAGACCGGTGTAGGTGGACCGATAGAAGCCGCGCAGCTTGTCGTTGAGGGTGCCGCTGAACCGGCAACTGATGGTGCATTGCCCCGGGGGGATCAGGTCGGCCGGCCGGAAGGTGACCTGCTCCAACTCATCGTTGAAGTGCACGCTGCACAAGATCGTGATGCCGTCCGAGGTCAGGACCTCCACGTCGCTGATCGCCAGCTCCGCCGCATTGAGCACGATCTCGTCGGCTGTCTCGTGGACGATGGCATCGATCCGGACGGTGCCGGAGAAGGTGGCCGTGGCGATGTCCGGCTCGAGCTCGAGGTGGTAGGTCTCCGGCTCGATCGTCCGTGGCAAGCGGAACGGCTCCGAGCCAGGCGCGACGGCTGAGGTGGGAGCGAAATGCATCCGTGCAGGCTACCCGCGGTGCCGCGGGTAGGTTCTCGCTCCGTGCCCTCCCCCGAAGCCCTTCCCGCCAACGAAGCCAACGGCCATGATCTCGACGTCGTGGCCATCGGTTCGCCACTGCTCGACGTCATCGAACTGGCAACCGCCGAACAACTGGCCTCGGTCGGTCTGGAGAAGGGTTCCATGACCCTCATCGATCTGCCCATGGCCAATGCCGTGCAGGCCTCCATGGGCGCCCCGCGCTTCGTCTCGGGTGGATCGGTCGCCAACACCACGGCCGGGATCGCCGTTCTCGGGGGCAGCGCCGGATTCGTCGGGGCGGTCGCCGATGACGAGGTGGGCCGGACCTACACCGAGAAGCTGCGGGCAGCCGGCGTCGAGTTCGAACCACATCTGAGCGAGTCGGCGGCCGCCGACGGGCTCGGCACCGGACGCTGCGTGGTGCTGATCACCGAGGATGCCGACCGCACCATGGGGACCTACCTGGGGGCCGCATCGACGCTGTCACCCGAAGGCGTCCCGGCCTCCTTCGTGGCCCGCGCGTCCATCGTCCTCCTGGAGGGCTACCTCTGGGATGTGCCGGCGGCAAAAGAGGCGATGCGCCACGCCGCGGCCACCGCGCACGCTGCTGAGGGCTCGGTCGCACTCTCGCTCTCCGACCCCTTCTGCGTGGGACGCCACCAACGGGAATTCCTCGATCTCTTGCTCGACGACGTGGACGTCCTGCTCGGCAACGAAGAGGAGATCACCATGCTCTTCGGGGTCAACTCCTATCAGGACGCGCTGCAGGCCGCGGAGGAGACGGGGTTGCTGGTCGTCATGACCCGCGGCGCGCAAGGCGCCACCGTGCTGACGGCACGCGGGCCCGAGGAGGTTCCGGCCGCCCCGGTGCATCAGGTGGTCGACACGACCGGCGCCGGGGACCTGTTCGCCGCGGGCCTCCTCTACGGCCTGACCCACGGCATGGGCCCGGTCGAGAGCACCAGCCTCGGCGCCCTGTGTGCCGCCGAGGTCATTTCGCATACGGGCGCCCGGCCCGAGGCCGATCTCAAGGCCTTGGCGGCCGATGCCGGCCTCCTTGCGGGCTAGTCGGCCGGCCACGTGAGCCTTTCCATCGGCATCGTCGGACTGCCCAATGTGGGCAAGTCCACGCTCTTCAACGCGCTCACCAACAACGAGGTGCTGGCGGCCAACTATCCGTTCGCCACCATTGAGCCGAACGTGGGCGTCGTCGCTGTGCCCGACCAGCGGTTGCAGCAACTGGCGGATCTCTACGACGGCGCACCGGTGGTGCCCGCGACCGTGACCTTCGTGGACATCGCCGGGCTCGTACGCGGCGCGTCTCAAGGGGAAGGCCTGGGCAACCAATTCCTGGCCGCCATTCGCGAGACCGACGCCATCTGCCAAGTGGTGCGCGCCTTCCACGACGACGATGTCGTCCACGTCGACGCCCGGGTCGATCCGGCGGGCGATATCGAGACCGTGAACACAGAACTCATCCTGGCCGACCTGCAGACGGTCGAGCAGCGCCTGCCCCGGCTGGCGCGCGAGGCCAAGGGTGACCCCAGCCTTCGACCGACCGTCGACGCGGTCACCGCCGCCGAGGGCATTCTGGGCGCCGGCCGCACCATCACCGAGGCGGCGGCCAAGGGCGAGGTGGACATTGCGCTGTTGCGCGACCTGCACTTGCTGACGGCCAAGCCCTTCATTTACGTCTTCAACGTGGACGAGGGAGCGCTTGGCGACGCCGAGCTGGCCGCCCGCTTGACCGAGAGTGTCCGCCCCGCTCGGGCCATCGTCCTCTGCGCGCAGATCGAGGCGGAGGTGGCGGGCCTCGACCCGGCCGATGCCGCGGAGCTGCTCGAGAGCTACGGGCAGGACGAGTCAGGGCTCGAGCAGCTGGTGCACGTGGGCTTTGCCACCCTCGGTCTGCAGACCTACCTCACCGCCGGACCGAAGGAAGCGCGGGCGTGGACCATTCACATCGGCGACACCGCCCCCAAGGCCGCCGGAGTCATCCACACCGACTTCGAGCGCGGGTTCATCAAGGCTGAGGTCATCGGCTTCGACGACCTCATGGCGGCGGGGTCCGTGGCCGCGGCCCGCACCGCCGGCCGGGCCCGGATGGAGGGCAAGGACTACGTCATGCGCGACGGCGACGTGGTCGAGTTCCGCTTCAACACATAGCGCCTGCCGGCCCGCCCAGGTCGGTCCGGGGACCGAAGGATACGGTTGTCCATGGAGCGAGGGGCGCACTCCAGGGCGGGGCTGATTCTCGTCGCCATGACCTTGGCCAACGCCATGATCTTGGTCGACCAGACCGCTGTACCCCTTGCCATTCCCTCGATCCTGAAGCAGTTCGGCGTCAGTTCCACCACGGCACAGTGGGTCCTGAACGCCAATCTGCTGACACTCGCCGGGCTGCTCGTGCTCGGCGGCCGGTTGGGCGACCTCTTCGGGCGCCGCCGGATGTTCATCCTCGGCGCCGTCCTCTTCACCTCGGCGTCAGCGTTCGGGGGCCTGGCGCCCAACTTCGAGATCCTGCTCGTGGCGAGAGTGATGCAGGGCGCGGGAGGGGCGCTCTTGCTGCCGAGTTCGGTGGCGATCTTGAGCGCGTCCACCAGCAGCGCCGAGCGTGGCAGGGCCTTGGGCACCATGGGGGGCGTCGCCGCCATAGCCGGGGCCCTCGGCCCGACCATCGGCGGCCTCCTCACGTCAGCGGCGAGCTGGCGGCTCGTGCTCCTCGTCAACGTGCCGATCGCCATCGTCTGTCTCACCGTGACCCTGATCGCGGTGCCGGACGACGCGCCGGCGGACGCGCCCGAGAGCGTGGACCTGCTCGGGGCGCTGTTGCTCTGCGTCTCCATCGTGGCCCTCGTCTTCGGCCTGTCCCAGACGCAGGGCAGTGGATTCGTCTCCCTCCCCGTGCTCGGCGCGCTCCTCCTGTGCGCAGTGGCCACTGTGACCTTCGTGTTGCACGAGGGTCGTACCGCCCACCCCCTCATGGACCTGGACCTCCTCGGCCACACGCCGAACTATCTCGGGGCCGGACTGAGTCAGGGCGTGGCGGGAATGGCCGAAATGGGGTTGGGACTGCTGTTCCCGCTTCTCCTGATCCTGAACCTCGGCCTGTCGCCGGCCATCGCCGGGCTCGCCCTGATTCCCACCACGGTGCCGATGATTCTGCTCTCGCCCGTCGCCGGGCGATGGTACGACCGGGCCGGAGGACGACCACCCCTCGTGGTGGGCTTCGGGACACTGGCCTTCGCCGGCGTTGCGTTGTCGCTCGGGGCCTGGGGTGGGAGCTACTGGACCCTGCTTCCCGGCCTCCTGCTCTTCGGGACGGGACTGGCCCTCGTGCTCACCGTTAATGATCCGGTGAGCCTCGACTCGGTGTCGGATTCCCAGGACGGTGAGGTGTCAGGGGTTTCCGCCACCGCCGAACAAGCGGGAGGAGCGATCGGCATCGCCTTGCTCTACTCCCTGTTCCATGCGGTCTACCTCCATCGCCTCACGTCGCTCGTCGACGCCGAGCCAGGCGGGAAATTCAGCGCGAAAGAAAGCGTTGAGCTTCGCGACGCGCTCCAGGCGGCCGAGCAGACGGGACTCCAGCCGAAGCACTTCGACCAATCGCTCCTGCGCTATCTGCAGCCCGCCAACGACGCGTCGATCCGGGGTTACGTGGCGGCGTTCCTCGCGGTGACCGTCATCGCCGTTGCCGGCGCCGTCGTCACCGGCATCCTCGTGCGAAGGCCACCGGTTCTCGCCGGCTCAGACGACCCGGACGCTGCCCTCAGCTCGGAGTAGAGGGTCGGCGCCCTTCGACGCTCGGCGGGTGTGTCTCACCCATCAGCGTTCCCGTTGCTGTTCGGCGGGGTGACGGTGAATCCCGTCGTGATCTGCTTCCCCTGCGCGTTGAGCACGTACCAGAGGCCGCCGTCCTGGTTGACGGCCTGTCCCATGACGACCCCGGGTGCGACGTCGCCGTTGTAGGTGTAGAGCGGATGGCCGCCGTAGGAGAGCTGGGTCGAGCCGTCGGGCCGGCGGAGCGTGCTCACCAACGCGTGCTCGACCCCCTTGCCGAGGCGCACCAGCCCGCTGGTGACGAGCGGTGGCCATTGGAAAACGCAGACGGTGCTGACGCAGGCGCTGTGCGTCGGCGTGTCGGGGACGAAGTCGTACAGCGTCTCGCCGCCCCCCGTGGCGAGAATGAGCCCGGCCGGGGAGTGCTGCAGGGTGAGCGTGAGCGAGCTGTCGGTGGTGGGCGTCCCGGAGAGCGTCGTGACGTTGGCCCCGCCACCGCCGCCGCAGGCGCTGAGCAGCAGGGCCAGGCCGGCCAGGGCTGCAGGAACGACCAAGGCGGTACGGCGCAGCCGGCTGCCCATCAGGAGCTCGCTGCCGGCACGTTCGTCCCGAGCAGCCAGCTGATGGAGGTCAAGGCCTCTGTTGTCGTCCAGTCGGTGGCCTGCGGGTTGTCGAGCTCGTGCACGCCGCCGTCGTTGAGGAGCCCGCGCAGCTTCGCATCGAGCGCGCCCTTCTGGTTCGGCGCCGACGCGTCGACGAAGCGCTCGCGTCCGCTCGGGCTGATGAGGATGTAGCCGTCGGTGTGCTCGACGTCGTAGGTCAGTGGCTTGCCGGTGTACCAGTCGATCTTCGCCGGCTGCTCCTCGGGCACGATCTGGTATTCCACCCCGAACGGCTTCCAGAACGCGGCGATGTTGGCCGGCGTCCCGGTCCAGAGGTCCCAGTCGGCTCCGAACTCCTTCTCGTAGGCGGCCAGGCGCGCCACCGTGTCGCGGCCCGGGTCTACCGTGGCCTCGACGAAGACGACGCGGTGCGCCAGCCCCGCTGCGTCGAGGTCGCGCTGCAGCGCAATGAAGGCGCCGGTGACGAGGGGGCACTCGTCCTGGCACAGGGTCAGGAACGGTGCCAGGACCACGACCTTGCCCCGCAGCGCCGCGAGCGAGACCGCCTGTCCCTGTTGATTCACCAGCGGCACGTCCTTTGGCGTGGGCCGGTCGAGGATCAGGCCCTGGCTCGGCGGCGGGGCGGCCGGCGCGGACGAGCCACAGGCGGCCAGCAGCACGCCGAGGGTGAGGGCGACAGCGAGAACGACGAAAGGGGCTCGGCGGGGAGCGAAGCGGGTCAGGCGTCGTCCTCCCCGGGCGGCAGGAAGGTGAAGGGGAGGTCGGCCAGGGCGATCAGCGTCGAAGCGATCCAGCGGGTCAGGTCGTCGAAGACGGGGACGAGGATCGACGGCTCTTCGAGCTGGTGCTCGCTGAATCGCAGCGAGCCCTCATAGGTCGCCTCGGCGGCCCAGCGCATGGTGCCGTCGACCTCGTCCGACTCGGTGCGCACCTGCTCGATCGTGGTGGCGGTGCGCACCAGGTCCGCGGGCTCGCCTAGCGGACCGGTGGGCGGCAGGGCCGTCATGACCTTCTCGGTGTCGGGAGCCTCCGCCATGCGCTGCACCCGCAGCGCGACCTCGATCACGACCTCCGGGAGCTCGTCGGGCGGCTCCCCGATCGACCAACTGCGGTAGGAGGTCTGACTCCAGGTCGGCCAGTCGACGGACACGTCGGCCCGCACCCGGGGTGGCTGCTCCTCCCCGGGAAGGCTGTAGGAGGTCTCCCAGGACAGGTCACCCAGGAAGACGTCGACCTGGAAGCGCTCCTCCACCGCCTGGCGCTGCAGGAGCGCCCGGTCGAACGAGGAACGGATGGTGCCGATGAGGTCGACGAGGAGATGATCGAGCACGCCGCGCGAGGATAGGCCGCTCACCGCGGCCCCCGGCTTCGCCCGCCAGGCCCGTCCCGTCAGGCGACGGCTGTTACCGTCGGGCTGATGGCGGAGGCGTCGTTGTGGCTCGAGCGCAGGGTGATCGCCTACGCGCACCAGGGCGGAGCCTGGGAGTCGCCCTCGTCGACCCTGCACGCCATCACCCATGCCCTGGCGGTGGGCGCGACGGGGATCGAGCTCGACGTCCACGCCACGGCGGACGGCGAGTTGGTGGTGTGTCACGACGCCACGGTCGACCGCACCACGGCCGGTCAGGGCACGATCACATCGTTCACGCTGGCCCAGCTCCGCTCCATGGACTTCTCGTACTGGTGGATTCCCGGGGCCGACGTCACGCCGGGTCACCCCGCCGCCGAGTACCCCTTCCGCGGCCGGGCACCGGGCGACCCCTCGTTCGGCATCGCCACGCTGCGCGAGGTCCTCGAACAATTCCCCGGTGTCGTGCTGAACCTCGACATCAAGCAGACGGCGCCCGTCGTCGCGCCCTACGAGGAGTCGTTGGCCCGGCTGCTGGCCGAATTCGGCCGTACGGACGACGTGATCGTGGCCTCCTTCCTCGACCCGGCCACCGACGCCTTTCGGCGGTTCGCCCCGGGCGTGCCGACCTCAGCCGGCACTATGGCGACGGCGGCGGCTTGGCAGGCCGTCCAGGCAGGGGAGGACCTGCCCGAGAGCCCGGCCGTGGCCTTTCAGGTGCCCGAGCGCCAGGGGGAGCTGGTAATCGTCGACGAGCGTTTCGTGGCGGCGGCGCACCGGGCCGGCAAGGCGGTCCACGTGTGGACGGTCAACGACGCCGAGTCCATGGAGCGCTTGCTGGGCCTGGGGGTCGACGGGATCATCTCGGATGTGCCCACCACGCTGTGCGGCGTGCTGGGCGCAGAAGGAGTTGCCTGGAACGGGAGATGAGGCCTCGGGCGGCGACGCCGCCGGCCCGGGCCATCAGCGTGGTGTCAGCCGCGACCGCAATTGGGCTTCTTGCCGTGGTTGGCCTTCTTCTTCTTCCTGAGCTTGCGCTTGACAGTTCGCTTCGACATGAGGCGAACATCGTAGACGGAAACTCCCAGGTCGTCCGATAGCCTCGCATGGCGTGCGGTCCGGATGGCTGCTGCGGGAGGGCGATGTGGTGTGTGGGCTCGAGCTGGCCGATTCGCCGGCCGAGCGTCGCGCGCTGCGTGGGCGTCCGGGCTGCGAGGGGGCGCTGCTGGTGGAGGGCGCTCGCACGGTCCAGACCGCCGGCATGAAATTCACCATCGACGTGGCCTTTCTCTCGACCGACCTGACCGTGGTCCGGGTCACCCGGCTGAAGCCGTGGCGGCTGGCCCTGGGGGGACGAATGGCCCGCAGCGCGGTGCAGACCGAGGCCGGATCGTTGGAGCGCTGGGGCGTGGGGGTCGGCGACCAGCTCGAGACGCGCATCGTCACCGACGGCGCGAACGGTGCCGCCAGCAGCCTGGCGTGAGCGAGCAGCGGGGCCAGCTGGTGCTGGTCGCCACGCCGATCGGGAACCTGGGTGACCTGTCGCCACGGGCGCGTGCGGTTCTGGCCAGCGCGGACCTGATCTGCTGCGAGGATACGCGGCGTACTCGGGCCCTCCTGTCGGCGAGCGGCATCTCGGCGAAGGGGCCGCAGGGTGACCGCCTCCTGTCGCTGCACGGGCACAACGAGGCGTCCCGCCTGGACCGGGTGGCGGCGGCCGTGGCCGGCGGGGCGACGGTGGCCGTCGTCAGCGACGCCGGAACGCCCGGCATTTCGGACCCGGGGGCCTGGTTGGCCGCACAGCTGTCGGCGGCCGGTGAGACGGTCAGCACGGTGCCCGGCCCGTCATCGGTCCTGGGCGCGCTGGTCGTGAGCGGACTGCCGACCGATCGCTTCTGCGTCGAGGGGTTCCTGCCCCGCAAGGGACCCGAGCGCCGGCGCCGCATCGGTGCGCTCATGGCCGATGCGCGCACGACGGTCGTGCTGGAGGCCCCGAACCGGGTCGCACCCACGCTCGCCGAGCTGGCTGCCGTGGACGCCGGCCGCCCGGTCGCCCTGGTGCGCGAGCTGACCAAGGTTCACGAGGAGGTCTGGCGGGGGACGTTGGAAGAGGCGGCGACCGCCTTCGCGGCGCGGGAGGTCCGGGGCGAGGTGGTGCTGGTCGTCGGGGGGGCGCCGGCGGCGGCCCCGGCCGGCGAGGCCGTCGTCGAGGCCGCGGTGCGGGCTGCACTGGGTGACGACCCGGCTGCAGGCCCGCGCCAGGTGGCCGAGCTGGTGGCTGCAGCACTCGGTGTGCCCCGTCGCCGCGCCTACGAGGCGGCTCTGCGCGTGCGCGGTGACCTGGGTGCGGGAAGCGGCCGGGACACGTCGGGCCGCGGCTGAAGGCGCCGGTACGCTACCGGCGGTGCCGCCGTACTACCTGACCACCCCCATCTATTACGTCAACGACGCCCCACACGTGGGAACGGCGTACACGACGGTGAATGCCGACGCCCTGGCCCGTTGGCACCGCCTGCTGGGCGACGACGTCTGGTTCATGACGGGCACCGACGAGCACGGGGCCAAGATCGTGGAGGCGGCCGAGGCGAACGAGACCACCCCCAAGGAGTGGACGGACCGTACCTCGGCGCGCTTCGTGGAGGCCTGGAGCCGGCTCGACGTCGCCTACGACGACTTCATCCGCACCACCGAGCCGCGCCACTACGAGGTGGTCCAGCGGTTCCTGCAACGGATTTACGACAACGGCTTCATTGAGCTCGGCTCGTACTCGGGTCTGTACTGCGTGTCCTGTGAGGACTACTACCTGGAGGACCAGCTCGTGGACGGCAAGTGCCCGGTCCATGGCCGTCCCGTCATTGAGATGAAGGAGGACAACTACTTCTTCAAGCTCAGCCTGTTCGAGGAGCGTCTGCTCGACTACTACGACACCCACCCCGACTTCGTGCGGCCGACGTCCAAGCGCAACGAGGCGCTGGGTTTCATCCGGGGCGGCCTGCGGGACGTGTCGATCACCCGCACCTCCTTCACCTGGGGCGTGCCCGTGCCGTGGGACAGCGGGCACGTCTTCTACGTCTGGTACGACGCGCTGATCAACTACCTCACCGTGGCCGGGTACGGGACCGACCCGGACGTCTTCGCGGCTCGCTGGGGGGCGGCCCACCACCTGATCGGGAAGGACATCCTGAAGTTCCACTGCGTCTGGTGGCCCGCCATGTGCATGGCGGCCGGCATTGAGCCACCGCAGGAGATCTTCGTCCACGGCTACCTGCTGATGGGTGGGCAGAAGCTCGGCAAGACGATGATCGCGTCGGGGCGGGCCGGCGGCGAGGATGCCGCACCGCTCAAGATCACCGACGTGTCGCCGTTGGCCCTGGCCGACGACTTCGGCGTCGACCCGCTGCGCTACCACCTCTTGCGCGACGTGGCGCTGGGCGGCGACGGCGAGTTCTCCTACGAGGGCATCGTGGCGCGTTACAACGCGGACCTGGCCAACAATCTGGGCAACCTCGTGTCGCGGGTCACGACGGTGGTCAACTCCAAGTGCGGCGGGGTGGGCCCCGCCTGCAATCCGTCCAGCGAGCTGGCGGCGGTGTCGGCGGCCGTGTTGGACGCGGCGGCGTCCGCCTGGGCGCGCTGGGCGCCACACGAGGCGCTCGAGGAGACGTGGCGGCTCATCGGTGCCGCCAACGCGGAGCTCGAGTCGGCCGAGCCGTGGAAGATGGAGCCCGGACCGGATGTGGACGCGGTCCTGGGTGACGCCCTCGAAGTCCTGCGCATCGTGGCCATCCTGATTGCGCCCGCCATGCCGTCGACCGCAGTCGAGGTGTGGAGGCGCATCGGCATCGACGGTGACCCCTCGGCCGCCCGGGCCCCCGAGGACGCCCAGTGGGGCGGCTACACGGGTGGCCTGGCCGTGGTGAAGGGCGAGCCTCTCTTCCCGCGGCGGAAGGCCTGACCTTGGCGGGGTGGTTCGACTCCCACTGCCACGTGCAGGAGGAGTACCTCCCGGAGGGCGAAGAAGGCGCTACCGACCTCGAGCCCGTCCTGGCCCGGGCGGCCGGGGCAGGCATCACGCGGATGGTGTGCATCGGGACCGGGTTCGTCACCTCCGAGCAGGCGGTGGCGCTGGCCCGGTCGACGGCCCGGGCCACGACGGTCCCGAGGGCGTGGGCCTCCATCGGGTTGCACCCGCACGAGGCCAGCGAGGGCGTGGACGACGTGGCGACCCTGCTGGCGCGCGAGCTGGAGGTGAACGACGGCGCGGTGGTGGCGGTCGGGGAGTGCGGGCTGGATTACTTCTACGAGCATTCCCCGCGCGACGCGCAACGTGTGGCCTTCGCGGCGCAGATCGCGCTGGCGCACGCGCACGGGCTCGCGCTGGTGATTCACGCGCGCGATGCATGGCCCGACCTCTTTGACGTGTTGCACGCCGAAGGTGTTCCCGAACGCACCGTGCTGCACTGCTTCACCGGAGGCCCCGAAGAGGTCGAACGGTGCCTGCGCTCCGGCATGTACGTGTCGTTCAGTGGCATCGTGACGTTCAAGAATGCAGCCGACGTCAGAGAGGCTGCGGCGCGCTGTCCGCTCGACCGTTTGCTGGTGGAAACGGACAGCCCGTTCCTCGCGCCGGTGCCCCATCGCGGTCGCACGAACGAGCCGTCGTACCTTCCACTCGTGGGCGACGCGATTGCCGCGGTGAAGGGTTGCACCGTCGACGAAGTGAGGGAGCGCAGCGCGGCCGCCGCCGCCATGGTGTTTTCCACAGGAAGCTAAATCACGCGCTGTTGCGCGTAATACGAGAACCTTGTGACCTGCGTGTTTGATGTTGAATTCGTCTGGAAATGCGGGCTGAACAGGGAGTTCATCTAAATGTCGCGGAGAGCACGCTCCGTGACCTGGGAAAAGAGCGCGCGAAAAGATTTCTCTCGATTCCTGGTTTGCGGTGTCCGCGATGGGTTATCTATGTTCTTCAGAAACCCCTCGCTACCCGTACGTCGGCGCGGGTGCACTGTGTCCCCGAAGAAGGGTGGAGCCCTGCGGAACCAGAGCACTGGGGGGAGGCGCCTCGGCGTTGCTGCAGCTCTTTGCGGCGCGTTGGTCGGAGTGCCTCTCCTCCTGTTGCACAGCAGCGCGTCTGCGCACGCGCCGCGGCCTGAGGCCGCGAGGGGCAGCGCGCACGAGAACACGTCCGCCGCGGTGCACTCGACTTCACGCCTCGATGGTGTGAGCCTGTCGTCGCACCTCGCCGCCTACCACGGCCCGGCAACGACGGCGACGACCGCGCCGCCGACCACGACGGCGACGGCGGCACCGGCGGCGACCACCACGACGACGGCACCATCGCCGACGACCACTACGGTCGCGCCGCCGCCACCTCCGCCACCCACCACAACCACGACCGCACCAGCGCCGGCGGCGACGAACAGCGAGGGGGGTGAGGCCACGTGGTACGCCGCCGCACCAGATGGTTACTGCGCCAGCCCGACACTCCCCTTCGGCACCGTGCTGACCGTGGTGAACAACGCGACCGGCGCGTCGACGGTCTGCACGGTCGATGACCGCGAGGCTGCCGGCTACCCCCGCGTGGTGGACATGTCGCCGGAGGGCTTCTCGCAGATCGGTGACACGAGCCAGGGAGTGGTGGACGTCACAATCTCCTGGTGACCCTTTCCGGCGCCGACATCGCACAGTTGCTGTCGGCGCACGGTTTGAAGCCCAGCCGAGCCCTCGGGCAGAACTTCGTCACTGACCCGAACACCGTCCGCCGCATCGCCCGTCTCTCGGGCGCCGGCCCCGGGTCGGATGTGCTCGAGATCGGGGCGGGCCTGGGGTCGTTGACCCTGGCGCTGGCCGAGACGGGTGCCCGGGTCGTAGCGGTGGAGACGGATCGTCATCTGTTCCCGGTCCTGCGGTCCGTGGTGGAGGGCGCCGGGGTGGAGACCATTCAGGGGGATGCGCTCGAGCTCGACCTGGCGGCGCTCCTGGACGAGCGGAGCCCCGGCCCCTGGAGCCTGGTGGCCAACCTCCCCTACAACATGGCCACCCCTCTGGTGCTACGGACCCTCGTGGAGGTGCCCACGGTGGCCCAGCTCCTCGTGATGGTGCAGCGGGAGGTGGGCGAGCGCATGGACGCTGGCGCCGGCGAGGACGCCTACGGGGCGGTCTCGGTGCGCATCGCCTATTTCGCCCGAGCCGAGGTGGTGGGCCGGGTGCCCGCTTCGGTCTTCCTGCCGCGACCACGGGTGGAGTCCGTCCTGGTCCGGCTGGAGCGCCGGCCCGAGCCCGCCGTCGATCCCGCCCTGGTCTCCTACGAGCGCCTCAACGCGGTGGTGCGGGCCGGTTTCGCCCAGCGGCGCAAGATGCTGCGGCGCTCCCTGGCCGGCGTCGTCGACCCGGGCGCCTTCGAGCGGGCCGGCGTGCGGCCCGACGCCCGGGCCGAGGAGCTCGACGTGGCGGCCTGGGGCAGGCTGGCGGCATTGTGAGCGATCCGACCGATCCGACCGTGCGGCGCGGGAGGGGGAGCAGGTTGCTGGCCCCGGCCAAGCTCACGGTGTCGCTCCGGGTGACCGGGGTGCGGCCCGACGGGTACCACGAGCTCGACGCCGAGATGCTGACGTTGAGCCTGGCCGACGAGCTCGTCGTCGACGAAGAGGGGTCCGGGCTCAGCGTCGACGTCGAACCGGGCGTGCAGTCGCAGGGGTGGCCAGGAGCGGGGGAGAACCTGGTCGAGCAGGCACTGGCGGCCTGTGACCGCCGGGCGGGCATCCACCTGACCAAGCGGATCCCGCTGGGCGGCGGGCTGGGCGGGGGATCGGCGGACGCCGCCGCCGTGTTGCGCTGGGCCGGTTGTGCCGACCCCGAGGTGGCGGTCCGGCTCGGCGCCGACGTGCCGTTCTGCCTGGTGGGAGGGCGGGCACGGGTCGAAGGCGTGGGGGAGAAGGTCACTGCACTGCCGTTCGAGGCGCGGGACTATCTGCTCCTGCTGCCTCCGTTCGGCGTGAACACGGCCCGGGTGTATCGGGCCTGGGACGAGGACCCCGGCCAGGAGGGACCGAACGCACTCACGGCCGCCGCCCTGGCGGTCGAGCACCGCCTGGCCGCGTGGCGCGACGCCCTGGGTGAGTGGGCCGGGAGGGATCCGGTGCTGGCCGGGAGCGGCTCGACGTGGTTCGTCGAGGGCGCGGCGGGAACGGGGGCGACGATGCCGGGTGAGCTGCGCGTCGGGGCCGAGACGGCCCGGCTGGTGCACACGCGCACCGTGCCGGCGGGCTGGGAAGGGGACTGAGGGAGAGCGGGAGCGGGCGGCGGGAGAGCTACTTGCCGGCCCGGCGCTGCCACCGGGTGGCCTTCAGCATCTTCTTGTGCTTCTTCTTGCGCATCCGCTTGCGGCGCTTTTTGATCAGTGATCCCATGTCGTGCGGCAGGCTAGCGGTCCTCGGGGTCGACTGCCAGGTCGGTCCCGGCGTCAGGAGGCAGCCATGGGCTACGAGATCGTCCGGCTCGACCACGTGCAACTCGCCATGCCACCGGGCCGGGAGGCCGAGGCGGAGCAGTTCTATTCCGGACTGCTGGGACTGGAGCGCCTGCCCAAACCCGAGCCACAGGCGTCGCGGGGCGGCTGCTGGTTCTCACATGGGCCCGTGGCGTTGCACCTCGGGGTCGAGGAGGAATTCCGGCCCGCCCGCAAGGCCCACCCGGCACTGGTGGTGCGGGACCTGCCTGCGCTCGAGGCGGCGCTGCGAGCCGCCGGCGTGGAGGTGCGGCCCAATCCGGACCGACCGCCGGGCATCGGCGCCTACGTCGACGACCCGTTCGGGAACCGGATCGAGCTCATCGCCGGGGACTGAACGGGCGACGCGCCGCAGAAGGTGGTCAGGGAGTATGGCCCGCTGAATACGGCAAGGGGGCAGGGGAGGCGCCGGCAGGGACGGCGGCGGACCGTCCCCACCGGCGACACCGGCGGCGGGAGGAGACTCCACGTCGAGGCGGAGGTGGGACTCCGCCGCCGTTGAAGCTTGCAGGTGCAGTGTCGGCCCCGCACCTTGGCGGCAGATGGGCACTCGCTAAGAATCCTCGAAGAAAGCTCGGTCCGGCGCGCCGGCCGTCTCGGCCACCTCGGCGGGCACGGTCGGCTTGGGTTGGTCCGGGCCGGCGATCGTCGGCAGTCGCACGGTCATGCGGGCGCCGCCGCGCGGGTCGTTCTCGGCCACGATGGTCCCGCCCTCGGCCCTGACGACCTGGGCCACGATGGCCAGCCCGAGACCCGAGCCCGGCAGCCCCCGGGCGGCCGACGAGCGGTAGAAGCGGTCGAAGATGTGGGGCAGGTCCGCGTCGGCGATGCCCGGGCCGTGGTCGTGCACCACGACGGTGCCGCCACGGCACTCCACAGACACCGTCTGGCCGGGCGGGCTCCACTTGCGAGCGTTGTCGAGCAGGTTGCCCACGGCGCGCCGCAGGCCGGCGTCACTGGCGACGACCCAGCACGGCGCTGCGTCGAGATCGAAGCGCACATCCTCGGAGCGCCCGTGCGTGTTCTGCACCGCGACCTCGTCCTGCACGAGGAGGTCGAGTCGCAGCGCCTCGCGGGAGGCCGGCCCGCTGTCCCCGCGGGCCAGCTCGGCCAGGTCGCCCACGATGTCAGTCAGCTCCTGCAGCTGGACCAACACGTCGTCGATCAGCACCGAGCGATCGTCGGCGCTCAACTCGTCGACCCGGCGGATCACCTCGAGGTTGGTGCGCAGGCTGGTGAGCGGGGTGCGCAGCTCGTGCGAGGCGTCCAGCACCAACTGGCTCTGGGCGCGGCGCGACGACTCGAGTGCCTCGAGCAACCGATTGAAGGTGCGCCGGAGCCGGCCCAGCTCGTCGGGGCCACCCGGTTGCAGCCGGCGGGACACGTCGGTCGTCTCGGCCAGGTCCTCGACGGTGTCGGTGAGCGAGTTGAGGGGGACCAGCGCGGTGCGGGCCACCAGCCAGCCCAGAAGGACGGCCAGCAGGACGCCGGCGAAGGCGACCGCGCCGAGCAGCGCGGCCAGTTTCTTCAGCTCGGAATTGACGTTGAGCAACGTGGCGATCTGCAGTGCGCCGCCCTGACCGAGGACGCCGTCCTGGACGATCGTGCCGGCGGGCAGATGCTCGACGTACTCGCGCATCTCGTTCCCGTCCACCACCACGGTGGTGAAGAACGCCGGCGCCAGGTTGACGGCGACCAGGCGGACCTGACCGGTCACCGGGAGGCCGCCCCCCAAGACGACGGCCCCGGTGGTGTCGATGACCTGGACGACGGTCGCCGTGGTCGACCCGATCTCCTCGCCGGCCACGATCTTCTGCGCCGCGGTCGTGAGCGAGCTGTCGGCCGCCTGCAGCAGGGTGTGGCGCGCCACCAAGAAGGAGCCGAGCGAGGCGGCGAGCACGGCCACGACGACGGCGACGGTCGTCGCCAGCACGAGCCGGGTGCGGAACGTCACGCGTCCCGCAGCACGTAGCCGACGCCGCGCACCGTCTGGATGCAGCGCGGCTCGCCTCCCTCCTCGAGCTTGCGGCGGAGGTACCCCACGTACACGGCGAGCGAATTGGTCCCCGAGTCGAAGTCGAAGCCCCAGACCCGGTTGAGCAGCACCTCGCGGGTGAGGACCTGGCGCGGGTGGCGCAGGAACAGCTCGAGGAGGTCGAACTCAATGCGGGTCAGCTCGAAGGTGCGCTCGCCCCGCTGTCCCTGGCGCGTGGAGAGGTCCAGGCTGAGGTCGCCGACGCGCAACAGGCCGCCCTCGCCCTCGAAGCGGCGTCGCAACAGGGCGCGCAGCCGGGCCAGCAACTCGGCCAGGGCATAGGGCTTGACCAGATAGTCGTCGGCCCCGGCATCGAGCCCCTGGACCCGGTCGTCGACGGCGTCGCGCGCCGTCAGCATCAGCACGGGCGTGTCGTCGCCCACGCTGCGCATGCGCCGACACACCGTGAGCCCGTCGATGTCGGGCAGGCCGAGGTCGAGGATCAGCGCGTCGGGCGGAGCCTGCGCCAGCTCCTCGAGGGCCTCGCCTCCCGACGGGACGCCGACGACGTCGTAGCCCTCCAGGCGCAGGGCGCGGTCGATCGACCGGCGGACTGCAGGGTCGTCGTCCACCACCAGGATGCGCACGAACACAGAACCTACCGCCGCACCTCCGCCGGGCACGGCGCATCGGCTGTCTAACCTCTGAAGGCACGCGCGCCCTTCCGGGGTAGTTCAATCGGCAGAACGTCGGCCTTTGGAGCCGGATGTTGGAGGTTCGAGCCCTCCCCCCGGAGCCCTCTCAGCGACCGCTGGCCTTGTCCCTCTCCGCCAGCTGGGCCAGATAGTCGTTGTAGGCCGCCATCTCCTTGTCCTCTTCCAACTCCTGGGGTGTCTCCTCGGTCTCCGGCGTGGTGGCGCCGGCGGCGGCGGTCGGGCCGCCGGGAGCGGTGCCGGCCGAAGCGGGCGGCGAGCTGTCATCCGCCGCCTCGTGCACGAAGCGCCACCACATGTAGACGGCGTACCCGGCGAAGAGAGGCCATTCGAAGACGTAGGCCCAACTGAGCGTGTTGCCACCGAGGGCGCGGTGGACCTGCCAGAGGCACAACGCCAGGAAGCCCGGCACCACGATGAGGATGACGACGTGGAGCTTGACGGCGCGGCGCGAGAGCCAGACCTTCTTCTCCATCAGCGGGCCTGCCCCATCTTCCCCATCAGCCGGCAGCGAAGAGGAAGTCGTTCAGAATGGCGGCCAGTTCGAGCGGCCGGTCGCCCTGGATGCTGTGGCCCGCGCCTTCGACGCCGATGACGGTGGCCGTGGGCTGACGCCGCAGCAACTCGGCCACGTCGTCATCGTCGACCACGGACCAGGCCAGGCCGCGCACGAGGAGGATGGGGACGGTGATGGCCGAGATGGCCTCCCACCAGTCCCCGAAGTCGGGGTGGGCCGGGATGCCCGAGGCGCCCGGCGTGGGATCGGTGCGGAAGCGGGCGTAGCGCCAGACCCAGCTCCCGTCCTCGCGCTGGACGGCGTTGTGCAGAATGCCCCGTCGCAGCGACGACTCGGAGCGGCCCGGGTTGTGCTCAATGGTCCGGGCCAGCAACTCGTCGAAGCTGTCGAAGCTGGCGGGGCCGTTGACGAAGTTGGTCACCGGTGCCGCCTTCTGGGCGTTCACCCCCGGGGTGATGTCGACCAGCACGAGGGCGCGCACGAGCTCGGGCGCGGCGGCGGCCAGAGCGATGGACGAAATGCCCCCGAGTGACATGCCGACGACACCGCGGGCATGTGGCGCGAGCTCGGCCACGACCGTGGCCAGGTCGCGGCCGTTGCTCCCGGCCGAGATGGATCCCTCGGGCCCGCCGTCGGAGTGGCCGTGCCCCGGGAGGTCGACGGCCAGCAGCGGGCGGCCCAGGGCCAGGGCCACCGTGTCCCAGGTGTGGGCGTTCTGGGCCCCGCCGTGCACCAGCACCAACTCTGGGGGGTTGTGGCCCCAGACCAGGCTCGAGACCGCCCGGCCCGGCGAGACCTCGACGTCGACGCGCCGTACCTCGGGCGGTCCGTCGTAGGGCAGGCCGTACTCGGCGGCGTTCTCGTGGAACAGCCCGAACTCGTCGTAGGCCTGCGTTTCCGGCACGCCCGCGAGTGTCCCATACGCACGCGGAGCATTTCGGCGGGCTAAGAATGCGCGATGCCCGAGCGCCGTCTTTCTGCCGTCGTCCTGGCCGCCGGGGAGGGGACCCGGATGCGGTCCGAACGGCCAAAGCCCCTGCACCTCCTGTGTGGGCGCCCGATGATCCTCCACGTGCTCGACGCCATGGCGGAGGTCGACGTGCGGCGGGTCGTCGTCGTCGTGGGCCACCGGGCCGAGTGGGTCACCAAGACGCTGGTCCAGCACGCCCCGCCGGCTATGCAGATCGAGTTCGTGGAGCAGCTGACCCGGACCGGGACCGGTGACGCGCTCGCCGTCGGGCTGACCGGGTTGCCCGACGATGACGACGAGGTGGAGGACGTGGTGGTCCTGCCCGGGGACACGCCGCTGCTGCGCCCCCAGACGCTGGCCGCGCTGGTGCGGGCCCACCGGGCGGAGGACGCCGGCGCCACCCTGTTGACGGCCGTCGTCGAGAACCCACTCGGCTACGGGCGCGTCCTCCACGGCAAGGACGGGGACGTGACCCGGGTGGTCGAGGAGGCCGACGCCACCGAGGGCGAGAAACTCATCGACGAGGTCAACACCTCCATCTACTGCTTCCGGCGCAGCATTCTGGCGCCGACGCTGCGCCGTCTCAGCCCGGCCAACGCCCAGGGGGAGTACTACCTGACCGATGCCGTCGGCGTCCTGAGCAGCGCCGGTTACGCGGTGCGCTCCCTAGTGCTGCCCGACTCCATGGAGGCGGCGGGCGTGAACGACCGGGCCCAGCTGGCCGTGGCCGAGGCCGAGCTGCGCGACCGCATCAACGAGCGCTGGATGCGCCGCGGCGTCACCATGTGGGACCCCGAGCGCACCTATGTCGACGCCGAGGTCCACCTGGAGGCCGATGTCTCGCTGTTGCCCGGGGTCATTCTGCGCGGCAACTGCGTCGTGGGAGCGGGCGCCGAGATCGGCCCGAACAGCGTGCTGACCGACACCACGGTGGGGGGCGGCGCGATCGTGGCGGCCAGCGTCTGCACGCTGGCCGCCATCGGGGCGGGCGCACGGATCGGTCCCTACAGCGTGTTGGAGCCCGGGGCCGAGGTGGCCCCCGGCACCGAGCTGGGCCCGCACTCGGTGGTGACGGGGCCCCAGGCCTGAGGGCCTAGGCCTAAACAGGGCGGGACCGAACCGCTCCGGACGGTTCGGAGGCGCGAACGAGCCGAACAGCCCTGCGGCGCGGGCCCGGCGCGGCGCACTAGCGTGATTGATGTGGAGTTGATCCCCCGGCGGCGCCTCGAGATGTTCTCCGGGCGTGCCCACCCGGCGCTGGCGCGCGACATCGCCACCCACCTGGGCGTCGAACTGGGCCAGGCCAACCTGCGGGAATTCGCCAACGGCGAGATCTACTGCAAGTACGACATCTCCATCCGCGGCTGCGACGTCTTCATCGTGCAGACGCACGCCACGCCGGTGAACGACTCGCTCATGGAGCACCTGATCATGATCGACGCCGCAAAGCGCGCGTCGGCCAAGCGCATCACCGCCGTCTGCCCCTACTACGGGTACTCGCGGCAGGACCGGAAGTCCACGGGCCGCGAGCCGATCACGGCCAAGCTCGTGGCCGACATGCTGTCGGCTGCGGGTGCCGACCGGGTGATCAGCGTCGACCTGCACTCGGGGCAGATCCAGGGCTTCTTCGACACGCCCTTCGACCACCTGGTGGCGGCGCCGGTCCTCGAGGCGTACATGCGCGAGAACTTCGGCGACAACGTCGTCGTGGTGGCGCCAGACGCCGGGCGGGTCAAGGTGGCCGAGCGCTACAGCCAGCATCTCGGCTTCGACCTGGCCCTGATCCACAAGACGCGGCCGCGCGGCACCTACAACGAGGTGAAGGCGCGCCACGTGGTCGGTGACGTCGAGGGCCGCCACTGCGTCCTGATCGACGACATGATCGACACCGCGGGGACCATCTGCGCCGCCGCCGAGCTGCTGTCCGAAGCCGGGGCCTCGGACATCTCGGCCATGGCGACCCACGCCGTCCTGTCCGACCCCGCGGTCGACCGCCTCAAGGCGGCGCCCATCTCCCGGGTCGTGGTGACCGACACGCTGCCGGTGGCCGAGGACCGGATCTTCGACAAGCTCGAGGTCCTGTCAGTGGCCAAGATCATCGCCGACGCCATCGACGCCGTGTTCGAGGACACCTCGGTCTCCGAGCTCTTCGGCGGGGACAACCTGGTTTAGCGCCTGGCTCCCGCCGGCCTGGGCCCGGCCGGTGGTCCGCCCGGCTACGGCGCGGCTACGCTGGTAGGCCGTTCGCCGGAGGCCCTGCGCCGTCCGCGACCACCGCTCTCGCCACCTGAGGAGATCCGCAATGGCTGAAGTCGTACTCGCCGCCGAAGTCGGGCGCCCCACGGGCTCACGCGCCGTGCGCCGCCTGCGGCGTGAAGGGAAGATCCCCGCCGTCATCTACGGCCACGGGACCGACCCCTTGCCGGTGGCCATCGTGGCCCGGGAGCTCCGCATCGCCCTCAACAGCGAGGCCGGGGCCAACCAGCTGCTGTCGCTCGACACGGGCTCGGGCACGTATCTCGCCCTGGCTCGCGAGATGCAGCGCCATCCCGTCGCGCAGACCGTGACCCACGTGGACTTCATCATCGTCCGCCGCGAC